>Ga0207864_1003891_pt1 | contig 11974 bp, 7 predicted proteins | sample HigsolmetaAR202D_FD_184834 | JGI IMG/M metagenome (GOLD analysis project Ga0207864, IMG submission 184834) | Ionic liquid and high solid enriched microbial communities from the Joint BioEnergy Institute, USA - AR20-2-D (SPAdes) (version 2) ...
TGATTGCCCCCATCGCCATGGAAGAAGGTCTGCGCTTCGCCATCCGTGAAGGCGGCCGTACCGTCGGCGCTGGCGTCGTCAGCAACATCATCGAGTAAATTACAGTAAAATAAGTTGTTTCACCCGCGCCAGGCCAGATGGCCTGACGCGGCTTGGGTGATACGTCACCTCCGCAGTCAGTTCCTCGTTTGCCGAAAACTGTACTGCATACAAGGTTTCTAGGGGCATAGCTCAATTGGCAGAGCGTCGGTCTCCAAAACCGAAGGTTGGGGGTTCGATTCCCTCTGCCCCTGCCATCATTCCCCCGGATGTCCTGCTTCCGGGTCTGGTTGCAACATGTCGAATCCTGGCGTTCAAACCGTAAACAGCGCTGCCGATCGGCTCAAAGTCGGCTTGGCAATCGCTGTGTTCATCGCAGGGCTGGCGGGCTTCTACGTACTGGGCGATCAGCCCATGGTCGTACGCGTAGGGGTCATTCTCCTTGGCATTGCAGCCGCAATCGCTATTGCGTGGTTCAGCGAACCTGGCCGTCGTTTCCTGGCGTATACGCGCGACTCGTACCACGAGGTTCGTCGCGTCGTCTGGCCCACCCGCAAGGAAACCGTTCAGATGACCTCGATCGTTTTCGCGTTCGTCGTCATCATGGCCTTCTTCCTGTGGCTGGTCGACAAGGTCATCGGTTGGGTGCTTTACGGCCTGCTGCTGGGCTGGCAATAACACTCCTCGGAATCACACAATGAGCAAACGCTGGTACGTCGTGCACGTTTATTCCGGAATGGAAAAAAGCGTGAAGAAGTCGCTCCTCGAGCGCATCGAGCGGGCTGGCCTCCAGTCCGAGTTCGGTGAAATTCTCGTACCTGTCGAAGAAGTCGTTGAAATGCGCGGCGGCCAGAAAGCGGTCACGGAGCGTCGATTTTTTCCGGGCTATGTGCTGATCGAGATGAACCTCACCGACGAGACGTGGCATCTCGTCAAGAGCACTCCCAAAGTTACCGGTTTCGTAGGCGGCACGAGCACCCGCCCTACCCCCATTTCCGAGAAAGAAGTCGAAAAGATACGCTCACAAATCGAAGAAGGCACCGAGAAGCCCAAGCCCAAGATCCTCTTCGAGGTGGGCGAACTGGTGCGCGTCAAGGAAGGCCCCTTCACCGATTTCAATGGCACCGTCGAAGACGTCAATTACGAGAAAAGCAAGCTACGCGTATCTGTCACCATTTTCGGGCGCGCTACGCCCGTCGAGCTGGATTTCGGCCAGGTCGAGAAAACCTGATCCTCCCGCACTCGGGCGGTAATTCGACCAGGTCTTTACGTACCGTCGCAAAAGACGGTGTTGTGCAATGTAACCCTCGGGGAGCCTATCGCGTTTAGGCGATCGAACCCGCAAGGAGCTCTTGAATGGCGAAGAAAATCGTCGGCTTCATCAAGCTGCAAGTGCCAGCTGGTAAAGCCAATCCCTCTCCCCCCATTGGTCCTGCGCTGGGTCAGCGCGGTCTGAACATCATGGAATTCTGCAAGGCGTTCAACGCCCGTACGCAGAACATGGAGCCCGGTCTGCCCATTCCCGTGGTCATCACGGCCTACGCAGACAAGAGCTTCACCTTCATCATGAAGACCCCGCCGGCCACGATCCTCCTGAAGAAGGCCGCCGGCATCGACAAGGGGTCTTCCAAGCCCCACCTCGAGAAGGTCGGTACGCTTACCCGTGCCCAGCTCGAGGAAATTGCCAAGACCAAACAGCCCGACCTCACGGCTGCTGATCTCGACGCTGCCGTACGCACTATCGCGGGCAGCGCGCGCAGCATGGGCATCACGGTAGAGGGGGTATAAGTCATGGCCAAGATCGGAAAGCGTCTGAAGGCTGTTCGCGCCAAAATCGAACCCGGCAAGCTGTACCCCGTCGAAGAAGCGCTTGCGCTGGTGAAGGAAACTGCCACGGCGAAGTTCGATGAATCGATCGACGTCGCTGTTCAGCTTGGTATCGATCCCCGCAAGTCCGACCAGCTCGTACGCGGCTCCGTCGTCATGCCTGCCGGTACCGGCAAGACGGTCCGCGTCGCGGTGTTCGCCCAAGGTGAGAAGGCTGAAGCCGCACGTGAAGCTGGCGCAGACATCGTCGGCATGGAAGACCTGGCCGAACGCGTCAAGGCCGGCCAGATCGACTTCGACATCGTCATCGCCTCGCCCGATGCCATGCGGGTAGTCGGTGCACTGGGCCAGATCCTCGGTCCGCGTGGCCTCATGCCCAACCCCAAGGTGGGTACGGTCACTCCCGACGTCGCTCAGGCCGTCAGGAACGCCAAGGCCGGTCAGGTGCAGTACCGTACCGACAAGGCCGGTATCGTGCACGCCACCATCGGTCGTGCTTCGTTCGAGGTCGAACAGCTGCGCGTCAACCTCGCCGCGCTGATCGACGCCCTGCAGAAGGCCCGGCCGGCATCGGCCAAGGGCGTGTATCTGCGCAAGCTGGCTATTTCGTCCACGATGGGTGCAGGCATCCGCGTGGATCAGGCATCGCTCGCCACCCTGGCAGCGGGCCAGTAACGACTTTGGGCTGTATCCGGCGCAAGCCGGATACTGCTGTCAAAGACCGTTGGAGACGCATGGCTCGGTTCTTCGAGTCCTGTCTTAAACCGGCAATTTCGCCAATCCAACGCAGACGGCGGTCCCAGGGAGATTTCTTGTCTGTTTCAAGAACTCGACTTAGGTTCGCCGCAATCGGTCGACATCAGTCCCGCACCCGGTGGGTCTGATGTCATATAGATGGAGTGTTCAAACCGTGAGTCTCAATCGTCAAGAGAAAACGGTGGTCATCGAGGAAGTTGCGGCGCAACTCGCCAATGCTCAATCGGTAGTGATCGCCGAATATCGGGGTCTGGACGTCGCCTCTATCACCGAGCTGCGCAAGAAAGCACGTGAATCCGGGGTTTACCTGCGGGTGTTGCGCAACACCCTGGCACGCCGGGCCGTCGAAGGCAGCCCCTTCGAAGGTCTGAGCCCGCAAATGGTCGGTCCGCTGATCTACGGTATCAGCACTGATCCCGTTGCGGCCGCCAAGGTACTGACCGAATTCGCAAAGCAAAACGACAAACTGATCCTGAAGGCCGGTTCACTGCCGAACAGCCTGCTCGATCAGGAGGGTGTCAAGGCTCTCGCCCAGATGCCCTCGCGTGAAGAACTGCTCGCGAAGCTGCTTGGCACCATGCAAGCGCCCATCGCTCAGTTCGTGCGTACGCTCAATGAAGTTCCGACGAAGTTTGTCCGCGGCCTTGCCGCTGTACGCGATCAGAAGCAAGCTGCCTGAACGGGATACTTCATCTGAAAGAAGCGACAACCTATCTGGCATTGAATCAATACCTGGAGTTCTTAACAAATGGCACTTAGCAAAGCAGAAATCCTTGACGCCATCGCTGGCATGACCGTTCTCGAACTGTCGGAACTGATCAAGGAAATGGAAGAGAAGTTCGGCGTGTCGGCTGCTGCCGCCGCCGTGGCCGTGGCTGCTCCCGTCGCCGGTGCTGGCGCAGCTGCTCCCGCTGCTGAAGAAAAGACCGAGTTCGACGTTGTGCTGGTTGAAGCCGGCGCCAACAAGGTGGGCGTCATCAAGGCCGTCCGCGAACTCACCGGCCTGGGTCTCAAGGAAGCCAAGGACACCGTCGACGGCGCTCCGAAGACCGTGAAGGAAGGTGTCAGCAAGGAAGAAGCTGAAGCCGCCAAGAAGAAGCTGGAAGAAGCAGGCGCCAAGGTCGAACTCAAGTAAGTTCACCGCAACGCGGGCCCGGTGGCTGCTTCCTGATTTGCGGCTGCCGGGTTTTTGTGTTTCTGCAGCGGCTCTATAGTCGAACCCCTGCAGAAACACAAAACTTATTCAAAGGGGCCACATGAGGTGGCCCGCGCAACCTGAGTCGGAGTGCTCATGCCCTACTCGTTCACCGAAAAAAAGCGCATCCGCAAGAGCTTCGCCAAGGGCGAAGACGTGCTGGCCGTACCTTACTTGCTGGAAACCCAGATTCATTCCTATCGGACGTTCCTGCAAGCCGACACTCCCCCGCTCAAGCGTGTCGATCAGGGCCTACAAGCCGCCTTCACGTCGATTTTCCCCATTGTCAGCCACAACGGCATGGCGCGCCTGGAGTTCGTCAGCTACACGCTGGGCGATCCGGTGTTCGATGTCAAGGAATGCCAACAGCGCGGGTTGACCTACGCCTCTCCCTTGCGCGCGAAAGTGCGGCTTGTGCTGCTCGACCGTGAAGCCAGCAAGCCCACGGTCAAAGAGATGAAGGAGCAGGAAGTATACATGGGCGAAATTCCGCTCATGACCTCCACCGGTTCGTTCATCATCAACGGCACCGAGCGCGTCATCGTTTCGCAGCTGCATCGCTCACCCGGTGTGTTCTTCGAACACGACCGAGGCAAGACACATAGCTCGGGCAAGCTGCTGTTCTCGGCGCGCATCATCCCCTATCGCGGCTCCTGGCTCGATTTCGAGTTCGATCCGAAAGACATCCTGTACTTCCGGGTCGACCGTCGACGCAAGATGCCGGTCACCATTCTGCTCAAGGCGCTTGGTCTCACGAACGAGGAGATTCTCGCCAAATACTTCCAGTTCGACCGCTTCAAGCTCGAAGGTGAAGGCGCCCGCATCGACTTCATCCCCGAACGCTGGAAGGGCGAAGTTGCGCGTTTCGACATCTACAACCGTGAAGGCAAGCTCATCGTCGAGAAGGACAAGCGCATCAACGCCCGCCATCTCCGCGAGCTGGCCGGCACCGAACAGTTCTCTGTGCCCGACGATTTCCTCATCGGTCGTACCCTGGCCAAGAACATCATCGACCCGGAGACCGGTGAAGTCGTTGCCGCGGCGAACGAGGAAATTACCGAAGGCACGCTGACGCGCCTGCGCTCGGCCAAAATCCGCGAGATCGAAACCCTCTACACCAACGATCTCGACCAGGGCCCGTACATTTCGCAGACGCTGCGTCTCGACGAGACCGCCGACCAGACCGCTGCCCGCATCGCCATCTACCGCATGATGCGGCCCGGCGAACCTCCCACCGAGGAAGCAGTCGAAGCGCTATTCCAGCGCCTGTTCTTCAGTCCCGAGACCTACGACTTGTCGCGTGTCGGGCGCATGAAGGTCAACAGTCGCCTCGGACGCGGCGACGACGCCTCCGGGCCCACTACCCTCACCCACGACGACATCTTCGAGACGATCCGCGTGCTCGTCGAGCTGCGCAACGGTCGTGGCCAGATCGACGACATCGACCACCTTGGCAACCGCCGCGTACGTTGCGTGGGCGAACTGGCCGAGAACCAGTTCCGGGCCGGGCTCGTGCGCGTCGAACGTGCCGTGAAGGAACGCCTGGGTCAGGCCGAGGCGGAAAACCTGATGCCGCACGATCTGATCAACTCGAAGCCCATCTCTGCGGCCATCAAGGAGTTCTTCGGGTCGAGCCAGCTGTCGCAGTTCATGGACCAGACCAACCCGCTGTCGGAAATCACGCACAAGCGGCGTGTGTCAGCACTGGGTCCGGGCGGTCTGACGCGCGAACGTGCGGGCTTCGAAGTGCGCGACGTGCACCCCACGCACTACGGTCGGGTGTGCCCGATCGAAACGCCGGAAGGTCCGAACATCGGGCTGATCAACTCGATGGCACTGTATGCCCGGGTGAACGAATACGGTTTCCTCGAAACACCGTACCGCCGTGTCGCCGATGGCAAGGTCACCAACGAGATCGTGTACCTGTCGGCCATCGAGGAAGCGCGCTACGTCATCGCTCAGGCGAACGCAGCGCTCAACGAGGACGGCAGTTTCAAGGACGATCTGGTGGCCTGCCGTGCCGCGGGCGAAACCATGCTCACAGCACCGTCGAACGTCCACTTCATGGACGTCGCGCCATCGCAGATCGTGTCCGTGGCCGCCTCGCTCATTCCCTTCCTTGAGCATGACGACGCCAACCGCGCCCTCATGGGTTCGAACATGCAACGTCAGGCCGTGCCCTGCCTGCGCCCGGAAAAACCGTTCGTGGGTACCGGCATCGAACGCACGGTGGCGGTCGACTCGGGCACCACGGTACAGGCCAGCCGCGGCGGCGTGGTCGACTACGTCGATGCCGACCGCATCGTGATCCGTGTCAACGACGAGGAAACCCTGCCGGGCGAAGTCGGGGTCGACATCTACAACCTCATCAAGTACACCCGCTCCAACCAGAACACCAACATCAATCAGCGCCCGGTCGTGCGCAAGGGCGATGTCGTGGCGAGGGGCGATGTCATTGCCGACGGCGCCTCCACCGATCTCGGCGAGCTGGCGCTTGGCCAGAACATGCTGGTTGCGTTCATGCCCTGGAACGGCTACAACTTCGAAGACTCCATCCTCATTTCGGAGAAAGTCGTTGCCGACGACCGCTACACCTCGATCCACATCGAAGAGCTCACCGTCGTCGCACGCGACACCAAGCTGGGGCACGAGGAAATTACGCGCGACATCAGCAACCTGCCCGAAGCGCAGCTGAACCGGCTCGATGAATCGGGCATCGTGTACATCGGCGCCGAGGTCGAGGCGGGCGACACCCTGGTCGGGAAGGTTACCCCGAAGGGCGAAACCCAGCTCACCCCGGAAGAGAAGCTGTTGCGCGCCATCTTTGGCGAGAAGGCATCCGACGTCAAGGACACCTCCCTGCGCGTGCCGTCGGGCATGTCGGGCACCGTCATTGACGTCCAGGTCTTCACGCGTGAAGGCATCGAGCGCGACAAGCGCGCCCAGTCCATCATCGACGACGAACTGCGCCGGTACCGGCAAGACCTGAACGACCAGCTGCGCATCGTCGAAGACGACACCTTCGCCCGGATCGAGCGCAGCCTCATCGGCAAGGTTGCCAATGGCGGACCCAAGCGCCTCCCCAAGGGCACGACCATCACCAGGGAATACCTCGCCGAGCTCGACCGCTGGCAGTGGTTCGATATTCGCCTGGCCGACGAAGATGCAGCTCAGGCACTCGAACAGGCCAAGGAGTCACTGGAGGCCAAGCGCCACCAGTTCGACCTGGCCTATGAAGAGAAGCGCAAGAAGCTCACGCAGGGTGATGAACTGCCCCCGGGCGTGCTCAAGATGGTCAAGGTCTACCTGGCCGTCAAGCGTCGTCTGCAGCCTGGCGACAAGATGGCCGGACGGCACGGCAACAAGGGCGTCGTGTCCAAGATCGTTCCGGTCGAAGACATGCCCTACATGGCCAACGGCGTGCCGGTCGACATCGTGCTCAACCCCCTCGGCGTGCCGTCGCGCATGAACGTGGGACAGGTGCTCGAAGTGCACCTTGGCTGGGCGGCCAAGGGTATCGGCGACCGCCTGCAAGAGATGCTCCAGAAAGTCCGCAAGGAAGAAGTGGGCAAACTGCGTGAGTTTCTCGACAAGGTCTACAACAACGGCACCTCGCAGCACAAGGTACAACTCGATACGCTCACGGACGACGAGGTCATCGAGCTCGCGCGCAACCTGAAGGATGGCGTGCCATTTGCTACCCCGGTCTTCGACGGCGCTACCGAGCAAGACATCCAGAAGATGCTCGATATCGCGTATCCCGACGAGATCGCCGAGAAGCTGCAGCTTACCAATGGCAAGACCCAGGCCATCTTGTACGACGGCCAGACGGGTGAACCGTTCGAGCGTCCCGTCACGGTCGGGTACATGCACATGCTCAAACTGCATCACTTGGTCGACGACAAGATGCACGCACGCTCTACCGGACCGTACTCGCTGGTTACCCAGCAGCCGCTGGGCGGCAAGGCGCAGTTTGGGGGCCAGCGCTTCGGCGAGATGGAAGTGTGGGCGCTGGAAGCCTATGGCGCTGCCTACACCCTGCAGGAAATGCTCACCGTCAAGTCCGACGACATCACGGGGCGCACCAAGGTCTACGAGAACATTGTCAAGGGTGACCACATGATCGACGCAGGTATGCCCGAGTCCTTCAATGTATTGGTCAAGGAAATCCGCTCCCTCGGGCTGGACATGGATCTCGAGCGCACATCCTGATCACTTGCCCTGCTCTCCCCCTGCCCGGCGCAGGGGGATGACCACCAGCAATTCCGGCGCTGCTAACACCCGCCCCGGTGAAGCGCCACTGGCCACCGCGCCAATACATACCGGAGTATGTAATCTATGAAAGCGTTGCTCGATTTATTCAAGCAGGTTACGCAAGACGAGCAGTTCGACGCCATCCGTGTCGGGCTTGCGTCGCCCGAAAAGATCCGATCCTGGTCGTACGGAGAGGTCAAGAAGCCCGAAACGATCAACTACCGCACATTCAAGCCCGAGCGCGACGGTCTGTTCTGCGCGAAGATCTTTGGCCCGGTCAAGGATTACGAGTGTCTGTGCGGCAAATACAAGCGCCTGAAGCACCGTGGAGTCATCTGCGAAAAGTGCGGGGTGGAAGTCACCCAGGCCAAAGTGCGTCGCGAGCGCATGGGGCATATCGAGCTCGCCAGCCCGGTGGCCCACATCTGGTTCCTGAAGTCGCTGCCCTCCCGCCTCGGGATGGTACTCGACATGACGTTGCGCGACATCGAGCGCGTTCTGTATTTCGAAGCCTACTGCGTCATCGAACCCGGCATGACGCCGCTCAAGCGCGGCCAGATCATGAGCGAGGAGGATTTCCTCGCGAAAACCGAGGAATATGGTGACGACTTCGTCGCCATGATGGGTGCGGAAGCCATCCGCGAACTGCTGCGCACCATCGACATCGACAACGAAGTCGAGCAACTGCGCCGTGAATTGCAGGCGACCAGCTCCGAAGCCAAGATCAAGAAACTCTCGAAGCGACTGAAGGTGCTCGAAGGCTTCCAGCGCTCGGGCATCAAGCCCGAGTGGATGATCATGGAAGTGCTGCCGGTGCTCCCACCCGAGCTGCGCCCGCTGGTGCCGCTCGATGGTGGCCGCTTCGCCACCTCCGACCTGAACGATCTCTATCGTCGCGTCATCAACCGCAACAACCGCCTCAAGCGCCTGCTCGAACTGAAGGCGCCCGAGATCATCGTGCGCAACGAAAAGCGCATGCTGCAGGAAGCCGTCGACTCGCTGCTCGATAACGGCCGCCGCGGCAAGGCCATGACGGGCGCCAACAAGCGCCCGCTCAAGTCGCTCGCCGACATGATCAAGGGCAAGGGCGGCCGCTTCCGTCAGAACCTGCTGGGCAAGCGCGTGGACTACTCCGGTCGTTCCGTGATCGTGGTGGGTCCGCAGCTGAAGCTGCACCAGTGCGGTCTGCCCAAGCTGATGGCGCTCGAACTCTTCAAGCCGTTCATTTTCCACCGCCTCGAACTCATGGGGCTGGCCACCACCATCAAGCAGGCACGCAAGCTGGTTGAAAGCCAGGAACCGGTGGTCTGGGACATCCTTGAAGAAGTCATTCGCGAACACCCCGTGCTGCTCAACCGGGCACCGACGCTGCACCGGCTGGGCATCCAGGCGTTCGAGCCGGTACTTATCGAAGGCAAGGCCATCCAGCTGCACCCGCTGGTGTGCGCAGCGTTCAACGCCGACTTTGACGGTGACCAGATGGCGGTGCACGTACCGCTGTCGCTGGAAGCGCAGATGGAAGCCCGCACCCTCATGCTGGCATCCAACAACGTGCTCTTCCCGGCCAACGGCGAACCGTCGATCGTGCCATCGCAGGACATCGTTCTGGGCCTGTACTACGCCACCCGCGACAAGATCAACGGCAAGGGCGAAGGCATGTGCTTTGCCGACGTCGCCGAAGTGGCCCGAGCGTACGAGAACAAGATGGTCGAGCTGCAGACCCGCATTACCGTACGCCTGCCCGAGTCCTACGTGAAGGATGAAAACGGCGAGTGGCAGCCGGTTTACAAGCGCGTCGAAACCACGGTCGGCCGTGCCCTGCTGTCCGAGATCCTGCCGCGTGGCCTGTCGTTCGAGGTCATCAACAAGCCGCTGAAGAAGAAAGAGATCTCGCGTCTCATCAACCTGTCGTTCCGGCGTTGCGGCCTGCGCGATACGGTCATCTTTGCCGACAAGCTCATGCAGGCCGGTTTCCGCCTCGCTACGCGCGGCGGTATTTCCATCGCCATGAGCGACATGCTCATCCCCGATGCCAAGTCGCAGATCCTGAACGAGGCGGCCGAGCAGGTGAAGGAAATCGACCACCAGTACTCTTCCGGTCTGGTTACCGCTCAGGAGCGTTACAACAACGTGGTCGACATCTGGGGCAAGGCGAGCGACCGCGTCGGCAAAGCGATGATGGAGCAGCTGGCAACGGAAACCGTCATCGACCGCAACGGCAACCAGGTTCCGCAAGAATCGTTCAACTCCATCTACATGATGGCTGACTCGGGGGCCCGAGGTTCCGCCGCGCAGATCCGTCAGCTAGCCGGTATGCGCGGCCTGATGGCAAAGCCCGACGGCTCCATCATCGAGACGCCCATTACTGCAAACTTCCGCGAAGGTCTGAACGTTCTGCAGTACTTCATCTCGACGCACGGCGCACGTAAGGGTCTGGCCGACACCGCACTGAAGACGGCAAACTCGGGTTACCTTACCCGCCGTCTGGTCGACGTGACCCAGGACCTCGTCATCACCGAGGAAGACTGCGGCACCAACCGCGGCTTCCCGATGAAGGCGCTGCTCGAGGGCGGGGAAGTCATCGAGCCGCTGCGCGACCGTATCCTCGGTCGTACGCCTGCGGTCGACATCGTCAACCCCGATACCCAGGAAACGGTCATTCCGGCAGGCACCCTGCTCGACGAAGATGCCGTCGAACTCATCGACAAGCTTGGCATCGACGAAGTCGTCGTGCGTACCCCGCTCACCTGCGAAACTCGCTGGGGCCTCTGCGCCCGCTGCTATGGACGCGACCTGGGCCGTGGACACCTGGTCAACGTGGGTGAAGCCGTCGGGGTCATTGCCGCTCAGTCGATTGGTGAACCGGGCACCCAGCTCACCATGCGTACCTTCCACATCGGGGGTGCAGCATCGCGCGCTGCCGTCAGCTCGGCCGTGGAAACCAAGTCCAACGGTACCGTGCGCTTCAGCAGCAGCATGCGCTACGTGACCAACAGCAAGGGCACACCCATCACCATTTCACGTTCCGGTGAAATCGTCATCGTCGACGACCAGGGACGCGAGCGTGAACGCCACAAGGTGCCCTACGGCGCCACCCTCATGGTGGTCGACGGCGCGACGGTCAAGGCTGGCACGCAACTCGCCACCTGGGACCCGCTCACCCGTCCGATCATCAGCGAGTACGCGGGTACCATCAAGTTCGAAAACGTCGAGGAAGGCGTGACGGTGGCCCGTCAGATGGACGAAGTCACCGGGTTGTCCACGCTGGTGGTCATCACGCCCAAGACGCGCAGCACCTCGCGGCAACCCCTGCGTCCGCAGGTGAAACTGCTGAACGAAGCTGGCGAAGAGGTGAAGATCCCTGGTACCGAACACGCGGTCTCGATCTCCTTCCCGGTGGGGGCGCTCATTACCGTGCGCGACGGCCAGCAAGTTGGCGTTGGTGAGGTGCTGGCACGTATTCCGCAGGAATCGCAGAAGACCCGCGATATTACCGGGGGTCTGCCGCGCGTGGCCGAGCTGTTCGAAGCCCGTTCGCCCAAGGATGCGGGCCTGCTGGCGGAAGTCACCGGTACCGTCTCGTTCGGCAAAGACACCAAGGGCAAGCAGCGACTGGTCATTACCGACTTCGACGGCAACACGCACGAGTTCCTCATTCCCAAGGAAAAACAGGTACTGGTGCACGACGGCCAGGTCGTCAACAAGGGCGAATTCATTGTCGATGGTCCGGCCGACCCGCACGACATCCTGCGACTCCAGGGCATCGAGAAGCTGGCTAGCTATATCGTCGACGAGGTGCAGGACGTCTACCGTCTGCAAGGGGTGAAGATCAACGACAAGCACATCGAAGTCATCGTGCGTCAGATGCTGCGTCGTGTCCAGGTCGTCGATCCGGGCGACACG
>Ga0207864_1003894_pt1 | contig 11964 bp, 13 predicted proteins | sample HigsolmetaAR202D_FD_184834 | JGI IMG/M metagenome (GOLD analysis project Ga0207864, IMG submission 184834) | Ionic liquid and high solid enriched microbial communities from the Joint BioEnergy Institute, USA - AR20-2-D (SPAdes) (version 2) ...
CTCAACGATCTGGTCCTTCTTGATTTCGTTGACCACCAATTCGTACGGCTGCTGCGCTTTAGCCACGTAAAATTGAAGCGGCTCGTTAATGTTCTTGTCCTTCTTTTCTACCTTCTTGTCGTCAGCAACCAGCTCAATGGTGAACCGGTTCCGCTTGACATCTGCTTTCTTAAGCCGGACGATGATGTCGCCGACACGGGTTGGTTCTTTCTGCTTGCGGATATTGAACTCATAGTAGTTCCGCTCGCCGAGCGCTTTCAGCGCAGCGAGCTCCTTGGCGTTGGTTGCCACCAGTCCGCTGGTGACGCCCAGATCACCCGTCACTCGCTTCAGGTCGGCAATCGTCTTCTCGAGTTCAGATTTGTTCGCAGCAACCTCGCTCTTGACCTCGCCGACTTCCGAGCTGACTTCGCCGATCTTGGAGGTAGCGGCAGTGGCAACTTCCTTCACTTCGCTCAGTGCCTCCTTGACGGCTTGTTGCTCCTTGGCCTGCGCCGCGGCTAACTGCTTCGCCAGTTCCTCCGCGTGCCTGGTGGCGTCGATCTTTGCCTGGCCTGCAGCCATGGCAGCTTGCCTGCGTGCCGCCTCCAGCTCGTCGCGCAGCGTCTCAATGTTCCGGCGCTGCGTCTGTGTTGTAACGCTGGAAGCCTCGCGCACGCTTGTCAGTTCATTCATGATGTTCTCCTGCATCTTCGCCATGTCTGTGCGAAGGGTATCGACCTGCAGAAACAGGTAGACAACCGACGCCAGCAACGCGATGACCAGGCCGAACAAAATCGGAACTTTCAACCCAGAGCCTCCAGAAGGAGGGGGCACGTAGGCGGGCTGGTGAATATCGCTCACAGAGATATCTCCTTGGTTGCAAACTCTTGCAACATTAACTCTACTGCATTTTGATGGGTCCAGGCGGCAGACTGGTTTCAGCTTTGTGCTGCTTGCTTATAGCGATAGGAAGGACGTGCGAACTCAAGCAGCTCCTGTTTGGGTACTCCCGCCTCGAAACAACGCCGGCAGCGTGCTTCATAGAGCCCCGCTGCGCCGACGACAATTAGATCTTCCGACTCCACCAACCGTTGCGTGTGTTTCGCCGGATTTCCGCAGCGCATGCAGATGGCCAGGGTCTTGGTGATTGATTCAGCCAGGGCCAGCAGGTCCGGTATCGGGGCAAATGGCCGCCCGAGGTAGTCCGTGTCCAGGCCGGCAGCGATGACCTGTTTGCCGCTATCCGCCAGCCGGTTGACCACCTCGATCAAATCTGTGCCGAAAAAGTTGGATTCATCGATTCCGATGACGTCTGTTTTCCAATCGAGCTTCGCCAGGATTTCGGAAGCGCTCTTGACCGCCTCCGACTTCATCCGTACGTCCCCGTGGGAGACAATTTCGTGCTCTGAGTAGCGATCATCCATCACCGGCTTGAAAACCTGTACTCGCTTTCGCGCGATCATTGCCCGGCGCAGGCGGCGCATCAGTTCCTCGCTTTTGCCCGAGAACATCGGCCCGCAAATCACCTCGAGCCACCCGATTCTGCCTGTGAATCCGTCCATCAAATTCATCATCCGGTACGGATTCCGTCCTTCGCAACGATAGTCTGCCATCCTGGATAGGGAGGCGTCTTTTTTTCTTTGACAAAGTATCCGTATCTGTTGGTCAGCGACTTTGACGGAACGATTACCGAAAACGACTTCTACCAGCTTGCGCTCGAGCGTGTCGACCGGAACGGCATGCCGGACTACTGGAGCTTATATGCCTCTGGCAGAATCACACATTTTGAGGCGATGCGGGGCATCTTTTCGCACATACGGTGCGACGAGGCTACGATCCGCAGTGTGGTGAAATCGCTGCGGCCGGACTCACGGCTGAAAGATGCCGTTGCGCGACTGCGGCGGTCTGGGTGGGACGTGATGATCGTGTCGGCAGGCTCGTCTTGGTACATTGCCCAGGTCCTCGAGGCCGCCGGTGTTTCGGTTCCTGTACACGCTAGCCCGGGGCATTTCAGCCCGAGCGCCGGGTTGCACATTGAGCTTCCCTTTGACTCGCCTTTCTGCTCGCCGGAGCTTGGAATCGACAAGAAGGCCGCGGTGCTGGCGGGGCAGAGCACCTACGAGCGCGTGGCTTTCGCTGGGAATGGTCCACCCGATCTTGAAGCCGTGCTCTCGGTTCCGCCGGAACTCCGCTTCGCTCGCGACTGGCTTGCCGACGAGCTGTCCCGGCGGAAGGAGACCTTTTGCCGTTTTTCGCGATGGTCGGAGATCGCGGACAGGTTGACGGCCATCTAGTACACTGGAAGCCTTGCCTGTATGCGCGTACGACGACTCTTGTGCCTCTTGGTGGGTGTCTGGCTCGGAGCGAGTTTGTGGATGGCCGTTTCGGCCACGCAGAGCTTTCGGACGGTAAACGCGATCACAAGCTCACCTCCAAAGCCGGCGGGTGGAGTGATTGAGACCATCGGACCAGACATGTTTCGCCAGATGCTCCGCTATCAGGCGGGCGAGACCAATCGAAGGCTGTTTGAAATCTGGGGACTCACTCAGTTCGCCATCGCGCTCGGCGTGTTCCTTCTCGTCCTCTTTGCGACGTCCTCGGGGCGGGTTCCTGTCTTTACTGCTTTGGCGCTCCTGATCTGGGTATCGATCATGCACTGGCTGGTTGCCCCGAGGATCGCGATTGCGTCGCAAATGCTCGAGTTCGTGCCTCCGGATCAGATGGCGGCGGAGAGGGCGACGATGGCCACTCTTCACCGGTTCTACTCGATCATGGAGCTGATCAAGCTAGGACTGATCGCCGTCATCGCCGGACTCTTCCTCTTAGAGCCTAAGCGGCGGGTTCGAAGCGAAGCCCGAAGCTGATAGCGAGGCTACACGACACCGCGAGCCCGCAGCGCCTCGTCAACAAGCGCAATCAGCTCGTGGCGTGTAATTTCAAACTTCTCGTCCTTCGGAGGCAGATCTTCGGCCACCACCGGACATCCCGGTTCTGCCGTGGCGCGCGATTTCACGCCGTAGCGTGTTCGCGAGTCGAACAGCTTGTCCACTTCCGCCCTTGGCAGCACTTTCGGACCGCCGAGCAGTTCGGCAACGAGCGCGATTTTTGCATAGTGCTCCACGGTCTCCATCCGGAAGAATGCCCGGTATAGGTCTTCGCCGTAGCAGACCACTCCATGGTTGGCCAGCAGAATGGCGTCGTACTTGGGAACGAGAGGACGAAGCGGCTCGGTGAGAGCCGGTGTTCCGGGCAGGCCGTATTCGGCCAGGGGCACGCAACCGAGTGTGATCACCACTTCCGGCAGCAGAGCCTGATTCAGCGCCTTTCCCGCAGTGGCGAACCCGGTGGAAACCGGCGGATGCGCATGCACGACTGCCTGGACGTCCGGGCGCAGTTCATACACGAGCAGATGCATGGCGATCTCGCTGGTCCGCTCCCCCCTGCCTTCCAGCTTATTGCCCTCCATGCAGCAGACGATGAGGTCCTCCGGCTTCATCATCCCCTTGCTCACGCCCGTTGGCGTGCAGAGGATGCGGTTCTCATCGAGCCGTACGGAGATGTTACCGTCGTTGGCTGCCACCCACCCCTTCTGGTACACCAGGCGGCCGATTTCGACAATTTCCTGCCGGTGCTCTCGTTCTGTCTTGGGCATGCCGAATCCGGTATTGTAGCAAACCCCATATCGCTCAAAAGCTAATTGAAAACATTCAAGAACCGGGGCATGGGGGCGATGAGGGAGGTATGGGCCGGTTCGAAGAGAATGCCGCAAAGATTCTGGACATCGCGGAACGCGGTGCTGAATGCGGATTAGCGCCTTCCGGTTTGACAATTCTCATCGGATCGCAAGGCGGTCTTCATCTTGTGGCGGGCAATGACTGGCCGCTCCATTCTCTCCAGATGCACTACGGCGCGCAAATGGCATACAGGGTCTCACAGCACGGCGCGGCTGTGAGAGTGGAAGGCAGGGCAGGCTCGCGGACATGTGTCTTCGAGTCCGAAAAACCCGAACTCGTTGCGCGCAATCTGCTCAGTGCGCTGCCTGGCTACGTCGTGATTGAATCCGCTGGCGCACTGGCCGGCGCTTAACCGGAAATCCTCCCTGCCATTCACGACCAAATTGGTCGCATATGCTATCATGTTGTTGTGCCAAAAGTAACTTTTCTGCCCGCAAACGTGACCGTTGACTATGATCCTGACACGATGCCCTATTCCGAGCACGGAAAAAAGGGTTCGCTGTTGGATATAGCGCTGAATCACGGAATTCAACTGGAGCACGCCTGCGGCGGAAGTTGTGCCTGTACCACGTGTCATGTGGTGGTAAAGGAAGGTGACGCCAACCTCTCGGAAATGGAAGACGACGAGGCGGACCGCCTCGACATGGCTCCGGGCCTGACGCTGCATTCCCGGCTTGGGTGCCAGTGCGTCGTGAAGGGCGATGTCGTGGTAGAGATTCCTTCCTGGAACCGGAACTACGTGAGCGAGGGCGGGGGCTCCATCAATCTTGGTGATGCGATTCCCGCCGCGAAGCGGTAGAAGCAGTTGTTCCCTTTCATACAATTGCAGGCGGTTATGTCAGGAGCCGCCTCCTTCTTGGTTTCAAGGTCGCTACAATCGAATGGTGGAAAAGCGTCGAATGTGCCCGCATTGCCGGGCCTTTGTTACCATCGACGATCGCGTCTGCCCTTACTGTGACGCTCAACTCGAGCCGCGAAAGGTGTACCGCGAGCCGTCCTCAGGGGCCATTCTTGGCCGGATGATTCCCCAGGCTCACTTCACGACGATGATGATCATCACCATCAACGTCGGGCTGTATCTGGTGATGGTGGCATCCAGCATGAGTGCGGGGAACGACTCGGCCTTGATGAATCTGGATCCTCAGACGCTCGTGCAGTTCGGAGCCAAATATCAACCGTTCATTGTCCTCGGAGGGCAATGGTGGCGGTTGATCACCGCTGGCTTTCTCCACCTCAGCCTGCTCCACATCCTCATGAATTCGTGGGTCCTGTTTGATCTCGGCGCACAGGTCGAAGAGCTTTATGGGACCGCGAGGTTCATCGCCATTTACTTCTTTTCGACCGCGGCTGGCTTTTTTGCGAGCCTCACGTTTACGCCGGCGCTGTCGGCCGGGGCCTCTGCCGGTCTATTCGGCTTGATTGGAGCAATGATTGCCCTGAGCCTGCGGGACAAGACTGGCGTGGGGTCCATGATACGGGGCCTTTACATCCGGTGGGTGATCTACGTCACGATCATTGGACTGTTCCTGGGCGCGGATCATGCGGCCCACTTCGGCGGAGGGATTGCGGGCTTCATCCTTGGCTACATCACGGGCACGCCGAGCGCTTTCGGTGGGACGGTCGAGAAGGTGTGGCGCGGGGTGGCCGGAATCGCTGTGTTTCTCACCATGATCGCGTTTGCCAAGATGGTTCTCTTCGTGCTGCGATAAAAGTTACTCCGGTTGATACTGAAATCGTGCGTCTCATCGCCTTTTTGGCTGCCGTGCTCCTGGTAGGGTGCCAGGCGCCGCCCCCACCGGTGGAGCCTCCAAAACCCGATCCCACAAAGGAGCCTTGGTATGCAGAAACGGTTCAGGATCTTGTCGAACTGAACCGGCAGGCAAGTGAGCTCTTTCGGAAAGGGAAGACAGGTGAGGCTTCCGATCTCGTCATGAAGGGACAGCCGCTCGCCAATCGGGTACTCGGCGTCCCGAGTCCGACTATAGAGGCGGCCGTAGCTGCGTCGGATCTGGATGAGCTCTACGGGAAAATGCTCTTTTCAAACGGGCATTATGGCTGGGCGCGATTGTTTTTCCAGAAGATCGCCGCCCGGTGGAAGACATGGACGCCCCAGACCGAAGAAACGATACGCCGCCGAAAAGCAGCCGAAGCGGCGATCGCTGAGTGTGACCGGCGGCTGGCGATGTGAGGCCGGTCGATCCGGACTCTACTTATCGTATTCCTCAAACAGCCCCGAGCGTCCCACTCGCTCTCCCTTGAAAAACAATCCCGAAATCCGTTCGGTGGAAGAGATGTCTTTGAGGGGATCGCCGTCGACAAGTAGCAGAGTCGCTTCGCGGCCCTCTTCGATCGACCCAATCCGATCTCCGGCGCCGAGCCGGCGCGCTGCTTCCACTGTCGCCGCATGAAGCGCTGCTTCTGCCGGGATTCCCGCCTCGACCCACAGGGCCATCTCCCGGTGAATCGAAGGGCCATGAAAGACCAGCGGATTTCCGGAATCGCTGCCTGCGACAAGGGGAACCCCGGCTTTCCAGGCGCGGCGCAAGTTCTCCATTGCAATCTTCAGGTCCATCGGGTAGTGTCCAGACTTTTCGCTCTCTGCGCGACGCTTCGGATCCAGGAGGTAATCCCGGGTCGACCGGAGAAGCGGCGCGGGTCCGACCTGCTGCACGAGGCTCCGATCCAGCACGTCCGTTTTTCCGTCTGCAAGCTGCCGGGCTGCATCGGCCACCGCCAGCGTCGGGTCGTACGTGGTTTTTTTGACAGCCATTTGCTGGAACAACGCGTTGGGGATCACATCTCGGGCGGATCCATGCTCGATCCCGTCCGCTCCCAGTTCCACCGCATCTTTCACATCACGGCTGTCGCCGGTATGAACGACGACGGGGAGTTTCAGGCGGTGCGCTTCCTCGATGATGGCCTTGAGGATCGTTGTGTCCATCCGGCTGAATAGCGATCCGGCAGAGCCTGAATCCAGGACTGCCTTGATTGCGTCCACACCTGCCGCCTTGAGTTCGCGCACCTGGGTACGAGCTTCTTCCCCTGTCTTTGGCAGCCGCGCAAACTGCTGCATTGCCTTACTACGGTAGGCCTCGGGCAAGGACTGAAAGTACTCGGTGCCGTGGCCTCCTTCGGCTGTAAAGACGGGGCCGCAGACGAACAGCTCAGAGAGCGTCTTTTCGCCGGATCTTGATTTTCCCCGAAGCTGAAACACGGCCTGGACCGGATCACCGGCGCTTCTTAATGCCGTGACGCCGCTGTACAGATACGCTGCCAGGGCGCGTTCCATCGCCTTTTCCGGTTGATAGTTCTTCCAGTCACTAAGAATGCCGCCGGGAGCGGAGAGATGCGTGTGAGTATCGATTAGGCCAGGGAGGACTGTCTTACCCGATCCGTCGATCAGTTCCGCTTTCTCACGTGCGCTTTCGGGCGCATCCCCGTTCCAGATGCGCTCGATCTTTCCATGGCGCAGCAGCAGGGATCCCGAAGGGATGACTTTACTCCCGGTGAAGATTCGGACGTTGCGAATGAGGAAGGTCTGGCTGCGTTGGAGCTCACGCTGCAGCAGTTTGACTTTCGCGATATTCTCCCGGCTGTACGCCTGCCATCCGCCCAGCAGCAGGAATGGGGCAAAGACGATCAGCAGCCACAGCTTTGCTCTTGCAGGCAGCTTTTCTCCCTTCTCCCACCGGAACAGCTTTGTGGCGATGAAGGTGGAGATCGCCGTCGTCAAGATCAGCGCGACGACGGATGGTGCATTTGCGGCGATCGTTTCGTTTCGCAGCAGGATTCCCTGAAGGCCCGTGTGCACGTAGGTTGCCGGAAGAAACTGGGCGGCAATCTGAACCCACTCGGGCAGGAACGCCAGCGGAAACGTCGCGCCGCTGAAGAAGAGCATCGGAAGGTACAAGAGCTGAATGATGATCTGGCTCTCCTGGAGTGAGTTCACGACGGCGGCGATCACCAGTCCCAGCGAGCGGAAGGCGATAACGCCCAGCGACAGGAAGAGGAGGAGGGACGGGAGCTGCTCCGGAGTCCGCATGCCATAGACGAAGTGGGCCAGAGTGAGGATCAGGATGGCCGAAGGCATATAGGCCAGCCATCCGACGACCGTAGACGCCACCAGGATTGGAGCCGGACCGATGGGCGCGACCTTGAACCGGCGAAGGATGTTCTGCTCCCGTTCCTGCACCGTTCTCAGGCCGGCGCCGAAGAATCCCGCGCCGAGCACGCCCAGGATCAGGACCATCGAAACAATTTGCGTTATGACGCCGCTCTGGGCGGCACGAAATGTCTGCGCAAAAGTGAAGAAGAAGACGAGCGGGAAGGCGTAGTTGAAGAACAGGATCATCTTGTCCCGCAACGTCAGCTTGAGGTTGATCTTGATATTGGCGATGTAGGCTTTCATTCGCGCAGGCTCTTTCCCGTGAGCTCGATGAAAGCGTCTTCCAGTGTCGGCCGCTTCAGGTGGATATCTTCCAGCTCCAGGCCGTTCTGATCGACCCATTTCACGAGTTCCACAATGGTTTTCGCCGGGCAGCCCGACTTCACGCTCAACCCGCGTCCATCGCTACTGACTTGCAACAGGTCTCCTTCTCGCGCCGGGAGATCAATATCGGAAAACGGACTCGTACATCGAATCTCAATAATTGATTGCCCTAGCGTTCGAGCCTGGATCTCGCGAGGCGTACCAATCGCAATGATCCGCCCTTCATCGATAATTGCAACGCGATCACACAGGCGCTCGGCTTCCTCGATGTAATGTGTCGTCAGCAGAATCGTCCGCTTGTTCTCGCGGAGCTCTTCAATCAGTTCGTGAATCTCCAAACGAACCTGTGGGTCGAGCCCCGTCGTTGGTTCATCGAGGAAGAGAAGCTGCGGATCGTTGACCATGGCAAGCGCAAGGGCCAATCGCTGCTTCTGTCCGCCTGAGAGTTGTCCGTAATGGCTGTTGCGCTTGTCCTGAAGCTGGAGGCGCCTCAAGAGGATGTCAGGATCGACTTTGCGGCTGTAGAACGCAGCAAATAGCTCAACCGCTTCCGCCACAGTGATCTTCTCTTGAAGATTTGTTGCCTGCAGCGAGATTCCGATCCGGTCCTTCAATTGCGCCGCCTGCTGATCCGGATCGAAGCCAAGGACTGAGACTTTTCCCTCGGTCCGGGAGCGGAGTCCTTCCAGAATCTCGACCGTGGTTGTCTTCCCCGCGCCGTTAGGCCCGAGCAGGCCGAAGACCTCGCCTGCGTATACCTCGAAGTCGATCCCACGAACTGCTTCGAAGTCGCCGTATCGTTTCTTCAGGTGCTGTACGACGATTACGGGTTCGGTCATTGAGAGCTCAGGTAGCTGGCAATCATCGTCAGTTCGGCGGCGGTATAGCCTCTTACGAGTGAACCGTGCAGCCAATCGGAAGCAGGACCGATTGTCACATCGCGCGCGGGGAGCGTCCGCAGTACGGGAGTCATGGAATTCAAATCGTAAAGACGAACCGTGTCCGAAGATTGTTCCACAACGATCGCGGGAAACGGCGCTTCGCCGCGGATTGTCACCATTCTGACCCGATTCGCTTTGCCTTTCTGGATGGCATTCAAAATGTCAGCGCTCGTCCCTGCTGCCCTCGCTAAAGCAGGACCGACAGCGACGCCCTGGTTGTCGACGACGTGGCAGGATCCGCAGCGCGTTCCCTTTGTTGCGTCAAAGAAGAGACTGCGGCCCGGGTGAGCTTCAGCGACTGGGGCTGCAGGCTTCACGGCGGGCAGGGAACTGACTTCATGCCCGCTTGTATCGGCGGCGCCGGAGAGGCTTTCTACGTAGGCAATGACAGCGTTGAGATCGGCCTCATTGAGGGTTGCCTTGAAGGCCGGCATCGCTGTGTTGGCGATACCGTCCCGGATGACTCGTATGAGGTACTGCCTTTCAAAGTGCCGTCCCCGCAACCGGGGGCCTCGATTCGCAGCGCCCTTTGCGCCGTGACAGTAGCCGATCGCGCAGCTTTGGGAAAAAATCTTCTCGCCTCGGGCGAGATCAGGCGCTGGTGCTGCAGCCTGCGCCAGAAGAAGCGCCAACACGATCGTCATCGCTCCTCCGGAAGGCCGAAAACGATAATCGTGGAGCCGCCGCGAAACTTCTCGGCTTCCGGCCACATCTGAGCCACCATGCCGGCCAGAGCGGATCCCCAACCGGAGGGTGTGGCTATGTACTGCCGGCCTTTGACCGCGTAGGTTATCGAAGATCCGCGGTGTCCGGAGCCGGTTTGGAAGCTCCACAGCTTCTCGCCGGTTCGAGCGTCGAGTGCGAAGAAGTAACCCTCGGGATCGCCTGTAAACACAAGGTCTCCGGCGGTGACAAGAACAGATGCGAGCAAGGGATAAGTGGGCTTGTAAAGCCAGTGACGTTTGCCGGTCACAGGATCATACGCACCCAGGTGGCCGTGCGCGCGCTCGCCCGGGGGATCCTTCGGGGTAAACGATCCTCCGAACCAGAACTGTCCTTCGCGCGGTTCCTCGGGAGTTGCCGTGACATCCTGGCACCATTCAATGCCGGTCGTGAAATACCACTTCAGCTTTGGAGAGTAGGCGCCCTGGTTCCAACTCCGGCCGCCGCCGATGCTGGGGCAGAGAAACTTCGTTTTACCCACTTCGGGCTCATTCCGCCCGAGCAGCTCACCTTCGGGTGACACTCCCGTGATCCAATTCAAGTGCTTTACTACAGGCCAGGCGGAGACGAATTTACCATTCGTCCGGTCAATGACGAAGGTCATGCCGCCTTTGTTTACGTTCAGCAGAAGCTTCCGCATACGGCCATCGACAGGCGCATCAAAAAGCACACATTCGTAAGCGGTGTCGAAATCCCAGACGTCGTGCGGAATCTGCTGGTGGTACCATTTCAGCTTGCCCGTATCCGGATCGAGCGCGACGACGGAGTCCGTGTAGAGGTTCGATCCGCGGCGGTCGCCGCCATAGAAGTCGGCGGCGGGGTTCCCGACAGGCCAGTAGAGCAAGTTCAGCTCGGGATCGTAGGATCCGGTCATCCATGTGGCGCCGCCGCCATATTTCCAGCTGTCGCCTTCCCAAGTTTCGTTCCCGGGTTCGCCTTTAGCCGGAATCGTCCAGAAGCGCCACAAGTGCCGGCCGGTCTCGACGTCGAAAGCGTTGAGGTAACCGCGGTGAGCGGAATCGCCGCCCGTTACTCCGACGATCACCTTGTTCTTCACAACGAGGGGGGCGCCGGTGATGTTGCATCCGCACTGCTTGTAATCCTCGACGTTGACCTTCCACAACTCGCGGCCCGTTTTTTGATCGAGCGCGACGACGTGATTGTCGAGTGTCCCCATGAATACACGGCCGTGCGCGACTGCAACCCCCCGATTCCACGGGCCGTAACTCACAATGAAGTCCTTGGGAAACTGATAGCGGTATTGCCAGATCTCCCGCCCGGTTTCGGCGTCGAGGGCGAAGACCCGGTTCCGGCTGGAGGAGACGTACATGACGCCATCCACCACGATCGGCGTCACATTGAGACCGCCGTCCGGATCACCGGTCTGGAAAATCCATTTAGGCGTCAACTTCGCGACGTTCGACCGGTTGATCTGGTCGAGCGAGCTATATCGCCAGGAAGCGGGCGTGCCGCCGTAGTCTGTCCAGTTCTCCTTTGTAGCGCCGTCCTGGCCGAGTGCTACAACGGCACAAGTGAATGCAAGAGGAAGTAGCAGTCTCACAGCGTCGATACCGGTGTTCTCGTCAGGACGCCGATCACCGCTCGGCAGAAGGCCGGCAAGTCATCAGGCTGGCGAGAGGTGACGAGGTTATTGTCGACGACAACTTCCGAGTCCTCGTAGAGCCCGCCGGCGTTGACGACGTCGTCTTTAATTGAAAAGAAGCAAGTCACTCGCCTTCCGCGCAAAACCCCCGCAGAGCAGGCGATCCAGGGGCCGTGGCAGATAGCGGCCACAAGCTTTTCCTGGAGGTTCATGTCCTTCACAAACTGTATGGCGGCGCTATATCGGCGGACGCGGTCCGGCGCATAGCCGCCAGGCAAAATCACGCCGTCAAAATCGGCGGCTTTGACTTCGTCGTAGGATTTGTCGGCAACGCACGGGTAGCCCCGCTTGCTGGAGTACGTGGTGCCGGCCTTGGCGCCGACTGTTACCACTTCCGCGCCGGCTTCACGTAGACGATAAAGTGGATACCAGACTTCCATCTCCTCGTAGAGATCGTCTACGAGGATTGCGATCCGTTTCCCCTTCAGTTCC
>Ga0207864_1003902_pt1 | contig 11946 bp, 8 predicted proteins | sample HigsolmetaAR202D_FD_184834 | JGI IMG/M metagenome (GOLD analysis project Ga0207864, IMG submission 184834) | Ionic liquid and high solid enriched microbial communities from the Joint BioEnergy Institute, USA - AR20-2-D (SPAdes) (version 2) ...
ACTCTTCCTCTTGCCGTCCTTGTTTTGCTGACCGAGCAGGGTGCTGCTTACGCGCAGTGCGCACCACCACAGGCAGCACGGTGATCGCCACCGACCCCATCGTGCGGGTGAGCGGTGCCGACGCCGCGGCGATCTACACCTCACAGACGGGTGCGCAGCCGAACGTGATCACCGTCAACGGCGGTCATCTGGAGGCCAGCCAGGGACCGATTGTCGTCGCAACAGCCGGAGCGAACAGTGTTGTCTCCATCAACGGCCCTGTCACGCTCGTGCCCGGCATGGTGGCGGGTCGCCCGACGTTCGCGATCGTGCGCGGGGGTATGCCTGTCCAGCTTGACCTCAACCTCACCGACGTGGCGGGCGCGACGGGCGATTTTCTGGTGAACGACGCCTCCGCCCACACCGTCAATTTCCGCATGCTCCGAAGCGCCTGGTCCGGCAATTTGGAAGCCGATCCGGTCCATACCGTGAATGTCGATCTGGCCGCTTCGCGATGGACGGGCTGGGCGGCCAATGCCAGCCTGATCGCACTCGACGCCGCCGGCGCATGGCACATGACCGGGTCCTCGAACGCGGACGAGGTGCGCAATGCCGGCTTGATCCGCTTCGTGCCCCAGGCGGGCGCTTTTTCGACCTTGACGGTGAGCAACTACGTGGGGCAGGGCGGCGTGCTGGCACTCAACACCATGTTCGACGGCGACGGCTCGCCCAGCGACCTGCTGGTGATCGACGGCGGCACGGCGACCGGCTCGACGGGCCTGCTCGTCACCTATGCCGGCGGCAGCGGCGCGCCGACCGTGGGCGACGGCATCCGCGTGGTGCAGGTGATCAACGGCGGCGCGACGAATCTGGACGCCTTCCATCTCGCCGGGCGGGTCGCGGCCGGCGCTTATGAATACGCGCTGTTCCGCGGCGGCGCCACCAGCCCCGAGGACTGGTTCCTGCGAACCGTCGTCGATGTGAACGGCGCGCCGGTTTATCGGCCGGAGGTGCCGCTGTACGCGCCCGTTCCGGCACTGGCACGTCATCTGGGCTTGGCAAGCCTCGGCACTTTGCACGAACGCATCGGCGAGCAGCTCAACAACGAGCAGCCCATCGAGCCGGCGCGCTTCGGCAACGGCGCATGGTTGCGCCTCATCGGCGAGCATGGCGAAAACCGCTGGTCCGGTCCACTCGACGTGCGTGCCCGCCATCTCGAGCTGATCGGCATCCAGGTCGGCCACGACCTGCATCGCGACCTGGGCGAGGACGGCCGCCGCGACCATGCCGGCGTCTACGTGGCTTACACCGAGGCCAGGGCGGATATCCGCGGCGCGGCGATGGGCCAGCAGCGTCTCGATGTCGGGCGCGTGAAACTGGATGGTCCCGCGCTGGGCGGCTATTGGACCCGCTTCGGTCCGTCGGGTGCTTATCTGGATGCTGTGGCGCAGGTCAACTGGTTCGACGTGCAGGCCGATTCCGACCATGGCGCACGCCTGGACACGAGCGGCTGGGCGCTGGCCGCATCGTTGGAAGCCGGGTATCCCTTCCGCATCGGGGAGCGCTGGCAACTGGAGCCGCAGGCGCAGATCGTTTATCAGACCGTAAGCGTCGACGCCGACCGCGACGCGTATTCGAAAATCGCATGGGCTGAAGACGATGCGGTGACCGGTCGTGTCGGCGCACGGCTGCAATACAGACGCAAGGCGGGTGACAAGCTGTGGCAGCCGTACCTCAAGGTCGATCTCTGGCACACCTTCAGCGGTACGGACCGGACGAAGTTTGATCAGGGGATGGCGCTTTCCAACCGCTTCGGGCACAGCGGGGCGGAGGCAGGCGCGGGAATCACCGTGCGTTTTTCGCGCCGGACCAGCTTCTATGGCCACCTGGATTACCAGTGGTCCCTGGGCGGCAGGGAGCGTTATACGGCGGTTCAGGGCGCCGCGGGCCTGAGGTTCGACTGGTAAGCAGGGTGGCTCGCCGGGCCTTCGGTCGCCAGGCGGGCCTGCCTTGCCCGTCAGGCCGGCGAAGGAGGCCATTGACCTGCATCCCGTACGACGGGGTGAAGCCGTCGCGGTTCGCAGGCATGACGTCTGGCGACCTGCGCAGCCTGTTTGATCCGATGCCCTGCATGGGTTTATCACTTGTCCGCCGCGGATCGTCACAGGAGATTAAATATCCTTTTCTGCAGCGCCGGCGCGGCGGTCGGATGCCCGCAGCCCTTTAGGGCATCGGGCGCGCATGGTATCTTTCGGCTTTAGTTTTCGGCGCCGGCTTCGTCGGGTACCCGCCAAGGGGCCGGGCGGACGGCGCCTGTTTACCTAAGCATCTGGTGAAAAAGAAAAATGCGTGTTGCGATACGCATTTAGGTTCCGGCGCCCCACGGCGTAAGGGTTCCAGTCTCTTCTTTGCACCAACTCATCGTTCACGTCATTCTGGATGTCCTCCCGCATGCAAAGCACCGTTGAAAACCTGGGGCAGCTCGAACGCCGCCTCACCATGGCCGTTCCCCTTGCGCAAATCGATAAAAAGGTCGACGAGCGTCTCAAGCGCCTGGCGCGCACCGTAAAGATGCCGGGTTTCCGTCCGGGCAAGGTGCCGCTCAAGCTGGTGGCCCAGCAATACGGCCCGCAAGTGCGCTCCGAAGTCATCGGCGACGAGGTCCAGAAGGCGTTCAGCGAAGCGGTACGCGGGCAGAACCTGCGCGTGGCCGGCTATCCGCGCTTCGAACCGAAGCCCGACGCCCCGGCCGACGAGCTGCATTTCCACGCCACGTTCGAGGTCTATCCCGAGTTCGAACCGGCCGACCTCTCCGGGGTGACGATCGAACGGCCGGTCCTCACGGTGACCGACGCCGAGGTCGACAAGACCATCGAAGTGCTGCGCAAGCAGCGGGCGCATTTCCATGCGGCCGACCGGGCCGCCCAGGACGGCGACCGCGTCACCATCGATTTCGTCGGCACCATTGACGGGGCGGAGTTCGAAGGCGGCAAGGGCGAGGATTTCGCCTTCGTGCTGGGCGAAGGGCGCATGCTCGCGGACTTCGAAAACGGCGTGCGCGGCATGAGCGCCGGCGAGACGAAGAACGTCACCGTGAAATTCCCCGACGACTATGCCGGCAAGGAGGTTGCAGGCAAGGAAGCGAGCTTCGCCATCACCTGCAAGCGCGTCGAGGCGCCGCATTTGCCCGAAGTGGATTCCGAGTTCGCACGCCAGCTGGGCATCGCCGACGGCGACGTCGAGCGCCTGCGCGCGGAAATCAAGGCCAACGTCGAGCGCGAGGTCAAGAAACGCCTGGGCGGCGAAGTGAAACAGAAGGTCATGCAGGCCCTGCTGGACGCGAACAAGGTCGAGCTGCCCAAGGCCCTGGTCGAAATGGAACAGGAGCGGCTGGTGCAGAACGCGCGCCGCGATCTGGAAGCGCGCGGCATCAAGATGGAAGGCATCCCGCTCGATCCCAAACTGTTCGAGGAGCAGGCCACGCGCCGTGTCACGCTGGGCCTGATCATCGGCGAGCTGGTCAAACGTCACGATTTGGCCGCCAAACCGGAACAGGTGCGGGCACTGATCGAGGAGTTCTCCCTCGCCTATGAGCAGCCGGACGAGGTGGTAAAATGGGTCTACTCTCAACCGGAGCGGCTCGCTGAATTCGAAGCGCTCGCCGTCGAGGACAATGTCGTCGACTGGGTGCTGAAGCAGGCCAAGGTGGTGGACCAGCCCGCCGACTTCGAGAAACTCATGGGGAACGCAGCATGACGCGAACTGTCTGGTCACCTACCGCGGGCATCGACCCGTACGCGGCCTACGAGGATCCGCGCGCCCTCGGCCTCGTGCCGATGGTCATCGAACAGAGCGGTCGCGGCGAGCGCGCCTACGACATCTATTCCCGCCTGCTGAAGGAGCGGGTGGTGTTCCTGGTCGGGCCGGTGAACGAGGTGTCGGCTAACCTCATCGTCGCGCAGCTTCTTTTTCTCGAATCCGAGAACCCGGACAAGGATATTTCGTTCTATATCAATTCCCCGGGCGGTTCGGTTTCCGCGGGGCTGGCGATCTACGACACCATGCAGTTCATCAAGCCCGACGTCTCGACCCTGTGCATCGGCCAGGCGGCGAGCATGGGGGCGCTGCTACTGTGCGCCGGCGCGAAGGGCAAGCGCTACTGCCTGCCCAACTCGCGCGTGATGATCCACCAGCCCATGGGCGGTTTCCAGGGCCAGGCTTCGGACATCGAAATCCATGCCCGCGAGATCCTGTATCTCAAGGCGAAACTGAACGAGATCATGGCCAAGCACACCGGTCAGTCGGTCGAACGGATCGCGAAGGACACCGACCGGGACAATTTCCTATCGGCTGAAGAGGCCATGAAGTATGGTCTGGTGGACCGTATCCTCACCTCGAGGACCGAGTCGGCGGGCGTATAAGGAGCAGCACCACAATGTCGGACAAAAGCGGCGGCGAAAAACTTCTCTACTGTTCGTTCTGCGGTAAGAGCCAGCACGAGGTACGGAAGCTCATCGCCGGCCCGTCGGTGTTCATCTGCGACGAATGCATCGAGCTCTGCAACGACATCATTCGCGAGGAGAGCGCGAGCGATAAGCTCGGCAAGTCCTCGCGCGCCGATCTGCCCACGCCGCAGGAGATCCGCGCCATCCTGGACCAGTACGTCATCGGCCAGGAGCACGCCAAGAAGATCCTGTCGGTCGCGGTGTACAACCATTACAAGCGGTTGAAGCACCTCAACAAGACCGGCGACGATGTCGAGCTGTCGAAGTCGAACATCCTGCTCATCGGTCCGACCGGTTCGGGCAAGACGCTGCTCGCGCAGACGCTTGCGCGGCTGCTCAACGTGCCCTTCGTGATCGCCGACGCGACCACGCTCACCGAAGCCGGCTACGTCGGCGAGGATGTCGAGAACATCATCCAGAAACTGCTGCAGAACTGCGACTACGACGTCGAGAAAGCCAAGCGCGGCATCGTCTACATCGACGAGATCGACAAGATTTCGCGCAAATCCGACAACCCGTCGATCACGCGCGACGTGTCGGGCGAAGGCGTGCAGCAGGCCTTGCTGAAACTGATCGAGGGCACGATCGCCTCGGTGCCGCCGCAGGGCGGCCGCAAGCACCCGAACCAGGACTTCGTGCAGGTCGACACGACCAATATCCTGTTCATCTGCGGCGGCGCCTTCGACGGCCTGGAGAAGATCATCCGTCAGCGCTCGGAGAAGACCGGCATCGGCTTCGGCGCCGAGGTGCGCAGCCTGAGCAACAGCAAGGACATCAGCGAAGTGTTGAAGGGCGTGGAGCCCGAAGACCTGATCAAGTTCGGTCTCATCCCCGAGTTCGTCGGGCGCCTTCCGGTGGTGGCGACGCTGGAGGAACTGGACGAGACCGCGCTGATCCGCATTCTCACCGAGCCGAAGAACGCGCTTATCAAGCAGTACCAGAAGCTGTTCTCGATGGAAGGCGTGGAACTGGAGGTCCGCCCGGACGCGTTGCACGCGATCGCGCAACGCGCGCTGGCGCGCAAGACCGGCGCGCGCGGCCTGCGTTCGATCCTCGAGCATGCGCTGCTCGACACCATGTACGAATTGCCGGCGTTGGAAAACGTCAGCAAAGTGGTGGTGGACGAAGCGACCATCCTGGGCGAAGGTAAGCCGTTGCTCGTCTACTCCGATCAGCCCAAGGTGGCCGGATCGGCCTGAAATGCCGGGCGCGCGTGAAAAGCGCCCCGGTCAACGCGCGATGCCGCGTAAGCATTGCTTGAACATGCAGGGCGCTGCCCTCATGTTCGTTACTGTTCCGTCTCGGGGGTACCCGCATGTCCAGCTCTAACGAACTTTCCGCCGTCCCCGCACAGTTTCCGCTGCTGCCGTTGCGCGACGTCGTGGTCTTCCCGCACATGGTCATCCCCCTGTTCGTGGGACGCCCGAAGTCCATCAAGGCGATGGAAATCGCGATGGAGGCGGGGAAAAGCATCCTGCTGGTGGCGCAGAAGTCCGCCGCCAAGGACGAGCCTGCGCCGGAGGACATGTACGAGATCGGCTGCATCTCGAACATCCTGCAGATGCTCAAGCTGCCCGACGGCACGGTGAAGGTGCTGGTCGAGGGCAGCCAGCGCGCGCGCATCAACGAGATCACCGATCAGCGTACGCACTATCAGGCGACGGCGACGCCGGTGCCCCACGAGCACGTGGAAAGCACCGAGATCGAGGCGATGCGCCGCGCGCTGATCTCGCAGTTCGACCAGTACGTCAAGCTGAACAAGAAGATTCCGCCGGAAATCCTAACCTCCATCTCGGGGATCGAGGATGCCGGGCGGCTCGCCGACACCATCGCCGCGCACCTGCCGCTCAAGCTCGAGCAGAAGCAGAACGTGCTGCAGATGTTCGACGTCAAGGACCGGCTCGAACACCTGCTCACGCAGCTCGAGGCCGAGATCGACATCCTGCAGGTCGAAAAGCGCATCCGCGGCCGCGTGAAGCGGCAGATGGAGAAGAGCCAGCGCGAGTACTACCTGAACGAGCAGGTCAAGGCGATCCAGAAGGAGCTCGGCGAAGGCGAAGAGGGCGCCGACCTCGAAGAGATGGAGAAGCGCATCAAGGCCGCGCGCATGCCCAAGGAGGCGCGCGCCAAGGCCGAGGCCGAGCTGAAGAAGCTGCGGCTGATGTCGCCCATGTCGGCCGAGGCGACGGTGGTGCGCAACTACATCGAGACGCTCGTCAGCCTGCCGTGGAAGAAGCGCACCAAGGTGTCCAAGGACATCCCCGCGGCGGAGAAGATCCTCGACCAGGATCACTACGGCCTGGAGAAGGTCAAGGAGCGCATCCTCGAATATCTCGCCGTGCAGGCGCGCGTCGAGCACGTGAAGGCGCCGATCCTGTGCCTGGTCGGCCCGCCCGGCGTGGGCAAGACCTCGCTCGGCCAGTCGATTGCGCGCGCCACCAACCGCAAGTTCGTGCGCATGTCGCTCGGCGGCGTGCGTGACGAGGCGGAAATCCGCGGTCACCGGCGCACCTATATCGGCTCGATGCCCGGCAAGATCCTGCAGAACATGGCGAAGGTCGGGGTGAAGAACCCGCTCTTCCTGCTCGACGAAGTGGACAAGATGGGGCAGGACTTCCGCGGCGATCCGGCTTCGGCGCTGCTGGAGGTGCTCGATCCGGAACAGAACAGCGCGTTCGTCGACCACTACGTCGAGGTGGAGTACGACCTGTCGGAAGTGATGTTCGTCGCCACGGCGAACACGCTCAACATTCCGGCGCCGCTGCTCGACCGGATGGAAGTGATCCGTCTGTCCGGCTACACCGAGGACGAGAAGGTCAACATCGCCATGCGCTATCTGCTGCCGAAGCAGATGAAGAACAACGGCGTGCGCGAGAACGAGCTCACCATCACCGAGAGCGCCATCCGCGACATCGTGCGCTACTACACGCGCGAGGCCGGCGTGCGCAACCTCGACCGCGAGATCTCGAAGATCTGCCGCAAGGTGGTGAAGAACCTGCTCATCAAACCGAGCGAGAAGAAGATCACCGTCACCTCGCGCAATCTCGACAAGTTCCTGGGCGTGCGCCGTTACACCTACGGCATGGCCGAGAAGGAGAACCAGGTGGGCCAGGTCACCGGCCTGGCGTGGACCGAGGTGGGCGGCGAGCTGCTTACCGTGGAAGTGGCCGTCATGCCCGGCAAGGGCAAGACCATGACCACCGGCAAGCTCGGCGACGTGATGCAGGAATCGGTGCAGGCCGCCCTGTCGGTGGTGCGCAGCCGTGCGCCGCGCCTGGGTATTCCGGAGGACACCTTCCAGAAGAAGGACCTGCACGTCCACCTGCCCGAAGGCGCGGTGCCGAAGGACGGTCCCAGCGCGGGGATCAGCATCTGCACGGCCATGGTTTCGGCGCTCACGGGCATCCCGGTGCGGGCCGATGTCGCCATGACGGGCGAGATCACCCTGCGCGGCGAGGTGCTGGTGATCGGCGGCCTCAAGGAGAAGCTTCTGGCCGCGCACCGCGGCGGCATCAAGACGGTGCTGATCCCGGAAGAGAACGTGAAGGATCTCGTCGACATTCCGGACAACGTCAAGAACAAGCTCGAGATCATCCCCGTGAAGTGGATCGACAAAGTGCTGGAAGTCGCACTGGAGCGCATGCCGGAGCCGCTTGCAGCGACGGAATCGGGTACCGTGCCGCCGGCGCCCGAAGGCAGCCAGGCGACGTCTTCCGTCATCACGCACTGAGTGTTTCAACAACATGCCGGCGGCCGCGAGGCCGGCCGGCATTGTTTTGCCGGGAGCGATTGCTTCCGCCGATCAGGCGGCGCAGAGTTGGGAGGGGCGCCGTGTTGGACAACACGACTGACAAGGAGATACAGTGAACAAGACCGAAATGATCGACTACATCGCGCAGAAGGCCGACATCTCCAAGGCGGCCGCGCAACGTGCGCTGGATGCGGCGGTGGAAGCCATTCAGAACACGCTCGCCAAGGGCGACATGGTTACCCTGGTGGGTTTCGGCACCTTCTACGTGAGCGAGCGTGCGGCGCGCAGCGGTCGCGATCCGCGCACCGGCAACAGCATCGAAATCAAAGCCGCGAAGGTTCCCAAATTTCGGGCTGGCAAAGCGCTCAAGGATGCTATAAACTAGCGGTCCTCTGCGCGCCGGACTCCGGTCCGCAGCGCGAAGGGGTGCTTAGCTCAGCTGGTAGAGCGTCGCCCTTACAAGGCGAAAGTCGGCGGTTCGATCCCGTCAGCACCCACCAGTTGTAGTGAAGGGGAGTGGTAGTTCAGTTGGTTAGAATACCGGCCTGTCACGCCGGGGGTCGCGGGTTCGAGTCCCGTCCACTCCGCCAACTTTGCAGAAGCGGCCCGCAGTTCGCTTCACAGTGGTCAAGCAAGGCGAACCGTCGGTTCGCCTTTTTTATTGCCCGAATGCCCGGGCGTCCTTAGGATTCGGTTCACGTCGCGCCTGACGGGCGAGAAAGATCGGGAAGCTGCCGCATGTTCGACTTCGTTGGCAAACACGAACGCCTCCTGCAATTCTTCCTGGCGCTCATCATCGTGCCGACCTTCGCCTTTTTCGGCATCCAGTCCTACGAGGGCTTTTTCGGCGCCCGTGCCGACGTGGCCGAAGTCGCCGGCCAGCCGATCACGGTGCAGGAGTTCGAAAGCGCGCTCATCGAGCAGCGCAACCGCATGCGCGATGCCTTCGGCGGCGCGATCGACCCGGATCTGTTCGACACTCCCGAGGCGCGCCGCGAGCTGCTCGACGCCATGATCGACCGGCGCCTGCTGCTCGATTTCGCCTATCGCCACAAGATGTTCGCGAGCGACGAGCAGGTGCGCGAATTCATCGCCAACTACCCCGCCTTCCAGAGCGAGGGGCGCTTCTCCCGGGAGCGTTACGAGGCGCTGTTGCGGGCGCAGAACCTCAGCCCGGCCGGTTTCGAGGCGCAACTGCGCACCGACATCGCGCTCGAGCAGCTTTCCGACGGCGTGAGCGGAACGGCCTTCGTGTCGCGCACTATGGCGGAACGCTTCGCGCGCGCCCGCGCCGAACGGCGCCAGGTGGCGCGCGCGCTCGTCACCGCCGGCGAGTTCGCCGGCAAGGTGAGCGTCACGCCCGAGGAGATCGACGCTTACTACGCCGCCAATCCCGGTGAGTTCGAAATCCCGGCCCAGGTGCGTGCCGCCTACGTGGTGTTGACCCGCGAGGCGCTGGCTTCGCAGGTGACGGTGAGCGAAGAGGAAGTCCGGAAGTTTTACGACGAGAGCGTCGCGCCGCAGGCCAAGGCGCGCGAAGAGGCGCGCGCGAAGGCGCAGGCGCTGCTCGACGAGCTGCGCAAGGAGCCGGACCGCTTTGCGGAGCTGGCGCGGCAGCATTCAGACGATCCGGGATCGGCGCAGCAGGGCGGCGATCTGGGCTTTTTCGGCCGCGGCATGATGGTGAAACCCTTCGAGGACGCGGTGTGGAAGCTCAAGCCGGGCCAGATCTCGCCGCTGGTGGAGACCGAGTTCGGCTTCCACATCATCCGGCTCGACGAAGTGAAGCCCGGCCGCGACGAAGAGCGCCGCGCGAGCCACATCCTCATCAGCGCGCCGCGCGGCGGCAAGGATTTCGCCGGCGCGCGCGCCGAGATCGAGGCCGAGCTGAAGGCCCAGAGGCTCGCGCGCCTGTTCCCGGAAGCGGCCGAAACCTTCAGCAATCTTGCTTACGAACAGCCCGATACGCTGCAGCCGTTGGTCGATCGTTTCGGCCTGGAAATCCAGGAAAGCGGGTGGCTGAGCGCCGGCGCCGGGCGGCCGCCGTTCGACAATCCGCGCCTGCTTGAAGCCCTGTTCAGCCCCGAGGTCGTCGAAGGCGGGCAGAACACCGAGGCGGTCGAAGTGGCGCCGGGCCAGCTCGTCGTCGCCCGGGTGATCGAACACAAGCCGGCCTCGAAGCGCCCGCTCGAAGCGGTGCGCGACGAGATCCGCAAGACCCTGCTGGAGCGCAAGGCGGTGGCGCAGGCGCGCGAGGAAGGGGCGCGCAGGCTCGAGGCGCTGCGCAAGGGCGAGCAGCTTGCCGTGAACTGGGGCGCGCCCCGGGACGTGAGCCGCGAGAATCCGGGCGGGCTGGAGCCCGAGGCGCTCGCCGCGGTGTTCAAGGTTGACGCATCGAAGCTGCCGGCCTACGTGGGCGTGGAGACCGCGAGCGGCTATGCGCTCTACCGCGTCAGCGCGGTGGAAGCGTTGCAGCAAGTGGACGAGCAGCGCGTGAACGCCGCGGCCAATGCGCTGACGCAACTGCAGGCGCGCGAACAGTTTCGCGGCTTCCTCGACGGTCTGCGCGAGCGCGCCGATGTCGAGGTGAACGAGCAGCAGCTGCTGAGAGTCGGCAGCCGCCAATAAAAAAGGCCGCCCGCAGGCGGCCTTTTTCGTATCAGGCGTTGCCTTCGTTCGAGGCGAGGTCCGCCATCCCGGTCACGATGAAGAAGCCGCTGTCCACGTGCGTGATCTCGCCCGTCACCCCGGCCGCCAGATCGGAGAGCAGAAAGGCGGCGACATTGCCCACGTCCTCGATGGTGACGTTGCGGCGCAGCGGCGCGTTGCGCTCGACGAACTTGAAGATCTTGCCGAAGTCGGCGATCCCGGAAGCCGCGAGCGTTTTGATCGGGCCGGCGGAAATGCCGTTGACGCGGATGTTCTTCGGCCCGAGGCTCGCGGCGATGTAGCGCACGCAGGCCTCCAGGCTCGCCTTCGCCAGCCCCATGGTGTTGTAGTGCGGCACGACCCGCTCCGCGCCGAGATAGCTCAGCGTGAGCATCGAACCGCCGTTGGTCATCATCGGCGCCGCGCCCTTGGCGAGCGCCGCGAAGCTGTAGCTCGAGATGTCGTGCGCGATGCGGAAGCCCTCGCGGCTTACGCCTTCGAGGAAATCGCCCGCGATGGCCTCGCGCGGCGCGTAGGCGATGGCGTGCACCAGGCCGTCCAGACGGTCCCAGCGCTTGCCGAGTTCGGCGTAGAGCGCGTCGATCTGCGCGTCCTCGGCGACGTCGCAGGGCAGCACGATGTCCGACCCGAACGAGGCGGCGATTTCCGTGACGCGATCCTTGAAACGCTCGGACTGATAGGTGAAGGCCAGTTGCGCGCCTTCCCGATGACAGGCCTGCGCGATGCCGTAGGCGATCGAGCGGTTGCTCAGTACTCCGGTGATGAGGATGCGTTTTTCGGCAAGGAAGCCCATGACCACTCCGGCTTATAGAATCGGGCGATTATACGGGCCCATGCGGGCCTGGCGCATCTGGCTCGCCCCGCGGCGGCGCGGATGACGCCGCGCAGGCGCCTGGGCTACACTCGCCCGGTCCGCCTGCTTTCCACATCACCGCGCGTGTGTCGCACAGGTTGCCCGGCTTGAAACGCTCGTTCCCGTCCGTGACCGCCAGGCTGCGCACCGTCGCGCTCGGATGCGCGCTGTGGGCGCTGGCCGGTTGC
>Ga0207864_1003909_pt1 | contig 11936 bp, 11 predicted proteins | sample HigsolmetaAR202D_FD_184834 | JGI IMG/M metagenome (GOLD analysis project Ga0207864, IMG submission 184834) | Ionic liquid and high solid enriched microbial communities from the Joint BioEnergy Institute, USA - AR20-2-D (SPAdes) (version 2) ...
CGCCGCGCGGCTCTCGCGTGCGCCCGCGCCGTCGCGCTCCTTGGCGTCGCCGCAGGCGGGCAGGGTGAGGGCGAGGAGGGCGACGGCGGCTGCGGCCGCGAGGCGCACGCCTACCCGGCGCCGCCGGGCAGCTGCTTGCGCGGCACGACGTCGCCGGAGTCGGTCACTTCGACCTCGGGCAGGCGCCGGCTGATCTCGGCGACGAAGGTGCCGCCCGGCTCGGCCCCGTTGACGGTGCGCGCCTTCGCCTCCCCGGTCAGGTCGGCGCCGATCCGGTAGCGCACCGCGTACCTGCCCTGGCGCACCGCGCTCAGCTTCCAGACCGCGCTCAGCGTCTCGCCCGGCTCCAGGGGCCCGAAGTCGAAGGTCTTCAGGCCGGCCGTTTCGGCGCCCCCCGGCTCGTCGGTGTCGGCCAGGCGCGGGTAGGTCGCGGCCAGCACCCAGACCGGGCGGTCCGGCTGCGCCAGGCCCGGCTGCGGGTCGCGGACGCCGAACGGCAGCCGCGACGCCTCGCCCTGCTTGCTCGCGATCCCGATCGTCACCGTCAGCGAGGGCACCCGCTCGTCGCCCACGTTGCGGATCCCCAGTCGCAGCAGCGACGTTTGGCCGAGCAGCTGCCGCGGCGGGAAGGAGGCGCGGACGACGCGCAGCTCGTACGGGCCGCGGGCCTCGGTGTCGGACGCGTCGGAGGAGCCGCCGCAGGCGGCGAGGAGCACCGCCGACGCCGCCGCGGTCAACCCGACGGCCGCGGCGCGTAGGCGGGCGGCCCGGGAATGTCGTCCGGTCCCCCGCACGCGGCGAACATACCACGCGCTTTCCCCGCCTCGAGGGCGCCCGCGCGCCCCCCGCGCGGCGTTAGCCGGATCTCAACACTCGGCTAACGGTGGTGGCCTGCCCATCCCCTAGACTCAGGCGCACCGGAGCCCGGCGTCGCGGGAGCGCAGCGGGGCGAGACGGAGGAGCAATGGTCGGAACCGCGGTCAACAGGGCTTTCCTGCCCGCCAAGTCGCTGTTCGAACAGGTGGGGGAGATGATGATCCTCACCGCGCGCACGATCGTCTCCGCGATCAAGCCTCCGTACCCCTACGGGGAGGAGTTCATCGGCCAGTTCCTGTTCGCCTTGCAGCTGTGTTGGTTCCCGCTGCTGGTCTCGACCGTCGCCTTCGGGTTCGGCGCGCCGGGCTTGCAGGCGGCGAACATCCTCTCGCTGTTCGGCGCCCTGGACCGGCTGGGCGGCTTCTTCGTCCTCGCCTCGATCCGCGAGTTCGCGCCCTTCGTGACCGCGGTGGTGGTGGCGGGCGTGGCCGGCACCGCGATCACGGCCGACCTCGGGGCGCGCAAGATCCGCGAGGAGCTCGACGCATTGCAGGTGCTGGGCGTCGACCCGATCAAGAACCTCGTCGTGCCGCGCTTCCTGGCGCTGATGCTGATCACCGGCCTGCTCGACATCTACGCGCTGGTGTTCGGGATCAGCGGCGGGATCCTGACCGAGATCCTCTACAACCAGTCGCTGGGCGGCTTCTTCGCGACGCTGTTCTCCAACGCCTCGGTCACCGACCTCGCCGGCTCGGTGATCAAGTGCACCCTTTTCGGGGCGCTGATCGCGGTCGTCTGCTCCTACAAAGGGATGACCGCGTCGGGCGGCGCGGCGGGCGTCGGGCGGGCGGTGAACGAGGCGGTGGTGATCTCGTTCATGGGCGTGTTCGCCTTCAACTACGTCTTCACGCAGACGATGCTGGCGACCAACCCGGAGCTGCAGACGATCAGGTGAGCGGCCGGGCGCGAACACGCGGCGGGGCGCGGGGCGCGGAGGCGCGGCGATGAGCCCCTGGCTGCAGGTCCCCTACGGGTGGCTCGACTCGCTGGGCGAGATCGCCCGCTTCGGCTCGCGCGTCGCCGGGCTCGTCTACTCGGGCCGGGTGCTGCGCTTCTTCGGCGAGAGCCTGCGCCAGGCCGGGATCCTCATTCTCGGCTCCTCGCTGATCATCTGGGGCTTGGTCTTCACCCTCGGCTTGCAGTGCGGGATCGAGGGCGCCTACCTGCTGCGCGCCCAGGGCGCGCCCGCCTTCGCCGGCCTCTTCTCGGCCTGGTGCGACCTGCGGGAGATCATGCCCTACGCGTTCGGCTACATGCTCTCGGCCAAGGTCGGGACGGGGATCGTCGCCGAGCTGGGGGCGATGCGGATCTCCGACGAGATCGACGCGCTGGAGGTGATGGGCGTGCCGCCGGTCACCTTCCTCTGCGCGACGCGCCTGCTCGCCGCCTGGATCGCCTTCCCGTTCATGTACCTGGTCGGGATCGGGATCATGTACCTGGCCAGCTACATCGCGGTCGTCGAGCAGATCGGCGACGTGTCGTCGGGCGGCTACTTCCTGATCTTCTGGATGTTCCAGAACCCGCCCGACCTGATCTTCAGCCTGACCAAGGGAATGTTCATGGCGACCGCGATCGTGTTGGTCGGGTGTTACTACGGCTACACCGCGTCCGGTGGGCCGGTCGGGGTGGGGACCGCGACCGCGAAATCGATGGTCCTCAACATCGTGTTGGTTCACATCATCGGGATGCTCGGCACCCTCGTGTTCTGGGGTGCCAACCCGAGGGCGCCGATAGGAGGCTGAGTTGCCGGAGCAGCAGACGGAGAACGGCGGGCCGTACGTGAGCGAGGACGGAGCGGTGATGGGCCGGGACTTCATCATCCCCGGCGTCGACCCCACCGAGCCCGACCCCTACCGCTTCCACACCGGCCAGAAGCGCGACCACGGGGGCGAGGACGCGATCGAGATCATCGACCTGGTGAAGCAGTTCGGCCGCGCCCGCATCCTCAACGGGCTCAACCTCGGGCTGCCGGAGAACCAGGTCTCGATGGTGCTGGGGCCGTCGGGGACCGGCAAGAGCGTGCTGATCAAGCACATCGTCGGGCTGCTCTACCCGGACTCGGGCGACGTGCTCGTGCACGGCGAGTCGATCCCGAACATGACCGACGACGAGCTGTTCGAGGTGCGCAAAAAGTTCGGCCTGCTGTTCCAGGACGGCGCCCTGTTCGGCTCGATGAACATCTACGACAACACCGCCTTCCCGCTGCGCCAGCACACGGACAAAAGCGAGGAGGAGATCGGCGAGATCGTCAACCGCCGGCTGCGGGAGGTGGGCCTCAGCGAGGCCACCTACAAGATGCCGAACGAGCTTTCGGGAGGGATGCGCAAGCGCGCCGGGTTCGCCCGCGCCCTGGTGCTGGAACCGGCGATCGTCATGTTCGACGAGCCGGACTCGGGGCTGGACCCGGTGCGCACGGCGCTGCTGTGCGAGCTGATCCGCGAGGTGCACGCCGAGAACGGCGGCTGCTACCTGGTGATCAGCCACGACCTCGGAACGGCGCGGCGGATCGCCGATTTCATCGCCGTGCTGTGGAGCGGCAAGATCGTCGAGTCCGGGCCCAAAGAAGAGCTGTTCGACTCGAGCAACCCGTTCGTCAGCCAGTTCCTCAACGCTGACGTCAACGGGCCGCTGTCGATGGACTAGGTGACCGCCGGCGGCTGGTTCGGCGCCCTTGCCGCTTGGGCGGCCCGGCACGCCCGCGCGGTCGTCGCCGTCGCGGCGCTGCTGGCGCTGGCGGCGGCGCTCGTCGCGTCCCGGCTGCCGACCGACGCCGGCCTCGACACGCTCGTCGACCGCGACGACCCGGCCTACCGGGCGACGCAGGAGGTGCGGGAGGCGTTCGGCGAAGAGCCGGTGGTGGTGCTCGTCGAGGGCGACCTGCACGAGCTGCTGCTGACCGACAACATCTTCCGGCTGCTGCGCCTGGAGGGCTGTCTGGGAGCGAAGGTGCCGCGGGGGGCGGAGCCGATTCCCGGCCCGTGCGCGGAGCTGGCGCGGATGCGCCCGGTGGAGTTCGTCGCCGGGCCGGCGACCTTCCTCAACGAGGCCGTGGTGCAGATCGAGCGCCAGCTGCGGCGGCTTTCGAAGCGGGTGCCGCCGGAGCGCTTCCGCGAGTTCCTGCTCGCGGTGGCGACGCGGTACGGGATCACGACGCTGCCGGCGATCGACAACGAGGAATTCGTCGCCACCGTCGTCTTCGACCTGGCGCGGGAGCGCGGCACGCCAAAGGCGCGCCTCGCGCACCTGTTCCCCAACAAGCGGTCGGCGCAGGTCATCGTGCGGCTGAAGCCGGGGCTGAGCGACGGCGAGCGGCGGCGGGCGCTGGGGCTGATCCGGGCGGCGGTGCACGACACGACGCCGCGCCGCGCCTGCGCCGAGGAAGGGCGGCCGGCCCCGTGCTTCAAGCTGCGCGGCGGGCGCTACGTGGTCAGCGGGGCGCCGGTGGTGGTCGAGGGCGTGGCGGCGGCGCTGAAGGACGCGCTGTGGCTGCTGTTCGGGGTCGCGCTGGCGGTGATGTCGGTGGCGCTGTTGTTCGTCTTCCGCTCCCGGCTGCGCCTCTTGCCGCTGGCGGTCTCGCTCGGCGCCGCGGCGGTCGCCTTCGGCGTCGTCAGCGTGCTCGGGGGGACGCTGACGATGGCGTCGATCGCGGCGCTGCCGATCCTGATCGGCCTCGGGGTCGACTACGCGATCCAGTTCCAGGCCCGCTTCGACGAGGCGGCCGCCGGCGACGGCGCAGGGGGCGGCGCCGGCGCGGGCGACGCCGCCGGCGCGGGCAACGGCGCCGGCGCGGGCAACGGCGCGAACGCAGTTCATTCCGCTATGCGGAAAGAAGTGCGTTCGCAGCCTGCGGTGGAGGCGGCGCGGGCCGCGGCGGCGGCCGGGGGGCCGACGATCGGCGCCGCCTGTCTGGCCACTGTGTCCGGGTTCCTCGCGCTGCGGCTCGCGCCGACGCCGATGGTGCGGGACTTCGGCCTCTTCCTCGTCGTCGGGGTCGCGGTCGCCTTCCTGTTCGCGCTCCTGGTCGGCCACGCGGCGCTGGCGCTGCGGGGGCGCCAGGGGAGCGAGCTCCCGGCGGAGAGCCGCCCGCCGGAGCGGCTGCTGGCGCTCGCCCTCCGCCACCCGGGGCGCGTGCTGGCGGTCGGAGCGGCGCTGGCGGCGCTCGGCTGGGGCCTGGGGACGCGGATCGGGACCGAGTCCGACATCCGCGAGCTCGCCCCGCAGGGCGCGCCCGCGGTCGCCGACCTGAACCGGGTGCAGGAGGCGACCGGGGTCTCGGGCGAGCTGGACGTGATCGTCGAAGCGCCCGACCTCACCGAGCCGGCCGTGGTCACCTGGATGGCCGACTTCAAGCGCCGCGTCCTGCGGGCGGCCGGGTTCGCGGGCGAGAGCCCGAGCTGCCTGGAGGCCGAGCTGTGCCCCGGGCCGGCGCTCTCGGACTTCCTCGTCCGCGGGCGCGAGCGGCCGAGCGCGCGGCGGATCGACGCCACGCTGCGGGCGCTCTCGCCCTACGTGCTGCGCCAGGTGGCGCCGCTCGACCCGCGCACCGGTCGGGTCGGCAGGCGGGCGCTGATCAGCTTCGGCATCCGCGCGCAGTCGCTGGAGGCGCAGCAGCGTCTGATCGAGCGGGTGCGGGAGGAGATCAGCGTCCCCGGGCGCCCCGGCGGGCCGCCGCGCGGGGTGCGCGTCGAGCCGGCCGGCATCTCCGTGATCGCCGCCGAGTCGGCCGCGGCGCTCGGCGGCGCGCGCTACCTGCTCACCCTGGCCGGGCTGCTCGCCGTCGCCCTGGCGCTGCTCGTCGCCTTCCGCTCCCCGCGCCGGGCGCTGCTGCCGCTGCTGCCGACCGCGCTCGCGACCGGGTGGGCGTCGCTGCTGCTGTGTGTGACGGGCGTGCCGCTCAACCCGATGTCGGCGGCGCTGGGGGCGCTGACGATCGCGGTCGCGACCCAGTTCGCCGTCCTGCTGCACGGCCGCTTTGAGGCCGAGCGGCGCGCCGGGGTCGGCTTCGAGTCGGCGCTGCGGCGCGCCTACGGGCGCACCGGCGCCGCCGTGCTCGCCTCCGGGTCGACCGCGATCGCCGGCTTCGCCGTGCTCGTCGCCAGCGACGTGCGGATGCTGCGCGGGTTCGGCCTCGTCTCCGTCCTCGACCTCGCCGCGGCGCTGCTCGGCGCGATGCTGGTCCTGCCCGCGGCCCTGGCCTGGCTGGAGCGGCGGTGAGGGACCGCTACTCGCTCGCCGTCGGCCTCGCCTTCCTCGCCCTGGTGGCGGTGGTGACCGTGAACACGCTGCGCGGCGGCGGCGAGGGGACGCTGGGGATCGACCCGATGCCGGAGCGCTGGCCGCTGCCCGAGTTCGCGGTCCCGGCTGCGGCGGGGCCGCTGGAAGGGGACGCCAACGTGGCCCAGGACGACTGCGAGAGCTCGGCGCTGCCCTGCCCGGAGGAGGCGCGACGGCGGCCGGCCTGCCGGATCGAGGCGCGGGGGGCGATCCGCGTCTGCGACCTGTTCGACCGGCCGTTGGTGATCTCGTTCTGGTTCACGAAGGGGGAGAGCTGCGTCGCGCAGCAGGACGTGGTCGAGGCGCTGTGGCGGCGCTACCGTGGACGGGTGAGCTTCCTGTCGCTCGACGTGCGCGACGAGCGGGACACGGTGCGCGAGCTGGTGCGCGAGCGCGGCTGGCGGATGCCGGTCGGCCACGACCGCGACGGCGCGGTGGCGAGCCTGTACCGGGTGGGGGGGTGCCCGACCTTCGCCTTCGCCTACCCGGGCGGGACGCTGCACGATGCCGCAATCGGGTCGCTGGGACGGCGGGAGCTGGAGCGGCGCGTGCGGCGACTGCTGGCGGCGAGCGCGGCGGCGGAACCGGGCTGATGGAGGGCGCGGCGGCGAGCCGGCGGGGGTTCGGGTGGGACCCGGCGCCGCGCCGCGGCTGGGTGGCGCCCGCGGTGGCGGCGGAGTTCCCCGGGCTGGGGCTGTGGTGGGTGGAGGTCGACGCGCTGCCGGGGCGCAGCCCGGAGCCGGTGCTGCGGCGGCTGCGGATGCTGGCGGACCGCTTCCGCGGCGCCGAGGCGATCCGGCTGCGCGAACGGCCGATCCCGTGGGCGTACCGGTCGTTCTTCCGCCAGATCGGGCTCGATCCCGACCGCGACCGCACCCCGGTCGAGCGGCTGGCGCTGGACCGGCTGCGCGACGGCGGCTTCCGCAGCCGCGGGATGCCGGGGGACGCGCTGACGATCGCGATCGTCGAGACCGGGGTGGCGCTGCGCGCCTTCGACGCCGACCGGCTGGTGGGCGAGCCGGGGATCCGCGAAGCGGCGCCGGGGGAGTCGCTGGGCGAGGGTGCGGAGCTGGTGGCGGGGACGCTGACGATCGCCGACGAGCGGGGGCCGGTGGCGGTGCTGTTCGGCCCGGCGGCGGAGGGGCTGCGCGTGGACGCGTCCAGCCGCCGCGTCGCGATCGTCGCCACCGCCGTCGGCGGCGTCCCCGACATCGCGGTCGAGGAGGCGCTCTGGATGGCCGCCACCGCCACCGCCACCTGACCCACGCCCACGCCCCGGGCCCACGCCCACGCCTACGCCCCGGGCCCGCGCCTACGCCCACGCCCCGGGCCGCGCTCCCCACCGCGCCGCTTTGTAGCCCTGTGGGCTACAAACCGCAACCTCGCCCCCGGTCGCGACGTCGGTCGGGCGCATCCGGCGCATCCGGCGCATCGGGCGCATCCGGCGCATCGCTACGCCCACAGTCGCCTTTTGTAGCCCAGAGGGCGACAAGCGTGAGGGGGTTGGGGGCAGGGGTAGACTGGGGAGGATGGGAGCGGTGGTCGACAGGCGTGCGGCTGTGGCTCCGGCTCCGGTTCGAGCGGCGGGCACGCGTCCCGTGGCTCGGGCGGCGGGCACGCGTCCCGTGGCTCGGGCGGCGGGCCCGGCTTCGGCGGCTGTGGCTCCGGCATCGGCTCCGGGGGCCGGGGAGGGGGCGGCGCGGCGGGAGTTGCGGCGTCAGATCGCTCGCCTCGATCGTGAGCTGGCGGGGCTGGTGGCGGCCAGGATGGGGCGCGTTGAGGTTCCCTACCGGGTCGCGGCGCCGGCCGGGCCGCCGCGGGTCCTGGGATTGGCGGAGCTGGAGCGGACGCGCGACGAGCTGGCGGCGCGGGTCGCCGAGGCGCGCCGGGCGCTGGCCGAGCGCGCTGCCGCGGAGCGCGAGAAGCGGCGGCTGCTGGAGCGGATGCTGGCCGCGCCGGCGGACTTCAAGTGGGTGCGGGTCGGGCGCGACGAGCTGGGGCTGCCCGGCTGCGGCCACTGGCACTCCCGCCCGCGCCTCGGGCTGCTGGGGATGCTGATGGGGTGGTGGCGGGTCAAGGTGTCCTCCGGATGCCCGAGAGCCGGGCGGCTTGCGGCCGTTGAGCGGTAAGCGACGGGGCAGGAAGCGAAAGCGGCGCTCGGGCGGGGGCGGCTCCGCGCGGGCCGCGACGGCGCGCGCCGCGACCGAGGACCGCCCCGCCGCGCCGAGCGCCCCGCCGCGCCGGCAGCGGGCCGACCGCGAGGCGCCGCGCCGCCGCGCCCCCTCCGAGCGCCCGCCGGCGCTGTGGGGGTCGGCGCCGCTCTCGGAGCTGGCGATCCTGGCCGGGATAGTCGCCCTGGTGGTCGGCCTGTTGGGCGGCGGCCCGACCGCGATCGGGATCGGGGTCGCGCTGGCCGGCCTCGGCGGCCTGGAGGTGGCGCTGCGCGAGCACCTGTCCGGCTACCGCTCCCACTCGACCCTGCTGGCGGGTGCGGCCTTCGTCTTCACCGTCGCCCTCGTCTTCTACGGCCTCGGACAGGTGCTGGCGGTGGCGCTGGCGGTCGGCGCCGTGGCCTTCGCGCTCGCCTTCTGGCTCGCGCGGCGCGCCTTCCGCCGCGCCTCCGGCGGCTTCAGCTTCCGCGTCGGCGGCCTGCGCGGCTGACCCCCCGGCCCGCCCCCCGTGGCGGCTACCCGATCCGCCTGCGCTTGCCGGCCGAGCGGGCGGCCAGCTCGGCGGCGAGGATGCGGCGCTGGCGCTCGGTCAGCGTCCCGAGCTGCTTGTTCTCGTTCAGCGACAGCGGCATCAGGAACTTGCGGGTGCGGGTGCGACCCCAACGGCGCTGGCTGGTCAGCAGTTCGGCGATCGTCATGCTCTCGGTCTCCCAGGAAGCCTCCCGAACCACGTCCGAGGGGTCGACCTCACCGCGGGCAATCGCCCGCTTCAGCGCGGCGCGGGCCAGGCGCACCTTGTTCGCCTGGGCGAGGGCGCGCATGTGCTGCGGCGTCTCCTCGTCAGGGGATGCGATCGTCGTTGCGGTAGCCGTCGAGGCAGCGTCCACTGGGACTCCTCCCTTCCAAGGAATCGTTGACTGGGCGATATCTCTCCGCGCCGGCCCCGGGGGCCGGCCAACCGGCCCGACTACCCCGTCTGGGCCACCTGCCCGGGGCCGTCGGTGAAGCAAGGCCAAGCTACGCCGAGTGCGCGCGGCGCGTCAACCCGGAGCCGACACTCGACCGGCCGGCTCGGTCGCTAAGAGCAACATTTTCCGAGCGGCGACGGCCGCCCCGGCGATCGAACGGGCACGAAACTACCCCGGGCGGGGGATGTGACGATCCGCTGCGGCGGCCGTCGACGGGCGCGGCGCGAGTGGCCGGGCGGCCGTCGGCCACAGGCCCGGGCCCGATCGCGCGGTGGCCGCTCAGGCGCGCGGCAGGCCCGGGAAGTCGGCGATCGTCTTCTCGATCGTCGCCAGGGCGGAGTCGAGGTGGGAGCGCTCGTGGGTCGCCATCAGGCTGGTGCGCAGCAGCGCGCCGCCCGGCGGCACCGCCGGGTGGATGGCGACGTTGGTGTAGACGCCCGCCTCGAACAGCGCCTTCCACAGCAGCACCGCCTGCCAGTCGTCGCCGACGATCACCGGCACCACGGGCGTCGTCGCCACGCTGCCGTCCGGCAGCGTCCCCGGCTCGACCACGCGTAGCCCGAGCGAGCGCAGGCCCTCGCGCAGGTAGGCGGCGTTGTCGAGCAGCGCCTCGAACAGGCGCGGGCCCTCGGAGCGGATGACGCGCAGCGCCGCCAGCGCCGCGCCGACCGCCGCCGGCACCGCCGAGGCGCTGAAGATGAACGAGCGCGAGGAGACCCGCAGGTACTCGATCACGTCCGCCGGGCCGGCGATGAAGCCGCCGCAGGAGGCGAGGCTCTTGGAGAAGGTGCCCATCCGCAGGTCGACCGCGTCCTCGAGCCCGAACAGCTCGCAGGCGCCGGCGCCGCGGGCGCCGAGCACCCCGGCCCCGTGCGCCTCGTCGACCATCAGGCGCGCCCCGTAGGCGCGGCACAGCTCGACGATCCGCGGCAGGTCGCAGAGGTCGCCCTCCATCGAGAAGACGCCGTCGACGACGACCAGCACGCCGCCGCCGTCGGCCACCGCCCGCTGCAGCATCTTCTCCAGCTTGTCCATGCGGTTGTGGCGGAAGGGGCGCAGCTTCGCCCCCGAGAGGCGGCAGCCGTCGAGGATCGAGGCGTGGTTGCCGGAGTCGCAGATCACCGTGTCGCCGGGGCCGGCGATGGTGCCGATGCAGCCGACGTTCGCCTGGTAGCCGGTGGTGTAGACGATCGCGTCCTCGGTCCCCATCCACTCGGCCAGTTCGCGCTCCAGCTCGACGTGCAGCGGCGTGGTGCCGTTCAGCAGCCGCGAGCCGGTGACGCCGGTCCCGTAAGTCTCCAGCGCCTCGCGGGCGGCGCGCTTGACGCGCTCGTCCCCGGTCAGGCCGAGGTAGTTGTTGGAGCCGAGCATGATCGTCTCCCGCCCCTCCATCTCGACCACCGGCCCGGCCTGGGAGGTAAGGAGGCGGAAGTAGGGCAGCAGGTCGTGCTCCTTCGCCGCTTCGAGCTGCTCGCGCCGCTCGTGGCTGCGCGCCTTCTCGAAGACGTCGACCGGGGCCCTGGCGGTCTCGCTCATCGGCGGAAGTGTAGGTTGCCCCGCCATGGGAAGCTTGACGATCCGCCCCGTGCGCACCAAGCGCGAGCTCTCGCGCTTCATCAAGGTGCCGTTCATCCTCCACCGCGACCACCCCCAGTGGGTGCCGCCGCTGATCTTCGATCGCAAGCAGTTCCTGGACCGGCGCAAGAACCCCTACTTCGAGCACGCCGAAGCCGAGTACTTCATCGCTGAACGCGACGGGGAGCCGGTGGGCCGGATCACGGCCCAGGTCGACGAGCGCTGGGACGAGCACCAGGGCGGGCGCGACGGCATGTTCGGCTTCTTCGAGACGGTCGACGACCGCGAGGTGGCGCAGGCGCTGACCGAGACGGCGGAGGGGTGGCTGCGCGAGCGCGGCCGCGAGCGGGTCCTGGGGCCGATGGACTTCACCACCAACGACGAGGTCGGGATCCTGATCGAGGGCTTCGACTTGCGGCCGATGATCCTCCAGAACTGGCACCCGCCCTTCTACAAGGAGCACCTGGAGGCGTTCGGGTACGGCAAGGCGATGGACCTGCTGATGTGGCACCTGGCGCTGGGCGAACTGAAGGAAGGCGACATGTTCGCGCCCGAGATCCACGCCGCGGCCGAAAACGCGCTGCGCGAAGAAGGGGTGCGGATCCGCAACGTCGACCGGCGGCGGCTGCCGGAGGAGATGCGCCGCTTCCACGAGGTCTACAACGAGGCCTGGTCGCAGAACTGGGGCTTCGTGCCGCCGACCGAGGCGGAGATCGAGTTCCACGCCAAGCTGCTGAAGCAGGTGCTGGACGAGCGCTGGGCGTTCGTGGCCGAAAAGGAGGGCGAGACGGTCGGGGTGGCGCTGACCCTGCCCGACGTCAACCAGGTGCTGGCGAAGATGGGCGGGCGGCTGTTGCCCTTCGGCTGGCTGAAGTTCCTGCTCGGCAAGCGGAAGATCGACAAGGTGCGCGTGTTCGCGCTCGGGGTCAAGAACGATTACCGCCACAGCGGCGTGGCGGCGGGGCTGTACCTCAAGCACCTGCAGGCGGCCAGCCCGGACGGGGTCTGGGGCGGCGAGGCGGGCTGGATCCTGGAGACGAACAAGCCGATGAACCGCGCCCTGGAAGGCATG
>Ga0207864_1003916_pt1 | contig 11918 bp, 10 predicted proteins | sample HigsolmetaAR202D_FD_184834 | JGI IMG/M metagenome (GOLD analysis project Ga0207864, IMG submission 184834) | Ionic liquid and high solid enriched microbial communities from the Joint BioEnergy Institute, USA - AR20-2-D (SPAdes) (version 2) ...
GCTCGCCGGCGCGCAGGCGCTCGAGTCGCTGCTGTCCGGCCTCGTGGGCCTGCTCGAGCGGTACCGGGAGTTCGGCGACCGGCTGGCGAGCACCTCGGAGCGGGTGCTCGACGTGGCGCGCCGGCTCGACGGCGCCGTGGCCACCGCGCAGCGCGCCTCCGCGATGGTCGCCGAGACCGCGCCGGTGCTCGGCAACGTCGCCCAGGTGATGGCCGGCCCGATGGCCGGCGCGGTGGTCGCGCTGGAGCGGCTCGTGCCCTCGCTCGCCAAGCTCCGCGACGACATCACCGACCTGCGGTTCCGGATCGCGCTGGCGAGCGTGCACAACGACATGATCGCCTCGTTCGCCGCCGAGGTCGTGGACGGCAAGGCGCCGGCCACCGCGCTGCGCGAGGTGCCCCTGCTGTGCGACGCGGTGCGGGAGAGCGCCCTGGAGATGTCGGCCCGGGCGAGCCAGGTCAACGGCGCGCTGCAGGAGATCAAGGCCACGATCGCCGAGGCCGGGGACCGGCTGCTGGCGTTCCAGCGGTTCCTCGGGCAGTGGCGCATCCTGGTGATGCGCCGTCGCGCCCAGCACATGCTCGGCGACCTGCTCGGCACGATCGACCAGGAGTTCTCCGCCTTCTCCCGGGCGATGGACATGCTCCGCACGCTCGAGGAGGAGTTCGAGCGGTCGATGGTGCCCTTCGAGGTCGACGAGCTGGAGGCGCAGGTCGCCCGCATCCGCGCGGAGAGCCGCGACTACAGCGACGTCGCCTGAGCGAGGCCGGGGACCGGCCGGGATCCGCGGGGCAGGCCGCCGTCACCCGCCCGGAAACGGGGCGGTCATCCGGCGGATCAGCGTGTGCAGGTGGGCCCGGAACCGGGCGAGCTCCGCGGGTTCGGGCCTGCGCCGATGGCCACGGTCGCTCGCCGCGGTCGCCGACGGCTGCCCCCTGCTGTACTGCATGCCGCCGGTGAGGAAGCCGTACACGCTCCACACGACCGTCCAGACCATGTGGTCGGCGTCGACGTCGGGCGGGATCAGGTCGCGCACGAGGTCGGTGACCATGACGTAGAGCGGCCGGGCGTACTCCTCCTCCAGCCGCTCCACGTCGATCGCGTCGCCCAGCCACCGGTGCATCCACAGCGAGAGGATCTCCGGGTGGTCGACGTAGAAGTCGAGGTAGGCGTCGGCGAGGTCGAGCAGCCCCTGCATGGTGGGGGTGAAGTCGGCCAGCGCGGACCGCATCGCCGCCTGCTCGGCCTCGTGGGCGTGCGCCATCACGGTCCGGTACAGCTCGGTCTTGTCGCCCACCCGCTCGACGAGCTCGTCCACCTCGATTCCGGCGGCCTCGGCGATGAGCCGCGTCGAGGTCCCGTCGAACCCGAGCTCGGCGAAGAGCCGGGTGGCCACCTCCACCAACCGCGTCTCGGCGTCCCCCATGTGCTCAACTGTAGGTGACGCCCTGGAAACGATCCGCCATCAGTGCACCTCGGAGACGTTGACGGTGCCGCCCCGGCCCGTCCCGCGACACCGGCCCGCGGGTCCCGCGTCAGTACGGGAGCCGGCGGCCCGACGGGGTGCGCAGGTCGAGCGGCGGCTGCGGGGTGCGCGGGCGGGGCTTGCGGATGCGGATACGGTGCCCGGCCGACGCCACGGCGCCGCCTTTGGTACCGCCCTTGGTGCCGCGGCCGCTCACGCCGCGCTCCCGCAGGGCGCGCGGTGGACCGGGACGATCCGGCCGTCGGGGAGCAGGTCGCCGGTGTCCTCGAAGATCACCACGCCGTTGCAGAGAAGTCCCCAGCCCTGCTCAGGGTGGAACGCGACGAGGGCGGCGGCCTCACGGTCGAGGGCGTCCGCGCCCGGACACCTCGGCTGGTGATCACACATGTCTCAACCCCGATCTCGCCTGGAACGGCGATCATTTCCTTCCGTCGTCGTGCCCGCCGGACGGATGTGGCGACGGGGACGGCCTCGTTCTGGCTGCGTGACGGACTCTGCGCTACTCGGCCTGCCGGTCGGGTGGCCGGCGGCGTCAGGGGGAGACCCGGGGTACGGGCTCCTGTGCTGTCCGCTCCCGGGGGACCGTCCGGGTGGACGCTGACGTGCCCGGGAGCAATCCTTGACCAGTCAGTGTAAACAAGTCCTGGATGAGGTTATTCCGGGCGTCGTGCGAAGGAAGTCCGATTTTGCCCTCGGGCTCGCGTGCGGCGGCCCGGCGGAGAACGCGGTCCACAGGCCGGTACGGCCGGGCCTACAGCGCCTTCAGCCCCTGGATCACCTCGCGGAGCAGGCTCGGCGCGGGCATCTGCGCCTCCCGCGCGGGCTGCCGTACCCGCACCAGGCCCTGCTCGCGCAGGTCGGACAGGAGGATGCGCACCACGGTGAGCGGCAGGTCCACCTCGGAGGCGACCTCCGCCACCGAGACCGGGGTACGGCAGGCGTCGAGGATGCGCGACTGCTCGGGGGTGAGCTCCGAGGCGTCGGAGGGGCCGGCGGCGATCACCGTCGCGAGCAGGTCGAGCTGCTGGTCCGGCACCCGGGTACGGCCACGCGTGATCGTGTAAGGGCGCACCAGTGGCTGATCGAGCCAGTGCTCCTCGCCGTCTTTCACGACCCGTCTCCTCTTTCCTCACCTGCGCGCCGCCACCCCGCCTGGAACGAGGAGAGCACGTCGCGGTGCGTCTCGCCGTTCCGCCCGTCCCGGCGACGCTCGGACTGCTGGGGCTCAGGCACGGTGCGGAGCCTCGGCGCGTCGCGGAGCTGCGGGGCGAGGTTCGCCTGGCGTACCCGGCGGGGGAGTCCGCCCGGCCCGGTGCCCGCCGCCGTAGAGAGTACCGATGGCCCGCCCGGCTCCGGGAGCGAAACCGACCCGTTCGCGGCGTCGTGGCCGCGGGCCCCGTCCGGCCCGCCCGCGTGCCCGGCGGACTCGGCCGCCTGGGGGCCGAGCGACGCCGGGACGGCGCCGTTGGCGCCGTTCACACCGTTGGCGGCCGCCGTGGTGGCGGCGGCTCCGGCGGCGGCCGGCACGAGGGACTCGGCGGGCCGGTCCGCCTCGGCCTTCGCCTCGCCGTCGCCCTCGGGCGGCGCGGTGGTGTCCACCACGAGCTCGCCCGGGATGAGGATGATCGCCGTGGTGCCGCCGTACGGCGAGGGCCGGAGGGAGACCTTGATGTGCTGGCGGGCGGCGAGCCGCCCCACCACGAACAGGCCGAGCCGGTCGCTGTCGGCGAGGTCGAACTCCGGCGGGTTGGCGAGCCTCTCGTTGATCTGCTCGTACTCCTCGCGGCTCAGCCCCAGCCCGCGGTCCTCGACCTCGATGACGAAGCCGCGCCCGACCAGGCCGCCGCGCACCTGCACCGTGGTCTTCGGCGGCGAGAAGATCGTGGCGTTCTCCACCAGCTCGGCGACGAGGTGGACGACGTCGGTGACCGCGGATCCGATCAGCGCCGGGCCCTGCGGCACCGTGATGTTGACCCGCAGGTAGTCCTCGACCTCCTCGACCGCGGCGCGGACCACGTCGATGAACTGGACCGGGTTCCGCCAGCCGCGCGCCGGGTTCGAGCCGGACAGGATGATCAGGCCCTCCGCGTGGCGGCGCATGCGGGTGGTGAGGTGGTCGACCGCGAACAGGCCCTCGAGGATGTCGGGGTCCTCGACCTTGCGCTCCAGCCGGTCGAGCATCTGGAGCTGCCGGTGCAGCAGCGACTGGTTGCGCCGGGCCAGGTTGAGGAAGACCTTGCCGACGCCCTTGCGCAGCTCGGCCTGGCCGACCGCGGCCTCGATCGCGGTGCGCTGCACCATGGTGAACGCCTCGCCGACCCGGTCGATCTCCTTGACGTCGCTGGTGACCAGGGTCTCGGTCTCGCTCTCGGTGTCCACGTCCTCGCCGCGGCGCAGCCGCTCGACGATCCGCGGCAGCCGTTCCTGGGCGAGCTGCAGCGCGCTCTGCTGGAGCTGGACCAGCTCGTCCGCGATCCGGCGGCCGAACCGCATCGAGATGAAGAAGCTCAGCCCGAGGGCGACCACGCCGAGCACGGCGGTGATGCCGATCTGGGTGAAGATCTCGGTCGCGGCCGGCACGGCGCGGGCCGAGAGCGTGCGGTTGGTGGCGAGGCTGAGCCGGTCGAACCGCTGCACCAGCGCGTCGGTGGTGGCCCGCCAGGTCCGGGCCTCGGCGGGGAGCTCCCGCTCGATGCGCACGCTCTTCGCCACCCGCCGCTCCACCGCCTCGAACGCGGTGTAGGTCTCGCTGTTCTGCAGCTCCAGGTACGGCTGCTGCAGCTCGGCGTCGAACTGCTGGAAGGCGAGGTTGTACAGGGTGTTGCGCTGGGTGATGAGCTGCTGGAAGGCGGTGCGCTCCTCGCCGGTCATCCGGTTCGCGGCCACGATGCCGGCGATGAGCGCGGCCTGCTGGCTGAGCGCCTCCCGGGACCGGCTGAGCATGGTGGCGGCCTTGACCTGGTCGATCACCTCGCTGTCGGGGACGATGAGCAGCTTGTCGTTCACCCGCTGGGCATCCTCGATGATCGTGCTGTACGCCTCGAGGGTCTGCAGCCGGGTGAAGAGGCCGCCGTCCACCCGGCCCCGGATGTCGGACAGCCACTTGAGCTGGTCGCGCAGCTCGTTGAGCTGCCAGCGCATGAGCGGCGGGGTGGCCTCCTGGACGTCCTGGGCGAGGGCGAGCCGCTCCAGGTTCGCGATCGCCTGGTTGGTCTGGGCGCGCTGCTGGTGGAGCTGGGCGGACTCGGTGAGGCTGCCGTGGCGGGATCCCAGCACGACGAGCGAGAGCAGGCGCTCCTCCTGCAGCGAGCTGATCAGCCCGCGCAGCGGCATCACCACGTTGTCGAAGACCTTGTTGATCCGGAGCATGTCAAGGCCACGGCTCACCGTCACCGTGGCCGCGAACCCCCAGATCGCCACCAGGGATACGACCGGCACCAGCAGGATCGTCAGGAGTCTGAAGCGGATCGAGCGTTTCCGACCGGCCATGCGCTGTCGCCCCCAGTGCCGAGCGAGGTGTATGGCGTTAATAGTGGTGAAACACTAGCAATGGTGCCTACCAGGTACTAGTGCCTTTTTTTATCGGTTTGGGCCTTATTTTCGGGTAACGGACACGCCTTCCGCCTGGCGCAATGCCCGGCCCGGAGCGCGGGCCGATCGCGGTGCGGTACGGCGTCGCGGCGCCGGCGATGGCGGGCCTCCAGGATACGATCGCCGCGGTCTGCCGCGACATTTGTAGCCGAATGTCGGAAAAGTCGTCTTTGATCATTTTAGTGCTGGTTCGAGGGTTGTTGTGGGCGATAGTCGGTTGCGGCGGTGTGTCTGGTTGTAAGACAATCAGACCATGCGTGCTTCCGGGCCGCTCGCGATCATCGCCGCGGCCGTTCTCTGGGGTACGGCGGGCACCGCCGGTGCGCTGGCGCGCGCGGGCGGGGTGGACGCCGGTTCGCTCGACCTCGCCGCGGCGCGGCTGGTGATCGGCGGCCTGCTGCTCGGCGTGCCGTTCCTGGTGCGGGCCCGGGGCCGGGTGACCGGTCTCGGCCGGGCGATGCCGCTCGCCATGGCCGCCGTGCTCGCGTACCAGCTGTGCTTCTTCGCCGCGGTCGACCGCACCGGCGTCGCCATCGGCACGGTCGTCGCGATCGGCAGCGGGCCGGTGTTCACCGGGCTGCTGACCTGGCTGTTCGACCGCGTCCGCCCGAGCGGCGGCTGGGCCGCCGCCACCGCCGCGGCGATCGCCGGGTGCGCGCTGCTGCTCTCCGGCGGCGGCGTCGACTCCGGCCGCGACGTGACCGGCGGCGTGCTGCTCGCCCTGCTCGGCGGGCTGCTGTACGCGTTCTACGTGGTCACCGCGGCCCGGGCGATCGGCCGCGGCGCCCCGTCCGACCTCGTCATGGGCGTGATGTTCGCCGGGGCCGGGGTGCTGTCCGCGCCGCTGCTGCTCGCCGGCGACGCCTCCTGGCTCGCCGAGCCGTACGGGCTGGGGGTCGCCCTCTACCTCGGCTGCGCGACCACCGCGCTCTCCTATTTCCTGTACGGCCGGGGCCTGCGCACCACCCCGGTCGCCGCCGCGGCCACGCTCGCGCTCGCCGAGCCCGCGGTCGCGGCCGTGCTCGGCCTCGTCGTGCTCGGCGAGCGGCTGCCGCCCGTCTCCTGGGCGGGCATGGCCCTGCTCATGCTCGCGCTCGTCGCGGTCGCCCGCTCGGCCGCCGGGGACACAAAGGCCGAGCCGGACACCGGACCCGCCGCCCCGGGCGAGTCCGTTGCCGCGGCCCGCGACGCCGGGCACCCTGGACGGGACGGATCGACGGTGGAGGGACGGCCGTGACGCGACCGGGGACCAGGGCGATGCCGCGTGAGCGGGAGCCAGGACGGCCCGCGTCCGCCGGCGGGGCGCGATCGGCGGGCGGCCGGGCCGCGCCGGTGGCCGTCATCCGGCCGGTCTCCGCGGTGGACGCGCTCGCGGCCGCGCTGCGCGACCGGGTGCTCTCCGGCGAGATCGAGCCGGGCACGCCGCTGCCCGAGCAGGAGCTCGCCGCCGCGTACGGCGTGGCCCGCCCTACCGTGCGCGAGGCGCTCGCCGTGCTCGCCCACGAGGGCCTGGTGCGCCGGGAGCGCAACCGCAGCGCGTACGTGCCCGACGTCACCCCGGCCGACCTGGCGGACCTGATGTTCGTGCGCACCCCGCTCGAGGAGCTGATGGCGGTCACGCTCGCCGGGCGGCGGGTGCCCGAGGCCGAGCGGGCGCTCGACGGCATGGCCGCGCTGCCGCCGGACGCGCCCTGGTCGCAGGTGGTCGCCGCGCACATGGCGCTGCACGAGGCGCTGATCGTCGCGGTGGGCAGCCCGCGGCTGGAGCGCCTCTACTCCTCGCTCGCCGCCGAGACCCGGCTCGGGCTGGTGCGGCTGCGCCGGGTGTACGAGGACCGCGACGTGCTCGTCGCCGAGCACCGCGACCTCCTCGACGCGATCGCCCGCGGCCCGGCCGAGGCGGCCCGCCGGGCGATCCTCGCCCACCTCGACCACAACTGGGGCATCGACCGGGACTGACCCCCGGCGAGGTTCGCGCCGAACGGGCGCAGGCCGTACGACCGCCAGATCTGGGCGAGCGGCAGCGCGTTCTTCACCACCACCCCGGCGGACCAGCCGAGCGCCGCGCCGAACGCGCCCAGGGAGGGGACGAGGGCGAGGTCGACGGCGACGGTGACCGCGGTCGCGGCGAGGATGCCCGCGAGGCTCGCCGCCGTGCGCCCGGCCGCCACCAGCGCCACGTCCGCCATGCCGCACGCCGCGGCGACCATCATCGTGGCCGCGAGCACCACCGCGACGTCCGCGCCCGCGGCGTACCGGTCGCCGAAGACGCCGAGCAGCGCCGGGGCGAGCGCCGCGTACCCGAGCCAGACCGGCCAGGTGAGCGCGACGAGCAGGTTCGTGGTGCGCCGGTACACCGCCCGCGCCACCGCCAGGTCGCCCGTGGCGAGCGCGCGCACCAGGGTGGGCTGGGCGGCCTGCGCGAGCCCCTGCCCGGCGAGCTGGCCGAGCACCTTGAACCGGGTCGCCGCGGTGTACACCGCGGCCTCGACCGGCCCGGCGAGCGCGGCCACGACCACCACGTCGAGCCGCTGGAACACGTGCTGCACCGCGGATCCGGCCGAGCGCGGCGCGGTGTGCCGCCAGAACTCGCGCGCCGTCCCCGGCCGGTACGGCTCCCGCCGCACCCGGCGGCCCACCCACGCCGCGGCCACCGCGAGCACCGGCAGGTACGGCAGCGCCCACGCGGCCGCGAGCCACGGCAGCACGGGGCCGCCCGGCGCGCCGCCGCCGTGCCACCAGGCGGCGACCGCGGCGACCAGGGCGAGCTGGGCCACCGGCTGCACGACCCCGCCGAGCAGCACGGTGGGCCGCATCGCCCCGAAGCCGCGGGTCGCGGCGACGAACACCTCGGCGAGCACGATCACCGGGAACGCCGCGGCGAGCACCCGCAGGGCGGCGCCGACCCCGTCGCCGGGGCCGCCGGGCGGGCTCGGGGAAGCCGCATTATTATCGTGGTAAATAATCCCGTTTGCTGCTTGATTCGCCGAATCAGGAGCGATGCCGCCGAATATGTCGGCCTCGAAAAAGACGATCAAGGAAACGGTTATCGATATCAGGGCGACGGGCGGGACGGCCGCCATTAAATATGACCAAATCCCCCCTTTTCGGTCCGCCGTTGCGCGGGCGACGAAATAGAGGAGTCCGTTGCCCGCGTCGAGCCGGACAATGCCCGCGATCATGAGGCAGCCGGTGGTGAGCGCGAAAAAACGCCCGGCGGTGGCCGCGTCGAAGGCACGGGTCACGGCGAGCACGAGAAGAAACTGCGCGGCCGCGCCCATGCCCGCCCCGGCCAGTCCGGCGACGCCGTGCCGTACCACGCGGCGCACGATCCGCCGGACCTCGGTCACCTCCCCGGTCACCCGCCCAGCGTATCCGAGCGGTCACACACCGCGACCGTGATGGTGCGGGAAAGGGGCCGGGTGGATACGGCACTGGTCTGGGTCGCGTTGCGCCGGTTGTCGCCCCTGATGGGGTGTCCGGCCGTTTTGCCGGAGTCTTTTGCCCGGCGGTATGGTCACGTCTCTTGCACCCGGCGCCCGGATGTCGCCAGAATCGCGCCCATGCACGGCAACCCAGTGCCGGATTCGTACGTGTACGTGACCGAGGAGGGCGTGACCCGCCACTACGCGGACGGTAGCGTCGAGGCCCTCGCGTGGGAGGACGTGGTCGAGGTCCGCGTGGAGGGCGTCACCGACGACGCCCTGATCGTCCTGCTCGATCGAAACGGCGAAGGGTGTGTTGTGCCGCAGTCGGCCACCGACGCCACCTTCCTCGCGCGGCTGCGCTACCTGCCGGATTTCGACCTCGACCGGCTGGACGCCGCGATCAGGTCCGCTCGGGAGGGGCATGTGGTCGTGTGGCGCAGTCCCGACCCGCCCGCCCCGCTGCCGGACCTCGAGTACGACTGACCCGGCCGGCCCCGTGCCCACCGGGGTCCGCGTTCACCCCGCCGTCGCCGGCGGGGGACGGCCCGTGTGCGCCCCACGCGCCCGCCCCGCTTCGTGTGCACCGTCGGGTGCCCGCCGTCCAGGAGATCGCTCCGCCCTCTTTTCCCCTGGTGACGCCCGTCGGGTGAGGTCGCGAAGCCCGTTCCGCGTCGCCCCGCGATCATGCCGTGCGTCCGCACGCTCCCGGAGTGCCCCGGCGTCCGACCACGTGTGATGCTTTCTCGCTAAATGGGGCAATAATACTTATTTTTCACCCGAAACTTCACCTATGAACGGAGATATCGCCTGTTCCCGCCGCACGGTCAACTCTTCTACAAAAAAAGTTCTCGTCCGAATGTGGACATATCCAGCTATTCCCCGCTGCTCCGGTGATCTCTAAGATTCTTCAGAGAACCCGGCTCCCGTGTGATACAAGCGTCAGGCGTCAACCAACGGAACTGAGCATGCGTCAGTAGTTTGCATGGTCCTGACCACAGGGTGGGGAATGTGGCATGAGGGTGGGGTTGGAGGCGCGCGCCGCCGCGCGTCCCAAAGGCGACCCGAACACGCCGTCGAGCATGTGGACGCGCGCCTACGTCCGGCTGCTGCTCACCGGTGACGTCGCCTGCGCGCTGATCGCATGCGAGGTGGTGCTCGGGGTACGGCTGTGGCTGGGCGCGTTCATCCCGTGGACCGAGGTGGCGTTCGGCCTCGCCCTCGCCGCGGCCTGGCCCGGGGCGATGGCGATGGCGGGGGCGTACCGCAAGCGGGTGCACGGCGAGGGATCGGACGAGTTCCGCGCGGTGTTCAACGGCGGGGTGACCCTCACCGCGGCGGTGGCGATCGGCGCCTACGCCACGCAGACCATGCTCGCGCGCAGCTTCGTGCTCGGCACGATCCCGCTCGCGACGTTGCTCACGCTCGTCTTCCGGCACCGCATGCGCCGGCGGCTCCACCGGCGGCGCATGGCCGGTGAGTACCTGCGCCGCGTGGTCGCGGTCGGGCACCGCGAGTCGATCCTCGACCTGGTGATGCAGTTCCGGCGGCAGCCGTACCACGGGATGAACGTGGTGGCGGCCTGCCTGCCCCCGGTGCCGGACACCGTCGGCGGCTCCGTGAACGGCACCGTGAACGGCACGGCGAACGGCGCCGGCGGCGGCCCCGGCGCCGGCGTGGACCTCGAGATCGACGGGGTCCCGGTGCTCGGCGACTTCACGAACGTCGCCGAGGTGGTGGAGAAGGTGGACGCGGACGCGGTCGCGGTGGCCGCCTGCCCGGAGCTCGACGGCGCCGCGCTGCGCCGCCTCGCCTGGAGCCTCGAGCCGAGGGGCACCGAGCTGTTCGTCGCCCCCGCGCTCGTGGAGGTGGCCGGGCCGCGCACCAGCATCCGCCCGGTCGCCGGCATGCCGCTGCTCTACGTCGAGCACCCCGAGTTCGACGGCCTGCGCGGCATGGTGAAGAGCGTCTTCGACAAGGTGGTCGCGCTGATCGCGCTGATCATCCTCGCGATCCCGATGCTGGTGATCGCGATCATCATCCGGTCGACGAGCGAGGGCCCGGCGCTGTTCAAGCAGACCCGGATCGGCCGCGGCGGGCGCGAGTTCCGGCTGCTGAAGTTCCGCACCATGGTGAACGGCGCGGAGCGGCTCAAGGCGCTGCTCGAGCACGAGAACGAGCACGACGGCGTGCTGTTCAAGATCAGGAACGATCCAAGGGTCACCAAGGTCGGCGCCTTCCTGCGCCGCTACTCCATCGACGAGCTGCCGCAGCTCATCAACGTGCTGCGCGGCGAGATGTCGCTGGTCGGGCCCCGGCCGCCGCTGCCCGAGGAGGTCGCCCGGTACGGCAGCGACGTACGGCGCCGCCTCGTGGTGAAGCCCGGCATGACCGGCCTGTGGCAGGTGTCCGGCCGGGCGGACCTGAGCTGGGAGGAGTCGGTCCGGCTCGACCTGCGGTACGTGGAGAACTGGTCGCTCATCCTCGACCTGCAGATTCTGTGGAAGACCTGGGGCGCGGTGAAGAGTGGGGAGGGGGCCTACTGAGGTGAAGGCGCTCGTCCTCGCCGGCGGATCCGGGAAGCGGCTGCGGCCGATCACGCACACCTCCGCCAAACAGCTCGTGCCCGTCGCGAACAAACCGGTGCTCTTCTACGGCCTGGAGGCGATCGCGGCCACCGGTGTGCGCGACGTCGGGATCGTGGTGGGCGACACCCACGCCGAGATCGAGGCCGCGGTCGGCGACGGCTCGGCGTTCGGGCTGCGCGCCACCTACCTGCGCCAGCCCGCCCCGCTCGGGCTCGCCCACGCGGTGCTCATCGCCCGGGACTACCTCGGCGACGAGGACTTCATCATGTACCTCGGCGACAACTTCATCGTCGGCGGCATCGAGGACATCGTCGCCAGGTTCGTCCGGGACCGGCCCGCGGCCCAGATCATGCTCACCAAGGTGAGCGACCCCCGCGCCTTCGGGGTCGCCGAGCTCGACGCCGAGGGCCGGGTGATCCGGCTGGAGGAGAAGCCGCGCAACCCCAAGAGCGACCTCGCCCTCGTCGGCGTCTACCTGTTCACCCCGGCGATCCACGAGGTGGTGAAGGACCTCAAGCCGTCCTGGCGCGGCGAGCTGGAGATCACCGACGCGATCGGCAGGCTCATCGAGACCGGCCACCGGGTGGAGTCGACGATCATCTCCGGCTACTGGAAGGACACCGGCAACGTCGCCGACATGCTCGAGGTGAACCGGCTCGTGCTCGAGTCGCTCGAGCCGCGGGTGGACGGCCGGGTGGACGCGGCCAGCGAGCTGATCGGCCGGGTGGTGGTGGAGCCGGACGCGGTGGTCGAGCGGTCCCGCATCGTCGGGCCCGCGATCATCGGCCCCGGCGCGCGGATCACCGGCAGCTACGTGGGGCCGTTCAC
>Ga0207864_1003921_pt1 | contig 11902 bp, 12 predicted proteins | sample HigsolmetaAR202D_FD_184834 | JGI IMG/M metagenome (GOLD analysis project Ga0207864, IMG submission 184834) | Ionic liquid and high solid enriched microbial communities from the Joint BioEnergy Institute, USA - AR20-2-D (SPAdes) (version 2) ...
TGCGCGGCGCCCGCCGCGACGGCGACTACCTCGATCCGCTGACCCTGCTGGGCCGCTGGCAGGTGCACCTCGCCGCCGACGACGCCGGCTGACCCCCTTCGCGTCGGGCGGCGTCGCTGCGCCTGCTATGCTCGGCCCAGCGACCCGGGCCCGCCCGGGTCGTCGCCGCTGTCCGCCCAGCCCGTCACCGTCGTCGCGCGGCCGGTCGGGGAGGGCTGCGGACCACTCCACAGCGTGCGCCGCGGAGCCTGCGGTGCCTTTCGTCTGAGACCGGTGACCGGCCTCCGGCGGGGGACACGGCTCGATCGCGCCGGGGAGGCCGACGACCTCCACCGGCGCCCGGGGCACGCGAGGCCGAACCGCGAACCCCAGGAGAGCACCCATGTCTGTCGTCACCATGCGCCAGCTGCTCGAAGCCGGCGTCCACTTCGGGCACCAGACCCGCCGTTGGAACCCGAAGATGAAGCGCTACATCTTCGGCGAGCGCAACGGCATCTACATCATCGACATCCAGCAGACCATCGGGCTGCTGGAGCAGGCCTACGCCTTCGTGCGCGACACCGTCGCCAAGGGCGGCACGGTGCTGTTCGTCGGCACCAAGAAGCAGGCGCAGGAGGCCATCGAGGTGCAGGCCCAGCGCGTCGGCATGCCGTACGTGAACTACCGCTGGCTCGGCGGGATGCTCACGAACTTCGACACCATCAAGACGCGGCTGACGCGCCTGCGCGAGCTCGAGGAGATGGAGCAGAGCGGCACGCTGGAGCTGCTGCCCAAGAAGGAGGCTCTCCACCTGCAGCGCGAGCGCGCCAAGCTGGAGCGCAACCTCGGCGGCATCCGCACCATGACGAAGCTGCCGTCGGCGGTGTGGGTGGTCGACACCGTCAAGGAGCACATCGCCGTCAAGGAGGCCAACCGCCTCGGCATCCCGGTCGTCGCGGTGGTCGACACCAACTGCGACCCCGACGAGATCCAGTACGTCATCCCCGGCAACGACGACGCGATCCGCTCGGGCGCGCTGCTGACCCGGATCATCGCCGACGCCGTCGCCGAGGGCTACGGGCTGCGCGCTGCGCGCTCCGCCGACGACGTCGTCGCCGAGCAGGCCGCCGCCGCGGCCGCCGCGGCGCAGGCGCCGACGCCGGTCGCCGCCGAGCCGGAGGCCGAGCCGCTGGCCGAGTGGGAGATCGCCCTGCAGCAGGAGGAGGCCGCGCGCCAGGCCGCGCAGGCCGGGGTCACCGAGCCGCCGGCCGCGCCCGTCGGCGTGCCCGACCAGGGCCAGCCCGCGCCCGCCGACAGCGAGCCGCAGCAGGACGAGTCGCCGGGCGTCCCCGAGGGCGGCCTGCCCGACCAGGGCCCGCCGGCCGACGCCTGAGGCCCCCAGCACCGCACCGACAAGGAGGAGTTCGTGGCTGACTTCACCGCAGCCGACGTGAAGCGCCTGCGCGAGGCGACCGGCGCCGGGATGATGGACTGCAAGCGCGCGCTGGTCGACGCCGGCGGCGACTTCGACAAGGCCGCCGAGCTCGTGCGCGAGCGCACGGGCGCGAAGATGAGGGACCGGGTCGGCGAGCGCACCGCCGCCGAGGGCCTCGTCCACGCCTACCTGCACGCGCCCACGCCCGGTCTGCCGCCCAAGGTGGGGGTGCTGCTGGAGCTGAACTGCGAGACGGACTTCGTCGCCAAGGGCGAGGGCTTCCGGAACCTGGCCAACGACATCGCCATGCACATCGCGGCGATGCGCCCCGCCGTCGTGCGCGAGGACCAGATCGACGAGGAGACCCTCGCCAAGGAGCGCGAGTTCGCCGAGAAGCAGGCGCGCGACGAGGGCAAGCCCGACCACATCATCGAGAAGATCGTCGAGGGCAAGATCAAGGCCTTCTACAAGGAGAAGGTCCTGCTCAACCAGCCCTTCATCAAGGACGACAAGCGCACGATCGCCGACCTGATCAACGAGTTCCAGCGCACGAGCGGCGAGAAGATCGAGGTCTCGCGCTTCGCGCGGTTCCAGGTCGGCGGCTGACGGCCGCTGCACGCCGCTGGCGGCGCGAAGCGCGCTGAGCGGCCTAGGATGCCCGCCGACGCCGAGCTGGAGGAGCCTGCCTTGGGGACCGCCGAGGTGCCGAAGTACGGCCGGGTGCTGGTGAAGCTGTCCGGCGAGGCGTTCGCCGACGAGGAGAACAGCATCAGCCCCAAGGTCGTCAGCTCGATCGCGCGGCAGCTCGCCGAGGTGACCGAGCTGGGCGTCCAGGTCGGCGTCGTCGTGGGCGGCGGCAACATCTTCCGCGGCACGTCGCCGCAGGCCGCCGGGATGGACCGCTCCAGCGCCGACAACATGGGGATGCTGGCGACGGTCATCAACGCCCTGGCGCTGCAGGACGCCTGCGAGAAGGCAGGTGCGCAGACGCGCGTGCAGTCCGCGGTCAGCATGCAGGAGCTGTGCGAGCCGTACATCCGCCGCCGCGCGATCCGCCACCTCGAGAAGGGGCGGATCGTCATCTTCGCGGCCGGGCTCGGCGCCCCGTACTTCTCCACGGACACGGCGGCGGCGCAGCGCGCGCTGGAGATCGGCGCCGAGGCGATCCTCAAGGGCACCAAGGTCGACGGCGTCTACGACTCCGACCCGCTCACGAACCCCGACGCGACGCGCTTCGAGACGCTCACCTACCTCGAGGTGCTGTCGCGCGGCCTCAAGGTCATGGACGCCACGGCGATCTCGTTGTGCATGGACAACGGCTTGCCCATCATCGTCTTCGAGCTGCTGGCCGAGGGCAACATCCGCCGGGTGGTGTGCGGGGAACCCCTCGGCACCCTCGTGCACCCGACCTAGGAAGGCTGACCGGTGATCGACGACACCCTGGCCGACGCGAAGAAGAAGATGATCGGTGCGGTCGACCACACCCGCGCCGAGCTCGCGAAGATCCGCACGGGACGCGCCAACCCCGGTCTGATCGCCGACCTGCCCGTGGAGTACTACGGCACGCCCACGCCGCTGCAGCAGATCGCCGGCATCAGCGTGCCGGAGCCGCGCATGCTGCTGGTGTCGCCCTACGACGCCAACGCGCTGAAGAACATCGAGCGCGCCATCATGGGCAGCGACCTGGGCCTCAACCCGTCCAACGACGGCAAGGTCATCCGCGTGGTGTTCCCGGAGCTGACCGAGGAGCGCCGCAAGGAGTTCGTGCGGCTGGCCCGGGAGCGCGCCGAGGAGGGGCGGGTCGCGATCCGCAACGTGCGGCGTCACGCCAAGACCGAGATCAACCGCCTGGCCGACAGCGGGGAGGTCGCCGAGGACGAGGCGCACCGCGGCGACCGCCAGCTGCAGGAGCTCACCGACACCTACATCGCGGAGATCGACAAGATGCTCGCCAACAAGGAGAAGGAGCTCCTGGAGGTCTAGGCGACCCGGGGGCGACGACAGCGGTGTCCGGGACGGTGACGCGGCGCGCAGGGGGACGGCGGCGGACGGCCGCGCGGCCCTCGCGTCCGCTCGGTCGCGACCTGCGCGTGGCCGTCACCTCCGGGATCACCCTCGCGGTGCTGTTCCTGGCGTCGCTGTTCTTCAACCCCTACGTCTTCCTCGGCTTCATCTGGGTGCTGGCCGCCCTCGGCATGCTGGAGCTCGACGTGGCGTTCCGCAGCCGCGGCTGGCGGGTCGCCACGCCGGTGGCGCTGGGCGTCAGCTTGGTGCTGATCTTCGGGGCCTACGCCAACGGCCCCTCGGCGCAGTCGCTGGGGCTGGTGCTGCTGCTGTTCGGCGCGGTGACCTGGACCCTGCTGGACCGCGGACGGCCGGTCGGCCGCGGCGTCGCCGGGGTGGCGGCCAGCGTCGCCGGCACCGTGCTCATGACCGTGTGGGTGCCGTTCCTGGCCAGCTACGTGGGCCTGCTGCTGGCGCGCGACGAGGGCCGCTGGCTGGTGCTCGCCACGGTCGGCCTGACCGTGGCCAGCGACATCGCCGCCTTCGCCTTCGGCAACCGCTTCGGGCGCCACCGCCTGGCGCCCACCGTGAGCCCGGCCAAGACCTGGGAGGGCTTCACCGGCAGCGTCCTGACCGTCGCCGTCGTCGCCGCCGCGGTGGTGGCCCGGCTGCCCGGCTTCGACCTGTCGACGGCGCTGGCGCTCGCCGTCGCGGTCGCGGTCGCCTCGACCGTCGGCGACCTGGCCGAGTCCCTGGTCAAGCGCGACTTCGGGGTCAAGGACCTGGGCACGATCGTGCCCGGGCACGGTGGCATCATGGACCGGGCGGACGCGGTGCTGCTGGCGTTCCCCGCCGCGCACCTGCTGCTGTCCGCGCTCGGCTCCTAGAGTCCGCCGCCGACCGCCTGGACCGCCCGTGCTGCCCGACCCGTACGACCTCGACGACGCCGGCCTCGCCGCGCTGCTCGAGGGCGAGCCCGCCTACCGCGTCCGGCAGGTGCGCGCGTGGCTGGCCCGCGGCGTCGACGACCCCGCGGCGATGACCGACCTGCCGCGGGTGCTGCGCGAGCGGCTCGCCGCGCGGCTGGCGCCGCCCCCGCCGATCCTGCGGCGCTCCGTCGCCGACGACGGGCTCACCCACAAGATCCTGCTCGGCTACGGCAGCGACAGCCCCGAGGCGGAGGCCGTCGAGGCGGTCCTGATGCTGTACCCCCGCACCCGCCGGCGCCGCGCCCGCGCCACGGTGTGCATCTCGACGCAGGCGGGCTGCGCCATGGGCTGCCCCTTCTGCGCCACCGGGCAGGCCGGCTTCCGCCGCCAGCTGTCCTTGGGCGAGATCGTGCGCCAGGTCACGGTGGCGCAGCGGCTGCTGCGCTCCGGCGAGCTGGACGCGCCCGTCCGCGTCGACCACGTCTCCAACGTCGTGTTCATGGGCATGGGCGAGCCGCTCGCCAACCTGGAGGCGACGCTGGCGGCGGTGCGCTGGCTGGCCGACCCCGCCGGCTTCGGCCTGTCGGCGCGGTCGATCACGGTGTCGACCGTGGGGCTCGTGCCCGGCATCCGCCGCCTGACCGCCCTGCGGCTGCCGATCACCCTCGCGGTCAGCCTGCACGCCCCCGACGACGCGCTGCGCGACGAGCTCGTGCCCATCAACCGGGCCCACCCGCTCGACGAGCTGCTCGACGCCTGCGCCGAGTACAAGGCCGTCACCGGGCGGCGCCTGACCTTCGAGTACATCCTCATCGACGGCATCAACGACCGCCTCGACCAGGCCGAGGCGCTGGCCGACCTCGTGCGGCGCTGCCCCGCCCACGTCAACCTCATCCCCATGAACCCCACCCCGGCCGTCCCCTGGCGCGCCCCGCCGCGCGAGCGCCAGCGCGCCTTCCAGCGCGTCCTCACCGACGCCGGTGTCGCCGCCACCATCCGCCACAACCGCGGCGGCCGCATCGACGCGGCCTGCGGCCAGCTCTACGCCGACTACGCGATCGCCAGCGGCCGCCGGCTGCCCGCCGCCGTCGGCGCGGCCGAGCGCGTCGCGGCCCTGACCTCCCGCGCGGTGTCGTGACCACCACCGTCGCCGTCCTCGGCTCCACCGGCTCGATCGGCACGCAGGCCCTGGAGGTCATCGCGGCCCACCCGGACCGCTTCTCGGTGACCGCCCTGGCCGCCGGCAGCAACGCCGACACGATCATCGCGCAGGCGCGTGCGCACCGGCCGAAGCTCGTGGCCATGGCCGACCCGGCGGCCGCCAGGACCGTGGCCGCGGCGCTGGGCGGCGCGGTCGAGGTGGTCGCCGGCGAGGAGGGAGTGCTGGCCGTGGCCGGCTGCGGCGCCGACGTCGTCCTCAACGGCATGGTCGGCTCGCGCGGGCTGCGGCCGACGCTGGCCGCCCTCGACGCCGGCAGCCGCCTGGCGCTGGCCAACAAGGAGTCGCTGATCGTGGGCGGGCCGCTGGTCCTGCAGCGGGTGCGCGACCGCGAGCAGCTCGTGCCGGTCGACAGCGAGCACAGCGCGCTGGCGCAGTGCCTGCGCGGCGGCTCCGGGTCCGAGGTCGCCCGTCTGGTGGTGACCGCCAGCGGCGGTCCCTTCCGCGGCCGCACCCGCGCCGAGCTGGCGTCGGTGACCGCCGCCGACGCGCTGGCCCACCCGACCTGGTCGATGGGCGCGGTCATCACGATCAACTCCGCGACGCTGGCCAACAAGGGCCTCGAGGTCATCGAGGCGCACCTGCTGTTCGACGTGCCCTACTCGCGGATCGAGGTGGTCGTCCACCCGCAGTCGATCGTCCACGGCATGGTGGAGTTCTGCGACGGCGCCACCGTCGCGAAGCTGTCGCCCCCCGACATGCGCCTGCCGATCCAGCTCGCCCTCGGCTGGCCGCAGCGCCTCGACCACGCCCCGGCGCGCCTGGACTGGACCACGGTCAGCCGCCTCGACTTCGAGCCGGTCGACCACGAGACCTTCCCGATGCTGTCGCTGGCCGTGGCGGCGGGGGAGGAGGGCGCCACCGCCCCGGCGGTCTACAACGCCGCCAACGAGGAGGCGGTCGCCGCGTTCCTCGAGGGGCGCCTGGACTTCCTCGGCATCCCCGCGGTCGTCGAGGCAACCTTGGAGGCGCACACGGCGTCGGACAGCGTGGATCTCGAGGGCCTGCTCGACGCCGAGCGCTGGGCCCGGCGGCGCGCTGTCGAGCTCATCCGCGACAGGCAGGGAGGCCGCCCCTGATGTTCGTCCTGCTGTTCGTCCTCGCCATCGCGTTCTTCATCATGTTCCACGAGTTCGGACACTTCGCGACGGCGAAGGCGTTCGGCATGAAGGTGGACGAGTTCTTCATCGGCTTCGGCCCGCGCATCTGGTCGTTCCGCCGTGGCGAGACCGAGTACGGGATCAAGGCCCTCCCCGCCGGCGGCTACGTCCGCATCGTGGGCATGAACGCGGCCGAGGAGGTCGACCCCGCCGACGAGGGCCGGCTGTTCCGCGACAAGCCGGCGTGGCAGCGGCTGATCGTGCTCGTGTCGGGCTCGGCGACGCACCTCGTGGTTGCCGCGGTGCTGGTGTTCGTCGCGCTGGCCGTCACGGGCGTGCCCGTCTTGGAGGACGGGGCGCCGGTGCCCTCCAACGAGGTCGGCGAGGTCCTGCCCGGCAGCGCGGCCGAGGCCGCGGGGCTGCAGGCGGGCGACCGCATCGTGGCGGTCGACGGGGTCGCCACCGGGGACTTCGACTCGGTGCGCGCGCAGATCGAGCCGAACCCCGGCGAGACCGTGACGCTGTCGGTGCAGCGCGACGGCGAGGTGCGCCAGCTGCAGGCCACCGTCGGCGACGAGGTCGTCGAGGGCCGGCGCGTCGGCCTGCTCGGCGTGCGCCCCGGCTCGGCGCTGGTGGAGACGTTCCCGGTCGGCGAGGCGCTGCGCGGCACGGTCTCGGGCGACTACTCCGTGCCGGCCCTGTTCAGCCTCAACCTGCAGGGCATCGTCGACACCTTCAGCCCCGACAACCTGCGCCAGTGGCTGGCGCAAGCCGAGGGCGGCGAGCGCCAGCCGGAGGGCCTGACCAGCCTCGTCGGAGCCGGCCAGGTCGTCAGCGCGCTCGGGGCGGCGGGCGAGTTCTCGGCGATCCTCCTGCTGCTGGCGAGCCTCAACATCGTCCTCGCCACCCTCAACATGCTGCCCCTGCCGCCCCTCGACGGCGGCCACGTCGCCGTCCTCGCCGTCGAGCAGGCCGTCAACGCCGTCCGCCGCCTCCGCGGCCTCCCCGCCGACTGGTCGCTGGACCCCTCGGTCATCACCCCGCTGGCGCTGGCGGTGATCATCCTGTTCGGGATGCTGAGCCTCACCGCCATCTACATCGACATCGTCAACCCCGCGTCGAACCTGCTGCAGTAGCAGCGGGGCGGGACGTCGGCGCCCCGGTCCCCGCGCAGATGCGGGTTGGCGCGGACATCCGCTCTGACTCCCATCTGAACGGGGGATCTGCGGGGGCGCCGGGGAGAAACCTGCTATGGGTGGGGTTTCTCGCCGGGGGAGCGGGGCGCCGATTCGGAGACGGCGGTCCCCGGGCGAGAAACCTGCGTGGTGCAGGGTTTCTCGCCCCGCGGGGGCGAGGGCCGCGTCCCCCCGAGTCCGAGAGCGCCGTGTTCCGGCCCCCGAGTCCTCATCCAGATGTGGGTTGGCGCGGATATCCGCGCCAACCCACATCTGGACGTGTGGACGTGGGAGGCGCCCCGCGACCTCGACAACCGCGGGCGCCATGCGGCGGTTGCACACCCCGTCCGGGGGGTGTGCGGGCAGGTGACGCCGGGCCATCCGCCCGAGGAGCGCGGGGCGGCGCGCGGGTAGGCTGGCGCCATCACGGCGTTCCCGACGAGGTCGAAGCCAAGTGCCCACGTCTCTGCCCGTCCTGCCCACCGGTCCCGGGTCCTCGCGCCCCGCGGTGGAGCCGCCTCGCCGCCGTCCCACGCGGCGCATCCGCGTGGGCTCGGTCGACATCGGCGGTGGCGCGCCCATCAGCGTCCAGTCGATGACCGACACGAAGACGCACGACGTCAACGCCACGCTGCAGCAGATCGCGGCGCTCAACGCCGCCGGCGTCGACATCGTGCGCGTGGCCTGCCCGCGCAAGGAGGACGCCGACGCGCTGGCCGCGATCGCGGCCAAGTCGCCGGTGCCGATCGTGGCCGACATCCACTTCCAGTGGAAGTACGCGATGAAGGCCATCGAGGCCGGAGTCGCCAAGGTCCGGATCAACCCCGGCAACATCCACAAGGCCGGCGACCACTCCAAGGTCAAGGTCATCGCCAAGGCGGCCGCCGAGCGCGGGATCCCGATCCGCATCGGCGTGAACGGCGGCTCGCTGGAGAAGCGGCTGCTGGCCAAGCACGGCGGGGTGACGCCGGAGGCGCTGGTCGAGTCGGCGCTCGACGAGGTGGCGCTGCTGGAGGAGGTCGGCTTCGGCGACATCGCCATCTCGGTCAAGCACTCCGACCCGTGGGTCATGATCCAGACCTACCGGCTGCTCGCCGACCGCTGCGACTACCCGCTGCACCTCGGCGTCACCGAGGCGGGGCCGCCCAAGACCGGGGTGCCGAAGTCGGCCGTCGGCATCGGCACGCTGCTGGCCGAGGGCATCGGCGACACCATCCGCGTGTCGCTGTCGGTCAGCGGGCCCAACAAGGTCGAGGAGGTCAAGGCCGGCCAGGCCATCCTGGAGGCGCTGCACCTGCGCCAGCGCGGCCTCGACGTCGTGTCGTGCCCCGGGTGCGGGCGCGTGGAGGTCGACGTCGCCGGGCTGGCCGAGAAGGTGCAGGAGGGCCTCGAGGGCATCGACGTGCCTCTGCGCGTCGCGGTCATGGGCTGCGTCGTCAACGGTCCCGGCGAGGCGCGCGAGGCCGACATCGGCGTCGCCGCCGGCAAGGGCAAGGGCCAGATCATCAAGCGCGGCGAGGTCCTGTTCACCGTCAAGGAAGAGGACATCGTCGAGACCCTCGTCCACTTCGCCAAGGAGATGGCCGACGAGATCCGCGCCGAGCGGGGCGAGGGCGACCCCGTCGTCGTGGCGTGACGGAGCCGCACGCCCGCGAGCTGGCCGTCGCGCGCGAGGCGGCGGCCGCGGCCTCCGAGCTGCTGCTGCGCTACTTCGACAAGGGCGTCGAGGTCGAGGCCAAGGGCGACCGCGACCTCGTGTCCGTCGCCGACCGCGACGCGGAGGCCGTCGTGCGCCGTGTGATCGCCGCCTCCTTCCCCGACGACCTCGTCGTCGGCGAGGAGGGCGCCGCCGTCAGCGCCGCCGACGCCGCGGGCCGCCGGCGCTGGTACGTCGACCCGCTCGACGGCACCACCAACTTCGTCAAGGGCCGCCGCATGTGGGGCGTGTCGATCGGCTTCTGCGGGCCCGACGACCGCGTGCACGTCGGCGTCGTCACCGTGCCGCGCCAGGGCGAGACCTACACCGCGGTCCGCGGCCACGGCGCCGCCCGCGACGGGCGGCCGCTGCGGGTCAGCACCACCTCCGCGGTCCGCGACGCGCTGTTCACCACCGGTTCGCACGGCGACCCGCGCGCCTTCCTGCCCGCCTGGGGCCGCGTCATGGAGCAGGCGCTGTCCCTGCGCGTCACCGGGGCGCTGGCGCCGGACCTGTGCGAGCTGGCGGCCGGCGAGTCCGACGGCCTGTGGGCCCTCGAGCCCGGCCCGTGGGACGTCGCCGCCGGCACGCTGATCGCCGCCGAGGCCGGCGCGGTCGTCACCGACCTCGCGGGGACGCCGCTGCGCGCGCCCCACGTCGACGGGGTCGTGGCGGCGCCGCCGACCCTGCACGCCGACCTGCTGCGGCTCCTCCGCGACGACACCGCCTGACCGACCGACGCCGCCTGACACCGAAAGGGGGTTCGCCCGTGCCGCCGCTGTCCGCCGCCGACGCCGAGGCGTTCCTCGCCTCCCACCACCGCGGGGTGCTGGCCACCGTGAAGCGCTCCGACGGGCGGCCGCAGCTGTCCAGCGTGCTCTACGCCCTGCTCGACGGCCGCATCCGCGTGTCGGTGACCGACACCCGCGCCAAGGTCGCCAACCTGCGCGCCGACCCGCGCGTGAGCCTGCACGTCAGCAGCGACGACTTCTGGACCTACGTCGTCGCCGAGGGCACGGCCGAGCTGTCACCGGTGGCGCGCGAGCCGGGGGACACCACCTGCCAGGCGCTGCTGCGGCTGTACGAGACGATCCGCGGCGAACCCCACCCCGACCGCGACGAGTTCTTCCGCGCGATGGTCGCCGAGCGCCGCCTCGAGCTGTCCTTCGCGGTGGAGCACCTGTACCCCACGCGCTAGGGCGCCCCGGGGCTCCTGCGAGGGGCGCCTGACCCGAACCGCTCACCGCGCCGCCCCGATCCGCGCGGCGATGCCGTCGAGGAGCATCGCCAGGCCCGCCGCGAAGCGCTCCTCGGCGGCGGCGCGGGTGATCACGTCGGCGTGGGCGACGAGCTGCGGGAACGCCGCGGGGTCGAGCTGCGCGTAGGCCTCGGCGACCGCGCGCCAGTGCCGGGCGGCCTCCCGGTCGCTCATCTGCGCGCGCTGCAGCGACGTCTCGAACGCGTCGGCGGTCACGTACAGCGACAGGCGGTCGAGCGCGAGCGAGGCGAGCTCGGGGTCGCAGCCGGCCGCGACCAGCGCGTCGAGCACCTCCTCGGCGATGCGGCGGCTGTGCGGTGACACGGTGCTGCTCGTCATGGCCACGCGCGGCAGGTCGCGCTGCGACAGGAGCACGTCGCGCACCGCGTGAGCGAGGCGCGTGAGCCGCTCGCGCCAGGGCAGCGCGCGGTCGGGGAGCACGACGCCGGCGAGCGCCTCGTCCACGAGCAGGTCGAGCAGCTCCTGGCGCGAGCGCACGTGGCGGTACAGCGACGCGACCCCGGTCCCGAGCCGCTGCGCCACCGCGCGCATGGTGAAGGCGTCGAGGCCGTCCGCCTCCAGGACCTCGCGCGCGGCCGCCAGGATCCCCTGCGCGGTCCAGCGCTTGCGTGACGTCGCGGCGGTCTCGGCCATCAGCCCTCCCTGGCTTGACACGATCCCAGCACAGTGCGAACCTTGTTCGCAAGTTGCGAACGCTGTTCGCAACAAGCGACGCAGGGCCCGTGGCGAGCGCCGGGCTCCGGGGCCGGGGCCGGGGCCGGGCGTCGGGAGCCCGTGGGCGACGGTCGAGCCCGGGGGCCGCCGAGTGCGAGGGGCCGAGACCAGGAGGCGATGCCGTGACCGCTGTGACCACCCGACCGCCAGCCACCCGCACCGCGCCCCGTGCGCTGGGCTGCGGGATCGCCGCGCCCGCCGTGCTCGTGGTCGTCGACCTCGTCCACGCGCTGGCGCGGCCGGGCTACGACCCGCTGCGCCACTGGGTCAGCCACCTGGCGCTGGGGTCGTTCGGCTGGGTCGGCACGGCGACGCTGCTGGCGACGGCGCTGCTGCTGGGCGGCTACGCCCTGGGGCTGCGGCGGGCGTGCC
>Ga0207864_1003925_pt1 | contig 11900 bp, 10 predicted proteins | sample HigsolmetaAR202D_FD_184834 | JGI IMG/M metagenome (GOLD analysis project Ga0207864, IMG submission 184834) | Ionic liquid and high solid enriched microbial communities from the Joint BioEnergy Institute, USA - AR20-2-D (SPAdes) (version 2) ...
GCCCGCGACGACCTCGCGCGGATCGAGCGGGTCGTGGACCAGATGGTCGCCGCCACCGCCCCGCTGGCCGACGCCGAGCCGCCGGACCTGACGGTGTGGCCGGAGAACGCGCTCGACGCCGACCCGCGCGAGAACCCCGAGCTGGCCGCCAAGGTCGACACCGCGCTCGGCTACATCGACGGCAGCCCCTTCATCGTCGGCGGCATCTTCACCGGGCCGCGACAGGAGACGTTCTTCAACGCCGTCGCGCGCCTCGACAGCGACGGCGACCTCGTCGAGGTCCACCACAAGCGCAAGCTCGTGCCGTTCGGGGAGTACGTCCCGCTGCGCGCGTGGCTGAGCTGGTACCCCGCCATCGAGCAGATCCCCCGCGACGGCGTCACCGGCGACGAGCCCACCGTGTTCGCGATCGACGGGGCACGGGTCGCCCCGGTGACGTGCTTCGAGAGCATCTTCGGCGACCTCGTGCGCGACCAGGTCCGCAACGGCGCCGAGCTGCTCGTCGTGATGACGAACAACGCCAGCTTCGGCCGCACCGCCGCCAGCGCCCAGCACCTCGCCTTCAGCCGCGTCCGCGCGGTGGAGTCGGGCCGCTGGGTCCTGCACGCCGGCATCTCCGGCATCTCCGCGGTGGTCGACCCGCACGGCCGCTCGAGCCAGGAGACCGAGCTGTTCGAGCGCACGATCGTGCGCGCCGACCTGCCGCTGGTGGCGCAGCCCACACCGTTCGTGCGCCTCGGCGATCTCGTGGGGCGCGGCTCCCTGGCCCTGTCCGGGCTCGGCCTGCTGTGGCTGGCCGCCAGCGCCCGGCGTCGGCGTCGGATGGCGCCACCCCAGACCGCTGGGTAGCCTGCGCTCGCGGCGCCCGCCGTCCGCGGCGTCACGCCCCCGTCATCTAGCGGTCCAGGATACCGGCCTTTCAAGCCGGCGGCGCGGGTTCGAATCCCGTCGGGGGCACCGTCGTCTCCCGCCGCGGAACGCCGTGGTCAGCAGGGCCATGACCACGAACGTCATCAGCGACACGAGGACGACGGCCAGCAGCAGGGTGACGAGCGGGAGCGGCAGCCCGGCCACTGCCGGGCGCAGGACCCACAGCAGCCCGTCAGCCTGACGGGCGGCAGGGATCGGGGCGACCTCGGGTCAGGGCAGCGGATCGAGCCGCGTGCGCAGCAGGCAGAACTCGTTGCCTTCGGGGTCGGCGAGGACGTGCCAGGACTCCTCGCCGGTCTGGCCGACGTCGGCGGGGCGGGCGCCGAGGGCGAGCAGCCGCTGCAGCTCGGCGTCCTGGTCGCGGTCGACGGGGTTGACGTCGATGTGCAGGCGCAGCTTGCCGCGACGCGGATCGCTGCTGGGGCTGAGGACGATGGTCGGCTGCGGGCCGCCGAAGCCGACGTCGGGCGGGCCGATCTCGATCGCCCCGTCCTCCTCGCGGCCCAGCTCGACGTAGCCGAGGACCTCGCTCCAGAACCTCGCGAGGCGCTCGGGATCCTCGCAATCGAGGACGAGCTCGCTGAGTCGGGATGCCATGGGCGCAGTCTAGGGCCCGGTGCCGCGTCGCACCCGCCCCTCCGCGGCGGAGGCGGCGACCGGACGCCGCGGCTCAGGGCGGGGCCGGCCAGTGGCGCGGCCGCCCCAGGCCGTCGGGCAGGCGCGTGCGGTGGTCGCCGCGGGCCGCGTCGAGCTGCGGCTGGGTCACGAACAGGCTCGCCGACAGATCCGCCCCGCGGAGGTCGGCGCCGCGCAGGTCGGCGCCGGTGAGGTCCGCCAGGGCGAGGTCGACGCCGCGCAGGTCGGCCGCGAGCAGCAGCGCGCCCCGCAGGTCGGCCGCGCGCAGGTCGTGACCGCGCAGGTCACGGCCGATGAGGTCGGCGCCGCGGTGGCTGGGACCCGGGCGGCCGGCGGCGCTGCGCACCCGTCGGCTGACCCGCCGCAGCAGGGCGCTGACGTCGTCGCGGTGGGCGGCGACGTCGAGCGCGGCGAGGGCGTCGGCATCGCCGGCGGCGAGGGCGTCGGTGCGCGCCAGGGCCTCCGCCACGTCGCCGCGCAGGTCGTCGGGGGCCAGCCGCAGCGCCGCGTGCAGGTGCCACAGCAGCTCGTGCAGGTCTCGCAGCACGGCGAAGGCCTGGAACATCGCCGGTGCGACCTCGGGGGTGCGCCGCCAGTCACGGCCGGGGAACAGCGCGCGGGCGCGCTGGCCGGCGCCGAAGCAGTCGTAGACGGCGCAGCCGGGGAAGCCGACTGGGCGCAGCCGTTCGTGGACGCCGCAGCGGAAGTCGTTGCGCAGGTGCGGGCAGGGTCGGCCGGCCGGCTTGTCGAGCGCGAAGTCGCTCGAGGCGGTGAAGGCGGGTGCCACGCAGCACAGCGCCACGCAGCGCTGGCAGTCGGCGCGCAGCGCTGTCGACGGCAGCGGACGACGGGGACGGCTGGCAGGCACGCGGCGGCCGCCTTGGTGGTCGGGAGGGGTCGGGCGGGCTCGGCGACGAGGCTAGCGGAGCTCCGGCGGCGGCTGGTCGACGGGGAAGCGCGGCTCCTCGCCCAGCTCTTCGGCGGCGACCGTCACGACGCCGGGGGACGCCGGGGGGCGGCGGTGCGCGCGCCAGGCGTTGCTGATCGGCATGCGCCGGTCCTGGCCGAACGCGCGCGAGGTGACCTTGACCCCCGGTGGCGCGTACCGCCGCGTCAGCTCGGCGTCGTCGACGCGGCGCAGGACGTCTTCCACCACGGCGGCGTCGTGGCCCGCCGCCACGATGTCCGACAGCCCCTCGCCGTTCTCGACGTAGCGCCCCACGATGTCGTCGAGGACCTCGTAGGAGGGCAGGTCGACGGGGGCCAGCCGCCGTGTCGTGGCGGGGCGGCGCAGCGTCTGCGGCGGGAACACGGGGCTGCGCTCGTTGCGGTAGGCGGCCAGCTCGTACACGAGCGTCTTGGGGCAGTCCTTGAGCGGGGCGAAGCCGCCGGCGAGGTCGCCGAACAGCGTCGCCTCGCCGATCGAGATCTCGCTCTTGTTGCCGGTGGCCAGCAGCAGGTAGCCGCGCTCGTCGAAGATGTCGGCGAGCAGCGCCGCGCGGGCGCGGGCGTAGCGGCGCTCGCGCTGGTAGGCGGACTCGCTGACCTCCTGCTGCAGCGCGGGGTCGGGGACGTCCTCGGCGCTGCTGGGCGTGTCGATCGACACGACCTCGAGGTAGATGCCGAGGTTGGCGGCCAGCTTGCGGGCGTCGACGGTCTCGACCTCGGCGGTCTCCGGGGACGGCATCGCCAGCGCGAGCACGCGGTCGGCGCCGACGGCGTCGACGGCCAGCGCCGCCGTCACCGCCGAGTCGATCCCGCCCGACAGCCCCAGCGCCGCGCCCTGGAAGCCGTTGCGCTCGACGTAGTCGCGCAGCGCGGTCACGATCGCGCACCACACCGCCTCGGTCTCCCGCATCGGGCTGCGCGGCGGCGGCAGCGCGACCGGCGCGCGGCGCGGCAGCGGGCGGGTGTGCACGTTGGTGACCGGGCCGCGCAGCGGCCGCGGCGCCGCCACCTCGACGTCGAGCCAGAAGCGGTCCTCGGCGAACTCGCGGCCGCGGTGCAGCAGGGTGCCGTCGGCGGCGACGACGATCGAGCCGCCGTCGAAGGCGAGCTCGTCCTGGCCGCCGACGCAGTTGACGTACACCACCGGCACGCCGTTGCGCCGCGCCACCGCCTGGGTGTTGGCCAGGCGTCCCGCGGCCTTGCCGCGGTGGAACGGCGAGGCGTTCGGGACCAGCAGGATCTGCGCGCCGGCCGCCGACTGCGCCTCGGGGGGACCGTCGGCCGACCACAGGTCCTCGCAGATGGCCACCCCCGCGATGACGTCGCCGATGCGCCACAGCGCGTCGGGGCGCAGGCCGGGCGCGAAGTGCCGCGCCTCGTCGAAGACGTCGTAGAAGGGCAGCAGCACCTTGTGGTACACGCCGCGGACCTCGCCGCCCGACAGCAACGCGGCGCAGATCGCCACGTCGCGCTCGCGGGTGTCCCACGAGCGGCGCGGCGCGACCCGGTCGACGGTGCTCACCACCGTCGTGGTGCGCCCGGAGCGGCGCGCCAGCTCAGCCAGCGCGTCGATGGCGTCGTCGACGAACTCGCGGTGCAGCACGAGGTCGCCGAGCCCGTAGCCGGTCAGCGCCAGCTCCGGCAGGACCAGCACGTCGGCGCCGACCTCGTGCTCGGCCCAGTCCATGGCCGCGGCGATGCGCGCGGTGTTGCCGTGCAGGTCGCCGACGCGGTTGGGCAGCTGCGCCACCGCCACGCGCATGCGGGCCGGCTCGCTCATGGCTCGACGAAGCGGCCGACCACGTCGCCGGGGTCGAGGCCGCCGAGCTCGCGCTGGAACAGCCGGTAGTAGGCGAGCTCCTCGCGGGTGCGCAGGGGCGGGTCGATCACGTCGCGCTCGGCCTGGAACTCCTCCTCGGACACCACCGAGCCGTAGTGCGCGCGGAGGACGTCGCGGGCGCCGCTGCCCTGGCCGAACTGCGCCTTGGGGCGCCACAGCAGGTCGTCGGGGAGCCAGCCCTCGAAGGCCTTGCGCAGCAGCCACTTCTCGGGGCGACCGCCGCTGGCCAGCTTCCAGCGGGCCGGCAGCGCCAGGCCGAGCTCGACGACGTCGATGTCGAGGAACGGGGTGCGCGGCTCGAGCCCGTTGGCGCCGGCGATCCGGTCGACGCGCTGGAGCCCGCCGATGTGCAGGCCCTCGAGGGTCGCGACCAGCTCGTCGTGCAGCTGCTCGGAGTCGTCGATCTCGGAGTAGTGGGCGTAGCCGGCGAACAGCTCGTCGGCGCCCTCGCCGATGAGGACGACCTTGACCGAGCGGGCCGCGAGCTTGGCGACCAGCAGGTTCGGCACGGAGCTGTGCACGAGCTGCGGGTCGAACGACTCGATGACGCGGACGACCTCGGGCACCCAGTCGATCAGCTCGTCTTCGCTGTAGACGCGCTCGTGGTGGTCGGTGCCGAGCTCCTCGGCCAGGCGGCGGGCCGCGCGCAGGTCGTCGCTGTCGGCCAGGCCCACCGAGAAGGTCGGCAGCCGCCAGCCGTCGCGCTGGGCCGCGCGGGCGGCGATCGCGGTCACGATGCTCGAGTCCAGCCCGCCCGACAGCAGCGCCCCGATCGGCACCTCGGCCACCAGCAGCCGCTCGACGGCGGCGACGAGGCGGTCGCGGATGGCGGCGAAGACCTCCTCGCCGGGCTCGCTGTCCGGGTCGAAGGGCCCCAGGCCGACGTCGTCGGCCTGGGGCAGCCCCTGGAACTCGCGCAGCCCCTCCTCGGGGGTCCACACCGCGCCGGGGGGGAACGGCCGCACCGCGCCGCGGCGGTGCGGGTCGAAGGCCTTCAGCTCGGAGGCGAACAGGACGGTGTCGCCGTCGCCGACCCAGTACAGCGGAGCCAGGCCGATCGGGTCGCGGGCGACGACGAAGCCGCCGTCGGCGCTGGCCGCGGCGATGGCGTAGTCGCCCCACAGCCGCGGCAGGGCCTCGACGCCGTCGGCCTCCAGCAGGTGCAGCGCCGTCTCGTGGTCGGAGCGGGTGCGGAAGACGTGGCCGCGCTGCTCCAGCTCGCGGCGCAGCCGCTCGTGGTTGTAGATCTCGCCGTCGCCGACCAGCCACCACCTCCCGTCGGGGTCGCTGAGCGGCTGGGCGCCGCCCTCGACGTCGACGATCGCCAGGCGCCGATGGCCGAGCCAGGCGTGCTCGAGCGCCCTGCTGCCGTGCCCGTCGGGGCCCCGGTGGCTGAGCCGGTCGAGCATGCGCAGACCCTCGAGCGGGTCGAACGGGCCGTGTGCCGCGACGATGCCGGAGATGGCGCTCACCTCCGCAGTGGCTGCCGGATCTGCCTGATCCTACGGCTCCGCGGCGGGGGAGTGGTGACTGCCGCGGTTGCGTTCGGCGAGCTGGTCGATGTCGAGAGCCGGGGTCAGGTCGCCGCCCGCCCGGTAGGCGGCGCGGCCGACCATGTGCGCCGCGATCGGGGCGGTCAGCAGCTGCAGGCAGGCCACCAGCAGCAGCTTGACGACGTCGCCGGTCGACTCCATGCGCAGCGCGGCGGCCAGCAGCAGGAACACGATCCCCAGCGTCATCGCCTTGGTGGCCGGGTGGATGCGCGCGAACACGGTGTCGAAGCGCTGCAGCCCCACGGCGGCGAGCAGCATCAGCAGGGAGCCGGCGAGCAGCAGCGCGGCGGGGACGGCGGTGCGCATCAGCCACCCCGCTGCTCGATGTAGCGCGCCACCATCGTGGTGCCGATGAACGCGACCACCGCGCCGACGAGCAGCACGTCGATGAAGGTGCCGCGGCGGCTGTGCGCGGCGCCCACGGCGATCGCGCCGATCACGACGATCAGCAGCGAGTCGAGCGCGACGACGCGGTCGGGCAGCGGCCCGCTGACGATGCGGCGGATGCACAGGGCGGCGCTGACCAGCAGCAGCGCCGAGCAGATCCAGACGACTTCGGTCACGACGCGGCTCCTTCGGCGAGGGCGGTGCGGAGGGACTCGACGTGCTCGCGGGCGGCGCGGATGGTCTCCTCGCCGGCGATCGCCTCGAGCAGGACGGCCTCCAGGCGGGCGATGTCGAGGCGGACGCGGGTGATGCTGGGCACCTGCAGGAAGTGGACGTAGAGGACCGCGGGGCCGCGGTCGATCTCCAGGATCAGCGTGCCGGGGGTCAGCGACACGATGAACGACAGCAGCGTCACCGACAGCTGGCTGTCGCTGACGAGCGGGACCGCGACGATGCCCTCCTCCACGAGGCGGTGGCGGGGGCTCAGCACGGCGCGGGTCACGGCGATGTTGGCCAGCACCAGCTCCGCCGCGCAGACGACCACGAAGCGCAGGAAGCGCAGGGGGCGGACGACCTGGCCCTCCTCGACGGCGAAGGGCCGCAGGGGGTAGGCGACGAGCAACCCCACGGCGAGGACGACGCCGCCGAGGACGACCGGCGGGCTGAGCGACTCCCACAGCGCCACCCACACCGCCAGGAACCACGCCGCCGTCAGCAGCCGTCGGATCATGACCCCAGCACCGCCTCGACGTAGGCGTCGCGTGCGACGAGGTCGGCGGCCGCGCGGCCGGCCAGGTCCCACAGCGGCCGGGCACCGAGCGCGATCAGCAGCGTGACCCCGACCAGGGCGGCCGTCGCGGCGGTCATGAGCCGCGGCGGGCGCAGCGGGCCGTCGCCGCGCGCCGACTCCAGCGGCGGCTCCTCCTCGGGGCTGCCCCAGAACACGCCGCCCCAGATCTTCACCATCGAGAAGAGGGTCAGCGCGCTCACCGCGAGGCTGATCCCGGTGACGGTCCAGGCCCCGACGGCCATGCCGGCCTGCACCAGCGCGAGCTTCACGATGAACCCGGAGAACGGCGGCAACCCGGCGAGGTTGAGCCCGACGAGCAGGAACAGCACGGCGGTGACGGGCGTGCGGCGCAGCAGGCCGCCGAGGCTGTGCAACGCGGCGGTCCCGGTCGTCGTCTCGACCATCCCGGTGACCAGGAACAGCCCGGTCTTGACGGGGATGTGGTGGACGATGAACAGGATCGCGGCGGCCAGGCCGGCGATGGTGCTGAGCCCCAGCCCGAAGATCATGTAGCCGATCTGGCTGATGATGTGGAAGCTGAGGATGCGCTTCATGTCGTCCTGGGCGATGGCGCCGAGCACGCCCACGACCATGGTCGCGGCGGCCACGCCGAGCAGGAGCGTCGAGGAGCCGCCGCCCTCGCCGGGGAACAGCAGCGTCTGCGTGCGGATGATGGAGTAGACGCCGACCTTGGTCAGCAGCGCGGCGAAGACCGCGGTCACGGTCACCGGCGCGGTGGGGTAGGAGTCCGGCAGCCAGAAGAACAGCGGGAAGATCGCCGCCTTGGTCCCGAAGGCGACGAGCAGCAGCAGCCCCAGGGCGTTGCGCACCGCCGGCGCGATGTCGCCGAGCCTGCCGGCGAGGTCGGCCATGCTGACCGTCCCCGTGGCCGCGTAGATCAGCCCGACGCCGGTGACGAGCAGCGTGGAGGCCAGCAGGTTGATGACGACGTAGGTCATGCCGCTGCGGACCTGCTCGCGGTCCCCGCCCATGGTGATGAGCACGTAGCTGGCGGTGAGCACGATCTCGAACGCGACGAACAGGTTGAACAGGTCGCCGGTCAGGAACGACAGCGCCACCCCGGCGGTCAGCACCAGGTACAGGGGGTGGAAGTAGAAGGCGCGCTTGTCCGCCCGCGGCTGCCCGATGGCGTAGAGCAGCACGGCGAGCACCGTCGCCATGGAGATCGTCAGCAGCAGCGCCGACAGCAGGTCGGCGACCAGCGTGATGCCGATCGGCGCGGGCCAGCCGCCGATCGCCACAGCGACCGGGCCGCCCTCGGCGACCTCGACGAGCACGACGACCGCCAGCACGAGGCCGGTGGCGACGACCAGCACCCCGAGGACCTGCTGCAGCAGGAGGCGGCGCCACAGCGCCATCGACACCCCCGCGGCGAACAGCGGCAGGACGACGAGCAGCGGGATGATGACCCTCATCCCAGCCCCTCCTCGATGTCGCCGGAGGGGTCGACGGCGTCCCGCTCGGCGTGCTCGGCGAGCCGGGCGATGCGGCGGTCCTCGATGTCGTCTTCGACCTCGTCGTCGTGGGTCAGCACCCAGCTGCGGTAGCCGAGGGTGAGCAGGAAGGCCATGAGCGCGAAGGTGATCACGATCGCGGTCAGGGCCATGGCCTGCGGCAGCGGGTCGGCGTAGGCCTGCCCCTCCTCGGCGAGGCCGATGAGCGGGGCCACGCCGGCGCGGCCACCCGACAGCAGCAGCAGCACGTTGGTGCCGTGGCTGATGAGCGCCAGCCCGATGACGATGCGGGTCAGGGTGCGCTGCAGCAGCAGGTAGGTGCCGGCGCCGTAGAGCACCCCGACGACGACCGCGAGCGTGAGGATCACGTGGTCCTGACCTCCTCGCGGCCCAGGGACCGCAGCAGCGCGAGCACGACCCCGACGACGACGAGGTAGACGCCGAAGTCGAACGGCAGCGGCGATGCCAGCTTCAGCTCGCCGAGCACGGGGACGTCCACGTCGAAGAAGACGACGCGGCGCAGGTACTGGCCGCCGCGCAGCCAGCCGAGCGCGCCGGTGACCACCGCCAGCGTGAGCCCGCTGCCGAGCAGCCACTCCGGCAGCGCCTGGCGGCGCCGGGCGAGGCGGCGACGGCCACCGCTGACGTACACGAGCACGAACGCCGCGCCCGCGACGAGCCCGCCGACGAACCCGCCTCCGGGGGCGTTGTGGCCCGCCAGCAGCAGGAACACCGAGAACAGCAGCAGCGTGTGGAAGACCGTGCGGACGCCGATGTCGAGGATCAGCGACGGCGGGAACAGCACCAGCCGCTGCGCGAGCAGCCCGCCGGCGCGCAGGCGTTCGCGGCGGGTGGCGCGCACGAGGCCGATGACCCCGAGCGCCGCGGCGGTCAGCACGGTGATCTCGCCGACCGTGTCGAGGCCGCGGAAGTCGACGATGATGACGTTGACGACGTTGCGGCCCTCGCCCTCCGGCAGCGAGCGGGCCAGGTACTCCGCCGAGACCGACGGGTCGACGCGGGCGGACACGGCCACCACGGTCAGCGCGGCGACGAAGACCCCGACCGCTGCCGACAGCAGCACGCGCGGCAGCTGCGCCATCACCAGGCGCGGCTTGCGGAAGCCCTTCGGCAGGTGCCGCAGCACGAGCACGAACACCACCAGGGTCAGCGTCTCGATGAGCAGCTGCGCCAGCGCGAGGTCGGGTGCGCCCTGGATCACGAACAGGACCGCGATGCCGTAGCCGACCGCGCCGAGGCACAGCACCGCGGCGATGCGGCGCTGGCTGACCACGGCGCCGAGCGTGGCGGCCACCATGAGGACCGCGACACCGACCTGCAGGGGGCGGTCCGCCAGCGTCAGCGACTCGACGGGCGTCTCCCCGGTAAGCAGCGCCGCCCCCGGGCCGACCAGCACCGTCGACATGATGATGAGCAGGTACAGCGGCAGCGAGCCGCTCTGGACGAAGCCGGTCACCTTGTCGGCCACGAACAGCGTGCCGCGCACGACGTCGCGGTAGCCCTGCCCGGCGTCGTAGAGCGGGTGCAGGCGCGCCTGCAGGGCCGCCAGCGGCCGCCGCACGGTCCACAGCACCAGGCCGCCGGCGACCGTGACCGCCGACAGCAGCAGCGCCGGCGTCCAGCCGTGCCACAGGGCGAGGTGGCTGTCGCCGACGCGCGGGTCGAGCGCACGGGCGCCGCCGACGACGAGGGCGTCGACCGCGCCCGGCGCGACGCCGGCGAGCACGGTCAGCGCCGACAGCAGCGCTGCCGGGGCGACGAAGACGACGCCGGCGGGCGGCACCTGCGGGCCGACCACGGGCTCGGCGAGGTCGCGCGGCCCCTTGTCCGCGAAGGCGCCCCACAGCAGCCGCGCGCTGTAGGCGAACGTCAGCATCGAGCCGACCACGAGCAAGGCGAGCAGGACCGTGCCGGCCGTGCCGAGGTCGCCGTGCAGATAGGCCTCGTAGCCCGCCTCCTTGGCGATGAACCCGAACAGCGGCGGCAGGCCCGCCATCGACGCGGCCGCGATCGCGGCGACCACGAAGGTCGGCCGCAGCGGCCGGTGGAGCCCTCGCAGGCGCCGGATGTCGCGTGTGTGGGCCTGGTGGTCGACGATGCCGGCGGCCATGAACAGCGGCGCCTTGAACAGCGCGTGGGCCAGGATCAGCGTGGTCCCGGCCAGCGTCGCGGCGGGCAGGCCGGCGCCGAACAGGACCACGAGGAAGCCGAGCTGGCTGACGGTGCCGTAGGCCAGCAGCAGCTTGAGGTCGTGCTGGCGCAGGGCGCGCCAGCCGCCCAGCAGCATGGTCGCGATCCCGACGGTGAGCACCAGCGGGCGCCACGGCGGCGCGGTCGCGAAGGCGGGCGCCAGGCGCGCGATGAGGTAGACGCCGGCCTTGACCATCGTCGCCGAGTGCAGGTAGGCGCTGACCGGCGTCGGCGCGGCCATCGCCCCGGGCAGCCACGAGTGGAACGGCGCCTGCGCCGACTTCGTGAACGCGCCGAGCAGGACCAGCACGAGGCCGGTGTCGACGGCCGCCCCGCGCGGCGGGGCCGCCAGCAGCCCCGACAGGGAGAAGGTCCCGGCGGCCTGGCCCAGCAGCACCAGGCCGCCGAGCATCGCCAGACCGCCCGCGCCGGTGATGAGGAGGGCCTGGAGGGCTGCGGCACGGGCCGCGCGGGCGCGGTCGTCGAAGCCGATCAGCAGGTACGACGTGATCGACGTCAGCTCCCAGAAGACGAAGACGACCAGGACGTTGTCGGCCCAGACCAGCCCGAGCATGGAGCCGGCGAAGGCGGTCAGCGACCCGGTGAAGCGCCCCAGCCCGCCGGGCGGCGCGGCGAAGTACGACCAGGCGTAGACGAACACGAGCACGCCGACGCCGGCGACGATCGCCGTCATGAGCAGCGCGAGCGCGTCGAGACGCAGGTCGACGACCAGGCCCAGCGCCGGCACCCACGGCAGGCGCTCGACGACAGGGGTGCCCGCAAGCACCTCGGCGCTGCGGGCGGCGACCGCGACGACCGCGGCCAGCGGCGCCACCGCGCAGGCCAGGAACACCCCGCGGCCCAGCCGTCGCGCCAGGGGCACGGCGAGGACGGCGGCCAGCCCGTGCAGGGCGAGCAGGCTCAGCAGCACGGCGGTCGCTCCGGTCGGGGGGTGGACGGCAGGGGCCGACGGGCGCACGGGCCCGTCGGCGGGACACCCTAACCCCGGATGCACCGGTGATCTATTCGGTTGGCGTCGTTCTGGTGAGTGGGGGGACGAGCGTCGCGGGAGCGGCGTGAACCGTCGGTGTGAGCGCTGCTCGAGTGGCCATCGGCCGGTCTGCGGGCAG
>Ga0207864_1003930_pt1 | contig 11886 bp, 8 predicted proteins | sample HigsolmetaAR202D_FD_184834 | JGI IMG/M metagenome (GOLD analysis project Ga0207864, IMG submission 184834) | Ionic liquid and high solid enriched microbial communities from the Joint BioEnergy Institute, USA - AR20-2-D (SPAdes) (version 2) ...
GTGCCGGCGGTCGTGGCCGGCGTACCGCGCATCGCCCTCGTCGTGCCCCCGGTGCCCGGCGGGGCGGGGGAGGTCGACCCGGCCGTGCTCGTCGTCTGCCGCAAGCTCGGCATCCGCGACGTGTTCCGGGTGAACGGTCCGGCCGGTCTCGCCGCGCTCGGCTTCGGCACCGCGTCGATCCCGCGCGTGCGCAAGATCGTCGGTCCCGGCTCGCCCGCCGTCACGTGCGCCCAGGTCGAGCTGCAGCGCCACGGCGTCACCACGATGATGCTGCTCGGCCCGACGGAGAGCCTCGTGATCGCCGACACCTCGGCCGACCCGGTGCGCCTCGCCGCCGACCTGCTGATCGAGGCCGAGCACGGCACGGACTCGTCGGTCGTGTTGGTGACGCCGTCGGCCGCGCTCGCCGAGGCGACCGACGCCGAGCTGGCGCGCCAGCTGGCGGACCTGCCGCCGGTGCGCGCCGAGGCGGCGCGCGCGTCGCTCGGCACGAACGGCGGGTGCGTGCTGGTCGACGATCTCGGCGTCGCCGTCGAGGTCGCCAACCGCTTCGCCCCCGAGCACCTGCAGGTCGCTGTCGCCGACGACGCGGTCGATGCCGTGGTCGACGGCCTGCGTCACGCCGGCGAGATCCTCGTCGGCCAGCACACCCCCTTCAGCGCGGCGAACTTCGTGATCGGCTGCCCCGCATCGCTTCCCACGTCAGGATTCGCGGAGGTGTCGTCGGGCATCACCGTCGAGGCCTTCCTGAAGCGCACGGCCGTCGCCCGCGCCGATGCCACCGCGCTCACCCGGATGGCCCCGTCGATCACCGCGCTCGCCGACCACGAGGGCTTCCCGGCCCACGCCGCGGCGATCCGCCGCCGCAACGGCTGAGCCTCACCGGGCACGGCGGCGAGGGCGTCGCGCGGTCGGAGGTGCGCGAGCGCGCCGCCCGGCGACCACCTCGCTCATCTTCGTCGCGGCGCCCGCGCCGAACCTGAGCGGCCGGGCCTGCGAGCGACCCCACTGCTCATCGTCGACGTGGTCGTGCCGCGCGACGAGCTGACGCCCGCACGACCCACCGCAACGGCCGGGCCTCAGCCGAGCTCCGCGGCGAGGGCACCGAGCCGGCGCTCGCCCTCTGGCGTCTGCCCGCCGCGTTCGAGGAAGTGCCGCATCGCGGCGCGGGCCCGCGGCTCGCCCAGCGTCCCCGAGAAGGCGTGGGCCTCGGCGAGCAGCTGCTCGACGACGCCGGCCTCGGCGCGCACGACGCTCGCCTTCGCCGCCGCGACGGCATGCGGCGGGAACGACGCGATCCGTGCGGCGAGGCGGTCGACGAACGTCGCCAGCTCCTCGGTCGGCAGCACACGGTTGACCCATCCCCAGCGCTCGGCGGTCGCCGCGTCGATGTCGTCACAGCCGAGGATCGCCTCGAGCGCCCGGCTGCGCCCGATGAGCCGAGGCAGGCGCACCGTGCCGCTGCCACCGGGGATGATGCCGAGCGCCACCTCCGGCTGGTTGAACACCGCATCGGGGCTGGCGAAGCGCATGTCGCAGCTCAGCGCGACCTCGCTCCCGCCCCCGCCGACGCGTCCCTCGATGACCGCGATCGTCGCCTTCGGCATCTGCCGCAGCTGCTCGCACATGCGGTGGAACGGGTTGAGCTCGGTCGGCGGCGGACCCTGCTCGGTCGGGAACTCGAGGATCGCGGTGACGTCGAAGTGGGCGATGAACCACTCCGGGTTGGCCGAGCGCAGCACCACGACGCGGACCGCCTCGTCCTCGGCGAGGCGGTCGACGGTCTCGGCGAGCTCGAGGTAGAGCGGCACCGTCATCAGGTTGATCGGTGGGTGGTCGATCACCACGGTGGCGACGCCTTCGTGGGTCGAGACGACGAGGTTCCCCATGGCGGCGACCGTAAACCCCGGGCCGCCGCGCCGGTGATGCGGAGCCCGGGACGCGCCACGGGCGCCGGCGAGTGCCGGCGCCCGTCGCGGTCGCGGTGGGTCAGGCGGTGACGGTGAGCTGACCGTCGGCGACGTCGACGTGGATCGTGCCGCCCTCGGTGACCTTGTTCTCGAGCAGCAGCAGGGCGGCGCGGTCGCCGATCTCCCGCTGGATGATCCGCTTGAGCGGACGAGCGCCGAAGGCCGGGTCGAAGCCCTCCCGCGCCAGGTACGCCATCGCCGCGTCGCTGACGTCGAGCTTGATGCGCCGCTCGCCCAGGCGCTGTCGCCACCGGTCGAGCTGGATGTCGACGATCTTCGCCAGGTCCGCCTCGGTGAGCGGCTGGAAGCGGATGATCTCGTCGATCCGGTTGATGAACTCCGGCTTGAAGAACTCCAGGGGGTCGCCGGGCAGGTTCGACGTCATGATCAGCACGACGTTGGTGAAGTCCACCGTGCGGCCCTGCCCGTCGGTGAGCCGTCCGTCGTCGAGCACCTGGAGCAGCGTGTTGAACACGTCCGGGTGCGCCTTCTCGATCTCGTCGAGCAGCACCACCGAGTACGGGCGGCGCCGGACGGCCTCGGTCAGCTGGCCGCCCTCGTCGTAGCCGACGTAGCCCGGGGGCGCACCGATGAGCCGGGACACGGAGAACTTCTCCATGTACTCGCCCATGTCGATGCGCACCATGGCCTGCTCGTCGTCGAACAGGAACTCCGCCAGCGCCCGGGCCAGCTCGGTCTTGCCGACACCCGTCGGGCCCAGGAACATGAACGACCCGATCGGCCGGTTGGGGTCCGACAGGCCCGCCCGGCTGCGCCGGATGGCGTTGGCGACCGCGGTGACCGCGGCGTCCTGGCCGACGACCCGCCGGTGCAGGTGCTCCTCGAGGTGGATCAGCTTGGCCGCCTCGGCCTCCATCAGCCGGCTGACGGGCACGCCGGTCCACTTCGACACGACCTCGGCGATGTCCTCGGCGTCGACCTCCTCCTTGAGCATGCGCCGCTCGGACTGCAGCTCGTTGAGGTGCGCCGTCGCCTCGTTGATCCGCCGCTCCAGCTCGGGGATGCGCCCGTAGCGGATCTCCGCGGCGACGTTCAGGTCGGTCTCCCGCTCGAGCTGCGTGCGCAGCGACTCGAGCTCCTCCTTGAGCGTGCGGATGGCGCTGATCGCCTCGCGCTCGGCCTCCCAGTGCCGCTTCATCTCGGCGGACTCGGCGCGCAGCGCGGACAGCTCCTCGCGCAGCGCGGCCAGCCGCTGCTTGGAGGCCTCGTCGGACTCCTTCTCCAGGGCGACCTGCTCGATCTCGAGCTGGTGGATGCGCCGCTCGACGATGTCGATCTCGGTCGGCATCGAATCGATCTCGATGCGCAGCTTGCTCGCCGCCTCGTCGACGAGGTCGATCGCCTTGTCCGGCAGGAAGCGGTTGGTCAGGTAGCGGTGCGACAGCGTCGCGGCGGCGACGAGCGCGGAGTCCTGGATGCGGACACCGTGGTGCACCTCGTAGCGCTCCTTCAGGCCGCGGAGGATGCCGATGGTGTCCTCGACGGACGGCTCGGCGACGTACACCTGCTGGAAGCGCCGCTCGAGGGCGGGGTCCTTCTCGATGTGCTTGCGGTACTCGTCGAGCGTCGTCGCGCCGATCATCCGCAGCTCGCCGCGAGCGAGCATCGGCTTGATCATGTTGCCGGCGTCCATCGCCCCCTCCGCCGCCCCGGCGCCGACGATCGTGTGCAGCTCGTCGACGAACGTGATGATCTCGCCGGCGGCGTCGGTGATCTCCTTGAGCACGGCCTTGAGCCGCTCCTCGAACTCGCCGCGGTACTTCGCCCCGGCGAGCATCGACGCGATGTCGAGGGCGACGAGACGCTTGGACTTGAGGCCCTCGGGCACGTCCCCGTCGGCGATCCGCCGGGCGAGCCCCTCGACGATGGCGGTCTTGCCGACGCCGGGCTCACCGATCAGCACGGGGTTGTTCTTGGTGCGCCGGGACAGCACCTGGATCACCCGCCGGATCTCGTCGTCGCGACCGATGACGGGGTCGATCTTGCCCTCGCGTGCCCGGGCGGTGAGGTCCGTGCCGTAGCGCTCGAGGGCCTGGAACTGGTCCTCGGGGTTCTGCGAGGTGACGCGGTGGGAGCCGCGCACGTCCTGCAGGGCGCGCAGGAGCTCCTCGGTGCCGACCCCGAGGCGGTCGTGCATCGCCAGCAGCAGGTGCTCGACGGAGAGGTAGTCGTCGCGCAGGTCCTTCTGGAACTGCTGCGCCCGCTCGAACACCTGGTTCAGCTCGCGGCCGAGGCGCGGCTCGTCGCCGCCGTAGGCCTTGGGCAGCCGGGCGACGGCCTGCTCGGCCTTGTTGCGCACCATCAGCGGGGCCTGGCCGAGCTTCGCCAGCACGGCCGGCACGATGGTGTCGTCCTGCGCGGTCAGTGCAGCGAGGAGATGATCCGGGGTGAGCTCGGGGTTCGCCAGGCCCTTCGCCGTGTCGATGGCCGCGGCCATCGCCTCCTGGGTCTTCAGCGTCCACTTCTTGGGGTCGAGGGCCATGTCGTCAGTCTACCTGGCGAGGGGAAACTTGAGTCGCTTCATATCAACTTTCTCGTATGCCTTCGCGCAGGTTCCCAGGATGTCGGCGAACGTCCAAGAGTCGTCCAAGAATCGGGCCGATCCCGGGACCGCCGTCGACCCCGCCCTACGATCTCGTGCCGACGAGCGGGCGATCGTCCGGCCCGTCGGATGCGGGCGGTGACTGACACAGGAGGTCCCGTGCACACGTCCCCCGACCAGCGCCCGCTGGTGCCCCGACCCGCCACACCCCGCCGGCGCCGGGTCCGCAGCTACAGCATCGCCGGCATCGCCGGCCTGACGATGCTCGTCGGTCAGTGTGCCCCCACTCAGCAGTGCGCACCCGCACCGCCGCCCGCGCCGGCACCCGCTCCGTCGGCCACCCAGCGCGTCGTCGAGCTGACCAACCAGCGCCGCGCCGAGGCCGGCCTGCCGGCGCTGCGGGTGAACCCCAAGCTCACCGCTGCTGCGCAGGCGCACTCGGCGGACCAGGCCCGGCGCGACCAGATGACCCATGTGGGCAGCGACGGCTCGAGCGCCGGTGCCCGCATCCAGGCGCAGGGCTACCGGTGGACCGCCTGGGGCGAGAACGTCGCCGCCGGCTACGCCGACGCGGCGGGCGTGGTCGCCGGCTGGATGGGCAGCAGCGGCCACCGCCAGAACATCCTCAACCGGAACTTCACCGAGATCGGTGTCGGTCTCGCCTACGCGGCGGACGGCACCCCGTTCTGGACCCAGGTCTTCGCCCGGCCGTAGCGCCGTCGGCGCCGCGCGGGTCCGGCGGCGGTGTGACACCCCCTCGGTAGGGTCGGCTCGTGTCGAGCCTGCGCCCGCGATGGGCCCCTGCGCCCCGCCGGTGGCCACGCGCGACCGCCCGCCGGCCGGCCCCGCGCATCGTCGGGTCCTGGTGCGGCGACGCGCTGCACCTGTGGGGGTGGGACGGCCGCCACACCGCCCTGCCGGGCGCCGTGTACGCCGCGCTGCGCGGGCCGGAGTGGGACGGGGCGCCGAACCCCGCTGCCACGGGTCACCTCTCGTCCATCGAGATCACCCTCCCGGACGGCACCGCGATCCGCCCGGCGTCGATCCGCGTGCCGGCCGCGCGGGCAGCGCGCTGGCTGCACACCCTGCCGGACGGTGCCCCGCTCACGCCATCGGTCGCCTGGCTCGCCGCGGTCGCCCGCCTCGCCGTCGACACGGTGCGCGCCGGCCTCGTCGCGCCCGCGCTGCGCACCGATGGCGACCGCGCCATCGCGCGGTGGGTGCCGGTCGCCGACGCGGTCGTCACAGACACGCTCGACGCGCTCGCTGCCGCGATGCCGCCGATCTGCACGCCCGGCCCCGACGACGCGCCCTCCGCCGCCGACATCCACGCCACCATGGTCGACGCGCTCGCCCGCACCCGGCTGGCCGAGGCCGACTGGCGGCCACCGCTGCCGAGCAGCCGCGATCCCGCCACCATCACGGCTCGCGCCGTGCTGCGGGCGCTCGCCGCACCCGACCCCGCCGTCGCCGGCAGCGGCCTCGCCTACCCCGAGGAACTGGCGGCCCTCGGCGCCCGCTTCGAGCGGCACGCCCGCCGCCTCGCCGGTGAGCCGGTCGTGCTCCCCCGGGCCCGGCTCGTCGTCCCCGACGATCCGTACGACGACTGGTTCGTGCAGCTGGAGCTGGTCGACGAGGTCGACCTCGGGCGTTGGTGCACGGCCGAGGACGTGTGGGACCGCTCGCCGCTGGCCGTCGAGGTCGCCGGCGGCGAGGAGCACCTGCCACGCCTCGCGGAGGCGGTGTCGGCACTGGCCGTGACCCTCGCCGAGTCCGTCGACCTCGCCGCCGACCTCGCCCACGAGCACGAGCCGGTCGGGCTCGAGCTGACGGTGGAGGAGGCCGAGACGTTCCTCGAGCAGGCCCCCGCCGCGCTCGCGGCGCGCGGCGTCGAGCTCGTCGGGCCGGAGCGGCTCGTGCGCGCCGGGATCACGGTGCGCGGCCACGCCACCCCGCGGGACCCGTCGGATCACGCCGGCCGCTTCGGCCGCGACGCCGTCGTCACGTGGACGCTCGTCGTGGCCGACGGCGACGAGGCCACCGCGATCTCGGAAGCCGAGCTGGAGCGGGCGGCGCGTGCCGGCGCCACGCTGCTGCACAGTGGTCGCCGCTGGGTGCGCATCGATCCCGCGGCGCTGCGGCGGGCCCGCAAACGCCTCGAGGAGCACGTCCGCGACCACTCGGTCGTCGATGCGGTCACGCTGCTGCGCCTCGCCGGGGAGGGCGACGTCCGGCCGGCCACGACCGCGCCGTCCGCGGCGGACGTCCGCCCGTGGACCGAGGCGCTGCTCGCCGGGCTCCCCGACGAGCAGCTGCGCGAGGAGCGCGAGCCGGGCGGCTTCGCCGGCGAGCTGCGCCCCTACCAGCGGCGCGGGCTGGCGTGGCTGCGCTTCCTCGACCGGCTCGGCCTCGGCGGCTGCCTGGCCGACGACATGGGGCTCGGCAAGACGGCCACGACGCTCGCCCACCTGCTCGGCAAGCCCGGGCCGCACCTCGTGGTCTGCCCGCTCTCGGTGGTGCACAACTGGCAGGCCGAGGCGCGGCGCTTCACCCCGTCGCTGCGCGTCGTCGTCCACCACGGGGCGGAGCGGGCCGGGGAGGAGCTGGCCGGCGCCGATCTCGTCATCACCACGTACGGGTTGTTGCACCGCGACCTCGAGCACCTGGGCGCGATCACGTGGTCGACGGTGGTCGCCGACGAGGCCCAGCACGTCAAGAACCCGGCGACGCACGCGGCCAAGGCACTGCGCGCCGTGCGCGCCGGACAGAAGCTGGCGCTCACGGGCACGCCGGTCGAGAACCGCCTGGGCGACCTGTGGGCGATCCTCGACATGGTCAACCCGGGCATGCTCGGCAGCCGGGAGCGGTTCCGCCACCGCTTCGCCAAGCCGATCGAGCGCGACGGTGACGAGGAGGCCGCCGCCCGGCTGCGCCGGATCACCCAACCGTTCGTCCTGCGGCGCACGAAGGCGGACCGCTCGCTCGTGCCGGACCTTCCCGACAAGATCGAGCAGATCGCGTACGCCGCGCTGACGCGCGAGCAGGCGGTGCTCTACCAGCACGTCGTCGACCAGCTGCTCGCCGACGCCGCGTCGACCAGCGGGATGAAGCGGCGCGGGCTGGTCCTCGCCGCACTCACGCGCCTCAAGCAGATCTGCAACCACCCGGTGCAGGCCCTCGGCGACGGCTCCCGGCTCGCCGGCCGTTCCGGCAAGCTCGCCCGCTTCGACGAGCTCGTCGACGAGCTGCTTGACGTCGGGGAGCGCGCGCTCGTCTTCACCCAGTTCCGCGAGATGGGCGAGCTGCTCGTGCGTCACCTCGCCGAGCGCCTCGAGCTGCGCGTGCCGTTCCTCCACGGCGGGGTGCCGAAGGCCCGACGCGACGCGATGGTCGCGCAGTTCCAGGAGGGCCAGGGCGGGCCGTTGCTGCTGGTCTCGCTGAAGGCCGGCGGGACCGGCCTCAACCTCACCGCCGCCAGCCAGGTCATCCACTACGACCGCTGGTGGAACCCCGCCGTCGAGGACCAGGCGACCGATCGGGCATGGCGCATCGGCCAGGGGCGAACGGTGCACGTGCACAAGCTGGTGTGTGAAGGGACCGTCGAGGAGCGCATCGCCGAGCTGATCGACCAGAAGCGGGCACTGGCCGACGCCGTCGTCGGCACGGGCGAGGCCTGGCTGTCGGAGCTGTCCACCGAGGAGCTGCGCGAGCTCGTCCGGCTGGAGGCGCCGGTGGGAGGTCGCCCGTGAGCACGCCGCGGCGCACCGTGGGCACGAGCCAGGCGGGGCGCCTGCCGGCGACGATGCTGCGGGCGCTCGCCGCCGAGCTGGCCGACCCGGGGCGCTTCAGCCGAGCCAAGGTCTACGCCCGCGACGGGGCGGTCGTCGACATCGACGTCCAACCGGGCGTGGCACGCGGCGTGGTGCAGGGCTCGCGCGCCGACCCGTACGCCGTGGCGCTGCACACCGAGCCGGCCGCCGAGGGCGAGGGACTGCTCGGGCTCGTGCCCGGTGCCGACGAGATCGCCCTGGAGTGCAGCTGCCCGGACGCGGACACGTCGGGCGCGTGCAAGCACGCCCTGGCCGTGCTGCTCGTCCTCGCCGACGAGGTGTCAATCGAACCGGCCGTGCTCGAGCGGTGGCGGTCGGCGGACGCCGGCGAGGGTGCGGGTCGCGCCACCGAGGAGCCCGAGGTCGACGTGCTCGCCGACGCGATGGCGGCGCCTGCACCCCTGCCCGAGCTGCCGGCGCTCCCCCGCCGCGTCCCCGTGCCGATGCCGGCGGCCCCCGGCTCCCGCGACGCCGACATCGCCGCCGCCGTCACCGCCGCGATCACCGTCCTGCGCGCCACCTGACCCGCGCCGGCGTCAACTTTCCGCGAAAACGGCACAGATGGTTCCGTTCTCGCGAAAAGTTGACGGAAGCGGACCGCGGACGGGGCGCGTCAGGCGTCGGTGGCGAGGCGGACGCCGGCGAACATCCAGCGTGAGTGCGGTGGGAAGAAGTTGCGGTACGTCCGCCGGGCGTGGCCGGGCGGGGTGGCCAGGGCACTGCCGCGCAGCACCTGCTGGTTGACCATGAACTTGCCGTTGTACTCGCCGACCGCACCGGCGGGTGGGCGATAGCCGGGGTAGGCGACATACGGGCTCGCCGTCCACTGCCACGCCCAGCCGTACCAACCGCCGGCGGCGCCGGGGCCGGGCTCGGGCGCGACGGCCTCCCACTCCTCCTCGGTCGGCAGCCGGCACCCTGCCCAGCGGGCGAACGCGTCGGCCTCGTACCAGCTCACGTGCAGCACCGGGGCGGCCGGGTCGACCGGCTGCAGCCCGTCGAGCCCGAAGCGGAGCCAGCCGTCGCCGTCGCGGTGCCAGTAGCCGGGTGCCTCCCAGGCGTTCGCCTTCACCGTGTGCCAGCCGTCGGACATCCACAGCTCGGGGCGCCGGTAGCCGCCGTCGTCGATGAACGCCAGCCACTCACGACACGTCACGAGCGACGCGGCGATCCGGAACGGGCGCAGCAGCACCTCGTGGCGCGGCCCCTCGTTGTCGAACGCGAACCCGTCGCCGGCGTGACCGACCTCGACGATCCCGCCCGGGTGCTCGTGCCAGTCGTCGCCGGCGACCGGCACGGGCGTGGACCACGGCAGTGCGCCGTAGGCCGGCTGCAGCGGGTTGCACGACAGGACGTGCTGGATGTCCATCACGAGCAGCTCCTGGTGCTGCTGCTCGTGGTGCAGGCCGAGCTCGACGAGCCGCGCGGTCTCGGGCGCGAGCTCACCGGCGAGGAGCTCGCGCATCGCCGCGTCGACGTGGGCGCGGTACGCGGCGATCTCGGCGATGCCGGGGCGCGTGATCAGGCCGCGCTCGGAACGGGCGTGCCGCGGCCCGACGGCCTCGTAGTAGGAGTTGAACAGGTAGGCGTACCGCTCGTCGTAGGGCCGGTACCCGGGGCCGAGCACGAACGTCTCGAAGAACCACGTCGTGTGGGCCCGATGCCACTTCGTCGGGCTGACGTCGGGCATCGACTGCACGGTCTGGTCCTCGGCGCTCAACGGAGCGGCGAGCCGCTCGGTGAGCTCGCGCACGGCACAGAAGTCGTTCATCGCACTGCCAGGGAGAGGGCGAAGTCGCCGGCGGGATCGGTCCACCAGCGACGCGGCTGCAGACCGGCGGCGCGCAGCTCGGCGTCGACGCCGTCGCGGCGGAACTTGGCGCTGATCTCGGTGCGCAGCTCCTCGCCGTCGGCGAGGTGCAGGGTCAGGTCGAGGGCGGGCACCGTCACCTCCTGGTCACCGTTCGATGCGAGGCGCATCTCGATCCACTCCTGCTCAGCGTTCCACACCGCACGGTGGGTGAAGCGCGACGGATCGAAGTCGGCACCGAGCCGGCGGTTGAGCACGGCGAGCACGTTGCGGTCGAACTCGGCGGTCACGCCGGCGGCGTCGTCGTACGCGGCGACGAGCCGGGCGGAATTCTTCACGAGGTCGGTGCCGAGGAGCAGCGCGTCGCCGGGGCGCATCACCGCGACGAGCGAGGCGAGGAAGCCGGCGCGCTCGGCCGGGGCGAGGTTGCCGATCGTGCCGCCGAGGAACGCGAACAGCCGTGTGCCGGACCGGGGGATGGCGGGTAGGTGGCGGCGGAAGTCACCGACGACGGCGACGACGTCGATGTCCGGATGGGTGTCGGCGATCGAGCCGGCGGCCTCGAGGAGGGTCGGCGCGGCGACGTCGAACGGCACGAAGCGCCGGAGCCGGCCGGTCCCGGCGAGCGCGGCCAGCAGCAGACGGGTCTTCTCCGACGTGCCCGAGCCGAGCTCGACGAGTGTGTCGGCGCCCGACAGCGCGGCGATCTCGTCGGCGCGGGCAGCGAGGATCGCCCGCTCGGCACGCGTCGGGTAGTACTCCGGCAATCGGGTGATGGCGTCGAAGAGCTCGCTGCCATGCTCGTCGTACAGCCACGTCGGGGCGAGCCAGCGGGGACGATCGGTGAGGCCGATCCGGGCCTCGCGGCGCAGCTCGGCATCGAACGCCTCGGCGTCGAGGCGGACGTCGACGGTGACGCGCGGGTGCGCCACGTGCAGGGTGCGGGTGGTCATCGGTCCTCCGGTGCGCAGGGTCGTCGGTGGGCGAGGTGCGGTGACCGGAGGGCTCCGGTCGCTCGACGTGGCCGGCCGCGGACCGGCGGGGGCGGCGCCGCGCCGGTCCACGGGTGCGGGCGGGCGGATCGGCCGGTCGGGCACCGCGCCACGGCCCGCGGTGCCCGACCGATGGCCGGCTCACGCCGCGTCCGGCGGGGACCCGGGGAGGACGGTCCGTGGCGGACGACGGCGGAGCCGGCGACGCCGGGCGACCTGCCGGAGCAGCTGCTCGCGGCGGTCGTCGGCGAGCTGGAAGGCGGTGTCGACGGCGTAGAGGTGCATGCGGGTCTCCGGACGGTGAGCGGGACGTTCGAGCTGGTCCACGTCGACGAACGTACGACCGATTGTGGACAGATCAGGTCCTCGTTCTCTGGCAAGATGCGGCATCGACACATCCGCTCGACTCCTCCGGTTGCTGGTCCTGTTCTCGGCACGACCGTCCTGGTCTGCCCAGGAGCTGACCGACCGACTCGAGGTGACGCCGCGCACGCTGCGGCGGGACATCGCCCGGCTGCGCGACCTCGGCTACCCGATCGAGAGCACCACGGGCCGCTACGGCGGCTATGCCCTCGGCGCCGGCGGTCGCCTCCCACCGCTCCTGCTCGACGACGACGAGGCCGTGGCCGTGTCGCTCGGGCTGCGTGAGCTGTCCGCGACGGTCGACCCCAAGCTCGGCGAGGCGGCGATGAGCGCGCTGGCCAAGCTCGTGCAGGTCATG
>Ga0207864_1003931_pt1 | contig 11886 bp, 12 predicted proteins | sample HigsolmetaAR202D_FD_184834 | JGI IMG/M metagenome (GOLD analysis project Ga0207864, IMG submission 184834) | Ionic liquid and high solid enriched microbial communities from the Joint BioEnergy Institute, USA - AR20-2-D (SPAdes) (version 2) ...
GCCCGCCCGTGCCACCCGCCCCGCGCCACCCGCTCGTGCCGCCTGCTCGTGCCACCCGCCCCGCGCCACCCGCTCGTGCCGCCCCGCCCGCGCCGCCTCACCCGGGGCCGTTGCCGTGGCCCGGTTGCCGTTTGTAGCCCTCTGGGCGACAAAGGTTCAAGCCGAGGCGCCCCACCCGAGGCGCTCCACCGAGGCGCCCCACCGGCTGCGTCCTCGCCTCCGGTTGCCTTTTGTCGCCCACAGGGCTACAAAGGCTCAGCCCCACGCCCACCACGCCGCCCCCAAGTTGCCGTTTGTAGCCCTGTGGGATACGAAAGCTCAGGCGGTGCCCGGCGGACTCAGGGGACGAGGGCACGGCGGCGCTCGAGGTGGGCCGCGATGCGGCGCACTACCGCGTCCGGTTCGACCCGGAGGCGGACGTCGGTGATCGCGACGATCTCCACGCCGGACAGGAGCAAGTCGTCCAGGCGCCGCCGGTCGCGCTCGAACGCCGCGCGGCTGCCGTGCGTCGCGTAGACGTCGATTTCGACCCCGAACCGCAGCTCGGGCCAGTAGGCGTCGACCTCGTACCCGTCGACGACGTAGTTCATCGACGGCGCCGGCAGGCCCGCCTCGCGGGCCAGGCGCAGGAAGAGCCGCTCGACGTCGGAGCGGGTCACGGTCGGGTCCGGCCGGTAGATCTCCAGCGCCCGTTCGAGCGGCCGGCGACCGGGGTGCCCGCGGGCGCGGCCGAGCAGCTCCTCGAGCGGCTCCAGGTCCAGCAGCCGGTGCCGCTCGCCCCGCTCCAGCGCCTGGTCGAGCTGCTCGGGCCGCAGCACCGCCGCCAGGTCAAGGTAGGTGCGGGCGAGCGAGGTGGCCGGAATGCCGTCGACCTCGGTGACGTCGGCCTCCGTCAGCGTCGCGTGGTGGACGACGAAGTCCCGCTTCGAGCGGCGCTTGGTGGGGGCGATGACATGGATCGTTTCCGGCCGGAAGCGCAGCACCTCCCAGAGCCAGCCGGCGGCGCTGTGGCTGGCGACGGACCGCGGGCTGGCTAGGGTCGCCGCCATGCAGCGGCCGTGCCAGTCCAGCTTCCGGTGCCCGACCACGTACACGCCGCGGTAGATGCGGTGCAGCCGGCCGACCCTGGCGGCCTTCGCCGCCGAGCTGCGCGAGTAGCCGATCTCCGCGAGCTGACGGGTGGCGACGACACCGTGCTGCTTCGTCGCCAGCTCCATCAGGGGCCGGTGCCGGATCACCTCGTGCGCGTCGTCGCCCACGCGACCCTAAGCCCCAAGCCCACCTCACCTCTCCCCCTTTGGACGCTTGTCGCCCACAGGGCTACAAAAGGCAACCTCGAGGCGGGGTCACCGGCCGGTGTGACGCGTTGGCTTGAGCTTTTGTCGCCCTGTGGGCGACAAAAGGCAACCGGAGGCGAGGGCGCGGCCGGTGGGGCGCCTCGGGTGAGGCGCCTCGGCTTGAACCTTTGTCGCCCAGAGGGATACAAACGGCAACCGGACCACGGCAACGGCCCCAGGTGAGGCGGCGCGGGGCGGGCGGCGCGGGGCGGGCAGGCGGCGCGGGGCAGGCGGCCCGGGTGAGGCGGCGCGGTCGGTCGTGGCGGGGGTCGGACACTTGGCCGGGTGGGGGAGCCGGGAGGCGCGGTGATTTAGTCTCTGTGCGTGGCTCGCAAGACCGCGACAGGAGACGAGGCGGCGGCTGTGGCGGCCGCCGTGGCGCTGTTCGAGGCGGAGACGGCGGCGCCGGCCGGGGACGGTGCTCCCGAGGTGAGCCCTTGGCAGCGGGCCGCGCTCCTGGAAGGGGTGAGCGCCAAGGAGATCGTCCAGCGGCTGGAAGGAGGAGAGCAATGGCTGTCGTGAAGATCATCGAGCTGGTCGGCAGCTCGAAGACGTCCACCGACGACGCGGCGCGGCAGGCGCTGGCGCAGGCGGAAGGCTCGCTGCGCAACATCAAGGCCGTCGACATCGTCTCCACCGGCATCCGCGGTGAGAACCTGGACGAGTACCGGGCCCACGTGCGGGTCGCGTTCCTGATCGAGGGGACCGACGTCGACTGAACGCCGGCCGTTCGCGGCCGGCGCGAGGAGAAAGGAAGGACTGGACCGATGCCCGAGAGCGGTAAGGAGATCTCGCGCGAGGAGGCGCGCAAGCTGCTGGAGGAGGGCGCGCAGCTGGTCGACGTGCGCGCCGAGCACGAGTGGGAGGTCGGCCGGATCGCCGGCGCCGCGCACATCCCGCTGCCGGAGCTGCCGGAGCGCACCGGCGAGCTGGACCGCGAGCGGCCGGTGATCCTCTACTGCCGCGGCGACAACCGCTCCGACATGGCGGCCGACGCCCTCGCCGGCGCCGGCTTCGAGGCCGTCAAGCTCGAGGGCGGGATCGTCGGCTGGGCCGACGCCGGCCTGCCGCTGGAGCCCGAGGGCGGCTACGTCGCCGAGTCCGGGCGGGCCGCCGCCGTCCTGCAGGCGCGCAAAATCGCTGCTCAGGGCTAAATACCTGAATCCCGGTCAGGTTTTGCTATTTTCATCGACATGGAGCTGGCCGTCGCAGAGAACAAGGAGCAGCGCGGCAAGGGCCGCGTAGGCACCCTCGAGAACCCGGAGACCTACGACAACGTCCCGGGGCACATCATCCCGATCATCGAGCGCGAGTTCGAGGACTTCGACAACGAAGCCGAGAAGTTCCTCGCCGGGGAGCTGCCGGAGGACAAATTCATCGGCTTCCGCCTCAAACAGGGCGTCTACGGCCAGCGCCAGCCGGACGTGCAGATGGTGCGCGTGAAGCTCCCGTTCGGCGGCGTCACCGCCGAGCAGATGGAGATGTTCGCCGACGTGGTCGAGCGCTACGCGCCGCTCAACAAGGGCCACATCACGACGCGCCAGAACATCCAGATCCACCACGTGCCGCTGCGCGACATGGAGAAGCTGCTGCGCGAGATCGCCACCGTCGGCCTCTCCTCGCGCGAGGGCTGCGGCAACACGGTGCGCAACGTGACCGGCGACCCGTGGGCCGGCGTCGCCCCGGACGAGATCTTCGACCCGACCCCCTACGTCGGCGCCTACGTGCGCTACTTCGTCCGCCATCCGACGACGCAGCTGATGCCGCGCAAGGTGAAGACGGCCTTCTCCGGCTCCGACGAGGACCGGGCGATCACCGGCATGCACGACATCGCCTTCCTCGCGCGCGAACGCGACGGCGTGCGCGGCTTCGAGGTGCGGGTCGGCGGCGGCACCGCGATCATGGCCCGCGTCGCCCCGACGCTCTACGAGTTCGTCGAGGCCGACAACGGCGACTACCTGAAGGTGGCCGAGGCCGTGTTCCGCATCTTCGACCGCCAGGAGTGGCTCCGCGTCAACCGCGCCCGGGCCCGGATCAAGGTCCTGATCGACAAGATCGGCATCGACGCCTTCCGCGAGATGGTCGAGGAGGAGCTGGCCGGCGACTGGGTCGCCGAGCGCGAGTTCGGCCCCGAGCTGGTCGAGCGGCTGCGCTTCGACTACGACGAGGAGGCCAACGCGCCCGAGCCGCCCCTCTCGCCCTCCTCGCCGAACGGCGACCGGTCCGAGTTCGACCGCTTCGTCGCCGCCAACGTGCAGGCGCAGCGCCAGGAGGGCTTCTCCACCGTCGAGGTGAAGGTGCCGCGCGGCGACCTCACCCCGGAGCAGTTCCGCGGCCTGGCGGCGATCATGCGCGAGTACACCGGCGGGCACGCGCGCAGCACCGTGCAGCAGAACCTGGTCCTGCGCTGGGTCCGCGACGAGGCGCTCTACGACGTCTGGCTGCGGCTGCGCGAGCTCGGGCTCGGCGAGGCCGGCGCGCGCCAGGTCACCGACGTCGTCAGCTGCCCCGGCACCGACAGCTGCAAACTCGGGATCACCAGCTCGATGGGCCTCAACCGCGCCGTCCAGCAGCGGCTGGAAGAGATGCGGATCGAGGACGAGCTGACGAAGCGGATCCACGTCAAAATGAGCGGCTGCCCGAACGGATGCAGCCAGCACCACATCGCCAACATCGGCTTCTACGGTGCGTCGCTGAAAGTGGGCGACCGGCAGATGCCCGCCTACATCCCGCACATCGGCGGCAACTTCGAGGGCGGCGAGGTCGCCTTCGGCAAGCGGCTGAAATCGCGCCTGCCGGCGAAACGGGTCCCGGAGGCGGTCGAGCGCTGGCTGCGCCTCTACGAGTCCGAGCGCGAGGAGGGCGAGGAGTTCAATGCCTTCGCCGCCCGCCGCGGGCCGGAGGCGTTCGAAGAGGCGGTCAAGGACCTGACCCTGCCGGCCGAGTTCAGTCTCGAGACCATGCAGCAGTTCATCGACTGGAACCGCTCGAGCCCCTACAAAGTCGAGCGCGGAGAGGGGGAGTGCGCGATCTGACGCGCACGCACGCGCCATGAAGCCACCGCCTGCCACTCTCTCGGGAACAGTGCCGACAGTTTCCGACCTGGACCCAGAGGCGATCGCCGCCGAGCTCGAGGAGGGCACGGCGCAGCAGGCGCTGGAGTGGATGTTCGAGACCTTCGGCGAGCGCCACTACATCGCCTGCTCGTTCCAGAAAACGACCTCGGTGACCGTGCACATGGCGAGCCGGATCAACCCCGAGGCGCGCTTCTTCTACCTCGACACCGACCTGCTCTTCCCGGAGACCTACGAGACCCGGGACCGGCTGGCCGAGGCCCTGGGGGTCGAGTTCGACCGCTACCACGGCATCAGCCTCGCCGAGCAGGCGGAGCGGCACGGCGACGAGCTGTGGAAGCGCGACCCGGACGCGTGCTGCGGGATCCGCAAGGTCGAGCCGATGCGGGAAGCGCTCTCTTCCGTAGACTGCTGGGTCGCCGGCGTCCGCCGGGCCGATTCCAGCACCCGGGCGAACACCCCAAAGTTCGCCTGGGACAAGCGATTCAACCTCTGGAAGCTGAACCCGCTGGCCGATTGGACCGAGCGCGACGTCTGGAACTACATCCGTGAGCACGAACTTCCGTACAACCCGCTCCACGACCAGGGCTACCCGTCGATCGGCTGCACGCACTGCACGCAGCCGGTCGGGCCGGGCGGATCGCTGCGCGACGGTCGCTGGGTCGGCGTGGCGAAGACGGAGTGCGGGATCAACTAGGGCCGCGCCCGGCGGCAGGGGTGCGGCGGCGTAGCGCTGCTGCGAGGCACTGAGAGGTGAGTTCGGTGAGCGAGGAGACGCTGGCTACGCGCGCGGTCGACAAGCTGGAGTTGTCGGACCTCGACACGCTGGAGGCGGAGTCGATCCACATCATCCGCGAAGTCGTGGCCGAGTTCGAAAACCCGGTCATGCTCTTCTCGGGCGGCAAGGACTCGGTGCTGATGCTGCACCTGGCGCGCAAGGCGTTCCGCCCCGCCGGGGTGCCGTTCCCGATCCTGCACGTCGACACCGGCCACAACTTCCCCGAGGTGATCGAGTTCCGCGACCGCACGGTCGAGCGCTACGGCCTGCGGCTCGAAGTCGCCTCGGTCGAGAAGCTGATCGAAGAGGGGCGGATCAAAGTCTCCCACCCGCTGGAGAGCCGCAACCGCCACCAGACCGTCGCCCTGCTGGACGCGATCCAGAAGAACGGCTACGACGCCGTCTTCGGCGGCGGCCGGCGCGACGAGGAGAAGGCGCGGGCGAAGGAGCGCGTGCTCTCCTTCCGCGACAAATTCGGCCAGTGGGACCCGAAGAACCAGCGCCCGGAGCTGTGGCGCCTTTACAACGGCCGCCACAAGAAAGGCGAGCACATCCGCGTCTTCCCGATCTCCGACTGGACCGAGCTCGACGTCTGGCGCTACCTGGCGCGGGAAGAAATCGAACTGCCCTCGATCTACTTCGCGCACGAGCGCGAGGTGGTCGAAGTGGACGGGCTGCTGATGGCCGTCAACGAGTACTTCCCCCTGCCGGAGGGGATGACCGCGAAACGGGAGATGGTCCGCTACCGCACCGTCGGCGACGCGACCGGGACCGGCGCCGTGCGCTCCACGGCGACCGACTACGAGTCGGTGATCGCCGAGACCGGCGCCGCCCGGGTCACCGAGCGCGGCGCGACGCGCGGCGACGACCGCTTCTCCGACGCGGCGATGGAGGACCGCAAGCGGGAAGGCTACTTCTGATGTCCGGCTCGCTGCTGCGCATCGCCACCGCGGGGTCGGTCGACGACGGCAAGTCGACCCTGATCGGGCGGCTCCTGCACGACTCGAAAGCGATCTTCGAGGACCAGCTGGACGCGGTCGAGCGCACCTCGCGCTCGCGCGGCAACGACCAGGTCGACCTGGCGCTGCTGACCGACGGCCTGCGCGCCGAGCGCGAGCAGGGGATCACGATCGACGTCGCCCACCGCTACTTCGCGACGCCGAAGCGCAAGTTCGTGATCGCCGACACCCCCGGCCACGTCCAGTACACGCGCAACATGGTCACCGGGGCGTCGAACGCCAACCTCGCCCTGCTGCTGGTCGACGCGCGCAAAGGCGTGGTCGAACAGACGCGCCGCCACGCGCTGCTCTCCTCGCTGCTGCGGGTCCCGCACCTGGTCCTCTGCGTCAACAAAATGGACCTGGTCGACTACTCGCAGGAGGTCTTCGAAGAGATCCGCGAGGAGTTCACCGCCTTCGCGGCCAAGCTGGAGGTGACCGACGTCGCCTTCATCCCGATCTCGGCCCTGCACGGCGACAACGTCGTCTCGCGCTCGGAGAACATGCCCTGGTACGAAGGGCAGCCGCTGCTCGGCTACCTGGAGGACATCCACATCGCCTCCGACCGCAACCTGGTCGACAACCGCTTCCCGGTCCAGACCGTGATCCGGCCGATGTCGGCCGAGCACCCGGACTACCGCGGCTACGCCGGCTCGGTGGTCGGCGGCGTCTTCAGGCAGGGCGACGAGGTGATGGTCCTGCCCTCGCGCAAGGTGACGACGATCTCCCGCATCGACACGCCGAACGGGTCCACCGAGCAGGCCTTCCCGCCGATGGCGGTGACGCTGTTGCTGGAGGACGACATCGACGTCTCCCGCGGCGACATGATCTGCCGCCCCTCCAACCAGCCGACCGCGCACCGCCGCTTCGAGGCGATGGTCTGCTGGTTCGACGAGACGTCCTCGCTGCAGACCGGCGTCCCGTACCAGCTCAAGCACACGACGCGCTGGGTGACGGCGGAGGTGGAGGCGCTGCGCTACCGGCTCGACGTCGACACCCTGCACCGCGACCTCGACGTCGAGACGCTGGAGGTCAACGACATCGGCCGCATCGCGGTCCACACGACGTCGCCGCTGTTCTTCGACGAGTACCGGGTCAGCCGCACCACCGGCAGCTTCATCCTCGTCGACCCCGTCACCAACCACACCGTCGCCGGCGGCATGATCATCGCCGCCGGGGAGTCGGTCGCCTCGGTCGGCGACCGGGCGCCGGTGGCCGAGAACATCACCTTCCACCCGAGCAAGCTCAGCCGCGAGGAGCGCTGGGCGGCGCTGGGCGGCACGGGGGCGACGATCTGGCTCACCGGGCTGTCGGGCTCGGGCAAGTCGACGATCGCCGCCGCGGTCGAGCACACGCTGGTCAAGAGCGGCCGCCCGGCGCTGATGCTGGACGGCGACAACCTGCGCCACGGCCTCTGCTCGGACCTGGGCTTCAGCGCCGAGGACCGGGCCGAGAACGTGCGCCGCGTGGGCGAGGTGGCGAAGCTGCTGGCCGAATCGGGCGTGGTCGCGATCGCCTCCCTGGTCAGCCCCTACCGCGAGGCGCGCGAACGGGTCCGCGCCGCGCACGAAGAAGCGGGCGTGCCCTTCTACGAGGTCTACGTCGACACGCCGCTGGAGGTCTGCGAAGAACGCGACCCGAAGGGCCTGTACGCGAAGGCGCGGGCGGGCGAGATCACCGACCTCACCGGCGTCGGCAGCCCCTACGAGCCGCCCGAGCGCCCCGAGCTGCGCACCTCGGCCGAGCTGGAGCGCGCCGTCCGCGAAGTCCTCGCCCTGTTGGGCTAGCGGCCGCCGGCGGGGCGGACGATGATCGTGCGGCCGTCGTCGAGGCGGTAGACGGTGCCGATCGGGCGGCCGCGGCCGACGACTTTCTCGCCCGGTTTGAGCTCGACGCGTTCGACTTTCTGGTTGCGCTCGGTGACGACGGCGTCGGCGGGGCGGGTCTGCTCGGTGGTCTGTTTCTTGCCCGTCAGCGCCTCGGTCAGGTTGAGCGACGAGAGGGCGGCGAGCAGGAAGGCGACCGAGAGGACGATGCCGAGGTCGAAGAGGTTGACGAGGCCGTCGAGCGGGTCGCCGGCCCGGTCCTCGCGGCTGCGCGCGTGGGCGGTGACCTTCATCGCGGCACCGCCTCCCAGGCGGCGCTGCTCTCGCTGCCCGCGTTGGCGGCGGGGTTGGTGAGGCAGGCCGCCACGTACTCGACGTCGGAGTAGTCCTGCGCGTAGAGGCGGTCGCGGACGAGGGCGATCGCGAAGGCGATCGCGCCGACCAGCAGCCCGGCGACGGTGACGCCGAAGGCGACGCGCAGGTTCTCGCTCAGGGTCGCGACGTCGCCCTCCGCCAGCCCGGCGAGGGCGGGGGAGAGCGGGATCAGCGTCCCCATCAGGCCCAGCGCCGGGCCCATGCGGACCAGCACCCGGGAGCGCTCGAGGCGCCGCAGGGAGAGGTAGTCCAGCTCCGCCAGCCGCTTCGCGATCCGGGTCTCGGCGTGCGGCTTGCCGTACTGCTCGACGATCCCGGCCATCGCTTCCTCCATGCGCCGGTTCCAGGCGTAGGGCAGCAGCGCCATCAGCGCCTCCACCTCCATCCCGGCGGCGAGCCGGCCGCGGCACTCCTCGACCGCGCGCTCCAGCCCGGAGAGGCTGCGGCGGCGCCGGCGGCGCAGCTCAACCAGCAGGGAGCCGGCTTCGACCAGGACCGCGGCGAGGGCGGCGAGGGCCGCCACCAGCACCGGGATCCGCAGCGCCTCCGATACGTCGAAAAGGACCTGCTCGATCACGCGCCCCTCCGCCGGAAGACGGCGACGCCGCGCGCCTCCATCCCGGCGCCGAGGCCGATCAGGCCCAGGGTAGCGAGCACGCCGAGGGCGGTGCCGGACAGGCCGCCGCCGCCGTTCTCGTCGAGCTTGCCGGTGCGCGCCGCCGCCTGGCGGCTCTGCTCCGCCGGCCGGCTCGGGTCGACCGGGGAGCCGATCAGTTCGCCGCTCACCGGCTCGCCGATCTCGGTCGGGGTCGGGGGCGGTTCGCGCCGCGGCGCCGCCGGCTTCGGGGCGGGGGCGGGCACCGGGGTCGGGACCGCGTCCGCGGTCGCGCCCGCCTCGGCGGCGCCCGCGGAGCCGGAGCCGAGGCCGCGGCCGCTGCCCTTGGCGGGCCCGTCGGCGGCGCCGTGGTCGGGGGCGCCCGCCGCGCGGTTGCGTCCGCCGCCCTTGCGGTTCGGACCGTCGATCGGCTCGCCGACCTGGATTGTCACCACCGCGGTGGCGCCGGTGCGGTCGGTGGGGGTCGTGACGCCGACGACCACGTCGAAGCTGCCGCGCCGCTTGAAGGCGTGCCGCACGCGCGGCCCTTCGGCCGACTGGCCGTCGTCGAAGTACCAGGAGAAGGTCAGCTCCTCGCCGGCGCCCGCGCCCTCGGCGGTGGCGGTGAAGCTGACCGTCTCGCCGACCTCGGTCTTGTGGGTCGAGGCCTTGACGGTCACCTTCAGCGGCCGGCCCTTGCGCAGCACGATCGTGATCCCTTGCGGGGCCTCGAAGCTGTCGGCGGCATTGTCGTCGCCCTCGCCGGCGCTGGGCCGCAGGAAGGCGGTGCCCGAGGCGACCGCGTAGACGACCGGCGGGCCGTCGGCGAAGCCCTGCCCCTGCACTGCCTGGCCGCGGCTGAGCACCACGGCGCCGCCGGCCGGGCGCTGGACTTCGAGGTAGGAGAAGGTGAAGGGGTCGGCGCCGGCGACGTCGATCAGCTTCGCCAGCGAGAAGCCGTTGACGCTCTGGCGCGTCTCGCCCGCGGGGCCGCGCACTGTGTAGGTGGCGGAGACGTCCTCCTGGCCGGCCAGCGCGTCGAGCGCGATCGTCTGCGAGGCGCCGCCGGGAGAGACGACCGTCACCTGGGCGGCGTCGGCGCGCGCCGCTGCCGGCGCGAGCAGGAAGAGGACGGCGAGGAGGAAGGTGAGGCGCGGCAGGGCTCGGGGGGCGGTTGCGGTCATGTCGGTGTCAGGGGGTGGTGAAGGAGAGCTCGAAGCAACCGAAGCCGGCGTTGGCGCCGGTGTAGAAGCCGGCGAACACTTTCTCGCCGTCGGCGGTGAGCGCCGCCTTGATCGGGCCGTTCGAGGACAGCGTCCCCGGCCAGGCGCCGACGAGCGGCTTGCTCACGTCGAGGCTCATTATCGCGGCTCGGCTGTCCGGGTAGGCGGTCGCCCCGCTGCCGCGCAGGCGGAAGATCGCCCGCGAGGCCGGCCCGTTGATCTCGATCTCCGGGTTGCGCAGCGTCAGGTCGATGCTGCGCGCCGGGTAGGCGAAGTGGACGCCGCCGGAGTAGTAGAGGGCGGCGGTGCCGCTAGGCGGGTCGTACCAGCCGTGGGCGAAGGGGACCGAGTAGGAGTAGGCGAGGACGTTGCCTTTGCTCGGGTTGTCCGGGCAGGGGTGGCTCTCGCCCGCGTAGGGCGGCTGCGGCGTCGCCCCGTCCAGCGGTTCGGCGACTTCGGAGCCGACGTAGCGGATCCAGGAGTCGCGCACGTGCCAGGTGAGGGCGGCCCCGGCGACGTCGACCGCGGTCGCCGGCCGGGCCAGCAGCGGCGGTTCGGAGACCGGCTGGGAGACCGGCTGGTCGAGCAGGATCGCGGCCCGCGTGCGCAGGGTGGCGAGGGCGCCGGCCGGGACCTTGGCCCGCAGCTTGCGCCGCACGGCCCGCAGCGCCCCCCGCCGCCAGACGGCGCGGGCGCCGAGCAGCTCGGCGGTCTTGGCGGTGCCGTTGACCGCGAGCCGCCCGCCGCGCAGGTCGAAGATCGCCCGCCGCTTGCCGCCCAGCTTGGCGGTCAGGCGCGGGGACGGGCCGAGCGCGACCTCGACCGCGCCCAGGAACAGCGTCCGCCGGGCCTTGCCCTTGCCGGCGCGCAGGCGCAGGGCGCCGCGATGGCTCACCACCGCGGCGCCCTCGTCGCCGATCTCGCCCCCCGCGATCTGCAAGCGGCTGGAGCGCCCGCTCGTCTGCACGCCGCGAACCCCGGCGAGGGAGATCCCCCGCTTCTTCATCGTCTTCGCCTTCCCGGGCAGCACGACCAGGTTCGTGCTCCCGGTCGGCTCCCCCGCCGCCCCCACCGAGGCGGGCACGACGAGGGCGGCGACGAGGGCGGCGGTCAGGGCGAGCGGCAGACGCATCGCGCTACGGGGTCGGGTCCTCTATCTGGACCGCGACCGGGTCCCATTTGGCCAGGTCTTCGGTCGCGTCGATCGTCAGGTTGGCCAGCGACAGCACTTCGGTCTTCAACGGCCCGGCGACCGGGATCCCGTCTTCGAGCGGCACGCCGTCTTCGGTCACGTCGCCCCAGGTGACGGTGCCCGAGCCGACGATTGCTTCGACGCCCGAGGTGTCGAGGTCGACCAGCTCCACGCGACCGCCGGCCCAGCCTCTCGCCGGGTCGGCGCCGAACGGCCCGGCGAACGAGTAGGCGTTGGCGACGATGCGCGAGCTCTCGCCGTCGATGATCAGCGTCGGCTTCGAGAGGATCACGCCGTAGTTGCCGGAGGAGGTCTGCGGCTTGCACAGCCCCACCGACGCCTCGCTGTGGGCGATCAGCCGGTCATCGGATGGATCGGCGGTGCCGGCGTCGTATTCGTAGCTCGCGATCGGGAAGCGGAAAAATTTCCCTTTGCCGCCGCCTTCGGACACCGGTTTGTTCGAGATTCCGCCCATGTCGCCGGGGAAC
>Ga0207864_1003934_pt1 | contig 11877 bp, 7 predicted proteins | sample HigsolmetaAR202D_FD_184834 | JGI IMG/M metagenome (GOLD analysis project Ga0207864, IMG submission 184834) | Ionic liquid and high solid enriched microbial communities from the Joint BioEnergy Institute, USA - AR20-2-D (SPAdes) (version 2) ...
CACCATCGAACGGGTCGCCCGCGCCGTCCACCGGGTGCTGAACCCCGGCGAGCGGCAGGCTATCGCCCCCAGCGCCCCCGGCCCGTCCTGGGAGACCTCCGACGGCTCGGCCGTCCCCGAACCCGTCGGCTGATCTCACGCCCCCCTGCCAGATCTTGGCGGTGTGGTCGTTGCCGGCGCCGGCGAGAGTGCCGCCGTCCGGGCCGAACACCACCGAGCCGATGGCGTCTTTGTGCCCGGTCAGGCTGGTAATAGGGGTGCCGGTCGCGGCGTCCCAGATCCGCACGGTCTTGTCGTCGCCCGCGGTGGCCAGGGCGGTGCCGTCCGGGCTGAACGCCGCCCAATAGGCGGGAGCCCGGTGTTTGTCGAGGTGGGCGATGAGCGCTCCGGTTTTGGTGTTCCACAGCTTGGCGGTGCTGTCGGGGTCGAACGTCACCAAATAGACGGTGTCCGCGTGCCCGTTGAGTTCGGTGACGTGAGGGGCGGTTTTGGTGTTCCAGATTTTCGCGGCGGGGACGCGGGGCGCGGCGGCCTGAGGGGAGCCGCCCGAGCCGGACGCGGCCCGGCCGTCCGGCTCCTTGCGGCCTTTGAACGCGGTGAAGACGACGAACGGGACGGCCAAAGCGCCCAAGGCGGCGGTCATCGTCAGCACGGTGCGGCGGGAGGGGCCGGATGCGGGCGGGCGGATGGTCGTCCAGTTCGGCGGCCAGGGTGCGGCCCTGCAGGAGTTCCATGACCAGGAACCACTGGCCGTCGTGCTCGCCGAAGTCATCGACCCGGGTGATGCCCGGGTGCTCCAGCCGGGCCGCGATCTTGGCCTCCCGGCGGAACTTGGCCACCACAACCGGTTTGGCCGTCGACATGCCGCGGTGCAGGAATTTCATCGCCACCGGCCGGTCCCGCAGCAGGTCCGCGGCCGCCCATACCTCACCGAAACCGCCCTGGCCCCAGCAGCCGCTCCAGCCGGTAGTGCCCTGCGATCTCCGACCCAGGTTCCACCCGGCACCCCCTGTCCGTTCCCGACCTGGGTGACGTATTTGCCGACCAAGAAGCCGCAGGCTCGGAAACGGGATATCGGGATGGTCGCACCGGCACTCACCGAAGAACGGACATCAATGGAGAAACATCGCATAATTTCTGGCCGTCACTTCTGCGGCCAGGCGAAACTGATATCAAAAAGGGGCGTCTCCGTACGGTTGTCCACAACGGTGCGCGCGGTGCCGAGCGGTCGTACCGCTGGGCGATACTGGGCCTCATGGTCGACGAGGAACGCTGGAAGGCGCGGTTCCGCGCCGCCCGGGTGAGCCTGCCCGGCTGGGCCAAGGACGCCCCGAGCCGCTGCACCTACCGCTCCAACGCCACCGGCACCTGGGAGATCTACGCCTGGGACCGGGAGAGCGGGAAGCGGCGGCAGGTCACCGACCGGCCCAACGGCACCTGGATGGGCGGCGTCGACCCCACCGGCGAGTGGATCTGGTGGTTCGCCGACACCGACGGCGACGAGTTCGGGGTGTGGATGCGCCAGCCCTTCCACGGCGGCCCCGACGAGCCCGCCGTCCCCGGCCTGGAGCCGGCCTACCCGGCCGGGCTGGCCCGCGGCTCCAGCGGGCTGGCGGTGGTGGGCCGCAGCACCGACGACGGCACCACCATCCACCTGTGCCGTCCCGGCGCATCCCCCGAGGTCCTCTACCAGCACGCCGAAGACGCCCACGTCGCCGGGCTGAGCCGGGACGAGACCCTGATCGCCATCGGCCACAGCGAGCACGGCGACAGCCGCCACATGGCGCTGCGCGTCGTCCGCCCGGACGGCACCACCGTCGCCGACCTGTGGGACGGCGAAGGCAAGGGCGTGTACTCCTGCGGCTTCTCCCCCGTCGCCGGAGACAGCCGGCTGCTGGTCAACCACGAGCGCCGCGGCCGTCCCGAGCTGCTGATCTGGGACCCGATCGCCGGCACCGAGACCGAGCTGCACATCGACCTGCCCGGCGAGATCGACGCCGACTGGTACCCCGACGCCTCGGCGCTGCTGATCTCCCACTCCCACCACGCCCGCGACGAGCTGTACCGCTACGACCTGGCCGGCGGCACGCTGCACCGCATCGACACCCCGCGCGGCGTGATCACCGGCGCCACCGCCCGCCCCGACGGCACGGTCGAGTTCGCCTGGAGCAGCGCCGCCGAACCCCCGGTGATCCGCTCCAGCGCCGGCACCGTGGTGCTCACCGCCGAGGGCCCGCCCGCCCCGCCGTCGGTGCCGGTGGAGGACGCCTGGGTGGACGGCCCCGGCGGCCGCATCCACGCCCTGATCAGCAAGCCCGGCGGCCCCGGCCCCCACCCCACCGTCTTCGACATCCACGGCGGCCCCACCGCCCAGGACGACGACTCCTTCTCCCCGGCCGTGGCCGCCTGGGTCGATCACGGCTTCGCCGTCGTCAGAGTCAACTACCGCGGCTCCACCGGGTACGGCTCGGCCTGGCGGGACGCGATTGAGCACCGCGTCGGCCTCACCGAACTGGAGGACATCAAGGCCGTCCGCGACTGGGCCGTGCAAAGCGGCCTGGCCGACCCCGCCCGCCTGGTGCTGACCGGCGGCTCCTGGGGCGGCTTCCTCACCCTGCTCGGCCTGGGCACCCAGCCCGAGGACTGGACGGTCGGCATCGCCTCCGTCCCCGTCGCCGACTACTTCGCCGCCTACGAGGACGAGATGGAGGCCCTCAAGGCGTTCGACCGCTCCCTGTTCGGCGGCTCCCCGGAGGAGGTCCCCGACCGCTACCGCCGCTCCTCGCCGCTCACCTACGTCGAGCAGGTCCGGGCCCCGGTCTTCATCCTGGCCGGCGAGAACGACCCCCGCTGCCCCATCCGCCAGATCGACAACTACCTCAAGCGCCTGGACGAGCTGGGCAAACCCCACGAGGTCTACCGCTATGACGCCGGCCACGGCTCCCTGGTGGTCGAAGAACGCATCCGCCAGATGGAAATGGAGATCACCTTCGCCCGCAAGCACCTCGGCCTGCTGTGACGGCGGCCCCGCCGGCGGCGCCGGGGAGCACCGGCCGCCGGGGCCGCCCGTGCCGGTCGCGTGCCGGTGAAGTGTCCCCACCGGCGGGCGGCTGGTGACTCTCCGCCACAAGGCCTCATCCGGCTCACCGGGATCTCGGCGTGGCCGAACCCTGGCCGGGCGGCGGCGGCCCACCGCTCGGAGGGCGGTGCCCACCCCCGCGCCCGCTGGGCCCGGGGACGGGAGAGACGGAAGCCCGTCGGCTCCCGGTGAGCGGCGCAGCGGGTCCAGGTCACTCCTCGTTGCCGTGCCAGCGGGTGTCCTGGGGCGGCGTGTCGAAACGGACGGGGGCGGGGTTGCCGCTCAGGTCGTTCTCGGTGACGCGGCCGCCGGCCCAGCCGCCCTCCTTGGTGATCCAGACGCCGTGGGTCTGAGTCGGGGAGGGCTGGTCGTCCCACATGCGGTTGCCGCGCAGGCGGGAACCGGTCACGGGAGCGGCGACGGTGAGGCCGGGGCGGTCGGCGGGCGGACCGGGAAGGTGGTAAGGCGAACCGTTGGGGGGCGTGCCGTAGCGCCAGGCGGTGCGCGCGCCGGGGCGGGCGGGGGCCAGCGTCAGCTCGGTGCGGGTGTTGTCCACCACCAGGGCGCTCTGCTCGCCCACGGTGAGGCGCTTGCCGCGGTGCCCGCCGGGGAGCCAGTCGGCCTTCTCGTCGATCATGGACAGCTCGGTGAAGCGCACCCGGGGGCCGCCGCCGGAGGTGCCCGGCGCGGCGCGGCGGCCGTTGTTGTGCATCCGGTTGCCGGAGATCTCACAGTTGCGCATCGGGGCGTCGACCCGGACCCCGTCGAGGCCGTTGTCCCGGATGTCGTTGGACTCCAGCACCACGTCCGTGACCGTCTCGTGCAGGCCGCGGGTCAGGTTGTGCTCCCAGTAGCCGTAGCGGCCGTTGTTGCTGATGCGGTTGCCGTGGAACGCGTACGGGCCGGGGGTGTTGCCGACCCGGACGCCGTCGCGGACGTTGCCGTCGATGAGGCAGCCGGTGACGCGGCCGCCCCGGCCGGCCACGGCCGTGGTGCCCAGCGAGGACACATCGAACCCGGCCTCGTGGTTGCCGATCATCGTGCAGGAGGAGACCAGCAGCCCGTCGGCGCCCCAGTCGGAGATGCCGAACCGGTTGTCCTGGGCGTGGCAGGCGGTGATGACGATGCCGCGCGGCGGCGTCCAGTACTCCTTCTGCAGCTCCACGAAGATGCCGTTGGTGCCGTTGCCCAGGGCGGTGCAGCCCGTCACGGTCAGCCGTTCGACCGGCCCCCAGCCGCCGATGCCGATGCCCAGGCCGGCCCCGCCCATCTGCTCCCCGTTGTCCAGCCGGCCGCAGCGCACGGCCAGCACGCCCTCCACGATCGTGTCCTGCAGGAAGTCGCAGCCGAAACCGGTGGCCGGGGTGTCGTGGATGTACAGGTCGCGGAAGCGGCCCCGCAGCACGTACTGCAGGCCCAGCCCCTTGGACAGCACGTCATAGGCCGGCAGCTCCACCCCGGACCCGTCGATCTCAAAGTGCGCGAAGGTGACGTCCGCCACGTAGTTGTCCGGCCCGGCGCCGTGCTGGGCGGTGGTGAACCACGCCAGCGGCACCGGCGAGGTGGGGGCACCGGGATTGGCCAGCACGAAGCAGGTGGCGCCGGGCCCGGCGCCCACCAGCGACACGCCGCTGCGCCAGACGATGCCCTGGTCGTGAATCGCATAGCGGCCGGGAGGGACGTGGATGGTCCGGGGGAGGCCGTCTGCGGCGTAGGCCGCTCCCAGCGCGTCGACCAGTGCGGCGAGCGCGGGCTGGTCGTTGGTGGTCCCGTCGCCGACCAGACCGTGTTCCCGGGCGTCGACTGCCAGCGGCATGGACATGCGGGTCTCCTTTCGATCGGCCCTGTGGCCGGCTCGTCCCGCCGAGGCCGGCGCGGTGAGCCCGTCACAAGGCCCGGTGACGGAACGGCTTCCAAGGCCGCATGCTTTCGGCGCCTTTCGCCCCGGCCGCGGTCGTGACGGCTCGGGCGGGCGCGGTGACGCGCGGCGGCCGGACGTTTGTTTTTCCCGCACTTCCCCGTCACCGCGCGGGTATGCCACCGCCTGCGAAACCCCCGCCGGTGCGGGGGAATCCGTTCGGTCAGGCGCGGACGTCGCGGATGATGCCGACCAGCTCGCGGGTGACGCTCTTGAAACCCGGCAGCCGGGACATGGAGACCATCTTGTCCACCAGCGGCACGGTGCGCTCGACCAGCAGGTAGGTCTTGCGGCAGCCGGGGGAGGAGTCGTGCACCCAGTACAGCACGATGCCCATCGAATACAGCCACAGCAGCTCGGGCAGCTCCTCCCGGAAGTCCGGGTCGATCTTGAGGGTGGAGCCGTTCACCACCTCGCGGTAGATGGCGATGGCCGCCGCCCGGGCCGGGCCGGATTCGGCGCTGAAGGGGTTGAGCGGGCTGGTGGGCTCGGCGGCGAACTTGAAGAACTTCCCGGCGAACTGGTGGTAGGGCACCATCGTGTCGATGCGGGCCTTCAGCACGCCCAGCAGCCGCGGGGCGAACTCGCGTTCGCGCTCCAGCACCGCGCGGCAGGCGGCCATGTGCGCTTCCTGCAGCTCGTCGTAGTAGGTCTGGAGCAGTTCTTCCTTGGAGCCGAAGTAGTAGTAGGCGTTGCCGACCGAGACCCCCGCCTCCTTGGCGATGGCGCGCATGGTGGTCGCCTCGTACCCGCGCTCCCGGAACAACCGCAGCGCGGTCTCCACGATCAGCGCGCGTGTCTGTTCGGATTTGGCCGACCTCGTCTCGGTCACACAGCAACCATAAGCGGACTGTGAACGCCGGGGACACGATCCCACCGCCACGGTCCGCAGACGGCCACGGTGATCGCTTCGGGCGGACGCCGCCGGTCACGGTCCGCCCGATCGGCGTGTCCCCCGGGGATGCCGGCCGGATGACTTCTCTCCTGGATTTTCGTCGGCCCCTCGGGGGAAGTAGGGGGTCCGGACGCAAAGACCGCGCCGGTCGCACCCTGCCCGGCGCCGGGCGTGGTGCGGTCGATCGACGGGGTGAAGTGGTGGAGATGAAGGCTGATCCGGAACTCGAGCACATCACGGACGTGGCCTTGCGGCTGTTCGCCGTCCTGGGCTTCGACGGCACCTCCACGGAGATGATCGCCGCCGCCGCCGGATGGGACGTCGACACCTTCGTGGCGCGGACCGGCGGCAGGCTCAAGCTGTACCTGACGATCATGGAGCGGATCCAGCGGGCCGAGCACGAGGCGCTGCGGGCCGCGGCGGCCTCGGCCGCTCCGGGCCTGCCGGGGCTGCTCCAGCTCGCCGACGCCTACCTGGACTTCCACGCCGCCGAGCCGCGCTTTCAGTGGATGTGGATGCACCGCTGGATGGGCGATGCGGCCGACACCGTCGAACTGGAGTCCTACCGCGAGTCGCTGACCTCCCTCATCGCCGATTTCGTGCGTCCCCTGGTGCCCGAGGACGTGGATGTGGACTACCTGCTGTGGACGATCGTCTGGTCCGTCGCCGGTTTCCTGACCGGCGGCGTCGTCCACAGCGACGTGCGGGCCAGGCCCGCGCGGGGCTTTTTGGACGCCGACCGGATCGAGGGCGTCGATCCGCGCGAGCTGGCCGCCTTCCGCTCCTTCCTGCACGTGTTCATCAAACGCATGGTCGCTCCCGCATGAGCCGCACGTCCCCGCCGCACAGATCGTCCGCAGGGCGGGCCGGAGGGAACCGGACGACCGGCGGGCGGGGAACGCCGGACGCGGGTCAGCGAACCTTCAGCAGCACCTTCCCGGTGGCCTGCCGCCGGTCCAGCACGCGCAGCGCCTCCGCGGCGTCCTCCAAGGGGAAGGACGGCCCCAGCACCGGGTCGATCGCCCCGGACTCCAGGTGGGGACGCAGGTCGGCCCACTGCCGCTGGACGTAGTCCATCTCGTGCAGCCACAGCTCCGGCCACCCGACGCCGATCACGGCGGTGTTGTTCAGCAGCAGCCGGTTCACCTTCACGGTCGGGATCTGCCCGGCGGCGAACCCGATGACCAGCAGCCGCCCCTCGCGGGCCAGGCTGCGCAGGGAGTCGGTGAACCGGTCCCCGCCCACCGGGTCGACGACCATGTCCACGCCGCGCCCGGAGGTCAGCTCCTTGACGGCGTCCTTGAACCCTTCGGCGAGCACCACCTCGTGGGCCCCGGCCTTGCGCGCCACCTCGCCCTTGGCCGCACTGGACACCACCGCGATCACCCGCGCGCCCATGACCCGCGCCAACTGCACCGCGGCCGTCCCGATCCCCCCGGCGGCGCCGTGCACCAGCACCGTCTCGCCCTCCCGCAGCCCGCCCCGCCGGGTGAGAGCGAAATGCACCGTCAGGTAGTTCAGCGGCAGCGCGGCGGCGGCCTCCAGCGGCACCCGGTCCGGCACCCCGAAGACCAGCCGGGGATCGACGGCCACCTGCTCGGCGAACCCACCCGTCCCGGGGAAGGCGGCCACCCGCTCCCCGACCCGCACCGGCGCGCCTTCGGGCGCATGCCGCACAATGCCGGACACCTCCGCGCCGGGGGTGAAGGGCGGCTCCATCCTGATCTGGTACTCGCCCCGCGTCAGCAGCACATCGGGAAAGGCCGCCCCGGCGGCGTGCACCTCGACGATCACCCTCCCGTCGCCCGGCACCGGCTCGGGCACCTCCCCGATCTCCACCGCGTCCGGCCCGTCGAGGCTGGTCACCCGCACTGCACGCATCATGCATCCTCCCCAGCGTCGCGCCTTCCGGCGATCTGGTCGCACCAGTGCCGAACGACCGTACAGCGGCAGCCAGCGACGCTTACTGGGAGGTGCCGAGCCCGCTTCGGGGCGGTTCGCCGGCTTCGCTATCGTGGTTTTGGGCCTGTCCGGTCGGCGAGGGCATCTGTGCCCGCGGGTCAGGTCGTGATCTCGGTGCCGATGCCGATCTGGGCCGCGATCGGGCTGTAGATGTCGGTGGGGATCGCACAGGTCAGGGAGACGAGGAGGCTGTAACGGACCGGGAGCTCCAGCCGGTCCTTGCGCTTGTTGCTCTTCCACCAGCCGCCGACCGGGATGATCGCGATGTAGCCGCAGTGGGCCAGCTCAGAGGCGTCGCCCGTCCACATGTCTGCATGCAGGGAACCCCGTTCCCGTCCTCGCGGGCCGATCAGCCAGTTGCGGTTGTCGGACTCTCTCCTTCTGCGGCCGGGGTTGTCCTCTTCCTCCTGTGCCTCCCGGCTGATCCGCTTCTGGAAGTCCTCGGCGCTTTCGTTTGGCTTCTTCAGCGCGAACTTGAGCCGGTGGGAGGGGTACTGGTACTGCTTCCACCCTCGGCAGGACGGGTTGGGCTCCACGAAGTACGACAACGTGATGCGCAGCCGCACGTCGCGGCCCGCCAGTTCCATGAGCCGCTTTCGGGGCCAGGGAAGTTGGTGCAGTCGCAGCGCTCGCATGGAGATGTCGCCGCGACGCAGTTCGAAGGGCAGGAATTCATCCTGCACGATCATCGTGACGTCTTCGTCCGCGCTGGCCAGGACTCGTTCCTCGGTGGGCACTCCCCACCCGTAGCGGCGCAGCAGTCGTACCCGGTCCCCTTTCTTGAGGCCCTTTGCGTAGAGCGCCGCCTTCATGGGCCGGGTCCACTCCGCTGAGTGAACGAGCAGACCTCGGACAGTCTCCGGCCACAGAGCGGGATACCGGTCCATGACCAGGGCGCACAGCCGGGCCGCCTGGGCGGTCGCCGCGCTGGTGGCGTTTGCTGTGGTGAGGCCTCCCCGGTGAGATGTGGTGATCAGTTCGAGTTCCTCGGCGGTGAGGGGAGGACCGTAACCGTCGACGACCAGATTGCCGGCCTCCATCAGGATGTCCGGCTTGGACGGCCAGAGCTCTCTCCACGTTCTGGCGGTCCGGCTGTGCGGCGACAACTCGCCCTGCGGAGCGAGCGGAGAGTAATTCTGGTACTCGGGCCTGGCGGGTAGCTCGGTCAGATCGGTGTAACCACCGACGGTGAGTACGTTCCATGCCTGGGAGGGGTCCTGGGCGCTTCTGAAATCACAGACGTCCAGGAAGTTTGAACTCGTCTGATCGTATCGGACGTTGCCCGCCGCGACGCAGAAAAGCCGGGCTTGCGCCGGGTTCGGACGTCCCAGCAGTTCCAGCCCGTTGGGAGTAGGGCGGATGTCCGTTCCGAAGGACAGCGCGTCCAGTGCTGCCGACCATGACGAAGGCCTGCCGTCGTTGTCCTCGCGCAAGGTGCTGACTGGAAGCGAGAACACCCGGGGCCGTCCGGGACGTGGGATCTCCACTTGGGAGGCGGCCGATGCCATAAGCGCCCCGTACAACGGCGGGGGAGGACTTATCTCCGGGCGGTTGGGTTGGTAGATCTTCACCGACTCCAGTCGATGTCTGAGCTGTACTTCACCGGAGCTCAGCAATGTGGCCGTCAGGTCACCGTACAGCGAGAGCCCCGCCATTTGCGTGCCGTGGCCGTGGCTGTCCGCTCCGGTGGTCGACGCCAGGACGCTGCGGGTCTCGTCGACGGAGTCCCTCAGCAGCCGGTGTCCGGCATTGACGCCGGTGTCCAACAGGCACACCGCCGGACTGTCCGGGTCGGCGGGCACGAGGCGTTCTTGCAGGTCTTCGGCGAGGGGGCGTTCCAGCTCTGCATCGTCGAGGATCTCGGAGACCACTGGAGGCCGACGAAGCTCAGCCACCACGGTATTGGTGGTCAACAACCGTCCCAGCTCGTCCGGAGAGCCATGAACGAGCCCGATCACTCGTTCCGGAAAACCCAGAGTCTGCTCATGGAACCGTAGCCCCAACTCACGGCAGACCTCCCCGAGCTGCTCGGACGGGTCTGGGTTGTCCGGTAGCCGTGCGAACCAGACCTCCCACCAGTGCGGCTCCTCGGTTTCCGGGAACGGCTCGCTCTCCTGCCAGAAGTGCCTTAGGACCGCCAACCGCAGCGCCGCGATGTTGGCCACCAGCCTCTCGTTCTTCCCCGCGGCCGCGAAGTCTTCGAGCTTGCGCAGAAAGACGCCAGCCGCGTCGTGCGGCACCCAGACCAGCACCTGCTGCGGCCGGGAGTCCTCGGCGGGCAGCACTGTCAGCAGACGCAGCCCATGAACGTCGAGGCTGCTCAACGCCAGCTCATAGCCGGGTTCGTCGTTCCAGCCCTCGACGCACAGGGTGAATCCTTCGGCCTGGATCTCTTCGGGGAGTTCGAAGGCCGCTTCTAGAGCCAGTTCCCGGGCCTGGATGAATTCCCTCGTGAGCCGGGAGACGTGGGCTGCGGGGTCACCGATGGCGCGGATCTTCGGGGCTTTGCCGCCTCCTCGGCCCCGGTAGCCGACGTCTCGCCCCTGGCGGGGGACGATGATATGGGGCCGGGTGCGCCGGGCCGAGGGCTCGAGCGGCTCACTCACGGCGAGCGCTCGCGCGCTCGTTCAGAGCGGCGATCAGAGCTGCGGTGGACACCGCCTCTTCCCCCCGTAGGATGGCGTCTTTGGCGGCGGATTCGGCCGCTCGGACCAGTTCGGCGTGGCTCAAACCAGCTGAGTGGCTTTCGGCCGCCGACCAGTCGACTTCCGTGGTGTCCATCATCTGCAGGCGTCTCCGCAGGACTTCTTTGGCCTGGCCTCGGTCGGGTAGGTCATAGGCGATGACCGAGTCGAACCTGCGGAAAAGCGCACGGTCCAAGAGTTGGGGGTGGTTCGTCGCGGCGATGACCGGGCTCTCCGGTCGTGTCTCGTCCAGAAAGAGCAAGAAGGAATTCAGGATACGGCGGGCCTCTCCGACGTCGTTTGCGGCGGTGCGTTCCGCGCCGATGGCGTCGAATTCGTCGAACAGGTACACCGCCCGGGTCTTCTTGGTCGCCTCGAAGATGATCCGCAGCTTGGCCGCGGTCTCTCCCATGAACCGGCTGATCAGCCCGTCCAGCCGGACGGTGAACAGGGGCAATCCGAGTTCCCCGGCCAGCGCGGCCCCTGTCATGCTCTTGCCGGTGCCCGGCGGCCCCACCAGCAGTACCCGGTGAATCGGTTCGAAGCCATAGGACTCCAGGCGGGCGCGTTGCCGCTGCTCGTGCAGGATCCGCTGCAGTGCCGCGCGCACCGTCTTGGACAACGTCATGTCACGCAGCCGGACCTGCGGGTACTCGGCGGTGACCAGCTCGGCCAGCTCGCCCTTCGGCCTGATGACCGGGGTGGGGCCTACCTGGGGCACCTGCTCGGCCTTGGCCCGGTCGATCAGGTCCCGCAGCTCGGCCGCCAGCCGGTTGTGTCCCTGGCGCGCCGCCTTGGCGGCCATCTGCAGGGCGACGGCGTAGAAGCCCTCCTCATCACCTGCCGCGTGGGCCCTGACGAGGGCTTTGACGTGGTCTGCCGAGGCCGCCAACACACACCCCTCACCCGGTTCCGCCGTCCTCCCCGACTGTAACCAGCCGGTAGTGAGGGGGCGAGCGCCTCCCTGCAACCGACGGGAGGTTTCGATGAAACTCCTGGTGGTTGTAGGCGGACGCGCCTTTCAGGAATACCGGAGCAGGCGACGTGGGCGGGCACGTCCAGGTCACCGGCGGCACCCGTGCGGCAAGGGGCTGTCTCGCGTCCGCCTTTGATGCCTGCGATGCCCTTCGAAGCCGGGATGCCCTCGCGTGGGATCAGGTCTTGGCAGCGGCGAGGGCGCGGAGTTCTCGGGCGGCGGGGAGGGCGCGGGTTTTCTCGTCGGGGAGGGCTTTGATGATCTCCTCGGTGATGCGGCGGCGGCTTGAGCTGGTGGGCATGCCGTTCAAGGTGGTTGCGGCGTGGTTGAGGCCCTCGGTGATGTCGCGGTCGTGGACGAGGG
>Ga0207864_1003936_pt1 | contig 11868 bp, 7 predicted proteins | sample HigsolmetaAR202D_FD_184834 | JGI IMG/M metagenome (GOLD analysis project Ga0207864, IMG submission 184834) | Ionic liquid and high solid enriched microbial communities from the Joint BioEnergy Institute, USA - AR20-2-D (SPAdes) (version 2) ...
CGGCACTGACGATGGAGCACGTCGCGGTGCTGCGACGCTTCTGCGAAAACGTCGTACTGATCTTCGACGCGGATGAGGCGGGTCAGAAGGCGGCCGACCGGGCGCTGGAGTTGTTCCTGACCGGCGATCTGGATGTGACGATTGCGGTTCTGCCGGATGGTCTGGACCCGGCGGAGCTGTTCGAGCGGGAAGACGGCCGTGTCCAGTGGGAGGCTGCCATCGCCCGGGCGACCGATGCCCTGACCTACCAGTTCGAGAGGATTCGCAACCGATTCGAGGCCGCCCAGACTCTGACCGGACGGCAGCGCGTCATGGAGGACTACCTCAGGAAGCTGGCACAGCTCGGGTTGGGCAAGGCTGGTCCCATTCGCCGGGCCATCGTGTTGCAGCGTGTGAGCCAGATGCTGCACGTCGATGAGGCGCAGGTGAACGATCTTTTGCGGCAATTCACGCCCCGCAATGCCCTGCGCCCCGAGCTTGCGGCCCCGGAAACATCGGCGCCGGTGAATATTGATAATGCTGAATTGGACGTTGTCAGCGGGGAGTCGGACAATAGAATGAAAGCCTTGCAGGCTGCTGAATCGCAGCTGATCGGGGCGCTCTTACGATTCCCAGTTGTGTTTCATGAGACGTTGTCCGATGGCAGGACGCTGGATGAGGCGATCACTGCTTCGGATCTGGTGACGAGCGCGGCTGCGCTTTTGTACCGCCGGATTTACGATCGTCTGGCGGAGGGACAAAGCGTCAGCCTCGTTCAGCTCCTGGGTGAACTGGCGGCGGAGAATGAACCTCGACTGGTTCGGCTGGCGACCGAAGCAGAAGCCCAGGTCGAGCAACTGGATCAGGGGGATGAACAGTTTGCCCGCGAAGTGGCCCGGCAGGCGGCGGAATGCATTTTGCGGTTCCGCAACGAGCAGTCCTACCAGCAGGCACGCCAGGCGTTTGTTTCCATGAAAGAACGCGCGAACCCGTCCACCGAGCAGGAGTATCAAATGATCCGGGACCTGCTGGAACGGGCTCGTGCCAATCAGTCGCCGGTCCGGATTAAAAGAATCGGCGTGAGGATGTAACAAAAAGGCCCGTTGACGCCATATCTAATAGATAGAAGAGGTGTCGATTGGGCAGGATCGCAGGGAAGAGTGACCCGGTAATGGAGAGATGTGACGTGATGCTCCAGGAACTTCATCCAGCATTGGCGGAACTGGTCGAGAGCGGCCGGCGGCGTGGCTTCATGACCTATGACGAACTGAACACGCTGCTGCCCGACGAAATGGTCGAGCCGGACAAGGTCGACCAGTTGCTCGTCCTGCTGGACGATCTGGGCATCCGTCTGATCGAGGGTGATGTGCAGCCCCGGAAAAACGGGGCGGCCCCCGCGGTGCAGTTGGATGACAAGCCCGAGGTGACCGAGGAGCCGGTGCTTGAAATCGACGGCGAGATCATCGACGAGGAAACGATCAAGGCAGACATCGCCCAGGCGCTGCAGGAAGCCGGACAACGGCGCATCGACGACCCGGTGCGCATGTACCTGACCCAGATGGGCGAGATTTCCCTGCTGACGCGCGATGAGGAAATTCGCCTGGCCAAGAAGATCGAAACCTGTCGCATGATCTTCCGCCGCAAGGTGCTGGAAAACGACTACTGCATCCAGGCGGCGACCGAAATTCTGGAATTGGTCGACGCCGGCGACCTGCCCTTCGACCGCACGATGAAGATTTCCACCGCCGAGGAGGACGCCAAGGGCAAGATTGCCGCCCGCATCCCGGTCAACCTCAAGACGGTGAAGAAGCTGCTGGAACTGAACCGTCAGGACTGGCTGCTGCTGGAGGAAACACCTAAGAAAAACAAGGCCCAGGTCGCCGAGATCAAGGCTCGCATCAAGTCCCGCCGGCGCAAGATGGCGACGCTGATCGAGGAACTGTCGCTGCGCACCAGCAAGGTGCAGCCGCTGCTCAAGAAGCTGCGCTCCATCAGTAACAAGATGCTGCAGTTGCAGAACGATCTGGCCAAGGCCGAGCAGCACCCCGAACGCTTCGACCCCGAGGACGTGATGGTGATGCGCGAGGAACTGGCCGGGCTGCGCAGCCTCGTGCTGGAGGAGCCGGACGAGCTGGTCGAGCGCGTCAAGAATATCACGATCGTCTTTGACGAATACGAACGCGCCAAACGCGACCTGTCCGGCGGTAACCTGCGTCTGGTGGTGTCGATCGCCAAGAAGTACCGCAACCGCGGCCTGTCGTTCCTGGACATCATTCAGGAAGGCAACACCGGCCTGATGCGTGCGGTGGACAAGTACGAATACAAGCGCGGCTACAAGTTCTCGACCTATGCCACGTGGTGGATTCGTCAGGCGATCACCCGTGCCATTGCCGATCATGCCCGCACGATCCGCATCCCCGTGCACATGATCGAGACGATGAGCAAGCTGCGCAATATCGCCAAGAACCTGCTGCAGGAGCTCGGTCGCGAACCGACGATCGAGGAAATTGCCGAGGCGGCGAAGATGCCGGTGGCCGAGGCGCGGCGGGTGATGAAGATCAGCCGGCATCCGATCTCACTGGATCGGCCGGTGGGCGAGAGCGAGGACAGCTACTTCGGCGACTTCATCGAGGACGAGAACGCCGGCAGTCCCGCCGACACTGCGGCGCAGGAAATGCTGCGCAACCGCATCGAACAGGTGCTCAAGACGCTGACCTACCGCGAGCGCGAGATCATCAAGCTCCGCTACGGCATCGGCGACGGCTACACCTATACGCTGGAAGAGGTCGGCCGCATCTTCAAGGTCACCCGCGAACGCGTGCGCCAGGTCGAAGCCAAGGCCATCCGCAAACTGCAGCACCCCGTGCGCAGCCGCAAGCTCCAGGGCTTCCTCGACGGAAGCTGGGAGAACGAACTGGTCGAATCGCGGTAACGCCGATGCGACATTCCTTGATCACGCCGCATGATTCGGAGCGACAAGGCCCTGCCCGCTCCGGTCATGCGCCGATGATGCTGAAGCCGGCATCAACGTGGATTACCTCACCGGTGACACCAGCCGAAAGATCGCTCAGAAGATAAACGGCTGTTTTCGCGACATCCTTACCGGTGATGACGCGGCGGAGCGGCGCTTTTCGGGCGAAATGCTCGAAAGCTTCCTCGTTGAGACCGACCGCCGAGGCGGCGAGCGTTCGCAGTGGTCCGCCGGAGATTGCGTTCACGCGGATCGCCCGTTCGCCCAGTTCCCATGCCAGGTAGCGCGTGGTGTGTTCCAGCGCGGATTTGGCGACGCCCATCACGTTGTAACCCGGGATGACCTTTTCGCCCCCGTAGTAGGTCATGGTCAGCATCGCACCGCCGTCCGGCATGAGCGGGATCGCCCGCTGCGCCATGGCGATCAGCGAGTAGACGCTCACCTCCATCGTCTGCGTCCAGGCGGCACGTGATGTTGTGTGAAAATTGCCCGGCTGCAGATACTGCCGATCGGCGTAGGCGATCGAGTGAGCGACAAAGTCGATCGTGCCCCATTCAGTGGCCAGCCGATCGAACACCGCGTCCAGGTCCGCATCAAAGCTTACATTGCAGGGCATCAATAACGGATCGTGGATACCGAGTTCGGCCAGCGCCATGCGACAACGTCGTTCCATTTTGCCCGTATCATCGCGCAGGTGGGTAAATGCGCAGGTTGCGCCCTGTTCAAGCAGCGCTTGGGTGATGTGCCAGGCGTAGCTGCGATCGTTGGCGATCCCAAAGACCACGCCCCGTTTACCATCGAGAAGTGTCATGAAAGTCCTACGGATTAGAGGACGTGCGCGAGCCGGACAGCACATAGTCCACGACGTCGCGCGCCGTGTATGAGGTTATCCCCGGCTTGATGTAGCGGGCGAGATGAATGACATCGTCGCCCGCGGTCAGTAGCGGAGGTTCGGCATGGCCCGAAAGGTTGATCTGGGGACAGCGGTAACCGATCGATCCATCGCGTCGGCGGTAGGGGCGGCGCAGGTAACCCAGGTCGCAGTCGCGCCAGCGCTGCATGAGCACCGCCGGGTCGGATACGGTGCCCTCCATCTGCAGCACCTTGAAGGGAAAGCCGGTGGGCGATGCGCAGGGATCGGTTCGCACATCAATGTGGCCGGCCAGGCTTTGCCCAGATGCCGCACAAGCGTGGTTGCCAGTGCCGTGCCCGAGACGACGCCCAGTTGTCCGGTTTGTGAGACCGCCCGCGCCAGCCGCCAGTTGGAGACACCGACACCCATTCCTCCCTGGATGATTTGAAAGCCGGACACACAACACTCCATTTCCTTTGGGAGAACGCGGCCGCGTCAGCCACACGCATCGCAGGAGGTCTGACACATATCGATCACGGGTTCGGGTGTCTGTACCTGCGGCGCAATGTTCTGTCGGGAAGGCGTCACGCCGTTGGCCAGTCGTTCCGCCGCTGCCCAGGCGCGCAGGAAAGTAGCCACACCATGCAGGGCATGCAGGTGGCGGCGCAGGTCGCTATCCAGCGAGGGCACGGTCAGTTGTTCGATGCGCCGCTCCAGACATCGGGCGAATGTGGGCAGCCACCACGCCAGATGATCACGGTAGAAGTGCTCCATCGCATTGATCGTGACGTGCGTCTGGTCGGGTGTCGCCGCCTGACGGCGTCGGTCGAGCAACACAGCAAGAAATGCCAGCTCCAGCGCGACATGGTCGTGCCGCTCAGGATGATCGGGGTCCGGCTCCACGCCGAACGCGCGGTAGAAACCCGCCACATCCGCAAGCTGATTGGCACGGTACGTCGCGTCCTTCCAGTGACAGTATTCGGTTTCGTAAGGCGGGCACAGCCGCGAAATGACCAGCCCGAACACTCGCTGCATTACCTCGGCCCGTGTAAGCGGCGGCAGCGCAAGCCATTTGCGCAGCGGTGTCACGTTGCCCGTCACGGGTGGCAACTCACCGATACCCAGCTCGCTGGCGCGGGCCTTCGCGTACGGGGCAGCCATGATCCGCCACGCCGTCGAGAGCCAGCGTAGCGCTTCGACAGACAGCGGTTGCGTCGTATGCGATTGTGGATCGGTGAAAGCGGCCGCCAGAGCCGTAACCAACACCCGACGCGCTTCGAGTCTGGCGTTCTCCAGCGAGCCGTTGGACTGAATCATGGCGAATATCCTTGAAGCGGCGGGACAACATCCACGCACGTAACATCCACCGCTGGCACATGCCGACATCAGATACTGTTCACGTGCAGTTCCGCAGGACGTTCAAAGGTGGGTTCCTCCACCGTGGTGCGCACCACCTCCACGTTGAACCGGTTGTAGCCGATGACTGTGTCGTTGTAGATTTCCTGGGTTCGCAACGAACCATCAGGCATCGTGATTTCGATCTCCGCGACTTTCGGGCCTTTCTCCACTTCGTAGCGGAAGATAATTTGTTGTGTGGTGCGGAACAGTTGCAGCACTGCCAGCAGATCGCGATCGGGGCAGGCGTACTGTTCGATGGCGTGCTCGACGCCCGGGCCGAACATCTGGATAAGGTAGGGGCGGGGCACCCATCGCGGCGGGATGTAGTAGCCGTTGGGTTCGGTACCGAACTGCGGGTAGAGCGGCAGGGCGATCCGCCTTTCACGAATCAGGTAGTAGAGCGGGTTCCAGCGATCGGCTTTCCATTTGCCGTTGGAATCGACCTGCACCAGTCCCTGCAGTCGAATGCGTCCGGGGCAGGAGGTCATGCACCGCGTTTCCGCCGGTTCCCCATTAGGGCTGATAAGCGGGTCTCTGCCCTCGATGCGAGGGTAACAACCCACGCATTTTTCGCTCGTCTGTGTGGTGGTGCGATACATCGCCTTCTTGTAGGGGCACGCCTCGACGCACTTGCGGTAGCCGTGGCATCGCGACTGATCGATCAGGACGATGCCGTCCTCCGGTCGTTTGTAAATCGCACCACGCGGGCAGGCGGCAAGACAGCCGGGATAGGTGCAGTGATTGCACAGCCGTTGCAGATAGAAGTACCACACCCTGTGTTCGGGCAGTTGAGCGGATCCGCCCCAGTCACCGTGTAGCCCCAGCTCACCCGTGGCGGTTTCCTCATGCCGATTGGGCGCGTTCCATTCATCATCGGTGGGCAGATAGCCCAGGGCACGTTTGGGCCCTTGTTTATCGTAATGATTCTGCACCGCCTCGAAGATGGTCTTGCCGTCGAACCGTCCGTAGGGTGCTTCATGTGTGGGATCGACGGCGCGCCACTTCTGTCCGCCGGGGTTCGCCTGTTCCAGCATGTTCAGCAACTTGGCGTCCCAGTTGTGTGGATAGCCGCCGAAGGGTTTGGTCTCGACGTTGTTCCAGAACATGTACTCCTGGCCGCGCGAGAACGTCCAGGTGCTCTTGCACGCCATCGTACAGGTCTGGCAGGCAATGCAGCGATTGATGTTGAACACGAACGCGAACTGCCACGATGGATGGCTTTCCTCGTAGGGATAGCTCATCGGGCGACCGAGTTGCCAGTTGTATACGGTAGGCATCGAACGAGTCCTTCTAAGGCGCGACTCATCCAGTGGCACGGATCGACAGTGTGGCCGGCTGAATGTCGCCCCGGTGTTCCACATCGCGGTAGCGGTGGCAACCGATACGCGCCACCGTCTGATCAAGCAGGGTGTCGCACATGTCGCCACCCAGCGCTCGCCGTGCGGCGTACAGCGCCTGATAGTTCGGATCGAACGTCATGGCGCGCAATTGCGCCGGCGAGGTGCCCAGCAGCAATAACTCTTCGAACATGCAGCGCAGCATCATCGCCAGATCTCCGGGGACGGCGCGGCCGTCGAGAATCAGGGGATGCTCCGGCTCCACGGGTCGGTTTGCCGGGTGGTCGGCATCGACCGCTCGAGCCGGGACGTGGCGATCAGTAGTCATCGTAACCCTCCTCATCGGAGGCTACGGCTGTCAATTCTCCGGCGAGGTAGGCCCGATTGGCATCGCTTTGCCCCAACGGGCCGAAACTGGTAGTTTCCGGCTTCCACGGTCCAGCACCGTTGAGACCGCCATCCTCTGCTTTGACCAAACGAACGAGCGTTTCCTTGGGCACGGTGTTGACGGCGTGATTGTCGACGTCGAACCCGAAGATGAAGCCCATGCCACCGGCCTTCTTGTGGAAGAGCGAATCGAGCTGGTGCATGGGCGGCAGCCAGCCGCGCGTAATTGACTGATGCGAACCGTAGCGGTAGCTCGCCTGATAGCCGGTGTCGCTGGCGAGAGCGCGCCCGTCGGGTCGCGTTTCATGAGCGCGGACGGTGCGCTCCGAAGCGATCCAGCCTGTGTGTTTCATGATGGTGAAGTGCGGCGGCAGGGCGGGGTTCACCTTCACGCGCACCATGCAGCGGAAGGCCCGGGCGCGGAAGTCGCCATCCTGTTTCCATCCGCGATAGGGTCGATCCTCCGGGTTGGCATCGACCCACACGTAATCGCCGTGTTTGAGCCCCAGTTGTTCCGCTGCGACGGGGCTGATCTGAATCTGTCGGTCCGAGACACCTGGTAGACGTTTGTCCTTGCGGTATGGGTCGCTGAAGTCACACGACCATATCCAGTTCCAGTCGACTGTAGACCAGGAGGAGTGCGTGCTGTGCCGGCTCTTGGGCGTGGAGCAGAAGAATCGGAAGCCCGCCGCCCACAGCGGATTCACCGTCTTTTTCACCTCAGGCCAGGGCATTTTGATGTTGCGCACGCTGCGCAGGTCCGGGTCCATTTCATTAAGGGGGATGCCATAATCCTTTGGCCGAATGTATGGGCTCGTCGAGACGATGACGTTGGGCAGGTAGGGCGTCGCTTCGACGCCTTCGCGATGCACGATCAGGTTCTCGCCGTATTCGATTGCTTCATCGAGATCGCAGTAGCAGGCGAGGCGGCCGCAATCGGTGTGGAAGGGCTGACTGTCGTGAATCTGCTCGTAGAATGCGACGCGCGGATAGGTCCGGAAGAGGAACAGCGCCGTGCCCGGTTCCCCGCCGTATTCGCCCCAGAGAATACGGTCCAGGTCGTACGGGCCATCCTTGCCGCGCGTGGTGATGCAGGAATCCAGCACGCGCTGGATGTAGATGCGCGCCTTTTTGTCGGTGATGAACTTCCAATAGTCGCGGAAGCGGTTGTCGCCGGTGTGCCGCGCCAGTGCGTCCCCCACTTTGGCGAACACCATGGCATCGTCGATCGAGTCATGCACCGGTTTGATGCCGTCGCCACCCCACACCTGCAGGAACGGGTTCGAGCATGACCCGGCCACCTCCAGGTCCTGAAACTCCACCCACGAATTGACGGGCAGCACAATGTCCGCGTATTCAGCCGATCCGGTCCATTCGATCTGCTGATCGACAATCATGTCGATGCGGGGCAGAACGTTGACGATCAGCTCGTAAATCCACTTGGCCTGATTGAGGAAGTTGGCGTTGTTGTACCAGATGAGCTTGGTGGGGGTAGGCAGGTGAGTGTCGCCGGTGAAGTTTTTTTCGCCTTCGGATGTTTTAATCTTCAGAATCTTTTCGCCATAGCCCCAGTAGCTGGGTTCCTCGTGGCCCGAACTGTGGCGCAGATGCTTGTGCGTGATCTTCGCATCCTCGCGGAGCACCGGAGCAAAGGGGTCCTCAGCGATATAGGCGCCCACGCCCGGCCCCGCCCACGGACCTGCCTGGAACATTGCACCCTTGTAATTACCCGCCCACGAGAAGACACCCGCGCCGTGCTTGCCGATGTTGCCCGTCAGAGCCATGAGCATGAAGCAGGCGCGGTTGTGCAGCGTGGCGTGAAAATAATGGTTGACACCTTCGCCGAAATGGATCGCGGCCGGACGGATCGTTGCCAGGTCCCTGGCGAGCCGTTCGATCAGCGCCGGTTCCGCCTGGGTGATCTCGGCGACGGTCTGCAGGTCGTAATCTTTCAAATGCTCGCGATACATCGCCAGGATTGGCATCACCTCGATTGTTTGGCCTTCCACGGTCTGCACCTCGTAGGTGCCTTCGAGCGCAGGGTCGAACGTGAGCTTTGAGCCAACCTCATCGCGCGAGACAGGCACGACCTTGCCGGCTTTGGCATCCCACATGCACCAGTCGCCGATCGCAGCACGCTGTTCATCCGTTAGCCCCTGAATCCTGTACGAGGGACCATCAGATATGTCCTTCAGTTGGTAGTTGGGGATCACTTCCTGCGGGCGCAGCCGCTTGAGCGTGTCCTTGCGCACGAGCAGGGGCAGGTCGGTGAACTGCTTGACGAACTCGACATCATGCCAGTTGTTGTCGAGGATGATGCGAATAACACCCAGCAGCAGTGCCAGGTCGCTGATGCCCGGACGGCAGCCGATCCAGTAATCGCTTTTGGCTGACGGCGCCGCGTAATCCGGTGAGATGTTGACGATGCGTGCCCCGCGCTCCATCGCCTCGATGAACCAGTGCGACTCGGCCATTTTGTTTTCGATCAGATTCTTGCCGATCATCACGATGAGCTTGCTGAACCGCAGGTCGTTGAAGTCCATGTCGGATGTCTGCAGGCCGGTGGCGAAGGGCGTGCCCGGCGCTTGATCACCGCGCCAGGTGTATTCGTTCCATGCACGTGCGCCGACGGCATGGTCCGGCCCGACGCCGCGCACGTGGTGATCGAGCAGCGCCAGGCCGTTGGCAAAGCGGTACATGCCAAACTTGCCGATCAGCCCGTGAAGCGGAAGGTTGGACCCCATCTTCATGGTGCTGGTGCCCGCACCTTTCATGGACTTGAGCATGTCCGGGTCGTAACCGTCGCGCAACAGGCGTTGCACGCCCTCGTCGCCGCTGTAGGTTTTGGCAATAGCGATGAGGCCTCGCGCGGTGTAGTCGCTTACTTCGTCCCACGTCACACGGACGAAGGTGTCGCTGCCTCGATCGTCAAACTTGTATTTTGTACGCAGTTCGGGGTGATCGGACAGGCTGGGGAAGCCATCATCCGCCCATTGTTTCCAGCCGGCGCGAATAACCGGGCCCTTGAGTCGGTAAGGGCCATACAGCCGTCGCTGGAAGGTGTATCCCTTGGGACAGCCGCGGGGCAGCCAGCTCTTGGAGGCGCGGTGGCCGTACATGTCACCGTAACGATCAACATCGTAGTTTTGTTCGGCACGGATCATCACGCCGTTGCGCACGAAGGCACGCATGCGGCACATGTGCGTGTCGTTGGGGGCACACACCCATGTGAAAGTGCGGTCGTAACGATACTGATCACGATAGATGCGTTCCCAGTCGCGGTCGGGGTAGTGCGACAGCGGGTCGAGCGATGCGATTGGCTTGAGCCCGCCGAGAACGTGGGGCAGGGCGAAGGCAGTCAGCCCGCCGGCACTCATCGCGGCCAGAAAATCACGCCGGGATGGAGATCGGGTGGTCGATGCCGAGGAGTTCGGTCGTCTGGTTGTCATGTGCACATCCCAATCATTGAAGGTCACTTGCCGCCGCTCGCTTCCAGCTCCAGCCAATGCCAGCCCGAGATCAGCTTCGTGCCATTACGGTCGCCTGCGCCGCCATCCCACACTGCGACCGCGATAGGTAGCACACCGTGCAGCGTGACATCGCCCTCGCCCTGGGTTTCGAGCGTGCGCGTCATCACCACTCGCCATTTGCCGTCGCGCCAGCGCCCGACACCGTCGACGTGCTGTTCATCCGGCTGTTGCATCGTGAGACTGCCGAATCCCGCCGCGTTGGATTCGAGGACCGACCTGCCCAGCAAGGCTGCGAGTGCGTGCGGATTACCCGTGGCGAACGCGGGCAGGAACGTGGGGTCGAGTTCGGTGAGCGGACCACTGACCGGGTCCCCGGATTTGTGCATGTAGATGTCGGCTGGTACCCCGGCATGGGCGCGCTGGCCCGCATCGCGAAGGTCACGTCGTCCCTCCGCATCGGCATCAGCCTGCCACGTTGCTTTCCATTGCCAGATGTTCACCAACGCGGCTGCTGATTCGCCGTCGCCACCAGTACCACCCAGGCCCATCGTCAGAACAGGAATCTGCCCATCCAGCGGGAACATTACGGCAGCGGCATCGGTAAACTGGTGAACTGAATCGCTTGCCCCGTTCACATCCGCATCAGGCCATTCCAGACAGATTGCCACACGATCACCAAGCCGAATTGCCCGCACCTCCACTGCGCGGGGTGTCATCATGCGCTGCCACAATGGCTGAAGTGACAACGGGGTTGGTTTGATGTTCTCCCATGCAGTGTGCCACGGATCGTCCACCATCGCCGCATCATTCACGACTTTGACAACGATGCGTGCATCGCTGCGCTCACCCATGCGTTCGCGAGGCGTTTCAAGCGACTTCAGATACGCGACCAGGGCCCAGATCCTGTCCGTGCCTTTGTCCACTTCGGCTAGTTCCAGACTCTCAAGACTCTGGACGTAACTGGGCATCGGTGTGCCGGGAACGCCTATCACCAGCGTGCGATACAGGTCTTCGGCGGAGCGGCCGGATTTGAACACACCCGCTGTGAAATCAGCAGCGGGCAGCGGCATGTTCTGCGAATCCACGAGCAGCGCGGAGGAAGGTCCATCGCCCCGGCCGGTCTCACCATGACACAGTGCGCAACCAGCCGCCTCATAAATGCGTCGCCCCTGCGCGACCAGCTTCTGCGTGAACGCGGGCGCGGGTGGGATTGTGATGGGTTCTGCCGCCGTCGTAGCATCTCCATCATCCCGTTTCAATCCCAGCACGTAGTCGACCAGAACATCAATCTCGTGTTCACTGAGCACCGCAGCGAATGAGGGCATCGCTGTATGCTCGATGCCCTGCGCAATAACGCGGCGAACATCCTCACGGGTGGGAGGCTGTTCGCCGGGGGTGGATTTGAACCGGTACATGCCGGCTGTGAAGTCGCGCGGCCTGGGATAGAGCAGATAGGAAGCCGCCCCGTCCCCC
>Ga0207864_1003937_pt1 | contig 11868 bp, 8 predicted proteins | sample HigsolmetaAR202D_FD_184834 | JGI IMG/M metagenome (GOLD analysis project Ga0207864, IMG submission 184834) | Ionic liquid and high solid enriched microbial communities from the Joint BioEnergy Institute, USA - AR20-2-D (SPAdes) (version 2) ...
GATCTGGCGACCGGCGGATATGGCGGGAACAACTACCACCACGGCGAAGCGGTGTCGCTGGGCATGATCGCGGCGACCCGGCTGGCAGTCGAAGCAGGCCTGTGCGACGGCGTGGTGCTGGGCCGGCTGACCGCACTGCTCGACCGCATCGGCCTGCCTGCGCACGCTCGCGACCTCGCCCCCATCGACGCGCTGCTTGATTCGATGCGACTGGACAAGAAGGTGGCCGACGGGCGGATTCGGCTGGTGTTGCCCCAGGGCCTGGGCTCGGTCACGATCAACGGCAGTGTGGCCGAAGCGCTCATCCGCGACGCCTGGCGGTTCATCGGAGCGAGCTGACTCCCCCTATTGTCACATCATCGTTCGCGCCGTTGCAGCAGCAACGTCCCGCCGGCGAGCATCACGATAATCGCGGCCGGTTCGGGCAGCGGTTCAGCCACGAAGTTCGACAGCGTCAGCGTGTTGCCCACCTGCGTTAACGTGAACGAGCCGCCCAACGTCGAAATGATGCCCCCGTTGATCAGAACATTGTCGAATCCGCCGATGAAGCCCTGCGTGGTGGTCAGGAACGTAAAGACATCGTCGGGGTCCGGACGGAAACCATCGAGCAGCACGATTTCGAGCGTGCCGGCAGCGGTGAACCGACCGTTGACCTTCAGCACATCGTACATGCCGGGGGCAGTTCCGGCGATCTCGATGACCAGCCGCGATGTATCTGTGTGCGTGTAATGGCCGGCGATGGTCAGCGTTCCGGGTGAATTGCCCGGCGATGTGGTGCCGTGATTGATGAGCGTAGCGCCGTTGCGCACGGAGATGGTACCTGCGCCGGTGACCATGCCATCGTCATAGACGGTCGTTGTGCCACCGTCGATGTAGATTTGACCGTTGCTGTGAAGAATCCCGTGCGTGTTGACGGTGCCGATGATCGTCCCCATCGCGCCGGATGGCGCGGTGATGGTGATCCCCGGCCCCAGGTTCCAGCTACCTGGGCGCGATTCGCCATTTTCGTCAGTAACGGATTCCGCTCCGAGGTAGTGATTGTAGTTGTGGCTTGACGGGCCGAATTCGATCGAGCCGTTGCCGATCAGGTGTGTCTCTCCACGGGCGTAGATAACCGGGTCAAATGAACCAAAAGTTATCAGGCTGTCATGAATCAGGATCCTGCCACCTTCCATGATGAACGTACCATTAAAGTAGGTACGAGTGCTGCCGCGCATTAGGAGGGTGGCTGGGCCGATCGTGATTGGGTTCTCCGGCGTGGAGTAAAGGTTCGTTGTTGTGGCGAGCTGAATGTTGCCACCGCCGGTGAACGTTCCACCGTAGATGTTTGCATACACCCCTGCGCCGGAAATATTGGTCTGCCAACCGACCAGAATCGTCGAGTTGGGTTCCGCCAGGAACTGTCCGCCGCCTGCACTATTGATTGTAATTGGTGCCAACGTATTGGTATCGGCCAGCACCAATGTCCCACCCGCGGCCGCGCGAAATGTTCCGGTGTTGTCAATCGTTTGAGCCTGAACGGTCACACTGCCACCGTGTGCCTGAAGGACACCCTGATTCGTGATGTTCGCGATCCTGATCTGACCGTACCCTCCATCGATCGAACCCATGGTGATACCGGGTTCCACCGTGAACGGTACGTTCGAGACGATGGTGTTATCCCGGCCGAACGCCGGTTCGAAGAAAATCGTTCCAACACCAGTAATGCGTGGATTGTCGCCCATCAGGTAGAGGACGTTGTCGTGGCCGTATCCACCTGGTGACCGCAGGGCAATGCCGCCGTTGTCCAGGTGAATTTCGCCGTAGATTTCGCCCGCGTTATTACGAAGACCGGTGTTGCCCGTGAGTCGAACGGTGGCATCCTGAATGGTGATACGCTGGACGGTGCCATCGAGTATACCCCTGGGCGTGATTACCACTTCACCGCCACCCGCGATGGTGCCGCCGCGCACAGTTGCTCCGATGAAAGTACCGGATAGTGTGATCTGTGATGTCGGGTCGACGTACAGCACGCCGTCGATGTTGTCGATAATCTGCTGTTCGTTTGCCAGACCGAATTGCAGTTTGCCGCCGTTGAGCGAGCGGATGATACCGCGATTGGTCACCTCTTTGTGAATGAAACTGATATCACCGCCATACGTCTGAATGGTGCCGTAGTTGAAAATCGGGATTTGGAACCGGGCCATGCCAGCCGCCCCGGGCTTGTCCGTCAGGAGCAGGTCTGGTCCGAACGTGAAGCTGCTGCCTTCGTACCCGACAAATTCATGGTTGTTGATCGAGTGTGAGCGATAATCGAACAGGATCGTACCCGTTCCGCTGATCGTCGCCGGTCCGTTCGCCAGCAGCTCTGCGTTAATGGTGTCGATGCCCAGGACATGGTCGGACATGAAGATGGTGCCGTTGTTGATAAGCTCGCCACTGATGGTCAGCCGCGTGTTGCCGGGAACAAGGTAGGTGGCACCTTCGTCGATGGTGACAGGGTGGTTGGTTCCATTGAAATGAACGGTTCTCGATGCGTTGCGGTGCGTCCCCGGGCCATTGAGTGTCCCGCCAATAATGGTTGCGTTGTTGTATTGGAGCGTTGTGCCTGCACCTGCCGTGATCTGACCACCGACGTTGTCGATCGTCACGCCGTTTTGCAGATGAATGGTCCCGCCTTCATTGGTTCCGATGATGCCTCGATTCGTCAGAGTCGTGGCTCTCAGATAAATCTGCCCGCCATTCGCATCAATGGAGCCATAGTTTGTGACGGGCGCATCGACATAGCCGACCCTTCCTCCGGGCGCCTCGATGCGGATGTTCTGGCTAATGGTCAGGTGTCCGTCATTGACCGCACGAATGATGTTGACGTGCCCCGAGTGCCCCACCGCGCCGAACCGGATGGCGCCGCCGCTGCCGTCAATGGTGACCGGGCCATCAATGCGAAGTTCTGCATCAGAGGTGCCCAGGCCTACGCTCTGGTCTTCGATGGTCAGGATGCCGCCGTTGTTCATCGTCAGGCGGTCGACCAGCGCCAGCACATGCGGGCTGGACGAGTATGATCCCGGCAGGAACACGTGGCCGCCGTCAATTGTTGCCCTGACGAGCGTGGAAGATGCCCGCACGTACGCTCGCCCAGGCCCGCTGAACACTGCACCCGTTACGGTGGCGTTGTGCAGGTTCATCTGGTTGTGAATCTCGAAGACTGCGTCCTGAGCATCGTAACTGCCCGGCTCCAGATCAAGCACCGCCCCCGGATCAATCCGGAAGTTGCCTCGCAACGTCATGCCGTTCATGAAGTCGTTGGTTTTCTCAGCGATAACCACCCAGCCGTTCGGGCCGGTCTGAATGGTGCCGCCCTTGATGACCACATCGCCGCGCAGCGTCGCCTGCCCATGCTGCACGTCGATCACGCCACCGTTGTCGATGTTGATGTTCTTGAACTGCACGAAGCCGTTGCTGATAGCCTGAATGATTCCATCGTTGTCGAAGGACATATCGCGCAACTCAAGGACGCCGCTCTGTCGCGCCTGCATCAGGCCATCATTGCTGAAGCTCACCAGCTTGCCGACAACCGCTCCGATCTCCAGCTTGCCGCCATTGCTGGCATAGAGGTTCCCGTCGTTTTCGCCTGAAACAGTGAAGGTAATGTCCAGTGTTTTGCCCAGGATGTTCGCATCGATCGTGGCATCCAGATCGACCATCAGACCGGTGATCGTTCCCTCGCCGAAGATGCTCTGGTGTTTGATGCTGACGACTTCGAGCAGGCCGCCGATCGCCGCATCGCCCTGCATCTGGATCGTCCCGCCGCCTTCAATGGTCAGCAGCCGATCCTGCGGGAACAGGCCCGTCGCCAGCGTGCCATCCTTCAGCAGGATGGTGCCAGCGTTGTCCACGAGACCGGGAAGCCCAACCTGCAGCGTCGATCTGTCGATTTCAAGCGTATCAGTCGCCCGAACGTGCAGTTCGGAGACCTCGATGGGCAGCAGCAAAGGGTTATATAAACGAAGGTAGCCGTTTGACCCCGTGCCGGTGTAAACGATGAAGAAGTCCTCGAGCGTGTTGTCGGGAAAGAGAAACTGATCGAGAAACGGTATGTACTCGGGTACGTAATCCCAATCGTCGATATCGTCCAGATCGACGATCCATTCACCATGACCGCCCCGATAAGTGGCGATTTTCACTCCAGCGGCGCGGGCGTCCACAGCGACCAATACGACAACCAGTACCGCCAGTACCTTCCACAAGCACAGCAACCGAATCATGGGAGTGACACTCCACCGCTCGAATAGGGGGTCTGTTACCGGCGTGCCAAAGCGCATCCGGGCTGGAGGTGTCGACAAAGCCTCCAATAACAATTTAGATCATATTGCGTTGGTGTCAAAGCGAATTTTCGGTGGATATCGGGGGCTGATACGCGGTAGAAAACCGGTCCCCTGGCTGAGCGATCACCGTTCTTACCCCTTCGTCCCTCCCTTACCGGCCTTCCCCGAAGATGTCATCCGGCGGCCATCCCTATCGTCGCAACCGGATATGTCGTCGTAACATATTGTCAGAAAGGGAGAAATGTCATGGCTATCGATGCCACTCAGTCGATCCACGAGCCGCGACACGGCCTGGCCGTTGCGTCGCTGGTGCTCGGAATGATCTCGCTGCTCCTGTTCTGCGTGCCCTGGATCAGCGTACCGGCCGCACTCGCCGCCATCGTCATGGGCGCGGTGATTCGCCATCGCGGCCCCCATCGGGTGGGCAGTGACAGCGTGGTCATGGCGACCGTCGGCGTGATCTGCGGTGGTGTCGCCATCACTTTGATTGTGGTCATCCTGCTTATCGCGGCGATTACGGGCGCCTTTTACGAACAGCAGCACCCCACGATTGTCGCCCCGCCCCGCCGGGTGCTGCCCCAGCCTTACGAGCCGCGTCTCCCGGCTGCGCCCCCGATGGACGATTCGGGAAGGTATATCGTTACCCCGCGCGAGATGCCGGTGCAGCGGGCGGGCGTGGCTGGCGACTGACCGTTTGACGTTTTCACTGCGGCGGGCCACCTTCCACCCCATCAGCCCCTGCTCGGTCATGTGGGTACAATCCCACCATGCGGTTGCTCCGTCGAAACGATCTGTCCGCCCGTGTGGAACTGCTGCCGCTGATTGACGTCATTTTTCTGCTGCTGACGTTCTTCATTTACAGCCTGATCGTCATGCAGCGGACGCAGGTGCTGCCGGTCGATCTGCCCGCCATCCGCGATGGGGCGCGGTTACAGGCGGATGAACTGCACGCGATCACGATCGACGCAGCTGGCCGGCTCTATTTTGATCGCCAGCCGGTCACGCGGGAGGAGCTTCGCAGCCGACTGGCGGAGTTCGCGAGCAACGGCACTGGGACATTGCTCCTGGCGGCTGAGGAGGAGGGCCATGCTGACCGCCTGCCGCTCTTTCTGGAGGTGTGGGAGATGATCCGCGCTGCGGGCATCCGTAACTTCAGCTTCGTGGGCGAACCTTCGACGCCGGCGGCCCCCCCTGCCCCATCCAATCCATGAACCGCGCTCGACACCGCCCCATTTCGCGCCTGGATCCTTTGAAGCCGTCGCTCCCTTTCGCCCGATAACAGTTTCATCCCGGCGTTTTGGTCCGCCGCGTCGGTGAATGGAACCCGCCATGGCTGAAATGCTCGACCAGAGTGAAGTCGACGCCCTGTTGGCCGCTGTGGACAACGGTGAGGTTGGTTCTCCTGAACCCGAGGAGCCGGTCCAGGTCTTCTCCCATCGGCGTGGCCTGCGCGAAAAGTTCGAAATACGCGACTACGACTTCAAACGTCCCGAGCGTGTCAGTAAGGACCAGATGCGCGCGCTGGAGACACTGCATGATGGCTTCGCCCGCAACTTTGGGGCGCTGCTCTCGGGCTTCCTGCGCACCATCATGGAGGTGAAGGTCGCCAGCATTGAGCAGATGACCTTCTCCGAGTTCACCCACGGGCTGCCCAACCCGACCTGCTTCAACCTGCTGTCCTGCGAACCGTTGGATGGCAACATCTGCATGGAGATCAGCCCACTGATCATCTATCCGGTGATCGATCGTCTGCTGGGAGGTTCCAACGCTGATCTCTTCATTCCCCAACGCCCGCTCACCGCAATCGAGTTGCGACTGGTCACCAAGATCATCCAGCGCGGCATGCGCGCCCTGGAGGAAGCCTGGTCCAGCATCATGCAACTCCAGTTCAAGCTGGAGGAGACCGAAAGCAACCCGGCACTGGTGCAGATCGTGCCGCCGAACGAAGTGGTGGTTGTCGTTGGGTTTGAGATGAAGATGGGCGGCCGGGCCGGTACCATGTGCCTGTGCATCCCCTACAACGTCATCGAGCCGGTCATTGACAAGCTCAGCAACCAAACCTGGGCTGCGTACAAGCGCAAGTCCAAGGACGATCAACTGCGCCATCGCCTGGCGAATCACCTCGAACACGCAAAAGTGACGGTCTCTAGTGTGCTGGCTGATACCACCATCAAGTTCAGCGACCTGATGAACCTGAACGTTGGCGACCTCATCCTCACGGACAAGCCAGCCAGCGCCCCGCTCACGCTCGTCATCGAAGGCAAGCGCAAATACATCGGTCAGATGGGCCAGTACAAGGGCAACCGTGCCTTCAAGGTTCTCCGCCCCATCACTCCAAAGGACCGTGTGTAAGACGCTGTGAGCGCATCGTATCCAGGAATAAAAAATCAAATCAAAGGGGCGGCTTTCCGGTTGCGGCAAGCCGCCCTGCCGTTTACACCTGTCTGCGATGCAGGAACGTGCAGACGCCCGCAATCATAAGGATCGCGGCAGTAGCCGGCTCAGGGACAAGGAAGCGCATGTTGGGGCCAAAGTAACCGTTGGGGCGGTTGCCCCCGGCGATGCTGCCACCGATATCGATGGAGATCGTTGGCATGCTGAAGGTTTCGGTGTCCGAACGCATTGTGCCGCCGTAGATGAATCCGTCAGCCTGCAGGATTGCACCCGTGTCAACGAAAGGTTCGTTGGGGTTGACGACATCATAGGTGAAGGCGAAGCCGAGGCCAGGCGAGTTGTCGTTGTCAGGGTAATGTGCGCCGATGACGTAATCTCCAGGACCGAGAACGACGTATTGCTGGAGCGGCTGATAGATGAACGGGTGCAACGGTGGTGAACCACTGTTGTCGGGCGTGCCGCCTCCGGCCGGTAGAACGACACTGGCGACGAGGTTACCCTGGCTGTCCCAGACGCCGATTGGTCGATCACTCAGCGGTAATGTGTCACCGGACACCTGATACACCCAGATGCCCAGATGGGTGAGTGTCTTTTCCTCGGTCAGCATGAACTTGTACCCAACCGTTCGGCTCGCAGCGCCGATGCCCAGCCAGTGCACCGCGTTGTGATGTTCCCAGTCGGTGGGAAATGAGACCGCCTGTTCGGTTCCCTCAAAGTTCGCCAGGGCTGGTGGGCTGACACCTGATCCGATCACGATGGCGATGAACAGGATAAACGCGAGTCTCCGCATTGACATGGAATTACCTCCGTTGCCCGCGATGGACCGCAGCAATCGAGCGCGCCAACATCGCGCACGGCCATCGCGAGCCGCATGTGTTCTGCGGAATGGTTTGGGAGACACGGACTGAGCAAGCGGCAAGGACGCTCGTCAAGGGAGCTATCACGAGTTCACGATGTTGATGCAACTCGTGCGATCCGCACGACGTGTCGGAGCGCCACCCAGGAAGTTGTGAAATTAAGCCATTTCACACGCGTCGACGAAACATCAGTCCGACGCCGCTGATAAGCATGACCATGACCGTGGCCGGTTCCGGGATCACCTGGAAACGCATGATTGGGCCGAAATAGCCGTGCGGCAGCGGCAGCCCCTCATTACCGGGGCGAGGATCCAGTGGCGTCACTGTCGGCAGGCCGAACGCATCGAGATTGTCGGTGCGCAGCGTGGGGCCCAGGTGAAATCCTGGGATGAGTTCCAACTCGCTGTAGTCGAACGAGATGCCCGGTAAGTTCTGACCTGGATTAGGTTCGGGAGCCGGATTAACCGGCAGTGTGGTCGGCCGATACCACGCGCCAATGACGTAGTCGCCCTCGGTCAGAACGACCGGCACATCCAGTGCCACATACCGTGGCGTGTGCAGTACCTGGGCCGGATCAGGGATCGCATCATCGAAGACGAGCGTTGCCTGAACAAGAAGATCGCCGTTGCTGTTCCATATGCCGATGATGCGATCGGGCACGATGTTGGATGAATTCTTGTCGCGGTCGAAGATGCCAAGATGCGTCACAATTCGTTCGAAATCGAGCGTGAACGCGTAGCCCACCGTTTCCGAGCCGCTGCCGACACCAACGTGTGTTGCGGTCGAGGGGATGAAGATGGGCGCTTCGGTTCCTTCGAGCTGCGCCGCCGCATTGGGTGTGGCGACGATGCAGAACCCCAGCGCCAGTGCCGTGCCGAGCGCCTGTGCTTTCATGGGAGTGTCCTTGTTTATCGTGCTTCCCTCTGACGAGCACGCCAAGCAGCAGAGGAAGCCATACGTGTGGAAAAATTTGATCGAGAGGCGGAACCGTTCCAGGAGATGATGTCAGTATGACAAGGTTCCGTCCGGGCTGTCAACGGAATTTTTTGTTCAAGATATACCAGTGAAAAAAATAGAACGACGTCGACGCCGCCTTTTTCTAATCTTCACGTGCATTATTCAGCACGCTGGGAGACGTTATGATTATTGGATCATTTGCGTTGATTGAACCTTTCACGCCGATTCGCCGGCAGTTCGAGGCGATCCGGGAACTCGGCATCGACTATGTTGATCTCACCGACAATCACGATGGCGCGACGCTGGGTACAGAGTATGGCTTTGCCGCCTCGCTCAGCCTGGAAAGTCATCCTGCGGAAATCCGGGCACTCGTCGAGGAGTACGGGCTGACCATGACGAGTGTCTGTGCCCATGCGAACCTGCTCGATCCCACCGCGCCGGACCGCTACGGCACGCAGCAGATCATCAAGGCCATCCGTCTGGCCGCCCTGCTGGGTATCAAGCAGGTGGTGACGTCGGAGGGGGACGCCAAAACCCGTTTCGGCCGATCACTCACGCGCGACGAAATGATTTTTTCGATCCGTGAGAAACTGCACGAGCCGGTGCGATGGGCGACTGAACTGGGCGTGGAGCTGCTGATTGAGAATCACGGTGAACTGACAGACCACGTCGACAGCATGGCGGCGATTCTCGATGCGCTGGGACACGAGGAAACGGTTGGCCTGAATCTGGATACCGGCAACTGCTGGCTGGGCGGCGGCGAACCGCTGGCCTTTATCGAACGATTTGGCAACCGCGTCCGTCATGTTCACTGGAAGGACATGGGTGAGGAATGGCTTCCGCGACGTGGCACGATATTTGGCTGCGGCATGGGAACGATCCCACTGGGTGACGGCGTGGTGGGCATCCAGGCGATCGTCGATGCACTGGCAAAGATCGGGTTTGACGGTCCGACCACGCTGGAAATCGCAGGGGCGGACAACGTGCGAACCTCCGTGGAGCGGCTGCGTGCATGGAGCGAGGCGGTCGAAACAGTCGAGTCGCTGGAACCGCGGGTCACCGTCAAGCCGGCCTTGCTGGAAAAAGTTTCCACCATTGTGGGGAAGGTCAATCATCAGCGCGATGCCCAGTAATCGCGTGGTGCGACAGCATTGGTTGAGTAAGACGCGATTGGTCCTACCGATCGCTGGTTTCTGATTTCCAACCTGTATGTCGCACGACTGAATCAGGGGGTTCGCCATGAATCTGACGCGTCGCTCCTTTCTCTCCGCGGCTACCGGCCTCCTTGCTGCCCCAGCTTTCGTGCCGGCGCGTGTGCTGGCCGATTCACCCAATTCACGCATCAACCTGGCGGCGATTGGTGTGGGCAGTTGGGGCTACAACTATTGCTGGCGCGCCTTCGCCCAACCACACAACGATGCGCGGTTCGTCGCGGTGGCGGACTGCTTCGCGTCCCGCCGTGAAAGTTTCGCGACGCAGATCAATGAAAAGGATGGCCGCAATGTTTGTCGCATGTACACCGATTATCGCGAAGTGCTGGCCCGCGACGATGTCGATGCGGTTGTGATCCACACACCCGATCATTGGCACCTTCCCGTTGCCTGCGAAGCGGCTCTTGCCGGCAAGGATATTTTCATCGCCAAGCCGCTGGGCCTGGACATGCGGATGGCCAAGCGTCTGCGCACGTTGTGCAGTCAGAAGAAACTTGTTGTGCTCTACGGCACTCAGCAGCGCTCGATGTCGATGTGCCGATTGGGCGTGGACCTCGTCCGCAGTGGATTTGTCGGCAGAATCAAGCGATGTGAGGTGTGGACGCCTGCCCTGCATGATCTGAGCTGGGGGTCGACCGAACCGGCGTCAGTACCCGAGGAACTGGACTACGACCGCTGGCTGGGGCCCGCTCCCTACAAGCCCTACACGGTGGACCGCTGCACGAACAAGGGCTCATGGCACATTTATGACTACTCGCTCGGCTTCATTGCCGGCTGGGGTGCCCATGCGCTGGATATCCTGCAATGGGGCCTCGACCGCGACAACACGAGCCCTGTCAAATACGAAGGGGTGGGCATCATGCCCACGTCCGATGCTCTTGCGGACACAATCGGCGAATGGGATGTGCAGTTCGAATATGCAGACGGCCTGCCCGTGCGCTTCATGAGCAAGAACATTGCCAAACCGATTGTTGAGCAGTATCACCCGGCGTTTCGTGAGGATGGCACGACCTTCTTCGGCGAGGATGGCTGGGTGAGTGTTTCGCGTGGTGCGTGTTATGTGAATAAGGGCGGACGACAGATCAACGTATCGCACATCACGCTTCGCGATGAGGAACGCACGGCATATGTGTCCAACGATCATCCGCGCAACTTCCTCGACTGCGTGCGCAATCGGGCCAAGACGGTCACACCGCTGGAGTCAGGCATTCGTTCCGACACGATCAGCCACCTGAGCAATGCAGCCATTCGGCTGAAGCGTGTTGTCCGCTGGGATCCTGAGCGTGAGGTTGTGGTGAATGACGATGAGGCCAGTCGAATGCTCATCCGTGACATGCGCGAACCCTATTCGTTCAGTCACCTGCTGACAGACTGACCATCTATTGCGCTGCGTATGCCCTCCCGTACCGGAGCGACCTCGATGTTGAAGCACCTGATCGTCCTGTTTGGGATAATACTTGGGGTCTGTCCATCGATCGTGATCGCGAGCGAGATCGCGGAAAATCGCACCTATCCCCGGTTCATGATCGGCAGCAGTGGTGTCGAGGTTACGATCGAGCCGGGCCGGCGCGTGACCATCGCGGCAACCGATAAGGCGACGATTATCGATGGCGACATTCACAAAGGTGATGTGATTGTCGCTGCGAACGACCGGGCGATAGAAGGCATCGATCCCCGTGTACCACTGGGGCAGGCATTGACCGAGGCGGAAGCTAACAGCGGCAAGCTTATTCTGCGATTGTCGCGCAACGATGTATTACACGAGGCGACCGTGCAGGTTCCGGTGCTAGGCTCATACAGCCCTACCTGGCCGATGAACTGCCGCAAGTCGCGGGGAATTATCGAGCAAACCGCCAAGCGTCTCGTGAAAGCTCAGCAAAGCAACGGCTGGTATCAGCTCGACGGTCAGACCATGGATTCGGGATTGACCGGTTGCATGGCGACACTGTTCCTTCTTTCCACCGGTGATGATGCTTACATGCCGACGGTGGAGCGGTTCGTGCTGGCCGTTGCGCGGCGGGCAGAGCAGGCCAGAGAGGGTGCCAGTGCGTGGCACAGCGGCTACCAGGGCATTCTGCTGGCCGAGTATTTCCTGCGCACGGGGGATGAGCGCGTGCTGGCAGGCCTGCAACGATTATGCGCGAT
>Ga0207864_1003938_pt1 | contig 11838 bp, 13 predicted proteins | sample HigsolmetaAR202D_FD_184834 | JGI IMG/M metagenome (GOLD analysis project Ga0207864, IMG submission 184834) | Ionic liquid and high solid enriched microbial communities from the Joint BioEnergy Institute, USA - AR20-2-D (SPAdes) (version 2) ...
CGGCGGCGCGGCGGCCGGGACGGCCGTGGCGGACCGGTGGGGGAGGGGGACGGCGGACGCCGCGGTGGTGGAGGATTCCCGCTGCCGGGCCGGTGCGGACGGGGAGAGGGCGGGGGCCGCGGGCGGGGACGGTCGCGTGGAGCCGCCGTTCCGGGCGGTCTCGGCGCTCGGGAAGATTCGGGGTTGGGGGATCGGGGCGCAGCCGTGGGCGGTTCCGGTGGAGTCGTGGGGGAGGGTGGGCGGTTCCGGGCGGGCGGCCGGGGCGGCTCCGGTCAGGGCGGCGGCCTTCTCGGCCGTTTCCGCGGCGGCCGGGACGGTCGCGGGGAGGAGGTCGGGCGGGTCGGTGAGCGTCGGGGCCGTCGCCCCGAGCGTCCGGGTGGCCACGGTAAACCCACCGAGGAGCACGGCGCGGCGTTCCGGGCGGGGCCGGGCTGCGCGGCCGGGACCGCGCAGGAGCGACGCGCGCGCCGCTCGCCTCCTCCACGCCATGGTGCCCTCCGCAGGTGACGCCAACATGTGAACACTTTGAGTAATTCTTTGCTTGCAGAAAGTGACTACTCGCTGTGATCAGCGACCGTAGCACGACCTCAGCCCCGAGCGGGACCCCCTGAGCGGAAAATATTGCGAGTTCAGACGTGCCCCGGGACCAAAGCCCCGGGTATATGCGGTCTTTGTGCCGATGTTGCTCTCGCATGGGCTGGAGTTGACTGAAGGTGGCGGTCGGGAGTGCGGTCCTCGACCGCCACCAGGGATGCCCCCGCGGGGGCGGGCGCGAAGAACTCCTCACCTCGGCTGTGCCGGGCAGACTCCACAGCCGTTGAGCGCCCAATAGCGAGGCCGACCGGGAGCGCGGACCCGGTCGGCCTCGCCTTTTCCGTGCGCGCGGCCGCTCGGCCGCGCGCTGCTCCTACCGTTCGTCGCTCTCCGTGCCCAGGCCGAGGCCGTTGACGCACGGGTTGGAGGTCGCGTCGCGCCCCTCGATCGCGTCGGAGGGGGTCGCGGACGGGGTCGGCTCCGGATGCTGGGGGCGGGGGGAGGGTTCCGCCGGGTAGGACGGGGTGGAGCTGATCGAGGGGCTGGGCTCGGTCTGGGGCCGCCCGGTCTCCAGCAGCGCGTCGTCCACCGGTTCGTCCTCGTTGATGGCGCGGAACAGGCGCTCGGCCTTCTCCTCGTTCCAGACCACCCGGTTGGGGTCCCACGGCGCGGGCCAGGACGGAACCGTGTAGAAGGTGATGTTCTGCGGCTTGACGTCGGACAGGGTGAACCCGATGGACAGCATGGTGTCCAGGGTCAGTTCCGCGTCGGTCGCGGTGTACTGGGTGACCGAGGTGAGCAGCGCGTCGAGCTTGGCGGGGTTGGCCAGGATCTGCTTGCTGAGCATCTGGGAGGCCAGCGCGCCGAGGAACATCTGCTGGCGGTCGATGCGGCCCAGGTCGCCGCCGTCGCCGATCTCGTAGCGGGCCCGGACGAAGGACAGCGACTGCTCCCCGTCGAGGACCTGGGTGCCCGGCTCCAGGTCGAGCTTGGAGCGCTCGTCGTGCATCGGCTCGGGGATGCACATCTCCACGCCGCCGATCGCGTCGACCATCTCCCGGAAGCCCACGAAGCTCACGTGGACGAAGTGGTCGATGCGGATCTGGGTGAGCGACTCGATCGTCTTGACCACGCACGGCGGCCCGCCGTGGAACAGCGCGGCGTTGATCATGCCGTAGTAGCCGTAGGTGCCCTCGGTCTCCCCGTAGGGTTCGCAGTCGGGCAGGTCGACCAGTGAGTCGCGGGGGAAGCTGACGACGATGACCCCGTTGTCGGGGGAGATGTGGGCCAGCAGCAGGGCGTCGGAGCGCTCGCCCACGAAGTCCCGGCCGCCGTAGGCGGCGTTGCCGCCCTTACGGCCGTCGGAGCCGATGAAGAGGATGTTGACGGCGTCGCTGATCTTCGGCGGGCGCTCGTCCTCGGGCAGGATGACGGCCAGGTCGTGTTGGACCATGTTGGCGCGCAGCGACCGGTAGTAGGCGTACGCCGTGCCGAGGCAGGCGAGCAGGGAGACGGCCAGGCCCAGAGAGATCCACAGGATCACCCGTCGCTTGCGGCGGCGCGGCGGCGGGGCATCCGGGGAAGGGTCGGCAGGCTTGGAAGCGTCGTCGGACATGAGGGCTTTCCGCGAAGGAGTAGGCGGACTCCGCGAGGGAGTCGGCACGCCAGGACACCGAGTGAAAAAAGGTGCAAAGGGTGATGAGGGGGCCGAGGATGATCCTATGAGATTCCTCATGGGGATCGCACGACGAGGTGGCCCCAGGGGGCGGGCCTTGGCACGCCGTGGTATGCGGAAGAGTACCGTTGACTGTGGCGTAGGGTGAGTGGGAATCTCAGCGGTCAGGTCGTTACCGCTGTCCACCGCCCGGGTTCAGCGGGACGACCCAGAAGCCAAACAGCAACTCAGCGTGTGAACCGGACTACTGGATGCCTGTCTCCCCCCTTCCCACTCCCGGTGAGCCCTTCCGGCTGCCGGGCGTATCCGATCACGAGCGGCAGCCCGACCTGGTCGAGCGGATCGCGGAGGGGCTGCGCGACCATCCGCGCGTCATCCTGGACGCCTTCACCGAACGGGACCGGCAGCGCGCCGTCGCCGCGGGCCGGGTCGCGGGCAAGCACCTCAAGCGTGCGACCCGGGCCACCGTCCTCCCCGAGGGCGTGCTGGTCGAGTTCGACGACATCGACGACCCCTACCTGAGCTACCAGGAGGAGCAGCAGCGCATGGCGCAGCCGACGCCCGGACCGGCCGTCCAGGAGGCGCGGGACGCGCGCGGTGGGCCGGAGGCGCCGGGCGTGCAGGCCGCCCCGGACGGGAAGCTGCCCCGGCGGATTCCCGGGGCGGGTCCCCGGCCGGGCCCGCACGTTCCCAGAGGCCGCTGAACAGGACGAGGAGCGGAGAGAACGGTGCACGACGTACTGCCCGGCCCGGTCCGCTGGGCCAGGATCCTGGTGTTCGTGATGGCGGGCCTCGTGTTCGTGCAGACCGCCGTGCAGTTGCTGGGCGGGGTGTCCGCGGCGGAAGCGGGCAGCCACCTGGTGGCCGCCGGGACCTCCGGAGGGGCGCAGCTCGTGCTGGGACTGCTCATGCACCGCCGCGGCTGGCCGGTGCTGGCGGTCGCCCTCCTCGTGCAGGTGCTGGCCGTCGCCGCCACGCTGCTCGCGGCCGCCCAGGCGGTCGCGCTCACCCAGCTCCTCCTGCCGGTGGCGGTGATCGTCCTGGTGCTGACCCGCCCGGCCCGGGAGCACTACCTGGGAGCCTGACCCCGGGCCCGCACCGGGGCAGAGCCGCAGGCGCCCGGGCTCGGACGGGCGGATCTGAAGAGAGGCGGGCGGCGGTTCATCCCCCCGGAAACCACCGCCCGCTTGCCATCCCCCCCGCTGACAGTGCTGACCGCGAAGGGGAGCGCCAAACATCGCAGCCCGGAAAATTTCCCCGTGCCCCGCCCGCCACCTGCGCAGACGCGGGCGGGGGTCATCCCTCCTGCGACTTCACCAGGGCGACGGCTTCGAGCTGGGACTTCACGTTGAGCTTGGCGAGGATCGACCGGATCTGCGAGCGGACCGTGGCGATCGAGACGTAGGACTCCGCGGCGATCACCTTGGCGCGCTTGCCCTCCACCAGCGCGTCGAGCACCTGGCGCTCCCGCTTGGTGAGCTGGTTGAACATCTGGCTGGTGGAGCGCCGCTGGGCCTGTAGGGCGCGGTGCTCGGCGAGCAGGCTCTGCCGCTCCTTGGGGTCCATCATCGGCCGGCCCGCGAAACCGTCCAGGATGGCGTAGATCAGCTCCTCGAAGGGCACCGACTTGGACAGCCAGGCCCCGGCCCCGGCGGCGATCGCCTCGGCGATCCGCGGCCGCTCGGTGCTTCCGGTGACCAGCAGCACCTGCCAGCCGTCGCGGCTCAGGTTCCGGGCCAGCGACACCCCGTCCAGCGGGCGCCCTTCGGGGTCGGTGCCCAGGTCCAGGTCGAGCAGGACCAGGGACGGCTGGAGCTCGGCGGCCTGGGCGAGCACGTCCTGCGGGATCAGGGAGTGGGCGCGTACCGCGGGGATGCCACGGCTGCGCAGCATCGTCTCGACGGCGGTGCTGAACAGTTCGTGGTCGTCGACGATGAATACCGACGGGGAAACCGGACGGTGAGGTCTCGGCATTGCCGCTCCCGATGCTCGTGGCGGTCGTGAATGGGGGGTTCGGAGGGGTACGGCCGGTGGTCAGCGCTGGTCAGGGCTGTCCGGCGGGTCCCCCCTCTGGTCGTGACTTTACGGGCAGATCAATAAGAACAACGCATCCGGGACGTTCTGGATCATTTGCTTCTATTTGCAAACGTCCCCCGTATTTCTCGACCAGTTCCCGGCACACGGCCAGGCCGATGCCGTCGCCGATCGAGTCGCTGCCTTTGACGCCGTGCCGCATCACCTCCTCCTCCAGGCCGGGCGGGATGCCCGGACCGTCGTCCTGGACCCGCACCCGCACCCGGTCGCCGAGCTGGTGCGCCGTCACCCACACGTGCGCGCCGGGAGCGTGCCGCTCGCAGTTGGCGAGGATGTTGGTGACGACCTGCGCGACCGCGTCCTGGGGCATGGCCACGACCGGGTCCTGCTCGACCGTGAGGTCGATCAGGGTGCCGTTGCCGCGCCGGATCAGCACCATCTGCTTCAGCAGCGGGCGCAGCCGGGTGCCCTCCTGCCGGTGCCGCTCCGGCTGCGGGGACAGCAGCGCCCGCATCCGGTTCAGCTCGGCCGAGAGCGCGGCGCGCAGGGCGGCGCGGTCGACGGTGCCCTCCGGGTCGTCCATGGCGAGCAACTGGGCCGCGCCGTCCACCCCGGCCAGGGCGTTGCGGAGTTCGTGCGCCTGCGTGGACAGCCGCCTGCGCGCCTCCACGGCCTCGGCCTCGGCCTCGGCGAGCCGCTCCCGGTCGAGGTGGAACCGCTGGTAGGTCCGGTAGGCCACCTGGAGCACGGCCAGCAGGATCAGGGACGTGCCCACCACGCGGATCCCCGGCACCAGCAGCGGCGAGTACAGCAGCGGGTCGCCGTTCCAGAACCGGGGGGCGTGGCCCAGGGCGACGGCGAGCTGGCCGAAGCCGAGCCACACCAGCATGCGGTTGCGCCGCAGCACCCCGGTCACCAGCACCGTCAGGGCCACCTGCAACCACAGCAGCGCGGTGCCGTAGTGCAGGAAGGGCGAGCGGATCACCTGGTAGGCGACCTCCGGGAAGGCCGCGGCGAGCGCCCCCGCGGCCAGCGAGGCCACCAGTGCCAGGAGCAGGCCGCGCAGTCCGGTGGACCCCGTGCGCAGCGGGCGTAGCGGCCAGGGGTGGGGGCGGTCGAAGGGGACCACCGTGAGCAGCAGCAGGACGATCGTCAGCAGGGTCCCGGTGTGCCGGACGGTGGCCACCACGATGGTGTCGACGGTGGCCGCGGCCAGCCCCGAGGCCGTGGTCGGGATGACCACCATGCCGTAGAGCAGCATCGCGGCCGCGACCCGGCGCAGGGACCGCTGCTCGGAGAGCCGGGCGACCAGTTCGGCGGAGAAGCCGGCGGCCACCGCGGCGGCCGCGGCGAACATCGCCATGGCCGCCATCGCCCCGATCGTCAGGCGGAACTGGGCCTCCAGGGCGAGGAGAGTGAACGCGCTGCCGATGACCAGCGCCAGGAGCACGGCCGATTCCACGAGGAGTCTGCGCACGGATGGACCGTCCTTCACCGCGGGGACCGGGGCGCGACGCGGTTCGTCACGACGTGCCCCCTTCCCCTGTCCCGGGATGCGTCAACTGCTTCTTGTCGCTCTCGGACGGTTCGTCGCTGCCGAGCGCCACGCTAAGCAGCCAGATGCCGAAGACGAAGAGCAGACCGGCCAGTGCGTAGAGGAGGGTCGGCCCCTGGACCAGGGCCTGTTGGGCGTAGCCGAAGTAGGGGATGTGGTACCACAGCCGTCCCCGGACGGCGGAGGCGGGAACCGGGGGATCGTCGGGGACCGTGTTGGCGTCGCCCTGGGTGTGGAAGAGCAGGCCGTCGTCGGTCGTCTCGACGTCGATGACCCGGTGGGTCACCAGGGGGACGGCCGCGGGGTCGGCGATCTCGGTCTGCGCGGGCGTGGCGTGGGTGAACGTGATGACGTCGCCCACCTCGATCTCGGCCGGGTCGACGGGACGGGCGATCACCACCGAGCCGACCGGGAGGGTGGGCTCCATGCTGCCGCTGAGCACGATCAGGGCCTGTGCTCCGGTGATGCGGGGCAGGAGCGCGACGGACACGACGATCACCAGCGCGACGAGCACGAGGACCGCCACCGCGGTCTGGAAAAGCGCGGAGAGGAGGCGGAGGACGACGGAACGCCCCCGGCGGCGAGAGCCCGGCTCTTCTGCCACGTGGCCGTTCTCGGAGGATTCTCCGGAAGGCGGTGTTGTGCCGTCGAGCGGGCCGGGGCGGTTGTCCATGCGATCTCCCCTTCGCGTTCGCGTGCCTCGCGGGCCTGGTCACCGTCGCGGGCCGCGCGGGCGCGCGGGACGGAAAGCCCGTTCCCGCACAACGCGCCGAACGGACGGAGGCAGCAGCACAAGATCGTGCTGCACGTCAGCGATTTTACGGAGAATTGATAAAGAACGGGATGGAACACGTGACTCAGAGTTTTCCCGGCATACCTCATTAGGCGTCAGGAAGCATCAGCAATCGGCGGTCTGGTCCGCCGACGGTTGTTGTGTGCTTCCGCGCCCCGTCGCGAGGAAGAAGACCAGGCCCCCGCTCGCGACCAACGCCACGGCCAGACCCACCAGCAGCATGATCCGCGCCCCGGTCAGCGCCAGGTCCGCGGAGGGGCCGCTGCCGACCGCGGTCGACCGCAGCTCCACCCCGTCCTCCAGCACCACCGGCGCGGTGCCCGTGATCGCCTCGGCCCGCCAGACCAGCACGAAGTCCACCGAGTCGGTCTGCACCTCGTTGCCGGTGCCGAAAGGCAGGCTCAGGCCGACCACCACCTCGGCCTCGCCCCGGGCGGGGACGGTGATGATCTGGCCGCTGCCCGAGACGGCCTCGTTCAGCGGGGAGCTGAACAGGCGGGTGTTGCCCGGGATGCCCAGCCGTAACTCCAGGTGGTCGCCCAGTTCGCCCTCGCCCTCGCAGGTGTCGTCGACGCGGGACTCGGAGCCGTTGCACCCGTTGTCGCTGTTGTGCAGGCTGTCCACCCGCAGACCGAGCGTCACCGGCTCCGGGCGCTCGTTGACCACGTTGACCAGCCAGGACTCGCGGTATCCGGGGGCGATGTCCGACACGCTGAAGTCGTACAGGCCGCTCACGTCCACCTCTCGGTCGACCCGGAGCGTCCCTCCGGACCGGGGAGGCTGCTCGGCCAGCGCCGAGGTCCCCGAAGCCAGGAACAGGACGGGACACAACAGGGCCGCGGCGACCCGTGCGGTGGTCGACCGTGCGGTGTGGTGCTCACTCCTGAACAAGGTGGTCGCCTCTCGGTTCTCGCACGGCGGGCGGGTCCGAGCCGAAGAGGGACGGGCCGCCGTGGGGGGAGCGGGGCGGACGGTCCTGGCCGTCCGGTCGGGGTGGACCGCTCGGGGGAGTCTGCTCCCCGGCCCCTCCCGGGGGAAGCTCCGGACCGGTGTCCGGCTCCGTCGGGGGTGCGGAGGGCGAGGGGGACGCCGCGGGGGGCGTCTGTGCGGGTGCCGACGGGGACGGGGAGGCAGACGGAGACGGGGAGACCGACGGGGCGAGCACCTCGAAGGGCGGGGTGGTGGCGCGCACCGTGAAGGCGGCGCTCGTCCCCTCCAGGGGCAGGAAGGGCAGGACGACCGCGGCCGACACGCCGGCGAACACCGCGGCCAGGCCGAGGAGGCGGCCTGCCGCGGTCAGCGGACCCGGCAGCCGCGTCGCAGCCTCGACGTCGGAGTCAGCGCGGTTCATCAACCCCTCGATCCTCGAACCGGGGTGCGTCGCGGGCTGTTTCCGGCGGTCCGGCCCACGACCACGGATGTCACCGACCAGACTGCCCAAGACGGAGAGACGGCTCATCGCCAAAAAGGGGGAAACGACTTCGTTCACTTTGGGGATGACCGCGGACCCGCCGAATCGGCAGAGTCTCTACACAGCAGAACCGGAGAGTTCGGCGGCGGGGCGCTTCCGCAGCGCCGTGCGGAGGCACTCCGGGCAGCCGGTCCGCGCCACATCCCCCTGACGGTCCCGCTGCGCCGCTTCGGCATCCCCGGCGCGCAACGGGACGGTTCGGCGCACGGCCTGCCCCCGGCGCACCCTCGGGGCCGCCGCCTCCGGTTCTGCTGCCCCTCGCGAACTCCCCCGGCTTCGCCGATGCGGCGTGAAAGGAAGGGCCGTTGTGGCCACCAGGATGAGCAAGAGGAAAAGACTGGTCGCGGGCTTGGGCGCGGCGGCGCTGATCGGTGCCGCGGTGGCGATCACCGGCGGCACCTACGCCTACTTCACCGACAGCGCGCAGACCGCCGAGCAGGCGATCACCGCCGGTGACCTGGAGGTCCTCGTCGACCAGTCCGGCCAGGGGGTGTCGAACCGCCCGGTCAATGTCACCAACGCCGCCCCCGGCGAGGTCTACGTCGAGGACCTGACCTTTCCCCACATCGGCCACAAGTGGTACCGGCTGAAGGTCACCAACGCCGGAAGCATCGACGGCGAGATCAGCTCCCTGGAGATCGTCGACCTGACCGGCAGCACCCCGAACCTGGCCGACCGGTTGCAGATCCGCGCCGTCGTCAAACAGCTCGACTTCGAGCCCGGCTCCTTCGGCAACCCCGGCTTCGAGCCGCTGGACAGCGGCACGCTGACCAACCTCCCCGGGATCAAGCTGGTGCCCGCGGGCCACTCCGTCTACATCTACTTCCAGATCGAATGGCCCAACGGCAGCCCGGAGGAGGACAACCCGTACATGAACGCGACGACCTCCTTCAAGTTCCGGGTCAACCTGGACCAGGTCAACCAGGGGAACTAGCCGTGGCGCGCCCGCACCGGAAGGGAGCCGGTGCGGGGCGGTCGCAGGAATCCGGGGAGATGAGGCGCGAGCATGAGGAAGAGGACCGCTCTGGCCCTGGGAGTCGCCACGGCCGGCGCGGCGCTGCTGTTGACCGTCGGCGGTACCTACGCCTACTTCTCCGCGAGTGCGGTCTCCGAGCCCGGCCAGATCACCGCGGGCGACCTCACGGTCGAGGTGGACGAGCGCAGTCCGAACGGGAGCAGCGGCCTGGTCGGCCTCGACGGGGCCGCACCGGGGGGACGCTGGCCGGAGTCCTCCACCGAGTCCTACACCCTGGTCATCACCAACACCGGTTCGCTTCCCGCGCTGATCGACTCCATCGACGTGGTGGTCACCAGCGAGGGACGGCCGGACCTCAGCGAGGCCCTGGAGATCAGGTACAGCCTCGTCTCCGGCGACCACGGACCGAACTGGTCCCAGGGCAGCGGCTGGGTCGGACTGGACCCGGGGCCGGTGCTCGACCGCCTGCCCCGGCGGCCCGCCCCGATCCGGCCGGGCCGGTCCAGCGCCCTCCACTTCCAGCTCCGGTGGCCCGACGGCGCGCCCGAGTACGACAATCTCTTCCAGGGAGCCGGGACCGAGTTCATGTTCGACATCACTCTCGGCCAGGCGTGACAGGGGGCGGATGAAGAGGACGAGGCTCGGCGGACCCGCGTTGGCGGCGGCCAGCGTCGCGGCCGCCGCGGCAGCGGTGTGCGGGGTCCTGGTGACCACTCAGGCGGCGTTCACCGCGCGGACCGCCACCGAGGCGCTGCCGGTCTCGGCGGGGCGCCTCGACGTCGCGCTCACCACCTCGCTGAGCGGGGCGGGCCCGGTCCGGGTCGACTTCTCCGAGGCGGGGCCGGACCTGATGTGGCCGGAGGAGGGCGCGTTCACGGTGTCGCTGCGCAACACCGGGGACCTGGACGGGAGGATCTCCGCCCTGGAGACGGTGGAGGTCGTCGACGGGGGGACCGCCGGCTCCGGGGCGCTGAGCCGGGCGCTGGAGGTGGCGGTCAGCACCGATCCCGGGCAGGACTGGCACGACCCGGCGCTGCGGTGGGAGCCGGTCGCCGACCAGGCGGCTCCCGAGGGCCGGGTCGTCGCCTCCGACCTGGGGAGCCTGCCCGTGGGGCAGACCCGCACCGTCCATCTCAGACTGCGTTTCACCGGAGGGGAGGAAACCGCCTCCACCGGGGCGACCGTCTCGTTCCGACTGGCCGCCACGGTGACCCAGGCGCACTGAGCGGGCCGGGGACCGCGCAGCGGTCTTCCCCGGCCCACGGTGCCCTGGACGGCGGAGGCCGGGAGCCGATCACGGGCTCCCGGCCATTTCCATCTCGGGGACGAGCAGGAACTCCACCCAGGTGGTCATCGAACCGTCGGACGCTTCGAGGCCCTGGTCCGACGGTCGGGCGCCGTCCGATGGAAAACGCCCCCATGCGCGGGACAGCACGGAGGCGATGAACAGGCCGCGTCCGCTCTGCGCCTCCTCGGGCGGCAGGACGGCGCGGGCTGCCTGCCGGGGGACCTGGGACTGCTGGCCTTGGTCGGTGATCTCCAGACGCAGCAGCGTCGGAGGGTCGCCCACGGTGGTGAGGGCCACCCGGACCGTCCCGCCCGGTTGCCCTGACCTGGTGTGTCTGATCGCGTTGGTGAACAGCTCGCTGGCGACCAGTTCCACCGAGTCGCGGACGGCTGGATAGGAGAGCAGCAGGGAGCGGACCCAGGAACGCACTCGGCCGCAGTTCTCGGCCGTCCCCGGGAAGGTCCGCGTCGCCTGGATCGGGTCTCGGGCGTCATCGCTCATGGGCATCACCATTCCTGGGCGTCGCATCGGATCGCACGGGGGACGGCTATCCGGTAACCGGTCCCTAACGCCCTGGAACGGTATTCCGGTCCTCCTTTTTTGTTCTCCGCCCGCATGACCTGTCGGGGAAGAGGAGTGCGGGCACGCGTCGGCTCCCGCGGAGTGCGCTCCGCGGGAGCGCGGGGCACCGGCGGGGCCGGAGCGGAGGAGAAGAAAGGCACGGGGATTCCCCGACGGAAAAGAGCAGGAGAATGCGGGGAGAGACGGTTCCCGCGCCGCCGGTTCCTCCGGCCGTCCGGTCGTGGGACATTCCAGAAACGGGAGGCGTGATCTTCCTTGTCGCGGTTGCGGACACGAAGAAGCCCGCGTCCTCGGGGGACGCGGGCTCCGTGCGGTCCGGGCGCCGCTGCCGTCAGGCAGGGCTGTGCCGACGGCGTCCGCCGCGCATCATCGCGATGAGGTAGACGCCGACCGCCGCCAGCGCGACCTGGACGATCAGGGTCAGCCAGAAGGAACTGGTGAAGCTCGCCATGATCGCGGTGCCGACCAGGGCCGCGACGATGCCGATGACGATGGTCAGCCAGATGGGCATGTCCTGCTTTCCGGGGACGATGAGCCGTCCGAGCGCACCGACGATCAGGCCCACGAAGAGCGCGCTGATGATGGTGCCGAAGAAACCGCCGCCGATTTCCATGCTTACCTCCCGATTTATCTGAGACACTCCCCAACTGCCCGCAGGTGCCGGAAAGATGCGCCGGGGCGGCGGGAGCGCGCGGCGGCCGGTGGGGCGCAGCGTGACCGAACGGTGGCAGAAACCGGATGAAGCGGACGCGGTGCGACACTATGCTCTTCGGCGGAGCCGACGGACCGGCCGCGGTTGCGGCCGCGTCGGCGGTGCCCGTACGGAGAGGACGGCGATGACCAGCGACACGGGAGGCGACGCCGCCGCGCAGACGGCCGCCGGTCCGGGCGGCCCCGCGGACAGCTACCCGGTGACCGCCCACGACGGGA
>Ga0207864_1003939_pt1 | contig 11832 bp, 10 predicted proteins | sample HigsolmetaAR202D_FD_184834 | JGI IMG/M metagenome (GOLD analysis project Ga0207864, IMG submission 184834) | Ionic liquid and high solid enriched microbial communities from the Joint BioEnergy Institute, USA - AR20-2-D (SPAdes) (version 2) ...
TTATAATTCTAAATCAGAATTGGCCGTGGGCCTGGCGGGCTCTTTGGTTGTATAAAATTGATTATATATGTCAGTATCCGACAAGATGGATGCGGATATCTTATCGTTGATAAACAGATTCCTTAGTAGCGTAAGGGATACGGCCAAGCTGCTTGTGTTGAGCAAGACGGTGGGGAAGTTAACCTGCTATCGACCAATGTGGGTCAATATCGCCACTCAGGGTATTCTCGACAGGATATATGTTAGGGAACTCAGACTCGACTTTGTTATACTGGACAGACTTGTCATGCCTGGTCTAGTTCATCTTGACCTCTATATGTCATCTATAGGCGAGTTGATAGCGCCTGATCTAGTATCACTGAGACTAAAAGAATCAGTCTGTCCTCCGCCCACATGCGTAGAGATCCTTGAGTACAAAAGAAGTGAGATTCCGAGATTCTTAATCTTACCCAATCTGCGGAAATTGGTGATCAGTTGGTGTCAAGTGACCGGCCCGTCCTGGAAGTTAGATAATCTTGAGGTGCTTATCTTGAGAAATCTACATGAGGGTAGTTATCTTTGCGTGACACTCTTCGCGAAGCTTAAGCATCTTAGAGTATTATCAGCTCGCACCGTGTATGGGTATAGTGATTCTCTTGAATCAATAAGAGTTGACAACACAGGATTGAGACTCACAGCACCTAGGCTGAAATACTGTTGGCTTGATCAATACGTAGAGGTCTTGGATAATTACACCATCAGTTACGATGGAGGTTACATTCAGGTGAGCCCTCGGCTGGAATTGTTTGGGAAACGCGGGGAGATTCTCGACCTCAATATGTTCCCCAATCTTAAGTTGATCTACGAACGAGATCAGTGGAAACAAGTATGTTCCAATGAAATTATAACGAGTAAAGACGCCCATATTGATGTTCTTACACACTTACCCATTGATCTCGAGGAATTGAAGAGTGAGCTCCGGAATTATACCATATCGGATGAACCGACGGATCTTTGTGGACTTCCAAAGGCCGTATGCATCTGGGACAAAAATTGCTTCAACGTACACCTAGATCATGTGATCAAATTAGAGGCCATAAGTGTAAACTTCACAAATTATAGCTTCCCTCGTTTGCTCAAACTTGAATCAATCGTCTCGTGGTTCGACGGGAAGATTATACCGTATGCGCCGTCCCTCGAATCGTTAAGTATCGTTACTTCATCGAAAGACATGAAGCCACTCGAGGAGCTTACGAAACTTAAATTACTCCAATGCAAGAACTGCGAATGTGATAAATTGCGTAATGACAACGTTACAAAGGTTGTTTTGGATAATTGTACGGTTGAAACGGCCATATTTCAAAACGCCAAAATTATCAAGATCACTTCTTCCCATATAAAAAGTCTTATAGTACCGAATGTCGACAAGGTGGTCCTCGACGATTGTGATATTGGCCACTTTATTGGCTATCCAGTCATACTTAAGAAATCCCCCCACTTCGTGAAATTTATTATGCCTCGGGATCTGCGCAAATCGGTTCGTGTATTGATGACACATTCGCTTTCCGATGTCACAAAATACCCTAATTTGTTGGGCGCTCATGTTATGTATGCTGATGCGGTAATCCCGAAAAACCTTAAATATCTTGGAGTAAAATATTACAGCAGATATTTCTTCGATGCACCTGGACTTATGGCACTTAATATCATGAGTGGTCTTACCTCGGAAGAGGCTGAAATACTCAAGCAGTGCATAAAATACGTCAATGTTCAATATAATCTCACGCCCGGCGGTTTCTAACCCACCCGCGGCCCGGGTTTCATAAGGTATTTTTTGTGACCGGCCGAAGGGCGGCCGGGGGTAAGATCCAAGGGCCGGAGGGCCTGATGCGGCTAAAAAATATACTACTCACAATCATATTTTGTCATACTTCGATATATGCAAGATCACATACTTTTCGTCACAGTAATGGCCGGACGACCCACTCCTCCCGGGAGTTATTGGGGATCAGGGAATAATTCTTTGAATAGATCGATAAAACCTACCTTGTGTCGCATATAATTAAATTCCCTGAACTCAATTGGCGCGGGAACGACGGCGGCATATTTAGTGGGAGCTATTAGAAGTTTAAGTCTGCTCATCTTCCGCAGATCGACATCTTTATCGATCCGCATAGTCACCAGAACCCGCGCATTGATGTTCATGGATGTTTTGGTCGTAACATAACAGATATATACCATATCAAGCTCATACACGAAGTCTCCAAGATCCTCGGGAGACCCACTAAAGTATAAGGCTCGCATACTTGGAAACTTTTTGGGATCAACCGCGTGGTCGGTCATCAACACGACACTATTTATGTCAATATTACGTCTCATATGATTAACATTGCACACATCAAGAACCGGCGGACAATCTAGAGCGGTAATCTCGGCGTTACGGATAATTAACTTCGACAACTTTGGGGCGATGATATGTGGATATATCCCGGTGATATGTCTAAATGGAAGCCTCTCTATCCCCAAATACCTCAGATTAGGCAAGTAGAATTTTTCTCCTTGCACTTTAACATCGACCAATCTCAGGTATTCGAGACTCTCTGGTAGATTATACAACTCTGTTTCACGTACATCTGCCTTTTTTACGTTGGGGGCATACCGAATAAAATCATGGGAAGTACTGGTAATATCCACAAGATTCACTAAAAGCCTCTTCACACAGTCATCTGAGAACTGACACCGATGTACATTGAGGGTTTTTATGGTGTTCGGCATCTCACTCAAGAATTGCGAGCTCACAAGTTTTAGATTCTCAAGCACATCGAATCGGCAGCGTATTATGCTGCAACGGTATGCTCGCAGAGTGACAAGCCTCTCGAACCTAACGTCGGAGATTGTACAATTGCAAGGATACTGTTCAATATCCAATTTCACCAAATATCTTAGACCCTCGCCAGTCAAAGATCCGGGGATATATTGTATAGTATCCCCAAGTATAAACTTATAATGTGGTCGGATCGTCAGGTCTTTTACGCGCCTTGTCGTCCCGACATATTCTACCACATTGAGTCCCACGACTCCCCTGAGAACGCCATCACCGTTGTAGCTTCGGAGCACCGTGTAACAACTAACAAAATCATCACGTGGCCGGGCACCCTCTCTACATTCTATTTTGGTGATACTGAAAGCTTCGTAATAATACTTACAGGTCAGTGAGAATCTGTTGTGATCCTTAACGCCTAAGAATTCAAGAATATGCCAGACCATCTCCGGTGGAAGAAAGATAGACATCGTAGTTCACAAACGAGTTTGTCACAAACGAGTTTGTCACAAACGACTTTGTCGTTCGGATAAGCTGTTAGGTACCAAGCTCCTAAACTTAGGCTGCTGAATCAATTTTTCATGATATCCTCCGCGGCTGCGGGGCCGCCTGTGAGGCTGGAGGCATACACTTTATAGGACTCGGCCTGGGTCAAAAAACAATTACAGCCGCGTCTCGGCTGGTCCTGTTGTTGTAGGTGTAGCTGATAAGTCAATCCATGTTACCTTGGCGGAGCAACACATGCTGATGAGATAAAAAATTATAATATCTTTCTGGGTGTTAGGGATGATGCCGGCGTTATCCTATATCAATCACCAAGGTCGAATCTGAAAAATATGAGGTCGAGTTATTTGGCAGCGAATTTTTGACTACCCGTACATGCACATATATAACTCTCCGTAGCATTGGAGGTACTAAAGGATATTCTTCAATTTTCCATCATATATTTGGTGCCTGGGCCTAGGTATCTGGCGCCCCTCGCGGCCGGAGGTATATAGCGAAGACCCAATAGCTCAAATATTTTCTCCTCAGAATTGGTAGGGATAAGCTTGAGGTTACCGTTCTTGTCAACTCGGTATAGACCGGTCTGATTCAGTCTGTATCCGCGCGACTTGGCATAGCCTCGCATAGTTTCATTGAATATCCAACTCCCGGTAAAGTATAGTAAGGCCGCCGCATAGCTCGAGTGCTTAATATGTAATATGTCGATCTGCCGGACACGTCCCGAGAACGGGCTGCGGTATAAGAAAGTAAGCCGTTCTTCTCCCACGGCCAGCGCCTCGATAAAGTTAGGATCGCGCCGAAGTTCATCTAGGACCCTACTGAGTAGAGTTTTGTCAAACCGACCCTTACGTGTGGTCAGTATGTCGATGTCCCCACTGTCCGGGGCGCCGCGGCGATATGATCCGGCGACCTCGGCCAAAATGTCCGGACTGAGTTTTCGTACGTGGGACAATATCAATGAGAAGATTTTCTCCACTTCAGCACGTGGTATCCTGGTGTTTAGATCGTCGTAATATCTAAGACCATATTCTTGCGCTTTGTTGAGCTTCACCCGCCCGGCCAGTACTTCACGTCTTAGGTCGGCCACTGACCTAATGTTGAGCCCGAGCCATTTTTTGACAGTGGCCGGGCCGACCCCCACGATGCGCCCCAACTCCCGCCGTGAAGCAACCTCCGGATGCTGACGTAGCTGCTCCAGCTCTTTTATGCGGCCCGTATTTGCGTACTCCAGGACCTTCGCATTGATGCTCCGGCCGCTGGGCTTTCTACCAGACTGCAGATCCGATGCCGCGCGGAGGTATGCCCGGGCCCTATGAGGATCATCTAGCAGCTCATATAGCTCACTCAACTCTAAGAAGATCCGTATAAGTTCCTCGTTCATTTCATATATTAACCATGTGATTTTTTGGCACCGTAAATATAACGTGTGAAATAATGGGCGGATCAGAATCCAAGGCAGTTGTTAAAAAATTATCCCAGGACATATCGAATATTGTTTCTCAGTCAGTGCAGGAATGTACTGTCGCCTCGGACCAGACGCAGGTGGTCACATCGAACAACTGGGGTTTCAAACTGTTCAGCAGTACAAAGGTGGTTCAACAGACAGACATAGCCAGCAGTTGCTTTAGTGATACAAAAAAGCAGACAGAGATACAGAATAAGATTATTGACCGAATAGCACAAGGCGCGTCCGGGGAGTCCGTTGCACTTCTGGGGGCGTTTGGGCAATCCGAGGCGGAAGCTCTTACTAACCTCACACATATAATCAAAACTAATGTTACTATGGAGAATATTCAAAGGACCTACAATGCTATCCGGCAGCAGCAGAGTGTTAGCTTTAACAATAGTGGGGTCGTATTGTTCGAATCCGCAGATATCTTACAAGGCAGCAAAGTGTTCTCGATGGCTGTCTTGCAGATTCTCGACAACGCCGGTGTATTTAATCAAATCCAATCATATATCGACCAAGAAACTAAATCCGAGCAGGGCGGGCTCTTTGACTTCATTACAGATTGGATCTGGTTATGGGTGCTAGTTGTGATAGTGTTCGTAGTTGTCGTCGGCGGCGTGTCGGCGGTTTGGCTACTTAGAGGGTCCAGACAGCAGGCGCCGGCCACCCCGGCCGCCACGGCAGCCCCGGCCACAGGGGCCGCCCCGGCCACAGGAGCTTAAGTAGGGATTACTAGGTCAGTATAGCCATCGTCGTCAAATACGCGCTGATGACTTTTCTCGGAGAACCTGACGCGTTTTTTATTGGCCCTGCGCGTCGCCAACGCAGTAATGATAATCAATAACAGCAGAAGAATAATGTAATATTTCATTGTCTATTATAGGATACAAAAATCTGAGGAGTTTGCCTACATTATTTTGTAGTATAGTATATACGAGATGGCATATGCTGCACTCGGGCGCTCTATCGAGAGCAGTAAGTTATTCAAGTGTAATGATCTTAGTAAATTTGTGGACTCTATAGTTACCCATCTGGCATCATCCGGAGTAAGCCGGGCGACGTTATTTGTATGCGAATATGCCGGCGTGCAGTTTCTCACAAAGATGGTCCCGTATGTCAAATATCCTGATATGATACCGGACGAGAATACCATGTATCCGGCGGATACGGAAATAGAGATTCTTAGAATTTTTCGCGAGGAGCTGATCAAAAAGAACATAACCCCCTGTATAATTGAGCTTATCTATCACAAAACATGCACGGGTATATCGAAACATCTCAAACCGTGGACCAAATGTGAGAAAATCCTTAGTGATCCTGCGTTTAAATCCATTAATCATCTTGTGGACTATATACTGTGTGAGTATAAGGATCATATCGACAACAAAGTATCCTATGATGTACTCTCCTTTCTGGTCCTCGAAAAATGCGACATGAGTATCGAGGCGTTTTTCACACGCGAACCATTTACCCCGGCCGGGCTTGCTATCATTAAATCGATCTTATTTCACATACTCTATACTTTGCTGGTTATAAGGCGAATGTTCCCGAAGTTTAGACACTGCGATCTACACTCTAATAATGTGATGCTAAAGTTTGACCCGTATTACAAATTCAGCGCCCATAATGTAAAATATTTCGTCTATGTGATAGACGGCGTAGAATATAGTGTACCTTACTTTGGCATCATACCCAAGATCATTGATTTTGGGTTCTCAATATTGCCGGAGAGGGGTATCATATCGGCAGCAGTCAAAAACAACCCTCTGGTCAAGTACGAAACATACGACAATGAATTCATACACTTGATGGGTGGCCTTTATACTACGGCGGAGCGTCATAACATGACTAACAGCGCCGAGTTGGATAAGCTATTCCGGCAACTGGACCCCAACAGATTCTATGCGGTCCGAGCGGCGGCCCTCATAAGGAACAATAAGAATGTGCCAACGTATGAAGACATGATAAAGAGTGAATTGTGGGACGAATATAGAACAATATCGCCAACAAAGCAGCAAATATATAGCAGATTTACTGCGGTCGCAGAATAGCGCCCGCCCGCGGCCGCAGAATAGCAGCCGGTCGGCCGCGGTCGGCCCCCGTGTTAAAATTTGACATTTTTTATACACATAGCAGAATGTATCACGTGATTAAGGGTAACGCCGGCCTGGACTGCCTGATCGGCACTATGGTTAACTACGAATATGGCGTGGAGATTTATAAAGATGGAAAGTTGCAGAAGAATCCTACGGAGCCGTATCCTCAGATTCGCCGTGGTAATAGGTTGTATCTCCCGAGATTTGAAGCCGGTATAGTTATGGTAGGGTCAGACGTCGACCTAAAGGAGTTAAAAAACAAGGTCATGTCCAAGCTAGCAAAGATGAAAAACAAGTTGAATCTACCGCCACGCAAAATATACTGCCATTCATGGTATATGCATACGATCACATACTATGAGCCGATAGATCCTGAGCCGTTTGAATGGAGTTTTACGAAGTTTTTGGAACTCAAAGGCCACGACTATCACATTACATTATTCTATGATATATATGACGTTGCAAAGTCCCCACACAACTGTATAGTGGATAGACCAATTTCCTATGCTGAATTTAAGGGATATGATATGTTGATCCCACGTATTTATCTTTCCAGCTTTGGGAACGACATAGTATCCCTTAACATCCATAAATTAACATTCGAGGTATTCAAATGTAATAAGCACAGATTCTCGCGCATACGCTGCCCAATGTATGAGGCTCCATATGATAAGCTAAAATTTATGACAATTGACAACCTGTATACTGGGAAATTCTGTGTAGCCTGCGAGAGAATGTTGTTCGGGAAGATGGTGGCGATACCAAATCCGACCTTAACTGCATTTGCGGGTGTATGCTATTATTGTGCACATCTCGACACTATCGAGAACATATTCCCGCCGGCTCCATTCATCATATACACAACTCACCCAGATACTCCAATGGATGCGCTTATGAAAAAAAAGGCGTACGTGAAAAATCAAGATTCCTGGGATTTGTTATACAATTTAGCCAGCCACACTGAGTATGACCAAGACAGTGACACTTACATAATCAACAACAAATACATAGCAACCAAAAACCCCAATAACTTTATCTCCTCGAGACACGTTAATATAGCGCTTGAAAAAAACCTCAAGATTGTTGGCTATATATGAGTTCATGGCATGGTCGGGCCCGGATCCCGAGGGGCTTATTTTTTGCATCCTCGGCCGGGGAGAGTTAGGCCTGCCAAACATATTGACATCTTACACATTTGATAGAGAAACTTGAGGCTTCATCGGCGGCCTTGCGCTGGAATTCTATCTTGACGGTTTCATTTCCACCACATTTTCTGCAGGTATAAATGTGTGAGACTTTGAGTTCCGCCTTCTGTTCGCGCCTGAGTTTTATCCACTCCACTATGTCCGCCGAGGCATCCGGGCAGAGATCATAGGAGGACATTGTTGCTATTTCGCTGGGTTTTATTTTGCCCGTGAATAGCATATCTAGTGCGTGTGTAGATCCGATGAGGCTGTCGGGGTCTAGGTTAGACATAACTCGATAACAGCATGAACTATAGCGTTCAACAAAGATGGGATTATTGAAGTTTCTGTCGGTGCCAATATCTCTGCACTCGGCAATGACTCGATTGTAACAACTTCTTTCTATATGGCGCACCAACTTCTCGCGCTTCTCCGCGCTTAGCTCGGCCCACTTTTCATGCTTCGAGAGTACCTCTGAGATACACTTTTTGATTATATCGCGATGATCCATACAAGCACTAGTAAGTTAGCGTAATCAACTTTTTAAACCGCTCCTAATCTTAAAAAATATACCATGGTGTGGTCTGACGTCGCGCCATGCCAGGCCGCGCGGGATCAGCCATTTACCCAGGAAATCCCCCAAGCGATTGCACCAGAGCTATATCGCCAGGGACACGGTCCAGTGGCCTTTCTAGTATAGTGATAAGATTTTTTTCCGTAGCCCAACCCACGACGACCTTAAGGCCGTCCAAGTTGTCCTGCCATATATAGCCGGCACCGAGAGGCGCATGAATATCCTTGCCGGATCCTAATCCTGGCGCAAGACTGTCATTGAGGTGTAAAGCGGTAGGGATGTCGCCCGGAAGTTCGTGTATCCAGTTCCAGGCCGCATCGTGGTCCCTGAGTAACACTCCGCACGCGTATAGATGTGCAGTATCAATACACAATCCCAGTCGCACCCCATTGACTGTGCTACCGATGCGTTCAAAGAGGCGCCGAATCTTTTCTGGGGTCTCAAATGTGTGGTCCGAGGGCTTGGCCGCGTTTATTTCTAGCCACAGAGTTTCACCTGCTGGCGCTCCATCCGTACATCTATCAAGAACCGCCAGGTGATCATCACATTTGCCCAGATGTATGATGACCCCCGCCGCGCCCATGCGTTGACTTATCTCCAATTCTTTCTTGATGTTTGCGACCGAAGGTATGCTGCCGTTCCATGGTACATCTACATAGGCGCCGTGGATTATTATGGTCGCCCCCGCGTCTGTAAGTTTTCTTACGGCGGCTATTTCCTCATCCGATACTATTTTACAATAGTTTCTCGGCCCGGTCACAAATATCTGGGCGCAAAGTGGCAGGCCAAATCCTCTCAAGATATCTTCGGCCATATAAAGATTCTCATAAATCGGCCGAGAGACCTTTTTGTCGCCTATTAATATAGTTTTGTTCACGTGAAACCCGAGGGGCATTTTCCATTTTTACCTATCATTGTTTTAATTTATTGAACAATGTATGCGTCAGGCATTAATGATGAAAAACCAAGCACTCATACGCAATGGCGCGAAACGCGTACCTTTGCATATACCGAGCAAATGAATGACAACGATATACGAGAATTTGCAGCGTACCTGGCCAAGAGCTATAACTGTCCACCGTCTGATATTTCTTTCTCGTTCGAGCGCATTACTGATCCTGCAGATACGGATCGCAAGACCTGTCTGTGGCTAATCTTCAAGATGAAGTGCGCGTCGGCAAGCGGGTCAGTGATGCGTAACATATTCAAAATCAAGATCCGCATGCCTGATGATCTTATACAAAGGGCCGAAATGGAATTGCGTACGCGCACAGCCAATATGGCAAAACTCCTGTCGGCGCCCGTGCCGCAGAGGGTAGCAACGCCCAAGAAGGCGCCGCCCAATCTGCCCGCGGGGACCGCCGGCATGCCGCAGTTGGGCATGCCCCCTATGCAAACCATTAATAGGGCGCCGCCGAGGATCATAAGTGCGCCCAAAAAAGCGCCTGTGCGTGCTAGAATAGCTAATAAATAGGAGCGCTGTAAAAAGTTGATATTTTTTAAACCAATCCGATAGTATACGAAGACAATGTCTGTGCTAACACACGAGGGTTTCATTGTTCCATACTCGTTACTCAAAAAGCGCATTGGACCCGAGCGGATCAATGCGTTATTCAAAAAGCTTACCGTTATCACGCCACAAAAGATAGGACCTCCGATCGTTGCCAAGATGTACGAGCCTGGGAAGTGTGATGGAAAGTGGTTTGTGCGTCTGCCAAGAACTCTAATACGTGATCTACTCGAGAGAAAAATCCTCAACTCCGTGAAGGTAGATTTCGCACCGCCAACACGAATCGGCGCGGAGCCTGAAGGAACACCAATACCCTTGCAAACCAAATTGTTCGATAACCAACAATTGATATTGGAATACTTGATGAGCAACGTGTTCACGCCAGAAAGGATTTCCGGCGGCACGGCCACGGGCATACTCAACCTACGTGCGGGCCTGGGAAAGACTTTCGTCGCGGCCGGGGTCATCTCGAGGCTACGATTTAGGACGCTTTATATTGTTCCTAAGCGCCCCTTGGCGGCCCAGGCGGCGAGGGATATCGCGGCGGCCCTACCACAACTCTCTATAGCCAACGGTCTACAAGGCGCCGAGGATGCCGACATTGTCGTATTGGTGATTAACACGGCACTAATGCAGCCGAGCGAATTCTTCCGTGGCTTTGGGCTAGTCATACTCGACGAGGTGCACTCTTATTGTAGCGCCCAGCGCCGCAAGATATTATGGAGAAGTACATGGGCGGTGCTAGGTATGAGCGCTACAACCGAAGATCGCGCTGACGGACTTGACATAATCGCGCACAAGGAGCTCGCGTTTGACGGCATAATCCGCGCGGAAAACATCCCGGGCTTTGCACACGATGAGGTCAAGTTTGACTGCACTGCCAAAGTAATCAAGTACTATGGGCCGCCCGAGTATACTCAGAATCTCATCCACGAATCTACGGGCCTCGTATTCACGCACTATATGCACGAACAGTTTCTCAATGATAAGTTTAGGCTCGGTTTGGCCGTGAATGAACTCGTCAAGCTATACAATGACGGCCATAACATTTATGTGTTTGCGGAAGAGATTGGGTTGCTCAGGCGGGCCAAAGAGGCGTTCGAGCAGGCCACCGGCGCGGCCGAGAGCGAAATGTTCATTGGGGGACTCGATGATGAGCGATTGGCGGCGATCTCGGACACGGCACGTGTGTTATTCAGTACCTACGGATACGCAGGTACTGGTATCTCTATAGTACGTATGAGTGCTATATTATTCCTTACGCCGCGCAAGGCGAATATGAAGCAGATCTTGGCACGCATCCTGCGCCGAGGATCAGACCCGGCCATCCCCCGCGTGGTTGTCGACATTGTGGACGAGAAAACCGCATTGAGACACCAATTCAAGGAGCGGCGAGCGGCATATGACCAATACGGGTTCAAGATCAGCACATTGAAGGTCTGGGCGCCCGAGCAAGCCACAGCGGCGCCCGAGCATTGATACAAAAAATAATGTCGACGGGGGCCGATGTTCATGCCGGGTCATCTAATTCTTTTTTTCCACACAAGATTATTCGAGGACTTAATCTTTTATGCGGCCGGCCATCATCTGTATCATTCTCATTACTCCCCCGAGCAACCTCAAGAGCAGTGCATTGACGCATAAATCTTTTAGAAAGACAAGATTCTCTGTAATGTCTTAGAGTCTTATCTCCTACGATGAGTCTCAGATATAT
>Ga0207864_1003942_pt1 | contig 11829 bp, 7 predicted proteins | sample HigsolmetaAR202D_FD_184834 | JGI IMG/M metagenome (GOLD analysis project Ga0207864, IMG submission 184834) | Ionic liquid and high solid enriched microbial communities from the Joint BioEnergy Institute, USA - AR20-2-D (SPAdes) (version 2) ...
CTCTCCGATTCCCGCTGTCTCTTCGGAGGCTCACCTCCCCGCGACGGCCGCTCACCGAGTTGCACCTGCAGGCGGTTCTCTTTCCCGTTCCGCTTGATCACGATGGGAACCTTCTGCCCCGGCGGCGTGGACGAAATTTCGCTAATCAACTCATCCGCCGTCTTGATCGTTTTGCCGTTGAACGAAACGATGACGTCAAAGGGTTGAAGGCCAGCCTTGTGGCCCGGACTTCCCTCGCTGGTCTGCACGACGTAAGGCGCCTCAAGTCCTTTCACTCCGAGCTTTTCGGCGATCTCCGACGTGAGATCTCGGACGACGACGCCGAGATACCCGCGCACGATTCGCCCTTTCTCCCGAAGCTCCGGCAAAACGCCTTTCACAGAGTTGATTGGAATCGCAAAACCGATCCCTTGCGCGCCCGCATGAACCGCATTATTGACCGCGATCACCTCTCCTTTCAGATTCACCAAAGGGCCACCTGAATTCCCCGGGTTGATGGGAGCGTCGGTCTGTATATAGGTCGTTAAAGGGAAATCGGGCGACGGGCGACCTTTTTGTGAAATAATCCCGTGAGTCACCGAGTGCCCCTGCCCGAAAGGATTTCCGATGGCCAAGACATATTCGCCCACTTGCGCCCGGTCGGAATCGCCGAGAACGACGGGAACAAACGCGCGCCCTTTCTCTTGGGCTTCAAGAAGAGCGATATCAAGCTCCGGGTCCCGCCCGATCACTCTCGCTTTCGCCGGTCGTTCGCCAGGATGTTCCGTAAACGAGATCGAGATTTCCGCCGCTCCGTCGATAACATGATTGTTCGTCAGAATGATGCCGCTTGCATCGATGATGAAGCCCGACCCGAGAGCGACGAGACTCGGAAACGCATCGGGGAAAGGAAAGGGAAACGGCGCCCCTCGACCGCCGCGCCCGAAAAACTCTTCAAAAAGTCGACGGAAGAATTCTTCCGGTAGCGGGGCGCCCTCCGGACGCCCTACGCGGGTGACGCTGGAAATATTCACGACCGATGGGATCACTTTCTTCGAGACTTCAACGAAAATATTAGCGCTCTCGCCGGATGCGACAACCATCAACGACGGCGGAGTAGGCGCCTCTTGACTCGGCGTTTGGGCGAATGCCGCGGAGACCCATCCGACCGTAAAAACAATACAGAAAAAACTGCCGAGCCGAAACCAAGGCACGCATATCACCTCCCCCGCCCTTTTCCGGCGCCCACCAAGATAACCCACCCGATGGGCCTTGCGAATAAGGCTTTTGGTGGTTAGAACGTCCCCATGTCGATACTGCAATTCAATCCCCACGAATTTTTGGCCCAACATAAACCATCCGCCGATTGGATCGGCTTGCGCACAGTGAGAGAAGTCACCTCATCGCGAGTCGTGCGTCTCGATCGGCCTGATCGAAACCATACGGATCTTGATCAGGGTGCGATGATCGAAGTTCTCATCGATGGTCATTTCGGATACGCCGGCACCGCCGATTTAAGCGCGGAAGGCCTTAAGCGCGCTCTCGACCGAGCGATTGAAGCAACCCGCGCCGCGAGCAAGAAACGCGTTTTCCGCTTCACGACCGAAGAAAGACCGAACGCGCGCGGCGAATACCGCAGCATACGGCAGAAAAACTTGGATGAGACAAGTTTGGCCGAAATCACCGACTGCTTGATGGCCGCATCGAAGGCGATGAGCATTTCGGACACAATCGCGAATCGTGTCGCGTCAGCGATGATCATCCAGACGCAGACCGACTTCTTCTCCACGTCCGGTGCCGAGATCCGCCAAAACTTCGACTTGGTGAACATTGATTTCGCGGCGACCGCGGTACGGGGTTCGGAATCCCAGACACGGACTTACTCGAAAATGGGGCAATGGGGCGGTGAAGTTTTTGAAAAAGACTTTTTCGTCGCAGAGGCCGAACGGACCGCGAAAGAAGCTCTCGAGCTTATCGAAGCTGAAAACTGCCCCGAAGGAAAATTCGATCTCCTGCTCTATCCGGACCAAATGATCCTGCAAATCCACGAGTCAATCGGGCACCCGCTCGAAATCGACCGCATTTTGGGCGACGAAAGAAACTACGCCGGCTGGAGCTTCGTGAAGCCTGAGGACTTCGGCCGATTGCAATACGGCTCGCCCCTCATGAACGTGACATTTGACCCGACCCAGCCTCACGAGTTCGCAAGCTACGCGTTTGACGACAGCGGAAATCCCGCAACGAAAGAATTCCTTATTAAAGACGGGATTCTTCTGCGTGGCCTCGGCTCGCTCGAGTCGCAACGCCGCTCGCAGCTACTCGGGGTCGCCAACTACCGCTCTTCATCATGGAACCGGGCGCCGATCGACCGCATGGCGAACATCAACCTCGAACCCGGAGCCTTGTCGCTCGAGGAATTGGTTTCACAGATGAAGCGCGGAGTGATCATGAAGACCAACCGTTCCTGGTCCATCGACGACTACCGCAACAAGTTCCAGTTCGGTTGCGAATACGGCCAGTGGGTCGAAGACGGCCGCATCGTCAAAACGGTCAAAAACCCCAACTACCGCGGCATCACAGTAGACTTCTGGAACCGTCTTGTCGGTGTGGGCAACGCGGACTTGGTCGAAACCTTGGGTTCTCCCTATTGTGGGAAAGGCGAGCCAAATCAAGTGATCCGCGTCGGCCATTCGTCGCCGCCCTGTCTCTTCCGCGAAGTTGAAGTCTTCGGAGGTCACGCATGACACATAAAAGCGAATTCACCCATCATCTACGCCGCTACTTCCAAAGGGCTTCCGAAGCGCTTTTTAAGGAGCTTCGGTCTGGTGAAGAACTGACATTGAGCTTAAAGGCCGAAGATCAACTCTACGTCCGGTTCAACGGTAATCTCGTGCGCCAAAACACCAACGTCGAACAGATCAATCTGACGCTGGGATACCAAGGCGGAGGGCGCACAGTTTCGCAATCGACGACCGTGAGCGGAAACGCGGACCGCGATATCCCGCACCTGCTGCATCTTTTAAATGCTTGCCGCGAGGAAGCGCGGGTCTTGCCTTCCGATCCCTATCAAGTCCCCTTTCAAAACAATGGGGAAAGCTACAACGAGTTTCAAGGCGAGCTTCCCCCCGTGGACCAGCTCTTTGACGAAATCACAGCTCCGGCAGCGGGTCTTGACCTAGCGGGTCTTTTCGCCGGCGGCGCCAGCATCCGCGCCAACCGCAACTCGCACGGGCAGGATCATTGGTTCGCGACCGAAACCTTCTTCATGGATTACTCGCTCTACGACGGCCCCCGCGCCGCCAAGGGTGTCTACGCCGGGGCGCAATGGAACTCGACGGACTGGGCCGCCAATCTCGCGCGTACGCGGGAGCAACTCCAGCTGCTCTCGCTTCCGCAGCAAAACATCAAACCGGGCCGCTATCGCACTTATCTTGCGCCGGGGGCGGTCTCGGAACTGCTGAGCATCCTGAGCTGGGGCGGATTTTCGGCATCCGCCTGGAAACACGGATACTGCCCGTTTAAGAAACTCGCCGAAGGCGAAGCGAAACTCTCGCCTCTCTTCACTTTAAAAGAAAACTTCTCGTTGGGACTTTGCCCGCGCTTTAATTCTATGGGCGAAGTGGCTCCGGAGACGTTGACCCTTATCGAAAACGGTGAATTGCGGGAGTTTCTTGTCAGCTCCAAAACCGCGAAAGAGTACGGTCTCAAATCCAATGCCGCTGAACGGAGTGAAAGCCCGCGTTCTCCCGAAATCGCCGCCGGCTCAATCGACGAAAAGCAGATTTTGCGGGAGATCGGGACAGGGCTTTACCTTTCAAACCTTCATTATTTGAACTGGAGCGATCACATGTCGGCCCGGATCACGGGTATGACCCGCTACGCCTGCTTCTGGGTCGAAAACGGCGAAATCGCAGGCCCCATCAAAGATCTCCGCTTTGATGAAAGCATGTACGAGGCACTGGGCTCCAAGCTCGTCGGCCTCACCTCAACCTCCGAGATCGAGCCAGCCGTTGGCACCTACGACATCCGCTCCGTGGGCGGTGTTCGCGTCCCTGGTATGCTCATCGACGATTTCACCTTCACGCTTTAAAAGCCTTCAAGGAGCCGCGCAGTTCGGGCGGCTCCTTCATTACATTCAAACTGCGACACGCCGACTCACATCGGGCGTCAAAACCGCCCAGAGTCAAAAAAATGCTTAATTTTTCACAGAGAGCTTCGTCTGGTAGCGATAACCCTTGTCATAAGGGGCTTTTTTCAACGATTCTTTTCAGCCGGGCAGGTGCCGTAAACCGATCGGGTATAAAGGAGTTTCGCTCATGTTGAAAATCGATCTTGAAGGAAAACTCGCACTCGTCGCCGGCGTTTCCGATGACCAAGGATTCGGATGGGCGATCGCCAAAGCATTCAAAAAAGCCGGTGCGCGTGTGATCGCCGCGTGCTGGCCGCCGGTCATGGGAATTCTGCAAAAAGGACTCGAACGCGGAAAGTATGACACAAGCCTTGGCGACGGCACCGAACTCGTTTTCGAAAAAATCTATCCGCTCGATGCGATGTACGATACGTGGGAAGATGTGCCCGAGGATATCCGCACCAACCGCCGCTATCAAGACCAAGGCGACTTTACCATCTGCGGCCTGCGGGACGCGATCGTCCGCGACTTCGGCGAAGGTGCCCTGAACATCGTCGTTCATTCGCTCGCGAACGGTCCTGAAGTACAAAAGCCTCTCATGGAAACCTCTCGCGCCGGCTATCTGGCCGCAAATTCAGCCAGCACTTACTCGTTTGTCAGCATGGTGAGCCACCTTTCGCCGATCATGGCCAAAGGGGGAAGCTTTCTCACCCTTTCCTACCGCGCAGCCGAGTGTGTGATTCCCGGGTATGGCGGCGGAATGAGTTCCGCGAAAGCCGCACTCGAAGGAGACACGCGCACACTCGCCTTTGAAGCGGGACGCCGTTACGGCCACCGCGTGAACGCGATCAGCGCCGGTCCTCTCGCGTCGAGAGCGGCCCGCGCGATCGGAACGATTCAACGTTCGATCCTGTATTCGCAGATGAACGCTCCTCTCACGAAAACGCTGACGTCCGACGAGGTCGGAAACACGGCGGCTTTCCTCTGCTCGGATCTCGCCAGCGCGATCACGGGCGAGGTCGTTCATGTCGATAACGGCTTGAGCATCATGGGCGTCGCCGTTTCTGCGATCCAAGAGCTGGAGAAGGCCGACGCGAACACCACGGAAACGGCCCCGGCGGAATAAACGCTTTTGGACGAAGGCGGCGCTTTAAACAGGCGCCGTTTTCTTAGAACTGAATTCTCATCCCGAGACCCAGGCTCTTGTCTGTGGCCAGCAAGCCAGCCGCCCAATGCCACGACGGACCGTACATCAGTGACACATCGAACTCGACGTCGCGCTCGTGACCCCAGCCGGGGCGCCACGACAGCTCGACATCGGAAAAGAAAGCCTGCGTCCACTGGAAACGTTTCTCAAGATCGATTCGGAATTTCCCCTCGTGCTGAAGAAGAAGCTGCGTATCAATCCGCATCGGAAGTGTGTATCCGATCCCGATTGTTCCATAGGCTTTATCGTGATAAAACGTCGCGCCCCCGACGACGTTTAAAAAATTTCCGAACCATCGACGATAAACGACATCCCCTTCACTCGCCCATGCTTCATGGAGCGAAAAATGCTTTCCCTCCGCATTATGTGTTTCAAACGCCGCCTCGAATTCGTCCCAAGTGCGCGCGAGCCGCAGCTTGCCGTGCGCCGTGTGGGATGCCGCTAAGATTCTCGCGTAAGTGTAAACGTGATCGTGCCGGTGCGGATCCTGCTCGTCATATTTCTTCATCTCCGGCGTCGGTTCAAAGTTTCGGTATTTCACGAAACGCGCCATCCCGTTTTTCATGTGATAAAGGTTGTGGCAATGGAGCATCCACACGCCTGGCTCGTTGGCGTAAAACTCGATCGTTCTCTTCCCGTGAGGAGGAACATCGACCGTATGTTTGAGCGGAGCACGTTTTCCGCCCGCATTGAGCACGCGAAAGAAGTGCCCGTGAAGATGCATCGGATGATGCATCATCGTCTCATTTTCAAAAGTGATGCGTACGATATCCCCTTCATCGATTTCAATCAGACGGTCTTCATGAATCGCCTTTCCGTTAATATGCCAGACGTAGCGTTCCATATCGCCGCCAAGAACCAGTTTTAAGTCATAGATCTTGGCGTCTTCGGGAAGTTCCGTCGATTCGACTGCACGAAGCGCATCCACGGTCAGACTTTCGATCACTGGCTCATGCTGAGCGTGACGACCTCCGTGCCCCTGATCCGCGTCGCCGTGGTGATCGCCATGAGGTCCGCCATGCACCGAGTGGCCGCCGCGCTCCATCGGAACATAGAGATCCGGCATCGGCTTGTCAGGAGCATGAACCTTTTCACCCATCCCGATCCAGCCCGAAGCGAATCCAGTTCCATCTTGAGCGGTGGCGCGTAATTCGTAATTCTTGTGTTCCTTAAGGGTAAAGAGGATGTCGTAGGTTTCGCCCATTCCCAACAAGAGCTCTTTCGCCCGAACCGGCTCGATATCGACACCGTCGGCCGAAATCACCGTCATCAGCTCCTGCCCCAAGGAAACATGGAAATAACTTGAAGCCGCCGCATTAATGATCCGGATGCGGATTCGTTCTCCTGGATGCGCGAGGAGAAGCTGGGAATCGATCTTACCGTTGATGAGAAAAGCGTCGTATCCCACGTCCGAAAGATCCATCCCTCCCATCCTCGCCCACTCGTTCGCGAGATACGTCTTCAAGGCTCGGGCTCGGATCGCGCCGGATATCGAGCGAATCGAGTTTTTCTTATAAAGATAGTAATCGCCGTCTTTCCGCAGATTACGCATGATTTGATCGGCGTTTTCGTCCGACCAATCGCTTAAAACAACGACCAGCTCTTTGTCGTAATCAATCTTTCTTTTCTTCGGATGAACGATGAATGCGCCGTAAACACCCTTTTGTTCTTGAAGGCCCGTGTGCGAATGGTACCAATATGTTCCATGCTGGCGGAGCTTGAAGCGAAACGTCCTCGACTGCCCCGGCAAAATAGGCGGCGTGTTGACATACGGAACGCCGTCTTCAAGAGGAGGAAGCAGGATTCCGTGCCAGTGGATCGACACCTCCTGGTTCGCCACCTCGTTTTTCACAACGATTTCGGCTTCATCTCCCTCCGTAAACTCCAACGTCGGCGCCGGGATACTTCCGTTTACGGTCAAGGCGAAGTCCACCTCTTTCTTCCCGCTCATGTTTAACTTTTCGTTGCGCACGACCAGTTCATAGCGAACCGTTTTCGCAAGCGCCGAAGCGGAAAAAAAGGTCAATATCGAAACAAGAGCAACCCGTAACCTCAGCTTCATCGCATCCCCATACGGCTCTATCGTCCGGCTAAATTTTCCAAGATCGGACAGTCGGGCCGACTGTCACCACGGCAGTTCCGGGCCAAGTGTTTCAGCGTATCGCGCATCGCCTCAAGCTCTCTGATCCTCTCGTCCAGCCGCATGATATGCTTTTGGACAAGAATTTTGACCTCGGAGCTCGCCCGCGATTTATTCCGCCAAAGGCCGACAAGTTGTTTGATTTCCTTCATCGAAAATCCGAGACTTCGCGCTCTTTTCACGAAAATGAGCGTGTGCACATCCGCATCCGTATAGACGCGGTAACCTGACGCCGTCCGGCTCGCTTTTGGAATGAGGCCTATGGATTCATAATGACGAATCAACTTGGCGTTGACGCCCGACGCCTTGGCCGCTTCACCGATATGCATGTCACCCTCACAAACTCGTCTTGAGACTAAAGCTTCCAATTATTGAAAGGTCAAGAAGAGTTGATTTGACCTTCCCATGATTGGAGGGTTGATAGTAGCGATGAACGCGTTCAAACGGAGACGGAGAATGGACGAACGATTCGCTATCGATCCCGTTTGCGGAATGAAAGTCGATCCGGAAGCCCCGAGAGGCGGACAGGCCTTCTACAAAGGTACAAGTTACTATTTTTGCAATCCCAAGTGCAAAACGAAGTTCGAAGCGGAGCCCGAAAAATACCTTCGGAACAAAGCAATCCCCGTCTCCGAAGCAGATAAAGCAAAAACCTTTACTTGCCCGATGCATCCGGAAATCCGGCAAAAAGGCCCGGCCGCTTGCCCCCTTTGCGGGATGGCTTTGGAGCCGGAGGAGATCGGATTCGAAGAAGAGATTCATCCGGAGCTTGCCGACTTCACGAAGCGACTGAAAATATGTCTTGTTTTCACGATCCCACTCCTGCTTCTCGCGATGTCGGATCTGATTCCGGGCCAGCCGGTCCAGAAAGCCGTTCCGGGCTGGCTTAATGCTCTCATCCAATTCGCGCTCGCGGGTCCCGTTGTTCTTTGGGGCGGCCTTCCGTTCTTCAAGAAGGGATGGGATTCCGTCCGCTCCCGTCACCTCAACATGTTCACGCTCATCGCGATCGGGACAGGTGTGGCCTATGCTTACAGCGTGATCGCCACTTTCTTCCCGCAACTTTTCCCTGAGCATTTCCGCATGCACGGGATGATCGCGGTTTATTACGAGGCCGCCGCTGTCATCACTTCGCTCGTCCTTTTAGGTCAAGTTCTCGAGTTGCGCGCCCGAGGACGTACGGGCAATGCGATTCGCGCCCTTCTGGGACGTGCGCCCAAAACCGCCAGAAAAATCCTTCCGGATGGACGTGAGGAGGATATTCCGATCGAAGACATTCGGATTGGAGACCGGCTACGCGTGCGTCCCGGCGAAAAAGTGCCGGTCGACGGCAAAGTCGTCGAAGGAAAAAGCTTCGTCGACGAGTCCATGATTACAGGCGAACCTCTATCGGTCGAAAAAGGCCCCGGTAGTGCCGTCACTGGAGCCACCATGAACGGAACAGGAACGTTCGTCATGGAAGCGACTCGTGTAGGCTCGCAAACGCTGCTTGCTCAAATCGTGAGAATGGTCGCGCAAGCCCAAAGAAGCCGCGCGCCGATCCAAAGACTCGCCGATTTCGTCTCAGCGTACTTCGTCCCCACCGTTATCCTGATCGCCGTGGTTACCTTTCTCGTGTGGCTCAAATTCGGTCCCGAGCCCGCTTTGACTTACGCGATCTTGAACTCCGTGGCGGTCCTCATTATCGCCTGCCCTTGCGCTTTAGGTCTCGCAACCCCCATGTCTGTTATGGTCGGCATCGGGAAAGGCGCGAGCCACGGAATCCTCATTAAAAGCGCGGAAGTCCTCGAAGAAATGGAAAAGATCTCCGTTTTGGTGGTCGATAAAACCGGAACCCTCACCCTCGGCAAACCTCGGCTACACGCTATTTCCGTTCTCCCCGACTGGAACGAAAACGAAGTTCTGAAACTCGCCGCCGCCGTCGAAAATACAAGCGAACACCCGTTGGCCAAAGCGATCGTCACGGAAGCCAAGAAACGCAGCCTTGAACTTCTCGCCGTCGGCGATTTCTCCTCCATGACGGGCCTCGGTCTTAAAGGCCGGGTCGACGGGCAAGAAATCCTCGTCGGAAACAAACACCTCATGAACAAGTTCCGCGTCGGAATCGAACCTCTGGAACGAGCGGCGGAAACCTTGCAGCGTTCCGGTGCCGGCACTGTGTTCATCGCCGTCGACCGGAAACCCGCCGGCCTTATCGCCGTACAGGACCCCATTAAAGCTACGACGAAAGATGCCATCGAGTACTTCCACAAAAACGGCATTAAAGTCGTCATGCTCACAGGCGATAACCGCTTCACAGCCGCCGCCGTCGCATCGCAAATCGGTATCGACCGTTTTGAAGCCGAACTCCTGCCCGACCAAAAACAGCAATACGTCAAACAACTCCAAGCGGCCGGCGAAGTCGTGGCGATGGCCGGAGACGGCATCAACGACGCGCCCGCGCTAGCTCAGGCCAATATCGGTATCGCGATGGGAACCGGGACCGACGTCGCAATCGAAAGCGCCGGAATCACGCTCATTAAGGGCGATCTCACGGGCATCGCCCAGGCCCATCAACTGAGCAAAAAAACGATGGCGAACATACGGCAAAATCTCTTTTTCGCTTTTGTCTATAACACTCTCGGAATACCTGTGGCCGCCGGCGTTCTTTTCCCGTTTTTCGGCCTTCTCCTGAGCCCGATGTTTGCGAGCCTCGCGATGAGCTTAAGCTCCGTATCGGTGATCACAAACGCGCTCCGCCTGCGAAACTTAAAACTTTATTCCGCCAAAAATCTCCTCACTTCTTCGGCCGGCCAACGGTAATGGTTGCAGTCACCATCAACCAGGCGGAGCGTGACTTTTACGCCCTTTTTCCGCGCCTCGTCGGCCCATTCTTTCGGTCCCTCGAAGAGTCCGAAATCGTCGTGCTGACAAGCCGTCACGTAAACCGGCGGCATCTTACATGCGTTTCGCATGAGTGCTGATGGACGGTTTTCACGCCAGCGCTTTGGGTCTTCATAGTTCCTCACGATCAGGAAGCTCGGGCGCCAATCTCTGTTCCGCCAAAATGGAAGCCAGGGATCCGTACTGTCGGGAACCAGCATGGGATTCAAGAGCGCGCAACGTTCAAAAAGATCCGGCAAAGCCGCGCAGATCACCGCGAGATTCGCGCCCCCCATCGAGCGACCGAGCGCTTTGTACGGCTTCGGCAATCGAAACTTCGCCTCCAAATGAGGAAGGATGTTGTCTCTAAAGTTCGCCAGCGTCGCTTTTTCGGGACCGACAGTGCGCTCGGAATACGGGGTGATGAGCCACGAAATACCGAAGCTCACCACGACCACACGAATCGGCCCGAGTCCGTTGAGTACCGTATCGAGATCCACCTCATCCGCAAGCGACCTCTCCATTACTCTCGCGTCATCCAGAAGGCCATGAAAGAAGAACACGGTTTGCCGCGGGTTCGGAGCCGTTTCATAGACGCAATACTCAGCTCCCGAAACCGAGCCGCACTCCCGCCCCGTCCATCCGTCGGCGACGATGGAGCGCTTCCGAAAAGGCTCCGTGACCGCGCCAGTGATCGTCACGCAGGCGGTGAGAAATAAAAGAAACGCGAGCGGCAAAAAGCGCATCGCCCCATTCTTTCTTCGATAGGCCGAGGTCCTCAACTCTAAACACGCAATGTCTAACGTGAATCTAGTCTCTCCAGTTATAAAAACTGCCTCACAAGCCCCAACTCGTCTCGTTGTGAGACAATCGATCACAGCTTTTGAACCTTGCACCGCGACTTACGGCCGAAATACCAAATTTCTCTCCCCTCGAAATTCGAGTTTCATGCGCCGCCTTCCGATAATGAAGGAACGTAAGCCTCTGAATTAATGACATCGAGGAAGCTCGCCGTGAAAAGGTCGTTTATTATCCTATTTGGTCTGTCTTCGCTCTTAATCGTGTTGTCGTCCGTGACAAGAGCCGACGATAACTCAAGACGCACCCGCTCCGAAAAGCTTCTCGCCGAAATGATTTTTGAGACGTTCGCAAACTACTACGCGCACGCCGACACACCGGAAAAATTCGTCCAAGTTTTCGGTAAAGGACTTCCCGACAGGGAAAAAGAGATCCTTAAATCCAAACTGAAAAAGGAACAGAGGCCGAAGGTCACCTACCTGGGCGAAGGGCGGCTCCAGTTCGAAGTAGGCAATGAAACGATCCTTCTTCGCCCGCTCGATCTTTTCGCAAACCAGTATGAAGTCAACAACATCAAGTGGGTCTTTAATCCCAAAGACTCGCTCGAGTTTCAAACGAATCTACTATACAAAAAGCTTCTCAACGCTAAAAACCGCAAAACTTCGCTTTATCGTCTCATGGTTCCAGAGGCTGAAGCCCATCCACTCCTCCTTG
>Ga0207864_1003949_pt1 | contig 11811 bp, 13 predicted proteins | sample HigsolmetaAR202D_FD_184834 | JGI IMG/M metagenome (GOLD analysis project Ga0207864, IMG submission 184834) | Ionic liquid and high solid enriched microbial communities from the Joint BioEnergy Institute, USA - AR20-2-D (SPAdes) (version 2) ...
CTTGAGCACCATGCGATCCCTCTCCTTTCGGGGCAAGGCCGGAAAGGATCTTTGGGAAGACCGCTCGCCGGCTCTTAGCCGTAGTCAGGAGCCTATCCGGCAGGAGAGGCAACTGAAAAGTGCCTTGCTGAAGGTCGCAGGCTTACCGTCCGTGAGGCGCCGCCGCGGCTTCCCGTGCTGAGATCATCTTGTGCAGATGCACCATCATGGCCGCGGCAAAGAGCGGCGTGAGAAGATTGAGTAGAGGGATCGCCACAAACGCCGCGATCACGAAGCCCGCGAGAAACACGGTGCCCGCATGGCGGCGGCGCAGCGCCTTGGCGTCGGCTTCGTTACGGAAGCGCATCGCGGCAAACTCAAAGAACTCGCGGCTCAACAGATAGGCATTCAATACGAAGAAGGCGATGAGGTTCACCCCAGGCAGGAGGAGCAGCAGCAGCGCAAGAAGGTTGCCGAGAATGACGACGCTAAAGAACTTGAGCGAAAGGACGATGCTGCGCATCAGCGGCACGGCCTTGCCCGGCGGGTCCTGCGGATAGCTCTCCCGCTCGACGGCCTCGGCCACGTCATCAAGGAAGATGCCGGCCACGATGGCCGTTACCGGTGCCACCAGAAGGGCCAGCGCGACCGCGAGCCCCAGACCGGCCACGATCGCGGCGGCGAGACCCAGCCAGCCTGCCCAGGCAGGCAATCCCGGAATGAGCGCATCGAGCCACGGCATGGCATAGGTATCGAAAAGCCTCTGCAGGGCGAACCAAAGACCAGCGAGGATCAGGATTGTCAGGCCCAGCGACTTGATGAAGGCGCCGCGGAAGGGTGGCGAGAAGAGCTGGCGGGCTGCGGCGCGCGCGGCATCCAAAATCATTCGGGTCGGGTTCCCTCTGAGACAAGCGTTCCGGCGCGAGATAGGGTAGCCGGCATGCCTGCGCAAGCAGCACGGGCGATCGACCCAGCTTAGCAAGGGGTTGTTGCTTCAGAAAAAAGGGGCGGCAGCGCCGCCCCAGATACACGGTCCGCTTATGGTTGCCCCGTCCCCTATCTGTTGCGCCTGCGCTCCGAAGCCGGCTGATAGGCAAGGCGTGAATGATAGGTGCAATACGGGCCGGACTCGCCCACATCATTACCGCAGAAACTGAATTCTTCGGTAAGAGGATCCCCGTTTGGCCATTTGCAGGTGCGTTCGGTAAGCTGCACCAGCTTCAGATTGCGCGAAATCGGCACCACGACATCTTCCACGGGAAGCACGTGCTCGTAAGCGATGGCGTCCTCCTGGAACTGGACCTTTAACGCGGTAGCGCCGATGGAGGTTGCGACCGGTCGCGCCACGGTGCGCTGCCGCCGCTGCGCAGCCGTAGCGCTGCTGGCAGGCGTGGCCGCCTTTTTCTGCCGCGGGGCCGCTCCGCCCGCCCGCCCGCGGCTGGACAGCTTCAGACGGTGCACCTTGCCGATGACGGCATTGCGGCTCACACCGCCGAGCTGCGCTGCGATTTGGCTCGCGCTCAGACCTTCCGCCCAAAGCTTTTTCAGCAGTTCGACGCGTTCGTCCGTCCAGTTCATCGCGAAACGCTCCTGCAAAGGCGCGCGCGGAATCCGAACCCCTGCTCCAACTGGATTACCCAGGTGGGCCCCACATTTACACGGGTATGTTGGTCCGCCGCACGAAATCTAGTTTTAACATCGCCAAACTACATTACCGGTTGACTCCGTGACAAGAGCACCTCCGGTCCGGGCGAATCGCTTTTCACGGTTTTCCCCAACTTGGCGCCCTTCGCGCCAGGAAGCGGTGAATGCTTGGCGGGACCCTCGCGTTTGCGTTGACTTCACATGGCAAAACCATGATAAAAGGCGCAGCCTTGCCGCCCTTCGGGCGGCTTTTTGGTTTGATTGGCCGGGTCATGCCGCTAAACAGCGGCACATGTCTCAGGTCTATGCTTGAGGACACTAAAACTCCGGAGAACGTCACGATGAGCGGTTCGGCGCTTTACAACACATTTGCTCGGCTCCCGCTTGCCTTCGAGCGTGGGGAGGGATGCTGGCTGATGACCGCCGACGGGACGCGATATCTGGACTTCGCCTCGGGCATAGCCGTGAACTCGCTGGGCCACGCCCATCCGCATCTGGTTGCCGCTCTCACGAACCAGGCGAGCACTCTCTGGCACGTTTCCAACCTCTATGAAATTCCGGGCCAGAACAGGCTGGGCGAGCGGCTGGTGGAAGCGACTTTCGCCGACAAGGTCTTCTTCACCAATTCGGGCGCCGAAGCGCTGGAATGCGCCATCAAGACCGCGCGGCGCTATCACTATGTACGCGGTGAGGAAAACCGCATCCGCATCATCACATTCGAAGGCGCCTTCCATGGCCGCACACTGGCGACGATCGCCGCCGGCGGCCAGAAGAAATATCTAGAGGGTTTCGGCCCCAAGGTGGAGGGCTTCGACCAGGTACCTTACGGGGATCTGGAGGCGGCCGAAAAGGCAGTGGGGCCGGACACGGCCGCCATCCTCGTCGAACCTATCCAGGGCGAGGGCGGCATCCGCGTGCCGCCGGGGTCCTTCTTGCGTGGCCTGCGCGAGCTTTGCGACCGACACGGCCTGCTTCTCATCGTGGACGAGGTGCAGACCGGGATTGGCCGGACAGGCAAGTTCCTCGCCCATGAATGGTCCGGCATAAACCCCGACATCGCAGCCGTGGCCAAGGGCATCGGCGGGGGTTTCCCCATGGGCGCGTGCCTAGCGACCGAGGAGGCGGCAAGCGGCATGGTGCCCGGCGTGCACGGAACCACGTTCGGCGGCAATCCGCTTGCCATGGCGGTCGGCAACGCCGTGCTCGACGTCGTTCTTGAGGACGGGTTCCTCGAAGAGGTCGCCCGCAAGGGGCTTCTGCTCAAACAGGGGCTTGCCGCGATCGCGGACGAATTCCCCGGCGTGATCGAGGAAATCCGTGGCACGGGACTTCTGCTCGGCATTCGTTGCAAGATAGCGAACACGAAGCTGCTCGATGCTATGCGCGCCGAAAAGATGCTAGGCGCGCCGGCCGGAGACAATGTGATCCGTCTCCTTCCGCCGCTCATCGTCAGCGAGGAGGAGATCAAGGAGGCGCTGGAGCGGGTACGCCGGGCCATGCGGACGGTTGCGGAAGCGGATGCCGCTGCGGAAGAGAGGGCGCAGGCATGACGCGGCATTTCATCGATCTTTCCGCCGTCTCGGCCGCCGACCTTCGCTTTATGCTGGATGATGCGCGGGCGCGTAAGGCGCGCCTCAAGGCAGGCGAGCGCGAAAAGCCCTTCGAAGGCAAGGTGCTTGCGATGATCTTCGACAAGCCATCGACGCGCACGCGCGTCTCTTTCGACGTGGCGATGCGTCAGCTTGGCGGGGAGACGATCATGCTGACGGGCGCGGAAATGCAGCTCGGCCGCAGCGAGACCATCGCGGACACGGCCAAGGTGCTGTCGCGCTATGTCGATGCCATCATGATCCGCACCACGGCGCATGCGCGGCTTCTGGAACTTGCCGAAAACGCCACGGTGCCGGTCATCAACGGCCTTACGGATGATACCCATCCCTGCCAGATCATGGCCGATATCATGACCTACGAAGAGCATCGCGGCAGCGTGAAGGACAAGCTCTTTGCCTGGTCCGGCGACGGAAACAACGTCCTGCACTCGTTCATGGAGGCTTCGGCCCGCTTCGGTTTCCGGCTCAATATTGCCGTGCCGGTTGGAAGCGAGCCTCAGGCTCACTATCTGGAGTGGGCGAAGGCCAATGGCGGCCGGGTTACGTTGATGCACGACCCGCAGGAAGCGGTTCGCGACGCCGATTGCGTCGTCACGGATACCTGGGTCTCCATGGGCCAGGAGCACCGCGCACGCGGTCACAATGTGTTCCAGCCCTATCAGGTGAATGAAAAGCTTATGAGCCTTGCGAAAAAGGACGCCCTCTTCATGCACTGCCTGCCCGCCCATCGCGGCGAGGAGGTGACCGATGCGGTGATCGACGGCCCGCACTCGGTGGTGTTCGACGAGGCGGAAAACCGTCTGCACGCGCAGAAAGCCGTGCTTGCCTGGTGCCTCGGATCGTGAGCAGCACAAGACTGGGCGAATTCGGATTCGCCGGCGACGATCACGTGGTGCCCTTCGCGGTCGAGGCGCTCGACGTACGCGGACGCGCCGTGCAGGTCGGTCCCATGATCGATCAGATTCTGGCGCGCCACAACTATCCGGAGCCGGTCGCGCGGCTTCTGGCCGAAGTGATCGTACTCACGGTTTTACTCGGCAGCTCGCTCAAGTTCAGCGGCAAGTTCATTGTTCAGACCCGTTCAGATGGGCCGGTGGACATGCTGGTGGCCGATCTCACCACGCCGAGCGCGGTGCGTGCCTATGCCCGTTTCGAGGAAGAACGCCTGTGGGAGGCGGTCGCGCGGGGCGAGGATTCGCCCGAGGCCCTTCTGGGCAAGGGCGTGCTGGCGCTCACCATCGACCAGGGCCCTTATATGCAGCGCTATCAGGGCATTGTGGAGCTCAACGGCTCGACGCTGGAGGAGGTGGCGCGCACCTATTTCCGCCAGTCGGAGCAGATACCGACTGAGGTGCGCCTTGGTGTCGCGCGCATCGTCGTGCCGGGTGAGAACGGCGGCGCCGAGCGCTGGCGCGCCGGGGGCCTGCTGATCCAGTTTCTGCCTGAATCGGCGGAGCGCAGCCGCATGGCTGATCTGCCGGGCGGCGATGGTGACGAGCAAGATGCGGGCAATGGCCATCCGCAGGACAACGCCTGGCAGGAGGCGCTTGCGCTGATGGCGACCGTGGAGACGGACGAGCTTCTCGACCCCACCGTCGGTGCCGAGCGTCTGCTCTACCGGCTGTTCCACGAGCATGGCGTGCGCGTCTACGAGGGCACCGACGTGATGGACCAGTGCTCCTGCTCGCGCGAGAAGATCAGGGCCATCCTCGACGGCTTCACCGCCGAGGAGATCGAGGAAAGCACCGAAAACGGCGTGATCCGCGCGAGCTGCCAGTTTTGCTCCAAGGAATATGTCTTCGATCCGGCGGAATTCGACGGCAGGTAGTCAGTTCAGGGAGACTTGTTCGCCGGGCATGTCGAGCGAGAAGGCCGGAATGTCCACCTCGAACAGATTGCCCCGATGCGTCTGCATGGTGTAGCGGCCGACCATGATTCCGGAGGAGGTGGTGAGCGGGCAGCCGGAGGTATACTGGTAGACATCGCCGGGCTGCAGCTCCGGCTGCTCCCCTACGACGCCCTCTCCCGCCACCTCCTGCACGCGGCCAAGCCCATCGGTAATATGCCAATAGCGCGACAGAAGCCGCACCGTCTCGGCGGAATGGTTGGCAATGGTGATCTGGTAGGCCCAGACGTATCGGCCCTCCTCCGGGTCGGAATGGTCCGGCAGGAAGAAGGGCTCGACGCATACTTCGATGTCGTGGGTCACCGCTCGATACATGGTCGCATCCTCGGCCGCAGTTGCAAGGCCCCACCTCACATCGCAACTGATGTGACCTGCATGTGATCTATGTCGGACAAGGCGGCAGATCAATGTTGAAGCAGCGCATGCACCTGCATCTTGCTTGCCGACGCCATTGGGCGCTGCTACATGCGCGCGCATGACCGATACGCCGCTCAAGAACATCCGCAACTTCTCCATCGTCGCCCATATCGACCACGGGAAGTCGACGCTCGCCGACCGGCTCATCCAGATGACCGGCTCGCTCGAGGAGCGCGAGATGAAGGAGCAGGTGCTCGATTCCATGGACATCGAGCGCGAGCGCGGGATTACCATCAAGGCCAACACCGTGCGGCTTGAATATGACGCGCGCGACGGCCAGCATTATGTTCTCAATCTTATTGACACGCCGGGGCATGTGGACTTCGCCTATGAAGTCTCCCGCTCGCTGGCGGCTTGTGAAGGCTCGCTGCTGGTGGTGGACGCCAGCCAGGGTGTCGAAGCGCAGACGCTCGCCAATGTCTATCAGGCCATCGACAACGATCACGAGATCGTTCCCGTCCTGAACAAGATCGACCTTCCCGCCGCCGAGCCCGAGCGCGTGAAGCAGCAGATCGAGGAAGTGATCGGGCTCGACGCCTCCGATGCCATCGAGATCTCCGCGAAGACGGGGCTCGGCGTCGAGGAGGTGCTGGAGGCAATCGTCCACCGCCTCCCGCCGCCGCGCGAAGGTGATGCCGAGGCTCCGCTCAAGGCGCTCCTCGTCGATTCCTGGTACGATTCCTATCTCGGCGTCATCGTGCTTGTGCGCATCATCGACGGCGTGCTGAGAAAAGGCCAGACCATCCGCATGATGGGCACGGGCGCACGCTATCCGGTCGAGCGCGTGGGTGTCATGACGCCCAAGATGGTGATGGTCGACTCCCTGAACCCCGGCGAGATCGGCTTCATCACCGCCTCCATTAAGGAAGTGGCCGACACCCGCGTGGGCGACACCATCACCGATGACAAGCGCCCCACTGACAAGCCGCTGCCGGGCTTCAAGCCAGCCCAGCCGGTGGTGTTCTGCGGCCTTTTCCCGGTTGACGCCGCCGACTTCGAGGATCTGCGCGCCGCCGTCGGCAAGCTCCGGCTCAACGACGCCTCCTTCTCCTATGAAATGGAAACCTCCGCCGCGCTTGGCTTCGGCTTCCGCTGCGGCTTCCTGGGCCTCCTGCACCTTGAAATCATCCAGGAGCGGCTGTCGCGCGAGTTCGACCTCGATCTCATCGCCACCGCTCCCTCGGTCGTCTACCGCATGAATCTCACCGACGGTCGGCAGGTCGAACTCCACAACCCCGCGGACATGCCGGACCCGGTGAAAATCGTTTCCATCGAGGAACCGTGGATTCGCGCCACCATCCTCACGCCCGACGAGCATCTGGGCGCGATCCTGAAGCTCTGTCAGGAGCGGCGCGGTATCCAGGTAGACTTGTCCTATGCCGGCAACCGCGCCATGGTCATCTACGACCTGCCGCTCAACGAAGTCGTATTCGACTTCTACGACAAGCTGAAATCCATCAGCCGCGGCTATGCGAGCTTCGACTACCAGCTCACCGACTACCGCGAGGGCGATCTGGTCAAGATGCAGATTCTGGTGAATGGCGAGCCGGTCGATGCTCTCTCCATGCTCGTCCACCGCTCCCAGGCGGAGCGGCGCGGCCGCGCCATGTGCGAGAAGCTGAAGGAGCTCATCCCGCAGCACATGTTCCAGATCCCGATCCAGGCGGCGATCGGCGGCCGCATCATCGCGCGCGAGACTATCCGGGCGCTCAGGAAGGACGTGACGGCCAAGTGCTACGGCGGCGACGTCACCCGCAAGCGCAAGCTCCTTGAGAAGCAGAAGGAAGGCAAGAAGCGCATGCGCCAGTTCGGCAAGGTGGAGATCCCCCAGGAGGCGTTTATCCAGGCGCTGAAGATGGGGGATTGAGAAGCCTTCCCTTGGGGTTGCTCCGTACATGCCGAAGACGTGATCACTGAGCGCGAACCTCAGCGCGAATGGATCGAACGCACGGTTCGCAGTCCGGAATGGACAGTACCCGTCCAAGGCGACCCGGCGTCGAGCGCCGCTTCCGGACAATTCCCGAATATGGCGGTCGTGCGCTGCGTGTCGCCTGCTATGGAAACAGCAACGGAAATAAAATTACAGCGTTCTTCGACCGCGACGCGAAAAGACCGCGATGAAACCGACTGTAAAATACCGGCCCGAGGACAACGCGGCCTATATCTGCTTTTCTTCGGCCAAGGTGCTCGAAAGCGCAGAGGTGTCGCCGGATGTCGTCTTTGACTTCGACGCTGAAGGCCACGTCGTCGGCATCGAACTGCTGGATGCACGGTCGCAACTATCTGCAGACGTGCTGAATGAAGCGGCATGAAAGCGGCGCCTTAAGGCAGTCGGGAGCGCCAAAGAGAGGCGGCGTTCCAGCCTCTTTAAGGGTGGCAGCTGGGCAACCACCCCGCCATTACGAAAAATAACCATATCCGAATGCTCCATAATCGCCCCATCGGCTAGGGGACTTCCTGCTCCTGCAATGGCCTGATGCAACGTGCCGGAGCCGCAAGGGCACCGATCTGCATCGACTTGGCAAGGACCGGATGTCCGGACATGCCCGCACTGTGCGGGAAAGCTGGTTTCACGTGCTGGATTTCAGCGGAGGCGCCTATTCGGCGCCCTCTTTCATCTCCGGGATTTCCCACCGGCGGCTAATGTCGGGAAGGTCCGCGTCTGGTCGTCAGGATTGGTATCGCTGTCATTTCGTAGGTGTGGAATCTCCTGATGCAGATAATCTCCCAGCTTTGGCCAACTAAAGGCGACAAGAACGATCAGCATTCCCAACCAATCGGCGGGCGCCCATCGGAGTCCTCAACCCGCAGAGCGCCCGCGAACGCGCAAACGTCTACAAACGCAGAAGAGGCGTTCGACGGATCGATGATTTTCAACGAGCGGATGGAAGAGAATTTCCAGAAGCTCATGAAGATGAGGTATGGGCACAAGGGCGCAAACGAGTATCCGCCGGTGCCGCGAGCATCATCTACCTCGTTGTTCAAACAATTTCTTACCTATTATGGGCTCCTCGGCGGGATGGGCGGAAATACTCCCTTACTCAATCCCCAAGGGGCCGAGGCCATGCCGCCCGTGGCTTCCCTCGCTGGAAACCCTCCCTCTCAAACAACCGCTTTGCCTGCTCTATCAGAAACGGAATCCAGCATTGACACCGTTAACGCCCAGCTTGATCAAGGGCGACTCCAGCTCGTCAAACCGGAGATCAATGACGTCAGCCTGCCGAGAAGCAAGCGAGCGGTAATTGAGGTTGCTCCGCTGCACGGTAATCTGCCCGTGTGCCCATCCTCGCTGGTCGCTGCTCGTATCCAGGCAGCCCGCGAGCTTATGGGCAGTGCCGCCGACGGCAAAGATGATGAAGAAGTGCTTGATGCCGCGAACAGAATTCACGTTCAAGCCCAACGTCACCCTGATCGCATCTTTACAGAAGAATGACCTGCTCCCCTGGAAAGTCCTCGTTTTGAGGTTAGCCTGTTCCCTGAAAGAGGAGACGGGTAATGAAACGATCCAGGTTCACGGAAGAGCAGATCATCGGCATCCTGAAAGAGCATCAGGCGGGACTGTCTGCGCCTGAGTTGTGCCGCAAGCACGGCATCTGCGATGCGACGTTCTACACATGGCGCAAGAAGTATGGCGGCATGGAGGTGTCGGAGGCCAAGCGGCTGAAGGCGCTGGAGGAGGAGAACGCGAAGCTGAAGAAGCTTCTGGCGGAGTCGATGATGGACGTGTCGACGCTCCGCGAGATGCTCGGAAAAAACTTCTGACGCCCGGCTCGAGGAGGAACGCCGTGAGCTGGGCCATGGAGAAGAAGGGCTATTCCCAGCGCCGCGCGTGCGGCCTGGTGGGCATTGATCCGCGGGTCTACCGCTATCGATCGAGCCGACCGGACGATGCTGAACTGCGTGGGAGGCTGAGGGAGCTGGCAGCTGAGCGCCGGCGCTTCGGCTATCGCCGCCTGCATCTTCTGCTGAAGCGTGAGGGCATCGCGGTGAACTGGAAGAAGCTCTATCGCCTCTACCGTGAGGAACGGCTGACGGTGAGGAAGCGCGGCGGCCGCAAGCGAGCCGTGGGCACACGAGCACCGATGGCGATCCCGCAGGGCCCCAACCAGCGCTGGAGCCTCGATTTCGTCTCCGATACGCTGGTCGACGGCCGTCGCTTCCGCATTCTGTGCGTCATCGACGACTTCAGCCGGGAATGCCTGGCAACTGTCGTCGACAACTCGATCTCGGGCGAGCGAGTGGCGCGGGAGCTGGACGCCATCGCCGAACGCCGCGGTCAGCCGCTGATGGTGGTCAGTGACAACGGCACCGAGCTCACCTCGAAAGCCATGCTGAAATGGCAGCAGGACCATGGCATCGACTGGCACTACATCGCGCCGGGCAAGCCTATGCAGACGGATGTTGTCGAATAGCCCCATCGTTTCATGAGGATGCCTTTTCCACAGCCTCTGGCTTGCGGGGCCGCATTCGCCATCTCGAAGTCGCCGCCGCGTAGGCGGCCTCCGCTTGCTCGACGCGGGATCGTTCTTCAGCGCGCCTGGCTGGAATGTTATAGTCGTAGGCCACTCCTCGACGCGCATGCTTTGTCGGCAAGCCGGCACGCAACTCGGCCGATCTGAACTTGCGGGCAAGCAGGGCCGGCCGCGCCCAGATGTAGTCGGCGTCTTTGCTCAGCATATGCCAGATTATCATCGCAAGCTTCCGCGCGGTTGCGACGGCCGCAATATGCTTCCCACGACGCGCGGCGATCCGCTGGTAGAAAGCACGCAAAGGACCCGGTGAGCGGGCGGCGGCCCAAGCTGCTTCCACTAGCATTCCTCGAGCGTGCCCGCGGCCCTGCTTCGTAATGCGCCCATGATGGGCCGGACCCTCACCTGACTGCCGCACGCTCGGATTGAGGCCAAGATAGGCGACAAGACGTTGCGGATTGCTGAAGCGGCGAATGTCGCCGATCGCCGCGGCAACGCTCGCAGCGACGGTCACGTCGAGCCCGGGCAACGTCATCAAGCGACGGATTGTCGGATCCTGCAGGGCATGGGCAGCAATATCCGCCTCGACCACGGTCAGCGCTTCGTTGATCTCACCTATCAGGCTGAGGTGGCGCTCGATGGCCGCGCGCTCGTCCGCAGGCAAGATCTGCCTCGCCAGCCATTTGCGCCCGCTGATACTAACCAGATTGCCATGTGGACACGGAGGGATCAGGTGGGCGTGGAGGATCGACTGGATCAGGTTCTTCAACCTCGAACGTTGGCGGACCAATTGCGTCCGCCTGGTAACCTGCCTTCGTAGCGCAAGCGTCTCTGGGTCCGGGACCCAGACCTCGGGCAGGAAGCCCGAGGCGTAGAGCTTTGCGAGGACAGTTGCGTCGATCGTGTCGGTCTTCACCTTCGCATGGGCGATCATATGTACCTGCCTGGGATTGGCGATCACAACCCGATCCACATAGGGCGTCAGCACTTCAGCCACGACCGCAGCATTCCCCGTCGCCTCGATCACCACATGATCATCGTGGGTGAGCTCCTTCCTGGCGAACTCCTCCAACTTATCGCGCAGCATCTGAACCCGGCCGAGCTTGACGATCTCGCCGTCAAGCAACGACACGACCTCGGCGGCAACACGGTGTATGTCCATACCGATAATACGCACGGCTTCCTCCATCGTTGGACGAGAACAGGGAGCCAGCGGACAACACGACAAATACGGATCCGCGCTCGCAGCGCATCCGGGCGAGTCGTAGGGGCGGCCAGATAACGTGCTCGAACTCTCAGTTCATCTGCATACGACGGCCTGCCCGCACTTGCGTGCTCCCGGTGCCCCGTGGCCCGGATGCGCCAAGCCTATCCAACCTGACGACCAATCCAACGTTGGCACCAACAACAACATGCCGGATAACGGCTTCATCGAAAGCTTTAACGGGCGGCTGAGGGACGAGTGCCTCAACGAGCACCTGTTCCGCAGTTATCGCCATGCCCGTGAGATCATCGAGAAATGGAGAATCGACTATAATCTGAACCGGCCACATACGAGCCTCGACGGGTTCACTCCAAACGAGTTTGCAATCCGGTCCATGAAGGACCACAACGTGAACAGGGCTAGCTTATAAGCGCGGACAATCAGGGGAGCAGGTCAAGAAGTATCCAAAAAACTTCTAGTGAAAGAAGCGCAGATATGGGCGGATCAGAACGGGAACAAGGAGCTGCAGTTACCCCTAGAGAAGATTATAGAGATTTATAACGAGGCATGGGAGCTGGCCCT
>Ga0207864_1003952_pt1 | contig 11806 bp, 5 predicted proteins | sample HigsolmetaAR202D_FD_184834 | JGI IMG/M metagenome (GOLD analysis project Ga0207864, IMG submission 184834) | Ionic liquid and high solid enriched microbial communities from the Joint BioEnergy Institute, USA - AR20-2-D (SPAdes) (version 2) ...
ATCACAGGACCCGATAAAGTAGGAGTCACTCACTCGCTCGCCAGGATCCTCGGCTCTTCGAATGCCCGTATTCTCGATATTGGCCAGGCAGTCATTCACGATGCGCTGACACTCGGCATTCTGGTGGAACTGACACCAGAGATGAAGTCTTCGACACTGCTGACGGACCTGCTGCTCGAAGCGCACCAACTGGGAGTTCAGATTCGGTATACAGCGGTTTCAGCGGACGAATACCAAAAGTGGGTCGACAGCCAGACGAAAGGCCGCTTCCTTATCACGCTGCTCGGCAGGGATATCACAGCGCGCCATCTCGCCGAGGTCAGTGGAATCATCGTGCGGGAAGGCCTTAACATCGACCGCATCGACCGTCTTTCCGGGCGGACGCCGCTCGCTCCTTCCAACGGTCCGAGCCGGGTTTGTGTCGAGCTTGCGGTATCGGGGGAACTTGCCGATGAGGACGGCATGCGCGCCTCCTTGCTGCGGCTCACAGAGGAACACGAAATCGATATCGCCTTCCAGCACGATAACGTCTATCGCCGGAACCGCCGTCTGATAGCCTTCGACATGGATTCGACTCTCATACAGACCGAAGTCATCGACGAGCTGGCTAAGCTCGCCGGTGTCGGAGAGCAGGTGCAGAAGATTACGGAAGCGGCGATGCGGGGGGAGCTCGATTTCAAGAGCAGTTTTCGCAAGCGGGTCTCGCTGCTGCGCGGTCTGCCTGAATCTGCGTTGAACACCGTACGGGAGAGAGTACCGCTCATGGATGGCGCCGAAAGGCTCACCGCTACGCTGCGCCGTCTGGGCTACAAGATGGCGATTCTCTCGGGCGGCTTTACCTTTGTTGGCCGCGAGCTTCAGAAGCGGCTCGGCATTGATTTCCTGCACGCAAACGAACTGGAGGTTCGGGACGGTGTTGTTACCGGCGAAGTCTGCTCCGAGATCGTCGACGGCGCCAAGAAGGCGGAGCTGCTGGAAGCAATTGCCCGCCAGGAGAATCTGAGCCTGGAACAAACGATCGCCGTTGGCGATGGAGCCAACGATCTGCCGATGCTGAGGATTGCGGGACTCGGGATTGCGTTCCGCGCCAAGCCGATTGTGCGAAGCAGCGCAAGGCAGTCGATTTCCAGGTCTGGTCTCGACGGTATTCTCTACTTACTCGGCGTCCGGGACCGCGAGATGGCCGCTGGCTGCTGACATCCGGAGAGTTTCCGTTACGCGATAGGTTCGGTTGCGCTCGGTGGGAAACTCGCTGGTTTTGTCGCCCAGCCGCAGGCGGCAGGGATTGCCGAGTAGAGAACGGATGGTTGCAGAGACAAGGCGGCCTTCCTTCCACTCGATGTCTACCTCAAAGCCGCCTCGTGCCCGCAACCCTTTGACGAATCCGGACGGCCATGCTGACGGCAGCGCCGGAAGCAGGTGGAGCTCGCCCGCATGGCTCTGCAAAAGCATTTCGGCAATACCAGCAGCGCCCCCGAAGTTGCCATCAATCTGAAAGGGCGGATGAGAGCAGAGGAGATTCGGAAGAACGCCGCCCCGGTTGTACCGGATCTCGCCGGACTTGGCTGGCTGAAAGAGGTTGCGCAGCAGCTTGTAGGCGCGCTCCCCATCCTCCATGCGAGCCCAGAAGTTGATCTTCCAGGCACGCGACCAGCCGGTGCCTTCATCGCCCCGCAGCTCGAGCGTCCGCCGCGCCGCCTCATAGAGTTTGGGCGTACGCCGCTTGCTGATTTGGGTTCCAGGGTGAAGAGCGTAGAGATGGGAGATGTGCCGGTGCTGCGGATCGGTCTCCATGTGGTCCTCGGCCCACTCCTGAAGCTGGCCGCGCGCACCAACCTGATACGGAAGCAAGCGGCCGAGCTTTTGCCGCAGTTCCTCCCGAAAGCCGGCGTCTAGGTCGAGGATCGTGCTGGCTTCGATGACGGCGTGGAATAGTTCACGGATGATCGCCAGATCCATCGTCGGACCCATGGAAACGCCGGAGCGCCTCTCCCGACCCTGGGCGTCCTTGTAGCGGAAGCCGATTTCCGGTGACACGCCAGCCGCTGTCACCAGGCGTCCGTTGCCGTCATCAATCAGCCAGTCCGAGAGAAACTCCGCAGCCCCTTTCATCAAAGGGTAGGCCGTGGTGCGCAGGAAGTTCTTGTCTCCCGTGAACTGGTAGTGCTCCCAGAGATGCTGCGAGAGCCAGGCGCCGCCGAGGGGCCAGAAGGACGGCATAGGGGCGTTATCAACAGGCTGTGCGCTCCGCCAGAGCGTCGTATTGTGATGGGCGACCCATCCCCGGCGGGCGTACATCTCCTTGGCCACCTTGCGGCCATTAACTGCGAGCTCGGAAAGCATTCGGAACAACGGCTCGTGGCATTCGGAGAGGTTCCCCACTTCCGCCAGCCAGTAGTTCATCTCGGTGTTGATGTTGATGGTGTAGCCGCTGGCCCATGGAGGGATAACTTCCCGGTTCCAGATGCCTTGCAGGTTCAGGGGCTGCGTGCCCGGGCGGGAGCCTGAAATCATGAGGTAGCGTCCGAACTGGAAATACAAGGCGGCAAGCCCGGGATCGCGCCCGTCCGCGAAGGCAACGATGCGTTCGTCGGTCGGGATCTCGCTCCTTGAGGGTCCAAGGTAAAGACTGACCCGTTCGAAGAGTCGGCGGTAGTCTTCCGTGTGCAGCTTTCGAATCTGATCCCAGCTCTGTTTTGCGGCGGCTGCCAAGACCGGTACGACGCGCGTCGCCGGGTCGACGCCCTCGCGGCTGGGGCTCCTGTTGAACCCGTTGTAACTGGTCGCTGCCGCAACGAGCAGGACGATTTCAGACGCATCATGAATGCGGAGCGTTGCGCCATCCGCGGCCGCCGTGCCGTCACACGCGGTCACTTGGACACGCGCCTCAAACTCCATGCCGCGGCCGCCGATCTCGTCGCCGTAGAGGACGGTCTTTGCGTTTGGCCGGCGTTTCCCGTTCTCGTCCCAGAGCTCGGGATATTTCCACTGGTCACGGCGGCTTTCAATCCATTCGAGAGTCCGGCGGACCGCAAGTCCCGGAGCCTTCCCCCGCATCACAATCAGGTGATGGCCTTCCGTGCGTGCCTTCGCAGTGGGATGAACCGAAGCGAGCCGAATGCGAAGGCGGAGCGCTCCCTTGCGGCTTGCCGTCAGCCGGATGGCGATGACCTGACCCGGACAGGTAGCGAGATACTCCCGGCGGAATGTGACGCCGCCAGCACCATACTGCGCGCGGGAGACCGCCTCGCTGAGGTCAAGTTCGCGACGGTAACCGGTGACGCGTTCCGCGTGTTCAAACTCCAGATACAAGTCGCCGAGGGGCTGGTAGCAGGGCCACACGCGACCCATCCAGTGCCGGTTCATGATCGCTTCCGCTTCGGCATACTGGCGGGCGCGAAGCAGTTTCATCACCTTGTCAAACGTCGGCCTGATGTCGATCGGGACGTCCTGCTGACCTGGTTCGTCCGAATAGAGCGTATCCTCGTTCAGTTGGAGGTGCTCTTCCGGTACGCCGCCGAAGATCATCGCGCCGAGTCTTCCGTTGCCGATGGGAAGGGCTTCATTCCAGTCCGGCGCAGGCTGGCGATACCAGAGCCGCAGATCATCGGGTGTTTCGGCGGCAGATGGAGCTGAGAGTGAGAGCGCGCAGCAGGCGGCGGCAGCCTGAAGAAAGCGTCTCCGGGAAGGGCTTGCATCTGAGGGACGAGTCACAGCGTTCACTATCTGATGTCTGGACGGGTGTGCTTGTCAAGCAGACGAGCGGCATAGCGGCTAATTGCATATGCTGATGGGCTATGGTAATCCGGATGCTGCTTCGTGTCTGTTGTCTGCTGGCCGTCATATGCTCCGTGGCGGCCGCGGAAAAGGCCCGCCTGATTGTCCTCACAGACATATCGAATGAACCGGACGACGAGGAGTCTCTTGTCCGGCTGCTGGTTTATTCGAACGAGTTCGACATAGAAGGCCTGATCGCGACGACGTCCGTGTGGCTGCGCGACAGAACCCGTCCTGACCTGATTCATCGCGCCGTCGATGCTTATGAAAAGGTGCGGGATAACCTTCTGCTGCATGCGCCTGGATTTCCCGAGGCTGCCAAGCTTCGCAGGGTCGTGAAAAGCGGGTCGAGTGAGTTTGGCATGGCGGGTGTTGGGGAAGGGAAGTCGACGGAAGGATCGCGCCACATCATCGAGGTTGTCGACCGCCCCGATCCCCGACCGGTATGGGTCGCCGTGTGGGGCGGAGCAAACACGCTCGCGCAGGCTCTATGGGACGTGAAGTATACGCGGAGTCCGGAAGACCTGCAGAAGTTTGTCGCAAAGCTGAGGGTCTACACGATCTCGGATCAGGACAATGCCGGACGCTGGCTGCGGATCACGTTCCCGGATCTCTTCTACATCGTCAGCCCAAGCAGCGTGGACTCCAAAGAATACTATCTGGCGACGTGGACAGGAATCTCCGGCGACCGCCATTACAAAAACGGGCCAATGGAACACTTTCACCTGGTCGACAATCCCTGGCTGACGGAGAACATCATCGAGAACCACGGACCGATGGGTGCGCTCTATCCGAAGCTGGCATACATCATGGAAGGCGATACGCCGAGTTTCCTGAACCTGATTCAGAACGGCCTCGGCAGTCACATTAGCCCCACGTATGGAGGATGGGGCGGCCGCTACGAATTACGCCAATCCTACGGAGAGACGCGGCCCATCTACACGAATAGCCGTGACACGGTGACGGCGAGCGACGGCAGAACTTACACATCAAATCAGGCAACCATCTGGAGGTGGCGCGAGGCTTTCCAGCATGACTTTGCCGCCCGAATGGACTGGTGTGTCAAGCCCCGATCGGAGGCGAACCACAATCCGGAAGTCAAAGTCAATGGAATCGGCGGGAAGGATGTGATTCTTTTGAGCGCTGCCGGGGGAGAAGAGATTCGCCTGGTGGCAGAGGGAAGCGATCCGGACGGCAACGCGCTTTCGTACCGGTGGTTCCACTACCCGGAGGCCGGCACAATTTCCGTGCCGGTCCAGTTGAATGGCGCCTCTACTGCGAGTGTCTCGTTTGTCGTGCCGCCCGTGAAGAATGAGGGGACAATTCACCTGATTCTGGAAGTGCGTGACAATGGATCGCCCAACCTGTTCTCGTACCGGCGAGTCATTGTTCAAGCCCGTCCGCGGGGTTGATTTCGTCGTTCGATTCGTTAATGTAGAGAAGAATAGAAATGCGACGACTTTGGAAGTGTGTTCTCCCGATTCTCGCATCGCTCGTGAGCGTGACAACCGCTGGCGCGGTTTCCCTTCCTAAGGTAGAGAGCCGTTCCGGGCGTGTTGAGACGATGACTGTACCGCTGAACGGTTTAGACGCGCAGCATCAGTACAGCCTGCTCTACTCCCTCTCCTCGCTCCGCGGCCTAAGTCCGGAAGCTCGCGTGACCGTTGAGATCGTCGAAGGGGACAGCGTACTGGCAGCAAAGACCCTTCACGCTGGCGACGCCGATTTCTACACGCAGTTCCGGGTGAAAGGTAAGGGGCGCGCAGAGGTCCGGGTCCGGAACAACGGAGCGCAAGGCAACTATACGCTGCAGGTCAATCAATGGCCGCTGTCGGACGCGGTCCGTAGCGGGCCGAACCATGACTGGCGGCAGGCTATGCCGGTGACTCTGGGAAAGACCGTCTTTGCTTCTGGCGACGACGCGGAGTACATCCCGACGCCGGGTAAGACGCGTGCAGCCAACGTCGAGGATCCCGCACGAACGGATTGGTACAAGGTCGAGTTCAAGGAGACAAAGCCAAAGTTAGTGTTCTTCCAGGTTGACCTGCTTGACCGCGATCAGCTTCCGGTGAACGTCACAGTCCACCGTGAAGTGAATGGCAAGCTGGAAGAGTATTTCGAGGGGGAAGATCCGGTATCGCTTCCCCATGAAGTGCAGGCGCTGCCAGGGAATAAATTTACAACTCGCATTCTGAAAGAACCTGGCGTCTACTACATCGCCGTACGTTCGAACCACCCGGCATACAAGCTGCGGACGCGAATGTACGATCCGCCTCCGTACTCTGATCCGCGGAAGGCTGTCCAAACCGCTCTCGACTACATCCTTTCCGCGGGCGACTCGTGGCACGGAAATACACCGCGCCGGGGCGGCATTCTCGATCGCGTGTCGGCGGTGCATCAGGAGACGTCCCTTTGCGTCAGTTGCCACGCTACCCACTTCCCGCAGCGGGCACAACTTTATGCGACGCGCAACGGCTACCCGGTAGCAGCCCGGCAGCAGCTTCAGTTTCTGACTGAGCGGTTCTACAACAACCCGCGGCCCTTCTACGGATTTGAGCAGGAGGGAGCGGTCTGGGCGCGGATGATCTCGGCGTCCGCAAACGTGCTGAGCCGGATGTCGCACCTCATGAGCATTTACGAGGAGCAGGTAACGGGCGAGCGGCGCGACAGCTATCATCGTGGCGTTGCGGAGTACCTCAAGATCTACTACGCAGGCCGTGAGAAGCTGCCGGGAGATGAGACGAATGGCAACACGCCCCTCGTTAGCGCGCACGAAGTGGCGTGGTATTCGTGGGCGGTAACGAAAGATCCTAAGATCCCCGAACTGATCGCGGCCGGCGAGGTCAAGAACATGATTGACCTCTGCTACCAGACGCTGGCGCTGGCGGACATCGACCGTGAAAAGTACCGGGCGCAGATTCAGAAGAACGCAGAGCGCATTCTCTCCCTGCAGCGGCCGAGCGGTCAGTGGTCTGCCCGGTTCGAGGCAGATCAGCCAGAGGTCGAGTTCCAGACCGGACACGCTCTATGGGCGCTGCATGCGGCAGGCGTTCCTGCGACGAATCCGAAAGTTGCCAAGGCCATCCAGTACCTGTTGAAGCGGCAGCAGAACTTTGGCGGGTGGATGGATCCCCTGCAGTCCTTTGAGAATTTCCGGACGCCGTTCCGTGAGACGCAGATGGCGATCATCGCCCTCAGCTCCTACTATCCGCAAACGGGGCGGCAGCGCGGGTGGAACTCCCCACAACTCGAGCGCCTGTCGTCGGACCCGGTCGAACTCCTGCAACAGCTCGATAACGTTTGGGATCGTCCATCGTCAGCGGTTGTCGCCCAGATTCAGTCGGCGCTGCGTTCGAACGATGCGATGATTCGCCAGGCGGCGGCTGAGGCGCTTGGGAGGCTCGGCCTTGGGGTCGATACGGCGTTGCTCGGCGATCCCAGCAAGATGGTGCAGCGTGCGGCCGCGTGGGCGATCCGGCAGTTGCACAGCCGGCACGAAGGGACTCCGGTAGCCAAGATTGCCACCGCCCTCTCGTCTTCCGATGACCGGACACGGTGGGGCGCGACGCGCATCTTCGCTGCGCACTTTGCCACGCTTGCGAAGCGTGCAGAACTTGCTCCCGCGCTTGAGCGGCTGGTTTCTGATCCGGTGAACCTCATCCGGGTCGACGCCATCAAGAGCCTCTGGCAGTTCTGGTTTTGGACTCCGGACGCCGGCGTCAAAAACGGAATTGAAGATACGCTCCTTGCGGCTCTTGCCAAGCCCCAGCACCCCTGGGTCCGGTTGAATCTGCATCACGCGATCTACAACATCGCCGATGAAAATATCCGGTACCTGTACAACAACTGGGTGCCTCTGCTTGCGAAGGCTGAAGACCGGGAGCGTGCGATTCGAGGGCGCCTTGCCGTCGAAGCCCGTCTCGCGAAGAAGTTCGCGGGCATTCTCGAGAAGGGTACGGACTTCGAGCGCAAGGAACTGCTGCTGGCGCTGACGGAGCTGCCGCTGCGCCGCGCCGACGTTTATCAGCTCGATGCTGATCTGGGCAAGATGGGGCCGCCGGTTTACAACAGAATCGGCAACGACATCGAGCAGATTGCCTTCTTCGGAGAAAGCGCCGAGCGCTTTGCAGCCGCTTTGAAGCCTCTGCTGGATTCGTCGGACGCCGAATTGCGCACGCTGGCTTCCCGCGCGGTGTTGCTTGTGCGCGAGACTCGTTTCGGCGACGTGAACCGTTTGGCGGGTTCGAAGGGCGAGAACGTGAAAGCGGTGATGGCGAAGATTGAGTCTCTGTCCGAGGCCGTAGAGGTTGCCAAAGCCCTCAAGCCGCCGCCGGTAACCTACGCCACGGTCAGCACCGACGGACGGCCGCAGAAAAAGGTCAAGCTGGACGAAGCGTACTTCCGTGGTTACGTACAGCCGATCCTGGAGAAGCGCGGCAAGGACGGATACGCCTGTGTCCACTGCCACGCCTCGCATACCCTCTTCAACGGCAGCTACTCCTCGGCGCTCAACGTCGTCAATCCGGCGGAGCCTGAAAAGAGTCTCCTCCTGCTGAAGCCGACGTCGAGCCCTGAAACGGAAGGGATTGCTGGTTCGAACACAGTCGCTCACGGCGGCGGAATCCGCTGGACGAAGGATTCGCCGGAGTACGTAACCATCCTCGAATGGATCAAGGGCGCCAAGGAGTAGGCGCCCTCTCTCCATCCTTCCTCGCAGGCCGCTGTGCTAAAAGTTAGTCTCATGACGTTGCAGCGAATCGCAGCGGCCGCGCTGCTTGTATCCTCGCTCTTTGCCGAAGCACCGGGACGAAAGAAGCGCACGGTGACGGATGAGGAAGTCCGGCAAGTGCACGAATCTGCCATTCTGGTCGACACGCATAACGACATCACCAGCGCAACTGTCGACGGGTTTGACATCGGGAAGCCCAGCAAGGACCATCACACGGATTTGCAGCGGCTGAAGAAGGGTGGCCTTACCGGCCAGTTCTTTGCGGTCTATGTCGCCGCCAGCTATGTGGAGGGAAATCGCTCCGCCCATCGAACGCTGGCTATGATTGATACGGTCAAGCACGACATCGTCGAAAGGTATCCGAACGACTTTCTGTTCGCCGTAACCGCTGACGACATTCTAAGAGCGAAGGAGCAGGGCAAAATCGCGGCGCTGATGGGCATCGAGGGCGGGCACGCAATCGAGGACGACGCACGCCTCCTGCGGCGGTACTACGATCTCGGCGTCCGCTACATGACGCTGACCCACACGAACGACAACACCTGGGCGGGTTCTTCCGGATCGAAGCTGAACAAGGGGCTCACGAAGCTGGGCAGGGAAATCATCGCGGAGATGAACCGCCTCGGGATGATGATTGATATCTCTCACGTCTCGGACCAGACATTCTGGGACGCGCTGAACGCAAGCCGTGCTCCGGTTTTCGCCTCACACTCTTCCTGCCGCGCGATCTCCCCTGTGCCCCGAAATATGACCGACGAAATGATCGTTGCGATGGCAAAGCGCGGAGGCGTGATTCAAATTAACTTCGACTGCGGCTATCTCAATCCGGATGTGGCGCGCGCAGAGCAGGAGCGGGCAAAGACGCTCCGTCCGAAGCTGGAAGCGCTGCGGAAGAAGTATGCGAACGACCCTGAGAAACTGACAGAGGCAGCTCGGGCGTTGCGGCGTGAGACGCCGTTGGGCGTGAGAGCGACGCTTGCCGATGTCGTGAAGCATATCAATCACGTCGTGGAGATCGCGGGCATCGAAGCGGTCGGCTTGGGCAGTGACTTCGACGGCGTCGAGTGCCTGCCGGAAGGGCTCGACAGCGTTGACCTTTGGCCGAATCTGACACGGGCGCTGCTCGAAGAGGGCTATACGGCCGCCGAGATTCGAAAGATATACGGAGAAAACATCCTGCGAGTGATGCGGGCTGTGGAGAGAACTGCGCGGGAGATGCAAGCGGGCACTCGCTGAATGCCTCGCGCGGAGGGTAGGAGGTGACGTCGCAATGATTCCAGTCGCGGACCGCTTGGCAACGCTGTGGGTGCTGGGGCTAGTTGCAATTCCGGGTTGTTACGGTAACGAGAGAAGCGCACCTGCGGGTGCTCCCCAGGGCTGGACAGCCTCCTCGCCACGCAAGGAAATCATGCCCGCCTTTTCCTATGTCAAGGCAGGCGGACGGTCCGGCAAAGGCTCTTTTGTGATTCAGGCCGACCATCGCGAAGGGCTCGCCGGATCCTGGGCGCGAACTTTTCGAGTGGAGGGCGGCAAGTATTATCGATTCGTCGCCTACCGCCGCGTGCAAAATGTGGAGTGGCCGCAGCAGAGCGCGCTTGCAACGGTGCGATGGCTCGACGGAGCAGGAAGGCCGGTGCTCGACGACCGGTCCCTCGTCAGCGGCATCCTGCCTAAACTGACGCCTTGGGCTCCGCCGGAGTACCCGACTGACAGAGGTACAGACCACGGCGGATGGACCGAAATCTCGGGTGTTTGGCAAGCGCCTTCGGGGGCTACGCAAGCGTTGGTCGAGCTGCATCTGCGGTGGGCGCGCGACGCAAAGGTGGAGTGGAGCGACGTCTTGTTCTCCGTGACGGAGCCTCCGCCCTCTCGCAAGGTCCGGCTTGCCACGGTCCATTACCGGCCCACTGCTGGGAAGACGCCCGAAGAGAAGCGGCGCCAGTTTGCGCCGCTCATCGCAGAGGCCGCGCGGCAGAAAGCGGATCTCGTCGTGCTGCCGGAGACATTGACGTACTTCGGAACCGGACTGATGCCGGCCGAAGTGGCGGAGCCGGTTCCAGGGCCGTCCACCGAATTCTTTGGCGAGCTTGCGCGGAAGCATAACTTGCATATCGTGGCTGGCCTTTATGAGCGGTCAGGGCACTTGGTCTATAACGTGGCGGTGTTGCTGAATCCCGATGGCACGATTGGCGGGAAATATCGGAAGGTAACGCTGCCTGATGGTGAAGTGGAGCTAGGAGTGACACCCGGGCGCGACTATCCGGTCTTTCAAACTCGCTTTGGCGCACTCGGGATCATGATCTGCTACGACGGATTCTTCCCGGAGGTCGCGCGCGAGTTGACCAAGCGCGGCACCGAGGTCATTGCGTGGCCGGTCTGGGGCTGCAATCCCGATCTCGCTCGCGCACGCGCTGCGGAAAATCACGTTTACGTCGTCAGCAGCACCTACGAGGACGTCTCCAGCAACTGGATGCTTTCGGCAGTCTGGGATCACGCCGGGCGTACTGCGGCTTGGGCAAAGGACTGGGGTACCGTCGCTGTTGCGGAAGTCGACTTGAACACGCCGACGCGATGGAAGAGTCTGGGGGATTTTAAGTCGAAACTGCAGCGCCACGTGCCGATGACGCCCGCTGCCAGGGGCTTCGAGGGGCGGTAGAAGTGCGTCGCCTTCCGATGAAGCCTGATCTTATCCTGTTGGTGCTCGCCCTTGTTTCTTGCGGCCTCTCCGCGGAGACTTTTCGGGACCCGGCACCCCCTGTCGTGCACCACGTCCCGGCGATACCGCTGCCTGCAGCTAAGCCCCATCCTGACGTCCGCGTTCACGGAAAGCCCAAACCTCTCCCCGCTGGTGCTGTCACTCACGACTGGAAATCCTTCCTCGGACCGACGCACAACGGCGTTTCGACCGAGACGAAGCTGCTGCTGGACTGGCCGGAGGGCGGTCCGAAGCTGGTTTGGGAGATGAAGAAGGGGACAGGTTACAGCTCGCCCGCAATCTCCGGAGACTACCTAGTCTACTTTCACCGTGTGGGTGACCGGGAGAAGGTGGAGTGCCTCCATCCGGAAACGGGGGCGGCTTACTGGGAATTCAGCTATCCGACTCAGTTCGAAGACCGCTACGGCTACAACAACGGGCCGCGGGCCAGTCCGGTGATTGACGGTGACCGCGTCTATGTTTATGGAGCTGAGGGCAAGCTGCACTGCCTGCATCTCAAGACCGGTCAGCTCTACTGGAAGCGGGACATCGCCAAAGAGTTCAAAGTGCCGCAGGACTTTTTCGGCACGGCGACGACGCCGCTG
>Ga0207864_1003957_pt1 | contig 11780 bp, 8 predicted proteins | sample HigsolmetaAR202D_FD_184834 | JGI IMG/M metagenome (GOLD analysis project Ga0207864, IMG submission 184834) | Ionic liquid and high solid enriched microbial communities from the Joint BioEnergy Institute, USA - AR20-2-D (SPAdes) (version 2) ...
GATCACGCCGCTGCCTGAGGCGCTGCCCACCTGGATCGACACCGTCGCGGGAAGTACCCGCTGAGATAGCTCGCGAACCCGTCGCTCGATGATGCGAAGATCATCCAGGCTCTCGGGGACCGGCTTGTTCAGAACCCGAGCCAGCCGGGTGTCGGTCTGGGCCTCGGCCGTGCGCGGGGCGGGGACGATCCCCGGGGCGACCAGCCCCAGCAGCAGGATCGCCAGCAACGCCAGCCCCGCCGATGTCAATTGTCGTAACTGACACCTGGAGCCATCCGAACGGGAAGGATGAGGCTGACCCATCGAAAATCCTCGCGATCGCAAGAAGTCCACACGGGCTGGTCAGGTATCGCCCGCATACGGGAATAACGCACAGGGCGAGAGGCTATTTCAACGGCTACCGCCCCGGACTTGCCGCACCATCTTTCATACGCGCCGGACGCCCTGGCGGGTTCGGTGCAACCCCGATGCTGCCATGGGGAGATGTCTTATTTTGTAAGCGTGCGGCGGGGTGGAGGCAAGGGAATAATTGATTGAGCGATGGCAATTTGTTGATCTGGTGATTGCGAGCCTGACTTAAGCTCGTCCGACGCCTGAGGATGCCCGCGGCAAGGCGAAAGCTGCCCTTCGGTAATGGAGCATTGTGTCACTGAACAAACTCGTCGGAAAATGCTGCCAACCGTGCCGTGGCGGTGTAGTCGCGGACACCGGACCAGCCGCCCAGGGCGGTGATGCAGCAGGCGGCGGTGGCAGCGCCGAGGCGGCCGGCCTGTTCAACTGAGAGGCCACGGAGCAGCCCTGCCAGCAGGCCGGCATAGAAGCTGTCGCCCGCACCGGTGGTGTCGATCACCTCGCCCGGCGGCTGAACGACGGGCACATGGATGTATTCACCCGCCGCCGGACTCAGCAGCACGCCTTGTCTGCCCAGCTTCACCCCCAGCAGGCCGGGTGCGCCGCAGTCGCGGTACATCTCGATCATTCGCTGCGGATCGCTCAGCCCCGTCTGATGTTGCGCCTCAGCCAGCGATGGCACGTACACATCCAGATTCGGCAGGATCCGATCCAGCGGCTGCATCGTGCCGCCCCGCCCCGCAGCATCCAGGGCCGTTCGGCAGCCCACCTCGCGAATCCGGGCGAACACGTCTGCCAGATCGTTTTCCAGGTTCGGCATCAGGCTGTAGTAGCCCAGCAGTAACATTCGGCTGCGACTGAAAAGATCGAGATTGTCGAGAAACGCCGCCGCGTTGAGCAGCTTCGGCGCGCCAACGCAGTGAAAGAAGCTGCGCTCACCGGATGGATCGATCGCCACCACCGTTGTGCTGGTGGCGCCGGTCGGATGGGTCAAAAGCGGTCGATCATCCACGCCCTCGTCGCGCAGAAGCTGTCGCAGCACGGTGCCCCACCGGTCGTTGCCCACGTAGCTGAACGCACCGACGCGCATACCCAGCCGAGCGAGGCTGATGCCGCTGTTGCTCACGATGCCGCCGGCGGTCAGTTCCACAGGGTCGGTGGCGTGCAGCACGCCAGCACCAATCGGTTCGTTCAGCGAGATCGGTCGACACAGCAGGTCCACCACGCAGGAACCCGCCACGATGCAGTCATAGGAGATGTGGTCAGAGGATGATGCCGCCATGGGGGAGATGATAGCAGCGCGAAGACGCAAGCGTTGGTCGGAAGCGAGATACCGAACGATGTGCGTTCAACTTTGAACTGAACTTTGTACTCGCTCAGGGCGATTCGAGCCATCGCACGCGTGCCCGACCACCACCGCCCCCGCTACCGGTCATGCGTCGGACGTCTTCGGCAGTCAGCACTCGTTCGTAAATCGCAAGTTCGTGCAGCGTCCCCAACCAGGGGGCGTGATGGTTCACCTCGTTGGCGAGACTCAGCCACGCATCGACGTCCCAATGGCTCAGTTCGCCGTAGCGTGGCTCCGCCACTTCAAGCTTGCCGTTGCGATAGATGCGCAGCTCCTCGCCATCGTAGGTCACCACCACAGTCTGCACCGTGCTGGCTCTCAGCACATCATCGGTGACAACCTCAGGTGTGCCGCCGCTTCCTGTGGAGCTAGTGCGCAGTCGCATCCCCAGACGGGACAGCGACTGACTGAGCATGACGTTCCGCTGAGTCGCATCCAGCCCGTAACTCACCACCGGAGCGGACTGCGTCACATTTTCAGGTGTGAACCGTGCCACGATGGAGAACTCGCCCGACTGCTTCAGCCGATCGTACAGCTTCGTTGCCGGGGTCAACGATATGAGTCGTGTCTCATCCAGCAGGCGCAAACCGCCGCCCTCCTGCCACGTCACGCGCGGCAGATCAGCGATCAGGAGATCGACCGCAGGCGCAACCTCGCTGACATCACGCACCACATCCGCAATACTCTCACTTGTGCCGGGCGATTCGTTCTGATACACGCGCAAAGCCTGTGCTTCATCCACTGTCTGGTCATAGATGCGAATGTCGTCGATTCGTCCCTTGAAAAAGTGGCTCAGCGGCGTCGCTCCGTGAACCAAACTGTTGGAAGCATTCGCGCCGATGATGATCGGCTCACGATTGGCCTCGCCGCCCGGCGTGCGTGAAAGTCCGCCGGTGAATGGACCGCTCGCCACCAGCGAACCATTGCGGTACAGCAGCATCCCAGCTGGGCCCCATGCGAAGATGACGTGATACCACTGATTGGCCTGCAGCATGCCCGCGTCGCTGATGATGTAATCCACCCCATCCTGCTGCAATCGCGCAAAGAGGCGCGAACCCTGCAGGTAGACATACAAATGCCCGTTTTCACCGTAGCCGGCTGCATCCTTGGATATCAGCCCCTGTTCACCAGTGAGCGATTCGGGGCGAATCCAGAAGGCGATCGCGCCGCGGTGCAGGTGGTAGTCCTCGTGGTCGGGGATGACCAGGTGACTGTCCACGCCGTTGAACGCGGCGGCTGTGCCATATCGACCCGCTTCACCAAGCGTCACACTGTGATACGCACCGGGGTTGGGTGCGATATCGTTCTCCGCGATCGCCCCACTGCCACCGCTCCAGGACGATGCCATCGTCATATCCACATGAAGGAGCGCCCCTTCCCACAGCAGAAACTTGTCGCGAGCGCGGAACGTCCCGAAAAGCTGCCCTGCACCTTTCATCTGCAGGGTGCCGGAAAGATCGAGCAGGCCACACACAATCGCGCTGTTGTCGATGCTGGTGACGGTGTTGCCAAGACCATAGATAGTCAGCTTGCCGGGTGTGGCGGAGTCGTTGTGAACGCGCGCGTTGTCGAGGAACCGGATGTTCCTGCCCACCCAGACCGTCAGCGACGCGTTGGGCGCAATGACCAGACGACCTGCGTTGCGTATCTCAAAGTTATCGCTGATCCACAGCCGCACATGTCCAGTGATGTTAAGCTGGCCGTCATCGCGGATGTCAAGGTTGCGGAAACTCGCATCGGCACTGAGGGTGTGTGAAGTCTTTACGGTCAGGTCCGTCGTCGCGGGCGGCAGATCGTTTGGCGGCACGATGGGCGACATATCGACATTCGTTTCCTGCGCGACCCGATCGCCGGTGATGACCGCCCCGCCAGTAATGCGGATGACATTGGAAGGGTTACCTCCCGCGCCGACGAGGGCGGTGCCGTTGAGGCGTGCGCCCTCCATGACGCTGAAGGCGTTGGCGCTGGTGGCGTTGGTCGACAGCACCGCGTGCTGGCTCACGTTGCTGCCACCATATGCACCACGCGACGATTCGTAGGCGTCGACAATGGTGCCGCCCTTCATTTCGATTTGTCCCGCGACGGCTGCACCACCCGCTGCACCGCCACCCCCCAGATCATCCAGACGCCAGTGCCCCACCAGTCGCGGCTCGATCGACTGCGGTTCAAATGTGTAACGGGCGATGCAATGGGCATCCTCATCCAGGGGCTGATTTGCAGCCGCCCAGATGAGCGACTGCCGAATCAGTGTGCGTCCGTTTTCATTCAGCGCGGTGATGTCGAACCCACCGCCACCGAAAGGCAAAGCCACCCTGCGACCGGGCGCTTCGCCATTCAGGAGCGCTTCGCCACGATCCACCGCCCACATCACCGAATGCGGTGCGCCCTTGCGTTTGGCGAGAAGCACAGCACCAGGCGCGAGACTGCTGTCCGCCCGCACCATCCGCACGGTGCTGTCCGCGATAGACACCTCGCCCAGCGTAAAGCCCGCGGTGATCGGGTGATCGTCGTTAAGAATCTCGATCGTGTTGCCGTTGTTGCTCTTGCCGCTCGCCGCCAGGCCCAGCGTGTTCCACAACTGCTCGTTCTCGCAGACCAGCCCTATCGATTGCAACGTGAGCTTGTTGCTCAGTGTCCCGGGGGATATCGAATCGGGAATGTAGACGACTCGTGCATCAGCGCACGCTGCGTTGAACGCGCTGGCCGATGCATTCTGTGCGAGGGTAACCACCATCCAGCCCCAGGATCGAAAGACGCCGATGCGCGCCTGTTCATCCTCATCCGGCGTTTGCATCGCGGTCACGAAAAGCAATCGTCCAGGTGTGGACGACACCGTCGTGATGCGTGCGCTGACGATATGGGTGACGCCACGAAAATAGCCCGTCACTGTCAGCGTGACGGGGTCGGCGGGGTTGTTCGTCAGGTCACCATCGTCATCCTCGCCGCGCAGCGTGAAGCTGCCCTCCAGCAGCGGTGCCTGCTCGATCCACACGCCGTTGGGAAACGTGGTGCGCCAACTGTTGTCTTGCTGTACGAGGTGGATCGCCATCGCCAGCGCCGATTCGGCGATGTGCCGCGCCACGGCGTGACGATCGACGTTCTGGGCCACTCCCGTGGCGGTGGTCTGGGCGTGCAGGTATGCGGCCGCGAGTATCGTCGCGGTCACCACCGCCACCAGTGTGAGCAGCAGTGCGATGCCCGAAGCGGAAGGCAGCTTTCGCCTGTGGCGAAATGACAGACAAGACGCCTGTCCCACCGAAGCCGTCGGCGTTCGCATGGGCATTTTCATGCTCCCGCCCCCGTGGTGCGCAGGGCCGCCGCATTGATCACTGGTTCATGTGTATTGCCGATGCGGATCGTGACCCGATAGCTTACGAGACGCGCCACCTGAACATCGGCATCGTTGAGCTTCACCGACCACGCCTCGACACCTGTCGCCCATGTTTCTGATGGAAAGCTTGCTGTTCCTCGCAGGTTGCGCGTCAGAGCATCCCAGTCGCTGGCCAGATCCCACGCATGGTCGTTCTGCGCGGGCAGATCATCCGGCGCGCGGCAGGATCGCAACTCCCCTTCCACCAGTTCAATGCGGCGAATCTCCGAAAGATTCGGTTTGCCATCGTCGTTGAAATCATCGATCCACAGCACCAGTGCATCATCACTGAGCGCCAGCACCATCGTTGAGCCGCGAATTGCCGCTCCCAGTCGTGCATCGATCAGCTTCGCCTGCACCACCAGTGCACGCAGGTCGCGGTCGTGCTCGGTACCTCGACCGATCGCAAAGAGCATGGTGACCACCGCGGCGCCAACGAACCCCGTCCCCGCCAGGGCCATCATCAGCTCGACGAGCGTCATGCCCGTGTATCGATACCGTCGCACGCCCCACCACCTCATGACGTCGGTTCCTGGGGATCGGCGACGAATCGTCGCAACGTCCAGGTCATGCCGCGATCGTCCGTGACCGTCACGGTGATCCAAACGCCGGCGATTGTTTTGTCCACACCGGGCATCACCTGCGTCGCCGGCTCGACGGTCACGCTGCGGCTGAAGCGATCGAACGCAGTACCGTATGGCTCACCCGCCGCATCCACCACTGTGCCGAACGGTTCGATATAACCGTTGTAATCGTCAATGTCGTCAAAATTGCTGCGATCGGATTCTCCCGCATCGGGGCCGGGTGAATCGGCTCCCTCTGGGTCGCGGAACGGCAGAGCGAGCATCTCATCCAGCATCGCTTCGGCAAGCGACTGACCGCGGCGATGATGCAGCGCTTCCAGACTGTGCGTCTGGCCCACGGTGACCATCTGCGTGATCGAGATCACCGCGAACGCCAGAATCGCCGATGCCACCATGACTTCGGTGAGCGTGAAGCCGGTTTGTGCCTTTTTTCCGCCCATGGATCCCAATCGGAAAAAGGCGACAATCTTTTGTCGCGTGAGGGATTTATCGGCAAAGCGGGAAGGCGAATTCGCCGATAAGCCGCTGCAGATGCGTTCAATCCCATCCACCCCGTACATGCGGCCGCGCGCGGCGCGGGACGGCGGCTTCTCGCTCATCGAGGTGCTGATGGTGGTGCTCGTGCTCGCCATTGCCGCGGCGATCGCCGTGCCGATGTTCGCCAACACCCATGCCTCCCGGCTGCGGGCTGCGGCGGAGATGCTGGCGGCCGACCTGGCCTACGCCCAGGTTGAGTCCATGACCCATGCCGATGACCTGCGTCTGGTGCGGTTCGATGCCGTCAGCCATCGCTACGCCATCGTCGCGATGTCGAATCCGAATGAACCGATCCACAACCCCATCGCCGATCAGCCTTACGAGGTAACGTTCGGACAGGGGCGGGCGTCACCGTTCCATGGCGTGACCATCCTGCACTTCAATCTGGGCGGCGACAACACGCTGCTCTTTGGCCAGTACGGACAGCTGGATCAGACCACCCCTGCCACCATCACCCTGGCCTGCCGTGACCGAACCATCACACTCACGGTCGACCCCGTACTTGGGCAGGTATCCATCGGGCCGATTGAATAACAGGGAATCATCAGACCAATTCACACATCGCGTATAAGCGATAACGAATTGGCGATGTGATATTGACGATCACTGCACGGGGTTGGTCAGTTCGCCGATGCCTTCGACCTGGATCGTGACCACGTCACCGTGCTGCAGCCACACAGGTGGTTTGCGGGCAAAGCCCACGCCCGGCGGTGTGCCCGTGAGAATGATAGTCCCCGGCAATAGTGTGGTGTCGCGGCTGATGAAGGCGATCAGCTCCGCCACCGGGAAGATCATGTCGCTGGTGTGCCCCTGCTGCATCACCTGCCCGTTGAGCGTGGTCGACAGGCGCAGGTTCTGCGGGTTGGGGATTTCATCAGCCGTGACAAGTTCCGGTCCCAGCGGACAGAAAGTGTCAAAGCTCTTGCCGCGGATCCACTGTCCCCCGCCACCATGCCGCTGCCAGTGCCGGGCGGATACATCGTTGGCGCAGGTGTAGCCCAGCACGTACTCCAAAGCCTGATCGACGGGGATGTCGCGGCCCATCCTGCCGATCACCACCGCCAGTTCGCACTCGTAATCGACCTGCGGCACATCGGCGCACGCGGCGGGCAGGCGAATCGGCTCGCCCGGGCCAATGACCGCCGTGGTCGGCTTCATGAAAATGACCGGGTTAGTGGGGATGGGCTGGCCACCTTCTTTGGCGTGCTCCCCATAGTTCAGACCGATACAAAAGATATTGACCGGCTGGATGGGCGCCAGAAGCCGCTTCACAGGCGCCTTTTCGTCGGTAAGAACCAGGCTTTCGGGGCTAAATATGTTTCCTGCAAGGATTTGCGCTCGACCATCCCCGGTGGGACAGCCCACACGTTCGATCTGCTGGTCGTCCAGAAAACGGATGATTCGCATGGGCCGCTTTTCTCCGGTTGTGCCGAATTGGGTATAATCGTACACCGTCGTCGGGACCCGGCCGTTCCGACACACGACGCAGGGGTTTTGACAATACCACAATCACCGGCCGCAGAGTAATCACGCCTTGGCACGCACAGTGTCTTCCACCATGGCCGAAACCCAACCATCCACTACCACGGGGCTGCCTCGCACCTGGCAGCAGGTCTCTGAAGCCAATAATCGCCGCAGCGAGGTACCCGCCGGCCTGTGGCTGCGCTGCCCCGGCTGCGCCAGACTGCTCTACAAGCGCACCGTCGAGCAGAACCTGCAGGTCTGCCCCGAGTGCGACTACCACTTCCGCCTCGGCGCCGATGAACGGGCTGCCCAACTGTGCGACCCGGGCAGCTTCGAACCGATGTGGGAGAACGTTGGGCCGGTCGATGCGCTGCAGTTCGTCGACATCAAGCCCTATCACGAACGTCTGCGGGCTGAGCAGCAGAAGACCGGCCACAAGGATGCGATCATCTGCGGCAAGGGCTTCATCAAGGGCCGCGGCGTCGTGCTCGCCTGCATGGACAGCCGATTCATGATGGGGTCGATGGGCTGCGTGGTCGGCGAAAAGCTCACTCGGGCAATCGAACTGGCAACCGAAACCAATCTGCCGCTGATCGTCGTCTCCTGCTCCGGTGGGGCGCGCATGCAGGAAAGCGCCCTGAGCCTGATGCAGATGGCCAAGACCAGCGCCGCCCTGGCGCGGTTCGACGACGCGGGAGGCCTCTTTATCAGCGTTCTGACGGACCCGACCACCGGCGGTGTCACCGCCAGCTTCGCCATGCTCGGCGATGTCATCCTCGCTGAACCCAAGGCGCTGATCTGTTTCGCCGGCCCGCGCGTCATCGCCAACACCGTCCGCGAGGAACTGCCCGAGGGCTTCCAGCGCAGCGAGCACCTGCTGCAAAAAGGTTTCGTCGACCGCGTGGTCCATCGCCGCGACCTGCGCAGCGAAATCAGTCGCATCATCGACTACGCCGGCAAGTGATCGCCGCGACACGGCAGTCCGGGGCAGGGCGATCCACGCCTCACATGTCGCCGCCGCTGAGGTTAACCGAGATTTTCAGGGCGACACGAATCGATGACCAGCGCGTGCGCGCCATGGTCGATGCCGAACGGTTCGAGCATTATCAGGCGATCAAGCGTCGCATTGGCATGGCGTGAGATTGCCGTGCCTCACCGCACATCATCCGGGACTTCACGAGCAGCGGCGCGGGCGGCTTCGGCGTCCATGGCGGCGGCGCGACGGATTTCGTCGATCAACTGTTCGGCTGGCCCCCCCTTGGTGACATAGGCGACCGCACCGGCGTCGAACATCGCGGCCGCCATCTCATCGCGGGCGTGCATCGACATGCCAATCACCCGCACCGAGGGCGCCTGCTCGCGTAGGGCGCGCGTTGCCTCGATGCCGTTGAGCCGCGGCATGGCCACATCCATGACCACGACATCCGGCCGCAGTGCCAGGCCCATTTCCACCGCTTCCTGACCGTCACCCGCCTGACCGACGATCTCCAGGTCATCGTGTCCATCCAGCAGGCCGGCCAACCCTTCACGCAGCATCTGGTGATCATCCGCCAGAAGGATTCGGATTCGGCCGGTGTTGCCGCGCGTCGATCGGCTGGAAGCCCGGGTTGTCGTCTCGCGCGGTGTCTGAGCCACGGCCGAATCACGCACCAGATCGACTGTGGACGGACCATCCAGTCGCGTCTGACTAGCGTCGAGTGGGACAACAATCTCCACACGCGTGCCGTTGCCCGGCGAACTTTGCACCTTCACGTAGCCGCCCAGCAGGGCCGCCCGTTCGCGTACGCTGAACAGGCCGAAACTTTCGCCTGCCCGGGCGCGCATCTGCGCCTCGTTGAGTTGAAAACCGCAGCCCTGGTCGGTGACGATCGTGTGTAACTGGCCCTTGTCCACTTTTACCTCAACGGAAGCCCTGGAAACATTGGCGTGCTTGACCACGTTGAACAAACACTCACCCACTGCGGTGAAGAGAAAGACACGCCAGTCATCATTCGGCGGTTCAGCCCCAGGCTGACAGCGCACCTCCACATCAAGGTTCTGCTGCTGCTTCATCCGGCGGGCCAGCCACAGCAGCGATGCTTCAAAGCGTTCCTCGAACAAAATCGGCGGACTTAGTTCTGTCGTGATGGAGCGCGACAGATCGATCGCCTGTTCCAGCAGCGATTCAACCTGCACTTTCCACGCGCCATCCGGCACGCTGGCCGCATTGAGCCTCATGCGCACCGCGACCAGCAGTTGCTGCAGTTCATCGTGCAGTACCTGTGCGATGCGACGCCGTTCGCGATGTTCCGCCGTGGCAAGCTGCGAGGCGAGCATGCGCAACTCGATCGTGCGTGCTTCCAGCTCCGCGGTACGCATCTCGACTTTCTGTTCCAGTGACTCATTGAGCGCCTGCATGGCGCTGCGCAGGCGTACGGTCTCCCAGGCCTGTCCGCACTGAGCAGCAAGCCAGTTGAGCAGCGACGCCTGCTGATCCGTCCAGTCGCGTGGCTCGACGCTGTAAACCTCCAGCGCCCCGAGAATCTTGCCGCCGCAACGTACCGGCGCGGCGAGCACCGATCGCATCACGCGACCATCGGAAGGCTGTGGCGACTGAAGGTCGGGCCGAAGGTCGCGATCGCGCAGGTGAGCCGGCCCACCACTCTCCACCGCCATCCGTGCGAGCGTCACGTTCACAGGCAGTTCGCAGGGTGACGGTCCTTTCGGTCAGAAGCCCGCATGTGCGCGGACGACGAACTGGTCATCCACCTGTTTAAAAAGGCACGCCGCAGCACCATTGAGCAGTTCCATCGCTGAACGGCACACACCCGGCAACACCTCGTCATCATTTGCAGCGGGGCTGGACAGGTGCAGCAGCGTTTCGAGTGTGCTTTCCCGCGCAGCCAGCTCCTCGTTGGCCAGCCGCACTTCCTCGCCCTGAGCCTGCAGCTCCTCGGACTGCTGCTGCATCTCCTCGGCCTGCACCTGCAATTCTTCGTTCTGACGGGAAATCTCCTCCTCGCGTGCGGCCAGTTCCTCGTTGGCGGCCTGCAACTCTTCGTTAGCCTGGACCAGTGATATGTTGGCGCGTTCGACAGAATTGCGGTAGTTCACTGCAAGATGAACCACCGTTGCCGCGATGATGACATCCCCTGCCTTCATGACAAAGAACGTCACAAACTGGCCGACGTGCTCGAAGCGTGCAGCGTCCATCAGCATCATCAGTTTGTAGGCCGATGCGCCGATGAGCATGCCTGCCAACACCCAGAGCAATCTTTTATCGCGATGCCACAGCGCTAAAAGCAGAGGCAACGCATCGGCGATTGGCACGATGTTCTCTGGGTAGATGAACACACGCAGCAGTCCAAAGGCGACCGCCAACACAAGCGTCAGCGTGAGTGAAAGCCAGAATGGCGGTGGACGCCAGGGTGTCAGTTCACGTGAACCCATCAGCTTTCCTTACAGTAAAGACAGCTTGCCATGCGACACAGCCTCGCGACGCCACTGGGTTGTTCCGCATGTCCGGTCATCAACACGCCGCCCGGCCGCAGCGCGGCGCACAGCTTGCGCCACAGGCCAGAGGCGGCTGCACCATCCAGATAAATCCCCATGTTCCGACACAGAATCAGATCAAAGCTGCCCACCGGCGGCGGATCGTCCAGCACATCCGCCACCTGCCAGCGCGTCGCACGCCGAATGGGATCGATCGGCTGCACATGTGTCGCATTTTTCGTTCGCAAGTAAGGCAGCAGCGACTCGGGCAGATGCCGGATCAGGCCGCGATGGTAGACACCTCGCTCGGCCCGCGCGATCGCTTCGGCCCGACAGTCACTACCCACCAGCTCCGCATCACGCAGGGCGTCCATGTGGTGCAGCAGCATCGCCACCGTGTACAGCTCCGCCCCATCGGAGCAGCCCACGCTCCAGACACGCCACGGTCGCGTCATGCGACGGTTCTCGTGTTCGAGCCAGTCCTCCAGCATTTCGAACGCCGGTGGATCGCGATAAAACTCCGTCACACCGATCAACAGTGTGTTGACCGCAGTGTGGAGTGCTACGGTATCGCGGGCGATCAGCTCGCGTGCCTCCTCAATTGATTTCAGCCGCAACGCTCGCAGACAGGCTGAGACCCGACGCACCAGCGGCT
>Ga0207864_1003968_pt1 | contig 11741 bp, 5 predicted proteins | sample HigsolmetaAR202D_FD_184834 | JGI IMG/M metagenome (GOLD analysis project Ga0207864, IMG submission 184834) | Ionic liquid and high solid enriched microbial communities from the Joint BioEnergy Institute, USA - AR20-2-D (SPAdes) (version 2) ...
GGGGCGATGGCGCCGGCGTCTCCCGCGGAGCGCGCGCCGAGGCGGTTCGTCGTGTAGACGCGGGCGGCGACGCCGCGTGCTCTGAGGCCGTCGGCGAGCGTGCGCGCGACGGTGGCGGCGCTGCCGAGCTTCGGCGCGTAGTCGTGGGCGACGATGGCGACGCGCGACACCGCCGAGCCTCGCGGGATCCAGAGCGGGCGCAGGGCGGCTTCGGCCGCCGCGCGGTTCTGGGGCCGGAGCGGGTAGGCGCGGTGCGCGGCGCGCATCGACGCGAGCGTGCTCGGAGATCCGAGGATGGCCTCGATGCGATCGGCGATGGCCCGTGCCTCGGGCCGCGCGGTGACGGCTGCGCCGACGCGCGCGAGCTTCCTGGCGCGCGCGCGCTGGTCCTCCGTCTCGCCGCGGCCCGAGACCAGCACCGCGGGCTTCTCGAGCGCACGGATCTGGGCGAGCGCGTCGTAGAGCGCAGGCGACACGACGAGCGTCGCTTCTGCGAGCAGCGCGTCGACGTCGGGCGGGCAGCGCGCCACCGTGAGGCCGGGGATGCCGTCGGCGTCCGGAGGGAACATGCCGTCGGGCCCGACGACGATGACCGTTTCGAGGGACGGCAACCGTACGCGCGCGAGGAGATGGGCATCGGCGACGGCGCGAGCGTAGCGGCGTGGGTCGACCGACGGTCCTCCGCCGCAGGCCAGCGCGACGACGAGCGGTCCGCGTCGCTCGTGCTTCGACGAGGCGTTCTCCGGAGAGGCCCTCAGGCGGCGCACGACGGGCCCGACGAGCGACACCGGCGAGCCCGCGAGCAGCTCGAGATCGACCTCGGTCGGCTCGTGGAGGACGACGATTCGATCGAGCTCGAGCGGTGCCTCGCTCGCGACGAACGCGCGGAGCGCCTCGGGATCGAGCTCGCGCAAGAGGAGGACGGCACGCGCGCCGAGCGCGGGGAGCCTCTTCACGACGTGCGTGGGGGCATGCGTGTCGAACACGACGAGGTCGGGCGCGAACGCCTCGAGCGCCGCGACGAGCGCCGTCTCCTCGAGGACGTCCGGCAGCGCCGTGGTCGCGCGCTCCGGATCGGCGTGCGGCGCCGTCAGGCGCGCGGGCAAGCGCACCCAGTCGAGACCGGCGCGAACGAGCACCGAGACGTCGGCGGCGTTCGTGAGGACGAGCAGCCGGACGCCCGGCGCGAGCGTGCGCATCTCGGCCGCGAGGCTCGCTGCCCGGACGAGGTGCCCCAGCCCGACGTCGTCGAGCGCGTGGAACGCTACGCGAAGCTCGCGGGCTTTGGTCACGCGGCCTCTTCCCGGGGCTCTGCCGGCATGGCTGCGGATGCTACCGGCGGCGGCTCATGCGTCAACGAACCACGGCGCGCCCGGGGCGACCGCCCGGGGCGGACGGGCATGGTAGGCTCTCGACCCCTCCGCCGAGAAAGGAGCAAGGTCGATGCGCCTCAAGGACAAGATCGCCCTCGTCACTGGAGCCAGCCGTGGCATCGGATACGCGAGCTGCCTCGCGCTCGCCGGTGAAGGCGCCACCGTCGTCGGCGTCGCGCGCACGAAGAAGGATCTCGAAGCCCTCGAGAAGGCCGTCGCCGAGAAGGGCGGCAAGGCCAAGACCTTCGAGTGCGACGTGACCAAGTCGGCCGACGTGGCGTCGTGCGTGAAACAGACCATCGACGCGTTCGGGCGCATCGACATCCTCGTCAACAACGCCGGCATCGGAGGCTACCGTCCGTTCCTCGATTGGACCGAGGAAGACTACGACCGGATCATGGCGACGAACGCCAAGTCGACGTGGCTCTTCTGCAAGGAGGTCCTCCCGCACATGCTGAAGCAGGGCGGCGGGAACATCGTGATGGTGTCGAGCGTCGCCGGCCTCCAGGGCTACCCGACCGAGGGCATCTACTGCATGTCGAAGTTCGCCCAGGTCGCCCTCGCGCAGTCGCTCGATCGCGAGTTCTACGAGCAGAACATCAAGGTCAGCCTCGTCTGCCCGGGCGGCGTCGAGACCCACTTCGCGATCGGCGACGGCCGCACCTACGACGGCCCGAACATGAAGGGCTTCTCGACGCCCGAGGACGTGGCGGAGGCCGTCCTCCTCGCCGTCCTGCCGCGCGAGCGCACGCGCATCGTGAACGTGATCATGCGCCCGATGAACGAGGCGACCTGAGTCGCCCCGTTCACTCGACCATCCCTCGATCAGGAGAGGCGCCGGCGGCGGGCTCCGAGGAGCACGGCGCCGGCGAGCAGAGCGAGCGCGTGGAACGAAGACGTCGGCGCGCCGGCCTGGTGGCAGGCGCAGCCGCTCGCCTCTTCGGCCGCCGGAGCGGCGGGCGAGGGAGACTCGGGCGTCGTCACGCCGCCGGCGGGCTCTTCGGCCTCCACGGCGTGCGTCACGACGGTGCTCGCGCTCGCGAGGTACGTGTCGTCGCCGGTGTACTGGGCCTTGAGGCTGTGCGCGCCGAGGGCGAGCGACTTGGTGGAGAAGCGCGCCGCTCCGTCGACGAGGTCGACGGTGGCGAGGATGGTCGTGCCGTCGGAGAAGGTCACCTTGCCGGTCGGCGTTCCGGGCGCGGACGTGGTGACGTCGGCGGTGAGGACGACCTCGTCACCGACCTTGGATGCAGCCGCGACGGCGAGCGTGGTGGTGGTCGGTGCCTTGTCGACGGTCTGGGTGATGATTCCGTCGACGCCGGCGCTCTTTCCGTCGCCCGGATAGGTGGCGACGACGGTGTGTGTACCGACGGGCAGGCTCGAGGTCACGATCGACGTCCTGCCGGCGGCGTCGAGGACGCCGGTGCCGAGGACGGTGTCGCCGAGGCTCAGCGTGATGGTGCCCGTGGGGACGGCGGCAGGCGTGGAGGTCTCGATGATGAAGGTGACCGACTCGCCGAAGACGGAAGGGTTCTTCGAGGGGGTCACGGTGATGGTGGTCGCGGTCTCCGTGACCGAGTGCGTGATGCGCTGCGAGCTCGGCAGGAAGTCGTCGTCGCCGCTGTACGTCGCCTCGATCTCCGTGTCGCCGACGGGAAGCGAGGCCGTGGAGATCTTCGCCGTGCCGTCGTTGCTGACGGCCGATTGACCGAAGATGGTCGTGCCGGCTCGGAACGTGACGGAGCCGGTCGGCGTTCCGGCGCCCGGCGCGACGGCCGTGATCGTCGCGGTGAGCGTGACGCTCGCGCCGGCGGCGCTCGGGCTCGCCGATGCGACGACCGACATGGACGTGCTCGCCTTGCCGACCGTCACCTGGTGGTTTGCGTCGGCGGCGGAGTAGCTCGCGTCGCCGAAGTACTGCGCGACGATGTCGTGCGTGCCCGCGGCGAGCGCCGACGTCGTGAACGAGGCGGAGCCGGTAGCATCGAGCGCGACGGTGGCGAGCACGGTCACGCCGCGCCGGAACAGGATGCTGCCCGTTGGGGCGACTCCCTCGATGGGAGTGATCGACGCGGTGAGGGTCACGGGCTGGCCGAAGACGGGCGACGACGTGCTCGATGTGAGCGAGAGATTGGTCGTGGCGGGGTTCACGACGAGCACGGCGGTCCCGACGTCGGGCTCGTGATGGGTGTCGCCGCCGTAGGCGGCCTGGATGGTGTGCGTACCGGCCCGGAGCGCGCTCGTCGTGAGCGTCGCTTGTCCGTTCGCATCGAGCGGCACGGCCGCGGACGACGCCCCGTCGATCGTGAAGAGAACCGTCCCCGTCGGTGTGATCCCGGCGCTGCTGGTGACCGTCGCCGTGAACGTCACGGGCTCACCGAAGGAGATTGGGGTCTTGGTCGCCGTGAGCGTCGTGGTCGCGCACGGCCAGAGGCTGCCGTTGCGCTCGTTCGTCGCCAGCCTCGTGCCGTTCGACCCCCCGATCGCAAACACGTCACAGCCGGTGCGTGCCGCCGAGAGCTCTCGCCGCGCCGTGCCGAGCGTGTGGGTCGACGTCGTCCACGTATCGGTCAGGACGTCGTAGACGTAGACCGAGTCGTAGTACGGCGCGGCGTTGTTGGAGTAGGCGGTTCCACCGCCGATGACGCTGATCTTCGTGCGACCCTCGCTCGCGATCGCGGCGAAAGACACGACGGCGCGCGGCAGCTCTGCCGCCTCTGCCCACGTGTCGTTCGTGGGATCGTAGGCCACGACGGTCGAGAGCGGCTCGCCGCTGCCTGCGTTCCGTCCGCCGATTGCGTAGAGCCGGCCGTTCGAGCCGCACACGAGGCGGTGTAGGAAACGCGGTCCCGGCATCGATGTACCCGTGGTCCAGGTGTCCGTCGTGGGGTCGTAGATCCTGAGTCCGGCTTCCACGACGAGGCCCACGTTCTGACCGCCGGTGACGTAGAGCTTTCCGTCGTTGCCGACGTCGGCGCCGGCTTCCCAGGCAGCTGCCAGGGGATAACTCGCTAGCGCCGTCCACGCGTTCGTCGTGATGTCGTAGACGGCGAACGCGTTCTGCACTCCGCCGCCGTAATAGATCTTCTTCCCGTCCGGCGTGGCCGCCGCGAAGGCTCCGCGCGTCGCGAAGGGGACGGAGGCGGCGGCGGTCCACGTGTTCGTCGACGGCCTGTAGACGAGATGCTGGTCCGACTCGGAGCCGTTGACGTAGCCGCCGAGCACGTGAACATCTCCGTTCGCGTCGGTCACGGCGCGCGCCTGCGCATGCGCTACGGGTGCGGGCGCGACGCTCACCCATTGCGCCGAAGCGGTCGACACCGCGAGCACCAACGCCAATCGGAGCGCGAACGACAACAGCCACTTCATCGGCAAGAGCCCCCTTTCACGCGGCGCAGAAACGCCTGCCGATATCGTCCTATTGCCGCAGATGCAAGACTCGCGCTTCCGTGGCCGACGTCGTTCGATGAACGAGGCGACCTGCGTCGCCCCGTTCACTCGACCATCACGCGATCAGGAGAGGCGCCGGCGGCGGGCGCCGAAGAGCACGGCGCCGGCGAGCAGAGCGAGAGCGTGGAGCGAAGACGTCGGCGCGCCGGTCTGCCGGCACGAGCACCCGCCACCGCTCAACTCCTCGCCGGGCACCGGCTCCTCGGGCGTCGTCGTTGGGTCGCCGGCGGGCGCTTCGGTCTGCACGGTGTGCGTGACGACGGAGCTGGCGCTGGCGAGGTAGGAGTCGTCGCCGGTGTACTCGGCCTTGAGCGCGTGCGGGCCGAGGGCGAGCGACTTGGTGGTGAAGCGTGCGACGCCGTCGACGAGGTCGACGGTGGCGAGGATGGTCGTGCCGTCGAAGAAGGTCACCTTGCCGGTCGGGGTGCCGGGCGCGGACGTGGCGACGTTCGCGGTGAGGACGACCTCGTCACCGAGCTTGGAAGCGGCCGCGACGGTGAGCGTGGTGGTGGTCGGTGCCTTGTCGACGGTCTGGGTGATGGTTCCGTCGACGCCTGCGCTGACGCCGTCGCCAGGGTAGTGGGCGACGATGGTGTGCGTGCCGACGGGCAGGCTCGAGACGGCGATGGAGGTCCTGCCGGTGGCGTCGAGGACGCCGGTGCCGAGGACGGTGTCGCCGAGGCTCAGCGTGATGGTGCCCGTGGGGACGGCGGCAGGCGTGGAGGTCTCGATGACGAACGTGACCGACGCGCCGAAGACGGAGGGATTCTTCGACGAGGTCACGGTGATGCCCGTGGCGGTCTCCGTGACCGAGTGCGTGATGCGCTGCGAGCTCGGCAGGAAGTTCGCGTCGCCGTCGTAGGTGGCCTCGGTCTCCGTGTCGCCGACGGGAAGGGAAGCGGTGGAGATCTTGGCGGTGCCGTCGTTGGCGATGGCCGACTGTCCGAGGACGGAGGAGCCGGCGCGGAAGGTGACGGTGCCGGTGGGCGTGCCCGCGCCAGGCGCCACGGCGGTGACGGTGGCGGTGAAGGTGACGCTGGCGCCGACGGCGCTCGGCCGCGCGGAGGCGGCGAGCGACACGGAGGTGCTCGCCTTGCCGACGGTCACCTCGACGCCGGCTTCCTCGGTGGAGTAGTTTCCGTCACCGACGTAACGGGCGACGATCTCGTGCGTGCCGGCGCCGAGCGTCGTCGTGGTGAAGGAGGCGGAGCCGGTCGCGTCGAGGGCGACGGTGGCGAGCACGGTGAAGCCGCGGCGGAAGGTGATGTGCCCGGTCGGAACGACGCCGTCGATGGGCGTGGTCGACGCGGTGAGCGTGACGGCCTGACCGGAGACGGACGCCTCTGGGCTCGCCGCGAGCGAGAGACTGGGCAGAGCGCGATTGACGACGAGGGAGGCGGTGGCGATGCCGGGCTTGTGGTGGGTGTCACCGCCGTACGCGGCCTGGATGGTGTGCGTACCGCCTCGGAGTCCGCTCGCGGTGATGGTGGCGACTCCGCCATCGAGGGAGCGCGTGCCGAGGGTCGTGTTTCCGTCGGTGAAGGTGACGGTCCCGGTCGGCGCGAGGCCGGAGCCGCTCGACGAGACCTTGGCGGTGATGACGACGGAGCCGCCGAAGGTGGCGGGGCTCGGGTCGAAGGTCAGGTCGATGCCGACGGCGTCTCGGCTGACGGTCTGCGTGAGCGTGCTCGACGACGAGGCCGCGAAGTCGGAGGTCCCGTTGTACTCGGCGCGGAGGACGTGGTCGCCTTCGGAGAGGGAGTCGATCTCGTACTCGGCGACGCCGCCCGTGAGGGTGACGGTGGCGAGTGCGGTCGTGCCGTCGAAGAAGGTGACCGTGCCGGCGGGCGTGGCGCTGCTCGGAGCGAGCGCGGTCACCGTGGCCGTGAGCTTGACGGGAGCACCGACGAGGGAGGGGTTGATGGAGCTCGTCAGCGTGGTCGTCGTCGATGCCTGTTGAACGGTGACGGTGACCGTCGACTTGCTCGAGCCGTAGTCGCCCTCACCGTGATAGATGGCGGTCAGCGTGTGCGTGCCGACGCCGAGGGTCGAGACCGGCAAGGTGGCTTGACCGCCGCTGAGCATCGCGGTTCCGAGGAGCGCACCGCTCTCATCCTTGAAGTAGACCGTTCCACCAAGGGCCGCTCCCGTGTCGCTGCTGGTGACGGTCGCCGTGAGCGTGATGGTCTGACCGTAGACGGACGCGGTCGGGGTCGCCGTGAGCGTCGTGGTCGACCGTGAGCATGGCAAGAGGGTGCTGCTGAATTCGTTGATCGCCGTGGGGCTGATGTCACGTCCGCCAATCGCGAAGACATTGCAGCCTACGAGTGCTGCAGCAGCTCCCCTTCTCGCCTGGCGGAGCTTGTTTTCCGTCGCTTCGGTCCACGTGTCGGTCAGGACGTCGTAGACGTAGACCGAATCGAAAAAAACGGTGGAGGGGTCGATGCCGTTCTTGGACGAGCCGCCGAGGACGGCGATTTTCGTGCGATCAGGGCTCGCGACTGCGGCAATGTCCCCGGCGGCACGCGGCATGTTCGCCGCCGACGCCCACGTGTCCGTGCGGGGGTCGTACACCGAGACGGAATCGAGCGCGTTACCATTGCTGCCGACTCCGCCGATCGCGTAGAGCCGTTCGTCTGCGCCGAGGACGAGTTGGTGGTGTAGATGCCGAGGGCGGTGCCGTGGGTCGCGTAGAGGCGTCCATCCGTGCCGACGGCTGCAGCGCTGCCGGAGTCGAAGATCGCCCCGCCTAGCATCGGACCTTCGAGCCACGTGTTCGAGGCGACGTCGTAGATGCCGAGCTGGTTGCCGTTGGTGGCGGCGCCCAAGTAGATCCTCTGCCCATCCAGCGTGATCGCCACGAAGGGCATACTGGGCGCAGGGGGGATCGGATCGAAGTTCGTTTCGTCCAACCACGAGTTGGTCGACGGCCTGTAGACCCAATGGGCCCTCTGGCTGCCGGACGGGCTGTAGATGCCGAGGACGTGAATGTCCCCGTTCGCGTCGGTCACCGCCTGCGCGTGACTGAAGGCAAAGGGCGCGGCCGGAGCGTCCGTCCACTGAGCCGAAGCGCTCGATACACCGAGCACGAAAGCCAAGCCGAGAGCGATCGCGAACAGCCACCTCATCGATGCGGTCCTTCGGATTGGGATGGTTGTGGAAATACCTGTCCGGATAGCGGCGTGCGGCCGCCGCTGCAAGCCTTCAGATGGGGGCTTGACGGCAGAAAAGCGCTCGCTGCGCGAGGCGAGCCGAGTCGCCTCGCGCACGGGCGCTGATCGAGAGCGAGTCAGCGCCGCCAACGGGCGCCGAGGAGGAGTGCGCCGGCGAGCAGGGCAAGCGCCTGCCACCAGCATTCGTCCCGAGGGGAGGGCAGGCCTGGCATCGCCTCTGCATCTCGAGGCTTCGCTCGGTCGCGCGCCGCCCCCTCGAACATGATCCAGCGAGCCGCGCCTCTCCTCGTTCTCCTCTCGTTGATCGCGTGCACCGATGACCCGGCCACGGCGCTGGATGCCGTCGGGCGTCCGTCGACGGCCGCCCCGGCTCCCGCCGACGCGTCCGAGCCGGCGCCGCCGAGCTCGTCGCCGCCGGCGCCCGAGCCGCCGACGTGCACGGGGAAGCCCGGCAAGCCGGGGGACGAGGAGCTCACGATCGTCTCCTCCGGGCTCGAGCGGAAAGCGACGATCCATGTCCCGGCGATCCACGACGGGATCCAGGCGTTGCCCCTCGTGCTCGTCCTCCACCCGTTCCTGCTCACGCGAAAGAGCATGCGGAAGCTCGTGAAGGTGGAGCGCTTCGCCGACGATCGCGAGCGCGGGTTCATCGCGCTCTTCCCGGACGGCATCGGTCGGAGCTGGAACGCGGGCGAGTGCTGCGGCGACGCGAAGGAGAAGAAGCTCGACGACGTCGGGTTCATCCGCGATCTGCTCGACCACGTCTCGCAGACGTGGTGCATCGATCGCGCGCGCGTCTATGCGATGGGCTTCTCGAACGGAGCCTTCCTCTCGCACCGCCTCGCGTGCGAGCTGCCCGGAGGCCTGCGCGCGATCGCTCCGGTCGCCGGCACGCTCGGCATCCCGCCCGAGACCTGCAAGCCGCCGCATCCGACGCCAGTGCTCGCGATCCACGGCACGGACGACGACCTCGTGCCGTACGAGGGCGGCTCACCGAAGATCCCGCGCGGCGCCTCGTTCGGGACCTTCATGTCGCCCGGGGCCACGGACGCCTTCTGGGCTCGCACGAACGGCTGCAAGGGCGAGCGCTCCACGTACTTTTCGCATGGCGAGGTCTCGTGCGCACGCCACGAGCAGTGCCGCGATCAGGCCACGGTCGCTCTCTGTACGGTCAGGGGCGGCGGTCACCAGTGGCCCGGCGCCGATTCGCTCCCTGCGATGGGCCACCTCACGAAGGACATCGACGCGACCGAGGCCGCGATCGAGCACTTCCGTGCGTACGGCCTGTGACGAGCCCACCCGTCACTCGCAGGCCGCAAAGCCGACCCAGTCGCCGGTGCAGCTGCGTCCGGGGCCGCAGTCCTCGTCGCGGTGACACGGCGTCTGGCCGCGCAACCGTTTCGGCACACCGACCCGATGCCGCCGCAGAGGTCTCATGGTCACGAGGAAGGCCGAGGCCGACTGCCCTCGACCGTCATACGAAGCCTGGCCCGTGGACACGGCTCACGTCGGTCGAGGTTCGCCGTGCGGTGCACGCCGGCAGACTCGTGTAGTCTCGGGCCGTGAAGCTCGATCGGATTGCACGGGTGCTCGTGATCGCTTCGTTGTCGAGCGTGGCTCCCCGCGTCGCGCTCGCCGACGAGGGCGAGCAGGCGCCGGACCTCGCGCGGGCCGCGGAGATCAAGAAGCGTGGCGACGAGGCGATGGTCAGCGGGCGCCCGGCGGACGCGCTCGCCGCTTACGTCGAGGCGTACGCGATCAGCAAGGACCCCGCGCTCCTCTACAACAAAGGACGCGCGCTCCAGGCCCTCACCGAGTATCCGCAGGCGCTCGCCGAGCTCGAGGCCTTCGATCGCGAGGCCCCGCCGGAGCTGAAGGCTCGCGTGCCGGGGCTCGCGAGGATGATCGCCGACTTGCGCCAGCGCATCACGACGGTCTCGATCGACTGCGACGTCGAGGGCGCCGTCGTCCGCATCCGCGATCGCACCGTCGGCAAGTGCCCGATTTCGTCTCCCGTCACCATCAACGCCGGCAATGCGCGCATGGAGGTGACCGCCGAGGGCTACTTCCCTTGGCAGCGCGACATCGAGCTTCCCGGAGGCGGCGTCGCGTCGTTCGACGTGCACCTCACGTCGAAGGCGAAGGCCGGGATCCTCGTCGTCAAATCGACGGTACCGAACGTCGACGTGTCCATCGACGGCAAAGTGGTCGGCATCGCGCCCGTCGAGGCGAGCCTCGACGCCGGGCCGCACACGCTGGAGCTCCGGCGCTCCGGCTACCGCCCCGCGCGGACGACCGCCATCATCACCGCCGGCGAGCGACGCGAGCTCGAGGTGCCGCTCGAGGCGGAGCCGGGCATCTTCGGACGCTGGTGGTTCTGGACGGGCGTCGGCGTGCTCGTCGCGGGCGGCGTCACGCTCGGCGTCGCCCTCACGACCGAGAAGGATCCCGTTCCTGGGACCGTCCCTCCCGGTGTCGTCCGCGGGGGGCTGTCGCCGGCCGCGGCCGGGATCCAGTTCTGAGCTTCCGCGGCGGAGGACGTGGAGGCGTTACGATCCCCCGTGATGAGCACCCTGCCGGAGCCGGGCGAGACGATCGCGGGCAAGTACGAGGTCGTTCGTGTGCTCGGTCGCGGCGGGATGGGGGTCGTCGTCGAGGCGCTCCACCGCAAGCTCGATCAGCGCTTCGCGATCAAGCTGCTCTCTCCGGAGGCGCGATCGCGGTCCGACGCCGTCGCTCGGTTCGAGCGCGAGGCGCGTGCATCGGCGCGCCTGCGGTCGCCCTACGCCGTGCGCGTGCACGACGTAGACAGCGACGCGGCGCGCGGCGGGCTCCCGTTCATCGTGATGGAGTACCTCGAGGGCCACGACCTCGCGAGGGAGCTCCGCGAGCGAGGCACGCTCCCCGTGCCCGAGGCCGTCGACATCGCGCTCCAGGTCTGCCTCGCCATGAGCGAGGCGCACGCGCGCGGCATCGTCCACCGCGATCTGAAGCCGGGGAACCTCTTCCTCACCACCCAGGACGGCCGGCGCGTCGTGAAGGTGATGGACTTCGGCATCTCGAAGCTCGTTCTCGATCCCACGGAGGGCGAGCTCACCACGACGGAGACGACGCTCGGGACGCCGCACTACATGGCTCCCGAGCAGGTCGTGAGCTCGAAAGCCATCGATCATCGCGTCGACATCTGGGCCATCGGCGTCGTCCTCTATCGCGTCCTCACGGGCACCTTCCCGTTCTCGGGCGAGGGCGCGACCGGGCTCGCCGTCGCGATCGCGACGCAGCGACCGACGCCGATCCTCGAGCGCAAGCCCGACCTGCCGCCTGCGCTCGCGGACGCGATCATGGCAGCGTTGACCCGCGATCGCGAACGAAGGCCGGCCGACGCGCTGGCGTTCGCGAAGATCCTCGAGCCGTTCGGCACGGGGCAGATACCGCTCGTGCCCGTGCCGCCGTCCGTGCCTTCCCTCTCGCTGCCGGTGCCGTCGGTGCCGCGATCGATCTCGTCGAGCGAGCCCGACGCCGGCCCGACGATCACGACGAGCCCGCCGGCCGTCGCCGACGGCAAGCGCAGGCTCGTCGTCGCGGGCGTGATCGGCGCCTGCGTCTTCGCGGTCGCCGGGATCGTCCTCATCCGGGCAGCCCGCACACCGGACGTCTCTCGCACGGACGTGCAGCAGGCCTCGTCGGCCTCGCTGCCGGAGGCCGTGACCGAGCCCCCGCCTCCCGAGCCGAAGGTCGCGCCGTC
>Ga0207864_1003969_pt1 | contig 11741 bp, 9 predicted proteins | sample HigsolmetaAR202D_FD_184834 | JGI IMG/M metagenome (GOLD analysis project Ga0207864, IMG submission 184834) | Ionic liquid and high solid enriched microbial communities from the Joint BioEnergy Institute, USA - AR20-2-D (SPAdes) (version 2) ...
TGTGGTAGAGCAGCCAGTCGTCCAGCCGGCACGACTGGTGGAACCACATGGTGTGGTCCAGGCTGGCTCCCTGAAAGTTGCGCTGCAGGAAGGTCACGCCGTGCGGCAGCAGCGCGGTGCTCAGCAGGCCACGGTCAGAGATGTAGGCCAGCAGCGCCCGATGCAGGCTGTCGTCGTCGGGCAGCGGACCGGTGGCCCGGAACCAAACCTGCTTCACGGGCGGCCGTATCTCCGGGCGCAGCGGGTGATTCGGCCGCACCGGGCGGAGCTCGATCGGATCCCAGCGCAGCAGCGCCCGCCGGAAGTTCTCCGAAATGGGTTCGTTCTCCAGGAAGCGCGCGGCGGCGTCTCGGTCGCTGATCAATTCCTCGGGCGGCGGCGCCTCCACCGCGGCCGCCTGGTGCTCGATGCCCGGTTCCGGCGTCTGGAACGAAGCGGCCAGATCGAAGATGGTGCGTCCGCCCTGGGTGGCGACCACCCGGCGCGTGGAGAAGCTCACGCCGTCGCGCACGCGCTCCACCCGATACTGGATCGGCGCCGAGGCATCCCCAGGGCGGAGGAAATAGGCCTGCAGCGAATGCGCCTGCCGGCCCGCGTCCACCGTCCGGCTCGCCGCCAGCAGCGCCTGAGCCAGTACTTGGCCGCCGAACACGCGCTTGCCGACGATATTGCGGCTCTCGCCGCGAAAGATGTCCTGCTCGAGCTGCTCGAGCTGCATCAACTGGAGCAGCTCCTGGATCAGATCGCTCATGCGGTATGTACTCGTAGAACGTTGAGCCCGCACCGGCGAGGCGCGAGCGTCCGACTCGACACGCCCCGTTCGTCCCGGGGCAAAGGCGGGACGGCCACACCGTCCCGGCCCTTGGCTCGGAGCGCCGTCGCGCGCCCCGGCCGGCGACGAGGCGGAGGGCGCAATCGCGCCCTCCTCCCGGCTCTTACGCGGTCTGGCGCGCCGCCACGGTCTTGGCGTACTGATCCCGCAGATGGCGCTTGGAGATCTTGCCGATGTCGTTACGCGGGAAGGCATCGGTAATGAACACCGCGCTGATGCGCTGGGTCTTGCCGAGCCGGGCGTTGGCCCACTCGCGCAGCGCTTCCGGCTCGACCGTCTCGCCGGGCTTGAGCGTGACCACCGCGATCGGCGTCTCGCCCCACTGCTCGGACGGCACGCCCACCACCGCCACCTCGGCCACCGCCGGGTGCTGCACTACCACCGCCTCCAGGTCGCTGGGATAGACGTTGAAGCCGCCGGAGATGATGCAGTCCTTGGCGCGGTCCATGATGATGAGGAAGCCGTCCTCATCGAAGCGGCCGATGTCGCCGGTGCGCACGAAGCGCTTGCCGGTGGAGTCGTACCAGAAGGTCTGGGCGGTCTTCTCCGGCTCCTTGTTGTAGCCGGGCATGATGAACGGCGAGCTGCCGACGATCTCGCCGACCTGCCCGCGCGGCAGCTCGTTGCCGTCCTCGTCGATGATGCGGATATCGTGCCCTTCCATCGGCTGGCCGACGGTGTGCAGCTTGTTCGGGAACTCGTGCGCGCGCAGCATGCAGCTGCCGCCGCCCTCGGTCATGCCGTAGAACTCCACCAGGCCGCCCGGCCAGCGCTTGAGCACGTCAGCCTTGAGGCTGGCCGCGAACGGCGCGCTGGTGCAGAACTTCATGCGGAAGCTCGACAGGTCGTACTGATCGAAGGTCGGCTCTTCCATCAACCGACGGTACTGCACCGGCACCAGCATGGCGTGGGTAACACGGTGCTTCTGGCTCAGCTCCAGGAAGCCCACCGTGTTGAACTTGCGCATCAGCACCGTGGTACCGCCGCCGGCGATCGCCGGCAGGAAGCTCACCAGCGTGGTGTTGGAGTACAGCGGCGTCGAGACGATGGTGACGGTGTCCGGCCGGTAGGTGGTGAGCGCCGAGCGGCTGAACTGCCACCAGCGCATGCTGTTGGTGTGGATGATGCCCTTGGGCGTGCCGGTGGTGCCCGAGGAGTAGATGATGTTGAACACCGACTTCGGGTCGGCCTGCACCGGCTGCGGGCGCGCGCCCACGGGCGCCAGCCACTGCTCGAAGCTCACGAACGGCGGCTCGCCGTCCAGGCTCACGCCGGCCACGCGGTTGCTGGTCAGGCCCGCGGCGGCGGCGCCGTTGCCGGTGGCATCGGCGAACACGATGTTGGCGCCGCAGTTATCGATCATCTTCGCCAGCGCTTCGGCGGTGGCGGACGGCGCCAGCGGCGCGGCGGCGGCGCCGACCCGCAGCGCGGCGATGAACGTCACCGCGAACGGGATGGTGTTGACACCGCACAGCGCGACGACGTCGTTCTGCTTGACGCCATCCCGCTGCAGCGCCGCGGCGGCGCGATCGATCAGCGCGTCCAGCTCGGCATAGGTGAGCTGGCTATCCCCTTCGATCAGCGCGACATGATTGGGGCGCTCCGCGGCGTGGAGCCGGATGAGCTCGGGCAGGGTGCTGAACTCCTGCGACAAGGCTTCGTCGATCTTCTGCCAAGAACCTACGGCAGTCATATTGTGCTCCTCGCTGGCTGTCTCTCTCATGAGTGCCGCCCACTCTTTCGCCGCGCGGACGCCCGAAGGCGCCGCCCGGCGCGGTCCCATGAGCGGGCGCAACGACCGGCTAAACTAACAGTTCAGCGGCCGACGAGCCAGCGAATGCTTGCGGATAGCGCCTACTATTCAATAGCTTACTTTTCCTCATAAGTTCTTCTTATGGACATGGAGGCCGTTACAGGTACTTACGTATCCACGCCACCGTCTCGGCGATATCCACCTCCTTGTCCGCCACCTTCAACAGGTAGTCGGCCTACTTGTAATCGTCCAGCGGCACACGCCGCGTCAGCGCATGGGTCAGGCGGTGATAGCGCGGCCCCAGCAGCTGCCGGCACTGGTAGTCGGCCACGCCCATCGAGCCGTCCATGAGCAGGTCGATCAGCGGCCGCACCCACTGCGCGAACCCCCAGTCGTGGTTCTTGCCGGCGATGAAGCTCGGACTGAAGCCGGTGCCCAGCGACAGCAGATGGACCTCCGGCAGCGTGGTGCTATGGGTGGACAAGGCTTGGGCGATGGCCGCCATCGCCGGATTGTTGGCGACCACCCCGCCGTCGATGTAACGGCCGTAGCTAGGGAAATAGGTCGGCGCGGCGCAAGAGCGCATCAGCACATCGACGATGGACTCGGCACCGTCGGAGTCCTCGCCCGGGAAGTTGTGGAAGAACTTCGGCTTCCACGAGCGCGGCTTGTCCGGTTTGCGATGCGGATCCTGACCGTCGTCGAGATCGAACGCCGGCACCAGCACCCGCCGCGGCTCCAGATCGCTCAGCGTCCTCTTGCCGAGCTTGGCGAACGTGTCTTCCAACAGGCGCTTGAGCCGCCGGTTGTCGTACTGGGCGCCGATGATCTGGCCGAAGTCCTTGAGGTTGTCCAGCCAGGAGTCGTCGAAGATCTTCCTGCCATTCTCCAGGTACAGCAGCACCAGCTCGGCCGGCGTAAGGCCGGCGGCCACGCCGAGCGCCAGGATGGCCCCAGTGGAAGTGCCGGCGACCAGATCGAAGCGCTCCAGGAATCCCGGCACCTCCCACTCCAAACGCTCCAGCAAACGCGCGGTGAAAAGCCCGCGGAAACCGCCGCCATCGATGCTGAGAATACGGTAAGCCATGGCTGCGCCTCCCGTTTCGACTCACTGGCATGTGTAGTAGATACGGGGGCGGTTGGCGACAAGAACGGAAAGCGGGACTCATGACGCAGGCGCCGAGCGCCATGCAAGGAAACCGACAAGCCAAGCCCGCGGGGCGCTGTTAGTCGTGCCCGCGCGTCAGTCCTCCGACCGGAACGAGGCCTTCAAAGCCGCGGCTGCTGGCGATCCGGCGGCGGCGGTCCGGCGCTGTCGATATGTCCCCAATCGGCATGGGTGGAGGATAGCGCCGGCTCGACCACCCACTCGGGCTCATCGAACTCGCCCAGCGCACGGATCTCGCAGCAGTGCGCCACGGAGCGGATGATCTCCGCCACACGCGGGTCGTGACGCGCCTCGGCGGCGTCGCGGGCGGCTTTCGACGTCCAGTGGGCGATGGCGATCAGCGTACGGTCGTCGCCGATCTTGCGGTGCAGGCGCGTCCCCAGCGCCCCGGGGGCCTGTTGGATCAAGCGACTGGCACGCACCCACGCTTCGGCGTACTCCTCGGCGCTGTGCCCTTCGCGTATTCGCACTTCGAAGATGTAGAGCATGCAACGGAAATGCGGGCCATCAGGCCGAGAACAAGCCCGCGCATGCCCGGCGGGCGCCCCTCGTGAGCCGCGGCGGGTAGCGCCCTGGCGCCCCCTCCCCCGCCTTCACCGCATTACCGCCGCGAACGGACGCTCAGTAGCGCTCGATGAACGCGTTGATCACCGGCGCCATGGCGGCGCGCCAGCGCTTCTCCAGCTGCGGGGTCATGCGCGGATCGCTCTCCCAAACCGCCTTGATCAGGCTATCCAGCCAGTACTTGTACAAGCGCGGTTCGACCGGCGCGCGGCCGGCGCGGCTGTGCACGTCCGCCATCTCCTCGACCAGGCGGGTGACGATGGGGCTGCCGCCGGCATACAGAATGGCGTTGGTGATGCCCCGGCGCAGGGCGCGCCGCTGCTTGCCGAAGTCCACGCCTTCGAACGCCGGGCGAATCTCCGGCGCGCTGTCCATGAAAATTTCGTAGAAGCGATCGATGAAGCGGCCGGTCTGCAGGCAACGACCATAGCTTTGCTGCACGTCGGTGAAATCGTCTTGCATCTTTTCTGCCTTCCTATAGACCGGGACGACAGGCGCTGACTCTATACCGTGGGTAGTAAAAAAGACTGGCCTCCGCCATCCGTGGATGGCGGACGCGACCTCATGCCTGCTTTACCCCGATCGATTGATGACCCAGACCAACGAACCCTCCCGCCAGGGGGGAGGGGTTAGGCGCTGAAAAAAGACATGCTTTCGGCCTCCAGCGATGGCGGGCGGGAATTGCATGTCGAAGGGCGCGAATAATAGCCCACTCAGTAATTGGAAACAAAGGACTCAATTACCGGCGCCATGGCCGCGCGCCAGCGTTTTTCCAGTTGCGGTGTCATTCGTGAGTCGTTTTCCCAAACCGCCTTGATCAGGCTATCCACCCAGTATTTGTACAAGCGTGGCTCCACCGGCGCCCGGCCGAGCCGGCTGTGTGCCTTGCCCATCTGCTCGACGAGCCCCTGCACCACCGAATTGCCACCGGCATACAGGATGGCATTGGAGATACCGCGGCGCAGCGCCCGCCGCTGCTTGCCAAGGTCGACACCGTCGAATGCCAGACGGATCTCGGGCGCGCTGTCCATGAAGATCTCGTAGAAACGATCGATAAAGCGACCAGTCTGCAGGCAGCGGCCATAGCTTTGCTGAACGTCGGTAAAGTCGTCTTGCATCTCGGCTTATTCTCTGTGTTGCGTGACGGTACCCGACGCTTGAGCTGGGTACGCCGGGCCGCTGCAGGCAGCCGCCGACAGCGACCGCGGATAGTGGCGGCAGCCGCATTAGGAAAACGTGAAGCAGTTCACCATCTCTCCCCGGATGGGGAGGGGAAATTACTAGGGTGGAGATCCGGAAAATCCCTAAGGCTGGCCGAGTTCCTCGGTCGCGCACACCGCTCAGCGGCAATGGCCCAGGGGAAAGCTTCGAGCGAGAGTCTCGCCGCCGCGCGCTCGCCCAATAAAAAAGGCCGCCCGCCCCTTCGGGGTGGGCGGCCTGCGGGCTGTCCTTATTAGAACGACTTCTTGACCGAGAACACCACGCCGCCGTCCTCGCCCCAGGAGTCGCGGTCGATGTCGTGGTAGCTCAGGTCGAGGTCCAGGCCGAGCACCGAGGCGGTGACGCCCAGCTCCCAGTGGGTCCAGTGCGTGTCGTCCAGATCAACGTCGGTGTAGCCGACCAGGCCGTGCACCTTGAAGTACTTGCCGACCGGCACTTCCAGGCCGCCGTAGACGTAGTACTGGTCCACGTCGTCACCGTTGTAGTCCGTGGTCCAGGCCAGGCCGCCCAGCACCTTGAACGAACTGAAGTCCTTGGCCAGGTCGGCGTACAGCTCCCAGTACTCGGAGTCGGTGTGATCGCCCGGGTAGGTGTAGTAGATGATACCGACGTCGTAGTCGATGCCGGCGAAGCTGTTGGCGAAGCCGACGTAGGCATCGAGCTCGAGGTGGCTGTCGGGATCGTTGTAGTCGATGTTCGACGCCCAGACGCCGACATACAGACCGCTCTTGTGGCTGAGATCGAGCTCACCCTGCACGGCGGGGTGCTCGTCGGTCTGGGTCCGACCGCGCCAGCGGTAATCGGACGCGAAGTTCAGGTAGCCGCTGACAGTGAACAGATCGTCCTGGGCCAGGGCCGGAGCCGAAGCGACGGCGCCGGTCAAAGCGACGGCGGCCATAGCGGTACGAACGAAAGAGGCTGACCAAGCCATTATTTTGTTCCCCCACGAATATCGATGGACTTGCAGGTTGGTCTTATGCCGAGAGCCCATGCCGGAACCGACTTCGAGCGGACGGCGTCGGCATCATCCATGCAGTAGCGCTCCCGGCCGGCCGGAACGATCCGCTAACCGGCGGCAGACCCGGACCCCCGTTCTGCCAGCGCAGTGTTTACAGGAAAACAAAAAAAATTGCGATATTCTGATTATCTGCGGGATACGCTCGCCCCTCCCCCGCTACGGAAGAGGGGCGAAACGCGAAGCCTCGGACAGGCCTACACCCGAATGGCGCCCGCCTCACGCACGGCGGCGATGGTCGGATAGCCGTTCACCGCCATGAGCAGATCGGCCTCGGCCAGGATCGAACGCAGCACATGCGCCGCGCCGTCGGCGCCGTCCAGCGCCAGGCCATAGCAATACGGCCGGCCGATACCGACCGCGGTCGCACCCAGCGCCAGCGCCTTCACCACATCAGTGCCCGAGCGCACGCCGGAGTCGAACAGCACCGGCACCCGGCCGGCCACCGCCTCCACCACGCCCGGCAGCATGTCGATGGCCGCGATGCCGCCGTTGGCCTGCCGGCCACCGTGGTTGGAGCAGTAGATCGCGTCGGCGCCGAGATCGATGGCGCGGCGCGCATCGTCCGGATGGCAGATGCCCTTCAGCACCAGCGGCAGCTTGGTCATGCCGCGCAGCCACGACATGTGCTCCCAGGTCAGCACCTGGCCGAACACCGCCGCCCAGGCGCGCACCGCCCCTTCCGGATCCTCCTCCGGCGGCTTCGGCAGGCTGGCGCGGAACACCGGATCGGTGAAGTAGTTCACCAGCGCCGCGCCGCGCAGCTGCGGGAAGTTGGAGGTGTTGAGATCGCGCGGCCGCCAGCCGGTCACCCAGGTATCCAGCGTCACCACGATCGCCTTATAGCCCGCCGCCTCGGCGCGGCGCACCAGGCTCTCGGCCAGCTCCTTGTTGCGCGGGGTGTAGAGCTGGAAGAACGCCGGCGTATCGCCCGCCGCCTCCGCCACCTTCTCCAGCGGATCGTTGGCCAGGGTCGAAGCGCAGAACGGCACGCCGGTCATCGCCGAGGCGCGCGCCGCCGCCAGGTCGCCGTGGCCGTCCTGCGTGCAGATGCAGTTCACGCCGATCGGCGCCATGAACACCGGGCTCGGCAGCTTCATGCCGAACAGCTCGATCGACAGATCGCGCTTGGTGCAGTCCACCATCATGCGCGGGATCATGCCCCAGTGGCGGAAAGCCGCGACGTTGCTGTCCTGCGTCCACTCATCGCCGCAGCCGCCCTGCACATAGCTCAGCACCTGCGGCGGCATCGCCGCGGCGGCGCGCCGCTCCAGATTGGCGAAGTCGACCGGCACACGCGGAATGATCCCTTTAAGTCCGGCGCCATAGATCTCGTTCTGGTAATTACCGTAGTGCATGCTCTGCTCCTCCATAGGCTCTGCCGCAAGCCGCCGAACCGGCCGACTTCAGCACGTTATTTTGGGTTATCGCATCACCGCCCCTCCGCCCGACCGGAGGAACGGCCAGCAGGTGCACACACTAACAGGATTTCAGCGCCGAGGGAGAAGACCGACTACTCGCCGCCTCCCTCGGCGCCGGACCATCGCGGCGCGAGGTGGTCTTCTCGAGTCCGCTCGTTGCCGCGGCGGCCAGTTCATCTGGGCGAGCGTCTTGCCATCGATGAGCTGCAGATTCCGTCCCTGGGCGAACTGCCGACCCTCCGCCGAGAACTCCCCGCTGGTAACGACGAAACCACCGACAGCCCCCTGCGCCGCCATCACCCCATAAAGCCCCCGCACCACCGATACGCCGACTTCGCGTGCCCGCTGTGCTTGCACTGGCATAGATACGACTCGCCGTCACGGCGCAGGACCACGTCCACGCCACCGTCGGCACCGTCCGGCGCGCTGGCGGCTTCCCTCAACTTGCGTCTGCGCTAAGCGTTGATGAACGAAGCACCCGTACCGAGCAGCAGCGCGAAGGGCACGATGTATTGGAGAAACAACGCGAGGGTGCGGAAGCGCTGCTGCCCGACGACACTCCCATATCGGCCGGTGTGGTGGGCACGGGTACAGGCAGCCCAGCGTAATGGTTGAAACAGAGGTAGGCGACAAGCGCCAGAAGCACCCCCACCCACCACGCCAGCTTCGCCGCAATCTCGAACAAATCCTCGATCACCGACTGATTGCGGCGTCTAGCCATCCCCCCTCCGCGCCTCACACGCTCTACTATCTGGCTGCGCCGAGAATTCAGGAGAGCTTTCCCACCCCACCCACGGCAGCGGGCTCAGGCCCGAGAAAACGCGCCAACTGGAGCCAAATCCTATTTCACTCCATATTAATAATGGATTTTTCTCTACCCGATAAACGATCGCCCCGCCACCGAACCGACCCTGAAATGTCCGACGCCTACACCACTCATGCCCGGCGCTTCTTCGAGCAGTACCAGCGGCTGCGGTTCGAGGACGTGCACGCGGCGTGGCTGCAGTACCTGCCGTCGCAGCCGGAGTTCGCGCTCGACGTGGGCGCCGGCAGCGGACGCGACGCCGCCGCGCTGGCCGAGCGCGGCTGGGAGGTGTTGGCAGTGGAGCCGTCGAACGGGCTGCGCGCGCTCGGGCAGGAGGCGACGGCGGGCAAGAACGTGCACTGGCTGGCCGACGCACTGCCCGATCTCGGCCAGGTCCGTGCTCTGAGCTACCGTTTCAACCTCGTTCTGGTGTCGGCGGTATGGATGCATGTGGCGCCCGGACAGCGCGAGCGTGCCTTCCGAATCCTCACCGAATTGCTTGCGCCCGGCGGTCTGCTGGTGATCACCTTGCGCCATCCATCGTCCGTCAGGAACGCTCGCTAAACACGGTGTTCGAAGGCATGCTGCAGCAGCGGCTTCGGCTGAAGATGAACCAGCAGCTGGCGGAATGGATGGGGCTGCGGGCGTAACGGGCCCGCGCATTGCTTCCCAAAGAACGACACTCTCTCCGCTAGCCGGGGTGGCCGACACTCCTCGACCGAGCCGCGTGGCTGCGGAATTGGCTATCGAGTGCCGTCGGAGAACCGGTCCCGGTGCGCGCCGCTCTCGCGATTCCTGGATGGTTCATCGCGCTGGAGCGGAAAGAGAGTGGCCCGGTTTACGTCTTCAACGGTAAGAACCCGCGGCAGCTACTCTCTCGCGATCACCAACCGACACTCGACGAACGGCTCATCCAGCGCATTGCCCACCAACTCGACCAACGCTGTCGCGATATAGAGCCTCAGGCTTACGCGCGGCCCAAACCAAGCCTCGCGACCTTAGACCTAAGTATCTCTTTCAGGTGCTGGTTTTCGGTGCGTTTGGCGGGTGAGGAATATCCGCTTTCGCGGGTATGACGAGGCGTCGGAGTCTGGTGGCCAGGTGTTTGTTTATAGGTGCTTCGCGGTTTATTTGTCTCCCTCTCCCTGGCGGCCCCCTCGCTACGCCCCCCGCGAGGGGGGATGGAATGGTACGGGCTGCCGTCCTGCCATAATCCAGCTACGGCGCGCAGGAAAGGGCGCTGGTACCAGCCATGCCGTGAGTGTGTGCATGTACTAGCTGCCGTGGGAGGCGGCGACTGAAGTGCACAGGCAGTAAAAACAAAGAGGGCCGGTTTGACCGGCCCTCTTTCGTGGGATGCGACGCGTACGGCGCTGCCGCTTACAGCAGCACCTTCTCGATGCCGCCCTGCCGCGCCTTCTCGATGAACTTCTTCTGCCAGTCTTCGCCCAGCAGCTTGTTGGCCATCTCGATGACGATGTAGTCGGCCTCGACGCCGGTGTCGTCGCGGTAGCGGCTCAGCCCCTGCAAGCAGGCCGGGCAGCTGGTGAGCATCTTCACCTTGCCCTTCTCCGCTACCGGCTTGCCGGTGAGCTTCTCCACACCCTTGTTGATTTCCTCTTCCTTGCGGAAGCGCACCTGGGTGGCGATGTCCGGGCGGCTCACCGCGAAGGTGCCGGCCTCGCCGCAGCAGCGGTCGTTGAGGTCCACCTTCTGGCCCATGAGCTTGTTCACCACGTCCTGCGCCTTGTAGGTCTTCATCGGCGTGTGGCAGGGGTCGTGGTACATGTACTGCACGCCGTCCACGCCATCGAGCTTGTAGCCCTTCTCCAGCAGGTACTCGTGGATGTCGAGCAGGCGGCAGCCGGGGAAGATCTGCTCGAACTGGTACTTGAGCAGCTGGTCCATGCAGGTGCCGCAGGAGACGATCACCGTCTTGATGTCCATGTAGTTCAGGGTGGTGGCCACCCGGTGGAACAGCACACGGTTCTCGGTGGTGATCTGCTGGCCCTTGGCGGCGTCGCCGTTGGCGGTCTGCGGGTAGCCGCAGCACAGGTAGCCGGGCGGCAGCACGGTCTGGGCGCCGGCCTCGTACAGCATGGCCATGGTGGCCAGGCCGATCTGGCTGAACAGCCGCTCGCTGCCGCAGCCGGGGAAGTAGAACACGGCGTCGGAGTGCTCGTTGACCTTGTTCGGGTCGCGGATAATCGGCACCGTCTTGCTGTCTTCCAGGCCCAGCATCTTGCGGGCGGTCTGGCTGGGCAGGCCCTTGGGCATGGGCTTCTTGACGAAGTGCACCACCTGCACGGGGATATCCTTGAGCCGCGGCGTGCCGGTGGTGTTGCGCGGCCGCTCGGACACCTTGAGCTCGACCTTGGGCTTGGTGAGGCCCACGGCCTTGGCCAGGGTGTGGCCGACGCGCTGGGCGGCGTAGCCGCCTTCGATCATGCCCTTGCGCATGGCGTTGATGGCGGTGGCGTCCTTGACGTTGAGGAAGGCCATCGCCGCCGCGGTCTGCGGCTTGGTGTTGCGCTGGCCACGCTCGGCGAGGATGGTGCGCATGCGCACGGTCACGTCGCCGAAGTCGATCTTCACCGGGCAGGGATTCACGCAGCGGTGGCAGATCGTGCAGTGATCGGCCACGTCGTTCATCTCCTCCCAGTGGTGGAGGGAGATGCCCCGCCGGGTCTGCTCCTCGTACAGGAACGCCTCGATCATCAGGCCGGTGGCCAGGATCTTGTTGCGCGGCGAGTACAGCAGGTTGGCGCGCGGCACGTGGGTGGAGCACACCGGCTTGCACTTGCCGCAGCGCAGGCAGTTCTTGATGTCGTCGTTGAGCGCGCCGAGCTCGCTCTGCTCGAGGATCAGCGCTTCCTGCTGCACCAGCCGCAAGCTCGGGGTGTAGGCGTTGGCCAACCCGGAGCCGGCCAGCAGCTTGCCCTTGTTGAAGCGGTTGTGCGGA
>Ga0207864_1003973_pt1 | contig 11733 bp, 13 predicted proteins | sample HigsolmetaAR202D_FD_184834 | JGI IMG/M metagenome (GOLD analysis project Ga0207864, IMG submission 184834) | Ionic liquid and high solid enriched microbial communities from the Joint BioEnergy Institute, USA - AR20-2-D (SPAdes) (version 2) ...
AGAATCTGCGACAGGAAGAGCTTTGTGCGTTCGTGCTGCGGGTTGTCGAAGAATTCGGCCGGCGTGTTCTGCTCCACGATCTGCCCCTGATCCATGAAGATCACGCGGTTGGCCACCTGGCGAGCAAATCCCATCTCGTGGGTGACGCAGATCATGGTCATGCCCTCGTGGGCCAGATCCACCATCGTGTCGAGCACTTCCTTGATCATCTCCGGATCGAGCGCGGAGGTGGGCTCGTCAAAAAGCATGATGCGCGGATTCATGCATAGCGCGCGGGCAATGGCCACGCGCTGCTGCTGCCCGCCGGAGAGCTGGCCCGGATATTTGTTCGCCTGCTCGGGGATGCGCACCCGCTCAAGATAGTGCATGGCTATCCGCTCTGCCTCGCGCTTCGGCATTTTGCGCACCCAGATGGGCGCCAGCGTGCAGTTCTCCAGAATGGTCAGATGCGGGAACAGATTGAAGTGCTGGAACACCATGCCGACTTCGCGTCGCACCTCATCGATCTTCTTGAGGTCGTTTGTCAGCTCGATGCCATCGACGATAATCCGGCCCTTCTGGTGTTCCTCGAGCCGGTTGATGCAGCGGATCATGGTGGACTTGCCGGAACCCGAAGGGCCGCAGACCACGATGCGCTCGCCACGCATTACCTTCAGATTGATGTCGCGCAGCACGTGGAACTCGCCATACCACTTGTGCATGCCGATGATCTCGATGGCAACCTCCGTATCGGAGATCTGCAGTTTGGAGCGGTCGGCCTGGGTGTCTACACCGGTCGCGTTCTGGGCAGCCATGTTCCTTCTCCCTGAATCATCGCCTGTGGCCGGTGTGAAGCCGGCGTTCCATGAAAATTGAATAGCGCGACATGCTGAAGCAGAAGAGCCAGTAGATGAATGCCGCAAAGACGAGCCCCGTCGCGGCCGTCGTCGGGGTAATCCAGTTCGGGTCCGAGAAACCGCGCCGCACCGTCCCCAAGAGATCGGCCAGTCCGATGATGTAGACTAGGCTCGTATCCTTGAACATGCCGATGAATGTGTTCACGATACCCGGAATGACGAGTTTGAGCGCCTGCGGCATGATGACCAGACGCATCATCTGCCAGTAGCCGAGCCCCAGTGCCATTGCCCCCTCATACTGGCCTTTGGGCACCGCCTGCAGCCCGCCGCGCACCACCTCGGCCATATAGGCGGCGGAAAACAGCGCCACGCCGATGAGCGCTCTCAGAAGCTGGTTGAAGGTCACGCCGACCGGCAGGAAGAGCGGAATCATGAAGGTCGACATGAAGAGGACGGTGATCAGCGGCACACCGCGCCAGAATTCGATGAAGACCACCGAGAACAGGCGGACCGCCGGCATGCTGGAACGGCGGCCAAGCGCAAGCAGTATGCCGAGCGGCAGCGAAGCCGCAATGCCCGTGAGCGCCACCACCAGCGTCAGCATCAGCCCACCCCAAAGATTCGTGGGCACGGGGCGCAAGCCGAAGTCTCCGGCCAGAAGCACGATCAGCATAGCGACGACGAACGGCGGCAGCAGAACCCTCAGGAGCACGCCGTTCTGCTTTGCTCCCGCACGAACGGCGGCAAGCACGCTCGCGCCAGTCGAGGCAAGCGCCGTAAGGAACGAAAGCAGGGCCAGCGGCGAGAAGCGGAAGGTCAGAAGCACCATCCGTCCGCCCGTAACAACATTGGCCAGTATGAGGAGAAGGAAAGCCAGCGCAACCAGCCACGTGGCAACCCTGATCAGCTTCGGCGATACACCGGGATTGCCGGAGGCGAAGATGATCGAAAGGAAGGCCGCCACGATGAAAAGCAGCGCGATCCAGCTTCCGCTGATAGTAAACCGGCCGCCGGTAAGCAGAACCAGCGCTACGAAGGGATAGACGATCAGCAGAAGAACGGCGTTCAGGCGCTTGTAAGGCACGGCTGGAATGGCCAGCCCAGCCCCCAGAATGACAAGCAGGAGCAGCGCCAGATCGACACGCCAGCGCTCATCCAGCGGATAAAGACCATACATGAACTGGCCGAGCTTTGCCGAAACGAAAGCCCAGCAGGCGCCAACCGGTCCGCCCTCGCCGGCAAGGCAGGCCTGGCGGTCGCTGCCGACGAAAACGCCGGAAAGCAGCGCCCACTCGATAATGTTCCATGCGGCCCAGACGCAAAAGATGCTCAGGGCAATGGTCAGGACCGCATCAAAGGGCGTGGCGAAAAGGTTCTTCCGCACCGTCGCCAGCAAACCATATTCGCTCGGCGGCGGCGGGAGCGCCGGCTTCTGCTCGCGGGCGACGTAAAAGGCGACTTGTTCCTGCATGCCTCCTCCTACCGCTCCACGAGCGCCACGCGGGCGTTAAACCAGTTCATGAAAGCCGACGTGACGACGCTGAGACCCAGATAAACAACCATCCAGATCGCAACCACTTCGACCGACTGCCCCGTCTGATTGAGCACCGTGGAACCGACCGCCACCAGCTCCGGATAACCGACCGCGAGGCCGAGCGAGGAATTCTTGGTCAGGTTCAGGTATTGGCTCGTGAGCGGGGGGATGATGACGCGGAAGGCCTGCGGCACGACGACCAGCCGCAGCGTCGCGCCACGCGTCAGCCCGAGCGCATAGGCGGCCTCCGTCTGCCCCCATGAGACGGCCAGAATACCGGCGCGCACGATCTCGGCAATGAAGGCGGCGGTGTAGAAGGAGAGCGCCAGAAAGAGCGCCAGGAACTCTGGCTTGACCTGCCATCCGCCCACAAGATTGAAGCGTGTCGCCTCCGGAAACTCGAAGGTAACCGGCAAGCCGCTCACAACAAAAACCGCCAGCGGCAACCCTAAGATGAGCCCCAGGTTTGGCCACAGCAGGGATCGGCGTTCTCCGGTGCGCATCTGCCGCAGCCGGTTCAGCCGGGCAAGCACAAGCGCGCCCGCGATGCCGATGAGGAAGGCGACGAGCGTCCAGATCGCCACCGGATCGAACCTTGCCGCCGGCATCTGCAAGCCGCGGTTGGACAAATAGGTGCCGAACGGCAGTTCCACCGCCTGACGGGGCAAAGGCAGAACGGAAAGCACGCCGAAATACCAGAACAGGATAACCAGCAGCGGCGGGATATTCCGGAAGGTCTCGACGTAGACCGTCGAAAGCCCGCGCACGAGATAGTTGCGCGAAAGGCGGCCTACCCCGATGATGAAGCCCATGATGGTGGCAAGGGCAATCCCGGAACCGGCCACAATCACCGTATTGGTGAGCCCGACCAGCAGGGCGCGGCCATATGTGGAATTGCTGCTGTAGTCGATCGGCAATTGGGCAATGTCAAAGCCTGCCCGGGAGGACAGAAAGCCGAACCCGGACGCGATTTTGGCCTGCGCGAGGTTTTGCACCGTGTTGTTGATGAGCCATGCGGCAAACGCCAGAATGGCAATGATCATCACGATCTGGATGATCAGCCCACGCACTCTGGGGTCGCGCATGAGGGTCACGCGCGGCTCGGAAATGCTTGCAGCTTCAGCCGTCATTTGATCCGCCATAGGCGCCATCGGCCCACTCGGGCCGGGTCGGCGTCATGTTGCCAGGAACCGCGCCTGCGAAGGCGCGGTTCCTCGTTGTCAGATCAGCGGATCGGCGGCGCGTAATGCAGACCGCCCTTCGTCCAAAGGGCGTTCATGCCGCGCTGGATCTTGAGAGGCGTGTCCGGCCCGACATTCCGGTCGAAAATCTCGCCGTAATTGCCGACCGCCTTGATGACATGAACCATCCAGTCTTTGGTGAGGCCGATGTCCTCGCCAAAGGTTCCGTCCAGGCCGAGAAGACGGCGGACATCGGGATTGTCCGAATTCAGCATCTCGTCGACATTGTCCCGGGTAATACCCAGCTCCTCGGCATTGAGCAGCCCGAAATGAACCCACTTCACGATGTCGAACCACTGTTCGTCACCCTGGCGCACGGCGGGGCCAAGAGGCTCCTTGGAGATGATCTCCGGCAGGATGACGTGCTCGTCGGGATTGGCAAGCTCCAGACGCGAGGCATAAAGGCCGGAGGCGTCCGTCGTCAGCGCGTCGCAGCGGCCCTGCTCATAGGCGGCGTTCACATCCGCCTGCGATTCGATGACGACCGGATTGTAATCCATATTGTTGGCGCTGAAGTAGTCAGCAAGGTTTAGCTCCGTGGTGGTGCCAGCCTGCACGCACACCGTGGCGCCCGAAAGCTGTAGAGCGGAGGTGACATTCAGGTCCTTGCGGACCATGAAGCCCTGCCCGTCATAGTAATTCACGCCGACAAAGTTGAGGCCGAGCGCGGTGTCCCGGTTCATCGTCCAGGTCGTATTACGCGCCAGCATGTCGACTTCGCCGTTCTGCAAGGCGGGGAAGCGCTGCACAGCCGAAAGCGGCGAATATTCCACCTTGCTGGCATCGCCCTCGAACACGGCTGCGGCCACCGCCTTGCAATAATCGATATCGAGGCCCTGCCATTCGCCCTGATCGTTCTGTGATGCAAAGCCCGGCAAACCGGTATTAACGCCGCAACGCAGAACGCCCCTGCTCTTCACATCGTCGAGCGTGGCCGCGGACGACGGCGCTGCGGCCAGAGCGACGAAGGCCGAGCCGAGCAATACCTTGATCAGATGCTTCATGATTGTTGACCCTTTTTCTTAACGCGCAGGGCTTATCCCCTATGAAACGTGCAAAGCCAGCCGCCTCAGCCACCCCCGCGGCGGCCTGGCGCCAAGCTTTTCTCCCAAGCACGGCGCCCATCGAATGCCATAATTCAGCGCGGGTCAAGAGAGAATACCGCTGAAACACAGGCTTGTGCAGCGCATACGGAGAGCCTAAGCGGGTCTGCAAACGGGAACAATCGTGAGAGGCAAGAATGGCGTCCAACGGAAGAAAGGCCGGTCCCAATACGAGGCTCGCCCATATGGGCAACGATCCGCATGGCTTCTACGGCTTCGTCAACCCGCCGGTCGTGCACGCCTCGACGGTTCTGTTCCCCGATGCGGCCACGATGGCCGCGCGCAACCAGAAATACACCTACGGCACGCGCGGCACGCCGACGACAGAGGCACTGGCCCGGGCGATGGACGAGTTGGAGGGATCCGCCGGAACCATCATCGTGCCGTCAGGGTTGGCGGCGATCTGCGTGCCGCTTCTGGCCTTCCTGTCGGCGGGCGACCATGTGCTGATCGTCGATTCGGTCTATCATCCGACGCGCCGTTTCGCCGACACCATGCTTCAGCGCCTGGGCGTAGAGGTGGAGTATTACGACCCTCTGATCGGGGGGGATATCGCCCGGCTGATGAAGCCGAACACGAAGGTCGTCTTCACCGAATCGCCCGGCTCCAATACCTTTGAGGTGCAGGATATCCCGGCAATCGCCGCAGCGGCCCATGCGGGGGGCGCGGTGGTGATGATGGACAACACCTGGGCCACGCCCCTCTTCTTCCGCCCGCTCGATCACGGCGTCGATATCTCGATCCACGCGGCGACCAAATACCCGGCGGGCCATTCGGACGTGCTCCTGGGCACCGTCTCGGCCAATGCCGCGACCTGGGAAACCCTGCACGAAACCTTCATCACGCTCGGCGTGTGCGCCGGGCCGGACGACGTCTATCAGGTGCTGCGCGGCCTGCGCACCATGGGCGTGCGGCTTGCCCGCCACCAGGAAAGCGCGCTCGCCATCGCTCGCTGGCTGGAAAGCCAGCCCGGCGTGGCGCAGGTGCTGCATCCCGCGCTTGAATCGCATCCTGGCCATGCCATCTGGAAGCGCGACTTTTCGGGCTCCAGCGGCATCTTCTCCTTCGTGCTCTTCGGCGGCGGGCAAAAGCAGGCGCACGCATTTCTGGACGCGCTCGAAATTTTCGGGCTCGGGTGGTCGTGGGGCGGCTTCGAGAGCCTTGCCACACACGTTTTCCTTGGCGATCGGACGATCGCCAAGGGCGATTACGCCGGGCCGATCATCCGCCTGCAGATCGGCCTTGAGGACGTGGACGACCTCAAGGCCGACATCGAGCGCGGGCTTGCGGCCGCCGCCCGGGTTTGAGCTCTGCCTACCGGTCGGGGCGTGCCGAAAAGCTGGGTGTGGCCTTTGGCAAAAGGGAGCGTAGAGGGGAACCAGCCTCTTCTCCCTTCTCTCGCGCTTTAGCCTGTAGAGCGTGTGGGCACCCTCGACGCAGGCTGGCGGCAGGCATTAAAAATCATGGACCGGTCGCCTATTATCGCGCTTTTCCATTCCCGCTGCGTCGACAATTTCCCTCTGCGCAAAATTCGAGTTTTCAGTCGCGCTCCCAACCTGCGACCATTCCTGAGCGCGCCGCAGGATAATCCGCGAACGGCCTCACATTGGAGGCGGTGTTGACATCCAATTTCATGTGTAATATTTTTCTTACACATGAAACGGAACAACGATACAAACCCGTCGGGAGATCAGTTGCTGCGTGTATTCTCGGCGCTCGCCAATCCACATCGACTTAGGATCGTGGCGACGCTCAGCGCGAACGGCCGCAACTATATCAGCCAGCTGGCGCGGGAGGTGGGCATCAGCAGACCGCTCTTGCATCTGCACCTGCAGAAGCTGGAGGAGGCGGGTCTGGTAACCAGCAAGCTGGAGCTTTCGGATGATGGAAAGGCGCTCAACTACTTTGAGGTCACGGATTTCAAGATCGTGGTCTCTCCACGAATGATCGAGACCGCCGTCCAGACCCTGACGGCGGACAGCAAGAAACAAGGAGACTGAGAATGCCCGGAGATGGCGGTGCCTGGATGGGCGCTGTTGTACTTACACTCGGCACGGTAATCATCGTCACGGTTATCGTGCAATTGACGGCAGCCTGGAAGGCGCGAACAAGCCTCGCGCGCGAAAATAGCTTCCGTGAACTTGCAGAAAAATCGAATGCAGCATTGGCCAACATTCAAGAAAGCGGCAAACAGATCGAAGCGAGGCTTGCCAGCATCGAATCAAGGCTTGCAGTGATCGAAAAGACGCTTCGCGAAGTCGAGTAACAGTCAGGATCATCTCGCGAGCCGCCCGACCCAACAACCGAGCTCTGCTCAATCTGCATTCATTCAGCAATCCGGCCGCTGCTCAGCGTTGCCGGAAGGAGAACTGCTATGCTTCAGATTTCTCGCCGCTCGTTCATGCAAATGGCCGCTGCGTCAACAGTGGTTGCCGGCGCATCTGCCGGCTCATCCCGCGCAAGCACTCAGTCTGCAGGGACTGGCAACCTCATAGATACCCACCACCATATCTTTCCGCCTGGCCTGCAAGACTGGCTGGTGAACCGCAGCGTCCTTCCACAGGATCGCTCGACATGGCCAAACTGGGCTCAATGGAGCCTGGATGAGACGATCGAAATGATGGAATCGGTCGGCATTGTTGGGGCGATCGCAAGCCAACCCGCCCCCCTTTCCCTCTTTCCCACGGCCGGGGAAGCGCGCGAATGGACTCGCGTCATCAACGAGTCGAGCGCGGAGGTGATTCGCGACAATCCGAAGCGGTTCGGCTTTTTCGCCTACCTGCCCCTGAACCATCCGGCGGTAATGGTCGAAGAGGCGGTTTACGCGCTCGACGAGCTTGATGCGGATGGGGTCATGTGCATCACCCACTCGGGCGACAAGTACCTCGGACACCCGGATTATGCGGAGCTTCTTTCCGAGCTGAACCGGCGCAAGGCGACCCTGTTCCTCCACCCGGACCGGATTGACCTGCCGTCACCCGAAAGCGTTCCGTACTGGCTCACCGACTTCATGTTGGCGACCACTCGGACTGCGCTCAGCCTCATCCTTTCCGGCGCGCTCGACCGCAACCCCGATCTTTCGATCATCCTGTCCCATGCCGGCGGGTTTCTTCCATACATCCACGGCCGGATCTTCCACCTGGACGAAACGGAGGGGCGCGACGGAGCCAAGGCGGCTGAGAGCCTCAAGCGCTTCTACTACGACACGGCCTTGCCTATGTCGCCTTACGCGACTGCGCCACTTCTTCAAGCGGCGCTGCCCGACAGGATCCTGTTCGGAACTGATTGGCCGCAGGTGCAGACCAAAGGCATAGCTGAACAGTTGGCAGAAATGCGCGAGGATAAGGAATTAGACAGCGCTCTCAGGCAGAAGATCATGTCGGACAATGCAGGGGCGTTATTCCCTCGTTTTGCGTCTTAGTGAACCCGCCGGCCGTTCAGGTCTGTAGCAGCGCTATGGTCCAGTGAAGGCTCGCTTAGCTTTGATCAGCAGGAGGACCGCGTCGAACCCGGACCAAACCCGTTCGTCACAAGGTTATCATCCATGTCTTAGGTACAAACTGTTACCTATCTCTCCGGGCAGGACAACAAAAAGCTGGCGACCCCGGCAGGATTCGAACCTGCGACCATCGGCTTAGAAGGCCGGTGCTCTATCCAGCTGAGCTACGGGGCCCGGCGCGGAGCGGCCAGGATCAGTGGGTCCACGGGATTTTCCGGTCATAGCGGAAATTTTCCGCATAGGAAACCTGGCGGCGCTTGGGCCTCTTGGGTTTTTCGACTTGATAGGGGATGCCGTTCTTCTGCGCATAGGCGATGGCATCCTCCAGGGTCGGGAAGTTGAGGCGCACCTGCCGCCGGGTATCCGACGAGCTGGTATAGCCCATCAGCGGCTCGATCCGGGGCGGCGACTGGGGCTCGAACTCCAGAACCCAATAGCCTGTCTTGGCCGTGCCGGATTGCATGGCTGTCCGGGAAGGGCTGTAGATGCGCGCGGACAAGATGAACCCTCTTCCTGTTTACCGTCACCAAAGGCCCGGAACGACCGCTCCGGGCCTACGCTTGCAAGCCAGGCGGCCTATGGCCGCAAAACCGTTCCTGCAGGGGCGGCAGGCGCCGAAGCAGGCTGGTCGGAGCGGCAGGATTCGAACCTGCGACCCTCTGCTCCCAAAGCAGATGCGCTACCAGGCTGCGCTACGCTCCGAAACGCCGAAACCCCTATATTCTCAATGGTTAGAGCGCAAGCCCGAATCGACAGGGCAGACGCGAATATGGAACAAACGGCGTCCGGTGGCACGCTGTGGAGCAAAAAGTCCCACCGAAAGTCCCACGGATGTTCTCCGTCTGTCCGCCTCCGCCAATCCGGCTGTGGCGATCCCTCATCAGGCGCGGTAATGTAACATTGGTCGCGCCGAGAGACATTTCATGGGGTTGGGGATGGATGAAATCGACGCACGCCTTCGCCTGATCTGCGAAAACGAGATCGGAAAGCTGTGGAAGGACGCCACGGCCGAGGAGCGTGAGAGATGCCGGCGGATCGCGGAAGAGCTCGACCGGGCGCTCGGCGCGCCGTGGCCGACGCATCTGGCGGAGCGCACGCTCCACTGATCATTCTCCTTGGTCACGCCTGTTCATCCTTCCACAAAACACGCCGCACATACTCGATGCGCGCAATCCGCCGTACTTTGATCTTCTTTAGCTCCGCGGTGGTCTTGCAGGGAGAATCAGCATACCATCATGTCAGCTAGGGTCCTCCTCCCAAGCTTTGCCCCAGCAGGGGCTTCTTTTTTGCCGCCTACAATACAAGGATTGACAGCGGCTCACCTTGTTCCCACGAGCAATTTCAACCTCCCTGGGGTGGGTAGCTGCCGGTTCAACTCTGGCGAGGTTGTTCCTCACGCAGCCCCTGGGTTATTTCCGACACTAGCGGCGGCCTGAGACCCGCATCCCCCAAAGCCCAATCCCCGCGGGTTGGTCGCCGCTATCCTCTGCTGCTCTTGTGTTTGTTACGCGCCAAACAGTTTGCGGCGGCGTTGTAGCTCGCACCCGCAACGCCCGAGATCCCCTGCGGGCAGGCCGCTGCTGCTATGCCACTATCCATCCGGCCAGATCACGTGCCACAACTATTCGATGCGCTGCAATTTGTTGTGGCAGACCGACGAGCCCAAAGTTGCACTTGTCGCGAAAGAGAAAGTCTGCCACTTTCCCGCGCCCTGCCGAAGAGGGGCGGTAGGGCTGGAGGGTATAAGAATGAATGGTGTCAGTGAGCGGGACGCGGTAGCGCGCGCCGCCGATCTTTTGATGGCCGCTGTACGCGCTCAGGACCAGGAAGTAGCCTTGGCGCGTGCGCGGGAGATCGAAGCGGCCGGAAATGTCGGTGAATTTGCGCGATTGGTCCGCGAAGAGTTGGAGCGCCGGTGCCTCAACCGCGACCGTGGCCGATAGGCGGCGCGTCCGCCGAAGCATGAGGTCGCTCCTTCCTGACGGTGTCGGAGACCTCCAGGTACGTCATTTCGAGAAGGTAGGCGATCACGTCCAGATTTCCCGCGCTGGCGATGTCACGTAATTCGCGCACCTGCCCCTGCAGATAGTCCAGCGCCTCCGCGCGAGTAAAAGCATAAGCACGAGGGTTTTGCATCGTCGCGCCCCACCCCTACGATGCCAACTGAATCACACATAGCTTAAACAAATGGTTTCACTGAAGTGCCAGAAATATAGTCTGGCTGAAGTCAGGTAACATCACCTGAGGGTTGGGATGGACGAAGTGGAAGCATGTCTGAGCCTGATCTACGGAGGCCGGAAAGCTGTGGACGGACGCCCACTCCACTGATCACGTCTCCCGCTTGATGATCCGGTCCGCTTCCACCCAGGACCTGCGCCGCTGGGAGAAGGATTCCTTCGGATATTTTTCGCACAGGTACTCGAAGGTGGTGCGGGCGACGAGCGCATTCCGCGCCCAGGCCACGATCTGGAAGATCTCGCCCCTGTGATCGAGCTGGTAGATGGTGCTGCCTTCGGCGTAGAGGTCCACCCGGAAGCGCGCGTGCGGGTCCTTCATCGCAGGAGGAGACGCAGGAGCGATGAGCTGGGCGACGAGCAGTGCGGTCTCCGGTGAGAGCATGACGGTGCGCCCTCGGGCCGCCCTCTCCCTCATGGCCTCAGCCAGATCGGCAGTGGATTTCCATCGCTTGCCCATGGGAGAACGAAATAGGAACATTCTCCCATTTCGTCAATTGACTCTCCGAGAAGCGATCGGCAGAGTCGCGCCCCATGTGCAATCTTTACAATGTCACCACCGCCAAGGAGGCAATCATTCGGATTACGCGCGCCATGCGCGACCGCGCCTCCTGGAATGAGCCCTCCCTGCAGATCTACCCGAATTACCGCGCTCCGGTCGTCCGCAATGCGCCGGACGGCGTGCGCGAGCTCGCAATGCTCCAATGGGGGATGCCGACACCGCCGCAGTTCGTGAAGGGCAAGGCGGATCGGGGCGTCACCAACATCCGCAACGTCAATTCTCCGCACTGGCGCCGCTGGCTCGGCGTGGAAAGCCGCTGCGTCGTCCCCTTCACCAGCTTTGCCGAGCCAAATCCGGCGGCGAAGACCGATGGCGGCCCCGTCCCCAACGCCTGGTTCGCGCTCTCGGCCGAGCGCCCCCTCGCCTTCTTCGCCGGCCTCTGGACGCCCTGGCGCGGCGTGCGCCGTGTGCGTGACGGCGAGCAGGATTTCGAGCTCTATGGATTCCTGACGACGTCGCCGAATGCTATCGTGCGGCCCATCCACGAAAAGGCCATGCCGGTGATCCTCACCAGCGAGGACGAGGTGGAGACATGGCTAACGGCGCCGTGGAAAGAGGCAAAGGCCCTGCAAAGGCCCCTCCCCGACGACATGCTGACCATCGTGGAAGCCCCTGCCCTGCCGGAGGACCAGGAGGCGCAGCCGTCGCTGCTTTAGGCTCAAAAAATTTCGCCGGCTTGCATTTTCCGGGTTGACATCTTCCTAACTTCTTCCTAAATTGGCTT
>Ga0207864_1003976_pt1 | contig 11730 bp, 10 predicted proteins | sample HigsolmetaAR202D_FD_184834 | JGI IMG/M metagenome (GOLD analysis project Ga0207864, IMG submission 184834) | Ionic liquid and high solid enriched microbial communities from the Joint BioEnergy Institute, USA - AR20-2-D (SPAdes) (version 2) ...
CGCCGAGCTGGCCCGCCGCACCCGCGCGGCGCTGGAGGACGCCGGCGGCACGTTCATCAAGCTCGGCCAGCTGCTCGCGACGCGACCCGACCTGCTGCCGGCGGAGGCGCTCGACGAGCTGGGGCGCCTGCACGCGGCGGCGCGGCCGCTGTCGCGCGGCGAGGTCGAGGGAGTCCTCCGAGACGAGCTGGGGCCGCTCGACGAGGTCTTCGCCGCAGTCGACTGGGAGCCGCTGGGGTCGGCCTCGATCGCGCAGGCCCACACCGCGCGCCTGCGCGACGGTCGCGCGGTCGTGGTCAAGGTGCGCCGGCCGGGGCTGGAGGACCTCGTCGAGCGCGACCTCGCCATCGCGGCGTGGCTGGCACGGCTCAGCGAGCGCCGCACGAGCTGGGGCCGCGCCATCCACGTGACGGGGCTGGTCGACGAGTTCGCCGCGACGCTGCGCGCCGAGCTCGACTTCCGCAACGAAGCAGGCGCCGCCGACGAGATCGCCGCCGCGGTCGCCCCCTACCCCACGCTGCGCGCGCCCGCGATCGTGGCGGCGCTGTCGACCGAGCGCGTCCTGGTGATGGAACGGCTCGAGGGCACGCCGCTGTCGCGCGTGGCGCCCGAGGCCCTGCCGGTCGACGCGCGGCGCCTGGCCGACGACCTGTGCGGCTCGCAGGTCAGCGCGATGCTCGAGGGCGCGCGCTTCCACGGCGACCCGCACCCCGGCAACATCGTCGTGCTCGACGACGGGACACTGGGGCTGATCGACTTCGGCGTCAGCGGCAAGCTCGACACCTTCGAGCGGGCCGCGATGTTCCAGCTGCTGCTCGCGCTCAAGCTGGAGCAGCCGTCGCTGCTGCACCGCTCGCTGGTGGCGGTGGGGGCGATCGACCGGCTGCGCGACCCCGAGGAGGTCGAGCGCGCGCTGGCCCGCTTCCTGGCCGCCCACGTCGGCGCCGGTCTGCCGTCGCCGGACGCGCTGCCCGAGCTGCTGCGGGTGCTCACGCGGCTCGGGGTGCGGCTGCCGCCGCAGGCGTCGACGATGTTCCGGGCGCTGGCCACGCTCGCCGGCACGCTCGAGCACCTCTCCCCCGGCTACCCCCTGATCGAGCAGGTCGCCGCGCTCGGCGGCGCCGAGCTGCAGCAGCGCGCCACGCCGTCGTCGCTCGGCGAGCTCGTGCAGCGCGAGTGGGCCGACCTCGGCCCCCTGCTGCGCCAGCTGCCCCGCCACGCCGACCGCCTCGCCACCATCGCCGCCCACGGCGGCCTGACCGCCCGCGTGCGGCTGTTCACCGAGCCGTCCGACGTGGGCGTGATCGAGCGCCTGGTCGATCGCGCAGTCCTGACCGTCGTGGCCCTCGGCGTGGCCCTGCTGTCGCTGCTCATGCTCGGCAGCGACACCGGTCCCGAGGTCGGCGGCACCGGCGTGCGGCTGCTGGAGGTGCTGGGCTGGTTCGGCCTCTTCGTCGGCACCACCCTGCTCCTGCGCGTCGTCCTCCAGGTCCTCAGGGCCGAGGCCACCCGCCGCTGACCCGCCCGGCGCCCCGCCCGCCCCCGCCGTGTGAGAAACCCTGCGCCCAGCAGGGTTCTCGCCCGGGGCGCGCCTCCACGCCGCGCCGGCGCCCCGCCCCGCCGTGGCGGGTGATTGAACACGCGTATAGGATGCTGAACGTGCCTTCAGGGACGGTGTCGGCTGAGGACCTCAGCACCCGCGCGCGGATCCGCGAGGCGGCCATCCGCCGCTTCGCGCAGGACGGGATGGACGCCCCCCTGCGGGCGATCGCTGCGGACGCGGGTGTCAGCCCCGGGCTGATCCTCCACCACTTCGGGTCGCGCGCCGGGCTGCGCGAGGCCTGCGACGAGTACGTGCTGCGCCAGATCACCGAGAACAAGACCGCGGTGCTGGGCCCCGGCGGGGTCGGCGCCTTCCTCGTGCAGCTCGCGCAGGTCGAGGGCTACGCGCCGCTGGTCGGCTACACGCTGCGCTGCCTGCAGGCCGGCGGGGGGCTGGCCGAGGCGTTCGTGGACCACGTCGTGGCCAACGCCGTCGAGTACCTCGAGGCTGGCGTCGCGGCCGGCACGATCACGCCCAGCCGCGACCCCGTCGCCCGCGCACGACTGCTCGCCGAGCAGTCCTTGGGGGCGCTGCTGCTGCAGCTGCCCGCGCGCCAGGAGCACCTCGACCTCGACGAGCTCGGCGTGTGGCTGCGCGGCTACTTCGAGCGGATCATCCTGCCGGCCCTGGAGCTGTACACGAACGGGCTGCTCACCGACTCGACGCTGCTGGACGCCTACCTCGAGCACCGCGCTCCCCCCTCCGAACCCTGACCTCGCGACAGGACGACCCCATGGACACCCCCGCCATCGACGTCCGCGGACTCACCAAGTCCTTCGGGTCCACGCGCGCCCTGGACGGCTTCGACCTGCGCGTCGAACCGGGCCAGATCGCCGGCTTCCTCGGCCCCAACGGCGCCGGGAAGACCACCACCATCCGCATCCTGCTGGGCCTGCTGCGCGCCGACGGCGGCAGCGCCCGCGTGCTGGGCGCCGACCCCTGGCGCGACGCGGTCGCGCTCCACCGCCGCGTCGCGACGGTGCCGGGGGACGTGACGCTGTGGCCGACGCTGTCGGGCGGAGAGGCGATCGACCTCCTCGGGCGCCTGCAGGGCCGCCCCGACCCCGTCCGCCGCGCCGAGCTGATCGAGCGCTTCGAGCTCGACCCGAGCAAGAAGATCCGTGCCTACTCCAAGGGCAACCGCCAGAAGGTCCTGCTCGTCGCGGCCCTGGCCACCGACGCCGAGCTGTACCTGCTCGACGAGCCCACGTCGGGCCTCGACCCGCTCATGGAGGAGGTGTTCCGGGCAGAGGTGCGGCGCCTGCGCCGCGAGGGGCGCACCGTGCTGCTGTCGAGCCACATCCTCGCCGAGGTCGAGAAGCTGTGCGACACGGTCACGATCATCAGGGCGGGCCGCACCGTGGAGTCGGGGACGCTGCGCGAGCTGCGGCACCTGACCCGCTTCGCCGTCAGCGCCCGTCTGCGCGGCGACGCCGGCGCCCTGCAGACCGCGCCGGGGGTCCACGACCTGTCGCAGGAGGACGGGGTGTGGCGCTTCCAGGTCGACACCGACGCTGCAGAGCCGGTGCTGCGGCTGCTGGCCGACATCGGCGTCGAGGACCTGACCTGGTCGCCGCCGTCGCTGGAGGACCTGTTCCTGCGCCACTACGGCGACGTGCTGCCGCGTGAGGAGGCCGTGCGATGACCGCCACGACCACCGCCCCGCGCACGGCAGCCGCGGCGCCACACCCCGGCGGCGCCTGGACCGGCACCGGTCGGCTGCTGCGCCTGGCGCTGCGCCGCGACCGGGTGCGCACGCCGATCTGGGTGCTCGCGCTGACGCTGACGACCGCGATCACGGTGCCGTCGCTGGAGGCGGCCTTCACCGACGCCGCCGGTCGGCAGGCCCGCACCGAGCTGGTCACCAACCCCGCGGGCGTCATGATGACCGGACCGGTGTTCGGCGACGGTCTCGACTCGCTCGGCGCGATGGTCGCCAACGAGATCAGCCTCACCCTCCTGGTGGCCGCCGCGATCATGAGCATCCTCCTGGTGGTGCGCCACACGCGCGCCGAGGAGGAGGCCGGCCGCGCCGACCTCGTGCGGGCGCAGGCCGTGGGCCGCTTCGCGCCGCCGGCGGCGGCCCTGCTGGCCGCCGGCGTCGCCGACCTCGGCGTGGCCGTCGGCGTGATCGCGGGGCTGCAGGGCTACGGGCTGCCGCTGGCCGACACGATCGCCTTCGGCGTAGCCGTGGGGCTGACCGGCCTCGTGTTCGCAGCCGTGGCAGGGGTCACGGCGCAGCTGACCACGTCTGCCCGGGCGGCATCCGGGATGGCGCTGGCGGTCCTCGGCGGCGCCTTCCTCGTGCGCGGCATCGGCGACGTGATCGACATCACCGGCTCGGCGCTGTCATGGTTCTCGCCGCTGGCGTGGGCGCAGCAGACCCGCCTGTTCGTCGACCTGCGCTGGTGGCCGCTGGGCCTGTCGCTGGCGGCAGTCGTCGCCCTCACGGCGCTGGCCGCCGCCCTCAACCGCCGCCGCGACCTCGGCGGGGCGCTGCTGGCCGGCGGCGCCGGCCGCGCCGAGGCGGCGGCGTGGCTGGCGTCGCCAGCCGGGCTGGCCTGGCGTGTGCAGCGCGGGACGTTCTGGGGCTGGGCCGCCGGCGTCATCGTCGGCGGCGTCGCCTTCGGCTCGCTCGCCTCCTACCTGGAGGACGCCGTCACCGACCTCCCGGCGCTGCAGGAGTGGATGGCCATCGAGCTCGACGCGATCACCGAGACCTTCGGCGCCATGATGCTGCTGTACCTGGTCCTGGCGATCGGCGGATACGCCATCGCCGCCGTGCTGCGCCTGCGCGCGGAGGAGACCGCCGGCACCGCGGCCCTGGTGATCGTCGGCGGTCCCGGGCGCCTGCGCTGGCTGCGCGGCTGGTCGGGGGTGATCGCCGCGCAGCTGCTCGCGCTGCTGCTCCTGGCGGGCGTCGGCCTCGGCGTCGGGATGGCGCTCAGCACCGGCGACGGCGGGCACGTCGCCGCCATGACCGCCGCCGCTGTGACCTACCTGCCGGGCGTGCTCGTGATGGCCGCGGTCACCGCCGCGCTGTTCGCCGCCTGGCCGAGCGGCGCGCCGCTGGCCTGGGCGGTGGAGGCCTACGCCCTCGTCGTCGGCTTCTTCGGGGAGCTGCTCGACCTGCCGGAGTGGGCGCAGGACGTCTCCCCGCTGAGCGCCACCCCGTTCGCGCCGGCCGAGGAGGTCACCACGCTGCCGCTGCTGGTCCTGTCGGCGCTCGCGGTCGGGCTCGCCGCGGTCGCCGTCGCCGCCTTCCGCGCCCGCGATGTGCGAGGGTGAGGCTCCGACCCGCGACGAGGAGGCAGGCCGATGGACTACGCGGACGCGCTGGGATACGGCTTCGGGGAGATCCGCGAGCTCGTGCACGCAGCGGTGGAGGGGCTGTCGCAGGAGCAGCTGACCTGGCGCCCCGACCCGCGCAGCAACTCGATCGCGTGGCTGGTGTGGCACCTGACCAGGGTCCAGGACGACCACGTGTCGGAGATCGCCGATCACCCGCAGACCTGGGACGACTCCTGGGCGGAGCGCTTCGGGCTGCCCGCCGGCTACCGCGACACCGGCTACGGCCACTCGCCCGACCAGGTCGCCGCGATCCGCCCCTCCGGCCCCGAGCTGCTGACGGCCTACCACGACGCGGTCTGCGAGCGGACCCGGGAGTGGCTGTCGTCGGCGCAGCCCGCCGACTTCGACCGGATCATCGACTACCGCTGGGACCCGCCGGTGTCGGTCGGCGTGCGCATGTTCAGCGTCACCAGCGACTGCCTCCAGCACGTCGGCCAGGCCGCCTACGTGCGCGGGCTCGTGCAGCGCGCGGGGATCTAGGCCGCAACCCCGTCACGGCTCGGCGCTCGGCGCGGTCGGGGCGTTGAGGTCGAAGCGGACCGCGATCATGCGGATCGCGAAGCACAGCCCGGCCGCCGCCACGGCGGCGGGGACGCCGAAGGCCTCCAGCTGCGCGGTGATCACCACCACCAGCGCCCCCACCGTCGCCGGGATCGCGTACAGCTCGCGGCGCAGCACCACAGGGACCTGGCCGATCATCACGTCGCGCACGGTGCCGCCGCCCACAGCGGTGATCGCACCGAGGATGACCGCCTGCGCCGCTCCGACCTCCAGCTGCAGCGCCTTGCTCGCCCCGCTGACAGCGAACAGGCTCAACCCGATGGCGTCCATCGTCAGGATCGGCCACGCCAAGCGGTCCAGCCGCGTGCCGAAGGCGAAGACGATCAGCCCGCCCGTCGCCGCCACGGCCAGGTAGCGCCAGTCGCTGAAGGTGGCGGGCGGCAGGGAGTCCAGGAAGACGTCGCGCACGATCCCCCCGCCGAGCGCGGTGAACATGCCGAGCGTGATCACGCCGACCACGTCGAGCTTGGCCATCCGGATCGCGGTCAGCGCGCCGTTGAGGGCGAAGGCGAACGTCCCGGCCAGGTCCAGCGCCACCCACAGCGGCGACTCGGTGATCCCGAACATGACGCCTGTTCTGTCAGAGAGCGGTCCCCGGCAGTCTCCCCCACCCGTCCGCGACGTGCTGCTCGGCGGGGTCCTGTCAGGCGCCGACGCTGCCGTACACGGCGAAGGAGTAGACCAGGTAGGCCGCCAGGGTGGCGGTCATCCCGCCCACGTCCTTGAGCGGGTTGACCTCGGTGATCGCGAAGCCGCCGCAGTGGGGCGCCAGGGCGCGCACGCAGTCGAGCGCCTCGCGCGACGTGAGCCCCCCGGGCTCGTGCGCCCCGGCGCCGGGTGCGTGGGCCGGGTCGACCGCGTCGATGTCGAAGGAGAAGAACACGTGGTCGGCGCCGGCGATCCGCTCGCGGATGCGCGCCACCGCCCCCTCGGTGCCGAGGCGCTGGTACTCGACGGCGGTGATCTGCGCCAGGTCGTGGGCCCGCACCACCTCTGCCGAGGACGGGAAGTTGAAGTGGCGCAGGCCGACCTGGATGCAGTGCTCGGCCCGCACCCGCTCCAGCTCCAGGCTGCGGCGCATGCCGGACGACTGGCTGTAGCGGCCCTGCTGCACGTTGGAGTCCATGAGGTCGAGGTGGGCGTCGAAGTGGACCACCCCGACGCTGCCCTCGACAGCGTCGTGGAAGCCGCGGACGCACGCGAACAGCAGCGAGTCGTCGCCGCCGACCACGATCGGCACGCGGCCGGCGCGGACGCTGTCGGCGACCGCGGCCGAGCAGGCGTCGAGGCTGGCCGTCAGGTCCGACGCGATCACGGCGGCGTCGCCGCGGTCGGTGAGCAGGTCGTCGCCGATGTCGAGGACCGCGCCGGTGTCGAGGCTGTAGACGCGCCCGTCCTCGGTGCGCATCTTCATCCACGCGAGGGCCTTGCGCACCTCGGCGGGGGCGTAGCGCGAGCCCGGCCAGCCCAGGGTCGCGGCGCCGTCGAACGGCACGCCCCAGAGGTCGAAGCGCCGCCTCATGCCTCGCCCACCACGGTCAGCTCGTGCGGCAGGGTGTGGAGCACCTCGTGGCCCTCCTCGGTGACGTGGATGAGGTCTTCGATCATGATCGCGCCGACGTCGTGGCCGTAGAACGGCGTCTCCACCGCGAGCACCATCCCGGGCTCCAGCACCCCCGGGTCCTCCGGCGACAGGTACGGCGGCTCCTCGTGGAAGGTGTCGATGCCGACGGAGTGGCCGACGTGGCCGCGGCTGTAGCCGGGGTAGCCGCTGCGGCGGACCACCTCCTGCGCGGCGGCGAACACCGCGGCCACCGGCTCCCCCGGCTTGACCCGCTCGCGCGCGGCGGCGTGGGCCTCCTCCAGCGTGGCGTGCAGGCGACGCGCGGCGTCGCTGGCGTGGCGGAACGCGAACGTCCGCCCGCCGTCGCTGCGGTAGCCGCCCACCGTGGTGCCGCAGTCGAACTTGACGAGGTCGCCCGCTCGCAGGCCGGCGGGGGGCCCGGCCTGCGAGGGGCTCACGGCCCCACCGACGGACGGGATCACCCACTCGTCGGTGTGATCGGCGTAGCGGGGGTCGCCGAGGGCCGCCTCCAAGACGCCTTGCGAGTACAGCCGGCCGACGTCGGCCGCCGTGAGCCCTTCGCGCAGGTGCTCGGCGGCCCAGCGCATCCCGGCCTCGCTGAGCTCGGTGGCACGCCGGAGCCGCTCCACCTCCCAGGGCTGCTTGACGGCGCGGACGCGGTACAGCAGGTCGGTGGCGTCGACCCAGTCGACGCCGGGGGCGGCCGCCGCCAGGTGCTCGGCGGAGTGCGCCAGCATGTAGCGCAGGTCGCTGCCGATGCGGGCGGTCGCCAGGCCGCGGTCGACGAGCAGCTCGCGCACCCGCGCGTCGATGTCCTCCTGGCGGTACTGCGCCGGCCGGTGGAGGGCGGTGTCCGGCCGGCGCAGCACCTCCAGCGCGCGCGACTCGACCCAGAGCGGGTAGCTGCGCACGTCCTCCCAGCCCGACGCGGACCGCGCCGCGGGCTCCTCGAAGTCGCTGACGACCAGCGCGGGTGGCGAGTCGTCTGCCGGCACGAGCGCGAGCACCGTGCCGAGCATCCGCCACCAGCGCGACAGGAAGTAGCTCTCGTAGCCGCTGACGTACAGGACGTTGGAGGGCGTGTAGGCCAGGTAGGCGTCGAGGCCCTCCGCGCGCAGGGCCCGGCGCAGCCGCTCGAGCCCGGCCTCGCGACCCGTCACCGCTAGCGGTCCTCCTCCATCGGCTCGGTGAGGACGGTGTCGTCGGTGGTGACCTCGCCCTGCTCGTCGATCACGAGCACGTCGTAGAGGCCGACGCTGGGCTCGCCCTGCTCGATGAAGTCCAGCGGGCCGGACGCGCCGGTGTAGTCGATGTCGACGGCGTCGGCGAGCAGGTCGCGGCACTCCTCGAAGCTGGTGCACTCCTGCCCATCGCGGGTGACGCCCACGATCTCGGGCGCGAAGGCGACCGGGTCGTCGCTGCCGGCCGCCTCGGCGGCGAGCGCGATGATGACGACGCAGTCGTACGTGTAGGGCGCGAACAGGGTCGTCTCCAGCTCCGGGTCGAACTCCTGGAGCGCAGCGATGAAGTCCTCGTCGTAGCCCGAGCTGGCGCCCGTGGCGGTCAGGCCCGCGAGCACGCTGGGGTCGTCGGGGTTGACCATCTCGGCCAGCTCCGGCAGCGGCATGCCGTCGGTGCCGTAGAGGCCGATCCGGTCGGGCCCGTAGCCGGACTCGATGAGGTGGCTCAGGATCTGCGCGCCCTCCTCGAAGGAGATGAGCACGACCGCGTCGGGGTCCTCGGCGGTCAGCTCGGACGCGACCGGCGAGAAGTCGGCGAGGTTGGGGTCGTAGCTGGTCTCCGTGGTGACCTCGGCGCCGACCTCGCGCAGCGCGTCGGCGACCGACCCGCTGAGGCTGCGCCCGTAGTCGTCGGCGCGGCTGGCGATCGCGACGCGCGCGTGGCCGTCCTCCACGATGCGGTTGGCCAGCACCGGTCCCTGCAGGACGTTGGACGGCACGGTGCGGAAGTAGTAGCCCCCGTCGTCGTAGTCGGTGAAGGCGTCGCCGGTGTTGACGCCGGAGCACTGCACGACCTCGGCGCCGGTGATCGCGTCGATGATCGACAGCGAGATGCTCGACGCCGCCGCGCCGATGATCGCGTCGACCCCGTCGGCGAAGTGGCGGTCGACGGCCTGGCGCGCGACGTCGGGATCGCCGGCCTCGTCGCCGCTGGCGAAGGTCACCTCGTTGCCGAGCACGCCGCCGGCCTCGTTGATCCGCTCGACGGCGAAGCGCACGGCGGCGATGTTCGGCGGCCCGAGGTAGGCGATGGGGCCGGTCTCCGGGAGGATGTAGCCGAGGTGCAGCGTGCCGTCGGCCGAGTCGGCCCGCTCGACCGGCTCCTCCGACCCGTCGGTCGGCGCCTGCGTCGGTTCTGCCGCGGTCTCGCTGCCCTCGGGCTCGGGGGCCTCGGCACCGCCGCCACCGCAGGCGGTCAGGACCAGGGCGAGCAGGAGCGCGACGACGAGCGACGTGCGCGTGCGCATGGGGGACCTCCGACAAGGAGCACGGTGGGCAGAGAGCGTGCCGTCTCCACACCGAGTCGTCCAATACAATCGGTCGACACTCTTGAGACGCATCACGAATGGGTCGCCGTGGAGCTGCGCCACCTGCGCTACTTCGTCGCCGTCGCCGAGGAGCTCCACGTCGGGCGCGCGGCGGCCCGGCTGCACATGTCACAGCCGCCGCTCAGCCAGCAGATCCGCGCCCTCGAGCGCGAGCTCGGCCTGCAGCTGTTCGACCGCTCGCGGCGCCGCATCCGCCTCACGCCCGCCGGGGCGGCGCTGCTGCGCGAAGCGCGGCGGGCCCTGGCGGAGGCCGACCGCTTCCAGGAGAGCGCCGCGCGGCTGCGCAGCGGACGGCTCGGGCAGCTGCGGGTCGGCTTCGTCGGCTCGGCGCTGTTCAGCCTGGTCCCCGAGATCCTGCAGGCGTTCCGGAGGGAGGTCCCCGAGGCCGGCCTCGTGCTGCACGAGAGCACCAGCCCCGAGCTGGTCGACGACGTCGCCAAGCGCCGGCTGGACGTCGCCTTCGTGCGGCCGCCGGTGGGCAGCGACGCCGTCCGCGAGCTGCTCCTGGCCCGCGAGCCGCTGGTGGCGGCGCTGCCCGCCAGCAACCCCGTGGCGGCGGCCCCGGAGCCGCTGGACATCGCCGCGCTGCGGGCCGAGGACTTCGTGCTGTTCCCCCGCTCGATCGGGCCCGGCTACCTCGACGCGGTCCTGCGGGCCTGTCACGCCGGCGGGTTCGTCCCCATGGCGACGCACAGCGCCACCCAGATCCACACCCTGGTCGGCCTCGTGGCCTCGGGCCTGGGCGTGTCGCTGGTCCCCGAGGCGGTGCAGGGCATGCAGCTGCCGGGGGTCGTCTACAAGCCCTTCGCCCCGCCGGTCCACACCATCGACCTGACGCTGGTGTGGGCCGACGTGCCGCCCGACCCCCTGGTGGAGACGTTCGTGGACCTGGCGGCCGACGCAGCGCTGGCTACAGGTCGACCTGACCGGTGACGACGGTGGTGGCGGTGCCGCCGACCCACACGGTCCCGTCGGCGTCGGCGTCGATGCGCACCACGCCGCGGCGCCCGAGCGCCGTCCCCTGCCGCACGAGGTAGGGCGGCTGGCAGCGGCCGCTGGCGATCAGCCACTGCGCCACCGAGGCGTTGAGGCTGCCGGTGACGGGATCCTCGCGCAGCTCGCCGTGCTCGCCGGAGAACAGCGCCCGCAGCTCGTAGGCGTGCGGGGCGCCGGGCGGGTACAGGCCCACGACGCCGACGTCGAAGCGCCCCTCGACCGCCGTCGGGTCGGGCCGCACGTCGAGGACCGCCTCGGCGTCGCGCAGCAGCACCGCGACCCAGCCGGGACCGTTGTCGACCCACTGGGCGTCGACGACGTCGGCGGCGTCGATGCCGAGCAGCGCCACGACGCGGGCCAGGTCGGCGTCGTCGACGGGGCCGGAGCGCAGCAGCGGCGGGGCGGCGAACGCGAGCGAGTCGGCGTCGCGGCGCAGCGTCACGAGCCCGGCGCCGCACTCCTGCACGACCACGTCCCCGGCGGCCGGCTGCCCGCCCAGCGCCAGCCAGGTGTGGCAGCTGCCGAGCGTGGGGTGCCCGGCGAACGGCAGCTCGGCGGCGAGGGTGAAGATGCGCACGCGGTAGTCCGCCTCGGCGCTGGTGGGCGGCAGCAGGAACGCCGTCTCCGAGAGGTTGAACCAGCGGGTCAGCTGCTGCATGTCGTCGTCCGACAACCCCTCGGCGTCGGCCACGACCGCCAGCGGGTTGCCCCGCAGCGGCTCCTCGCCGAACACGTCCACCATCGCGAACCTGCGTCCCACGGCGGTCGCTCCTGTCGTCGCCCTGTCCTCGCGTGCCTGCGGGACGCAGACTAGTCGTGCCGTGGTGACGGTCGGATCCTTCGAGGTCGTGCCGCTCCTCGACGCCGTGGGCGCGTTCCCCGCCCCCGTCGCCGAGGCGTTCCCGGGTGTCTCCGAGCAGGCCCTGGCCGCGGCGCGGCGACGCGATCCCGAGGCGTTCGGCGACGACGGCAGCTGGCGGCCGGCGTTCCGCTGCTACGCGGTGCGTCGCGCCGGCGGCGGCATCGTGCTGGTGGACGCCGGCGTCGGCCCGCACGACAGCCCGG
>Ga0207864_1003978_pt1 | contig 11727 bp, 10 predicted proteins | sample HigsolmetaAR202D_FD_184834 | JGI IMG/M metagenome (GOLD analysis project Ga0207864, IMG submission 184834) | Ionic liquid and high solid enriched microbial communities from the Joint BioEnergy Institute, USA - AR20-2-D (SPAdes) (version 2) ...
AGATCGGCTCGACCGGTCCGCTGCGCCAGCCGTTCCACCGCCTGTCGATAGACCGTGGGGTCGGGCTTGGACTGCGGCACATCATCGGCGCTCTGGATCGTCACAAAGCGATCGGTGATGCCCAGCCCGCGACAGATCAGTTCGATGTCGTGCCGGGCTGCCCCACTGGCGATCGCCAGCGGCATCACACCCGACAACGCCTCGATCAACTCCACCGCGCCGGGCATCGGTTTCACCCGGCTGGCAGCCTCCTCAAAAGCAACCTTCTTCTTCTCGATCAGGTCGCGAATCTGCGCACCATCCGCTGGCGGCATCACGCCCGTGTGCTCGTACAGCACCGTGCGAAAACAATCGCGATCATCAAAGCCGATGTACCGCGCCAGGTAATCGTCGTAACTCATCGCGATGCCCATCGGCCGCAGCACCGCTGCGAACGCCTCAAAGTGCACCGGCTCCGAGTCGACGATCACCCCATCAAAATCGAAAACAACCGCTTTCAGCATGACGCCGAGTGTAAGGCCCCGGTCGCCCGGCGTCCAAGCCCGCGCCTATCTGCCCCGACACGAGCGGGCCGGGGTGAGGACAATCGGCCACGATGGAAAACTCCAGGCCCATTGCCCCCACCCCAGAACCTCCGCAGTTCCCCCGTCAGCTACCCTGGGTATAGTTGACCGCCATCAGTGTTCCCGCAACGCCCAGGCATCCCCCAAGCGCCACGCCAAGCCCACCGATACCCACGGTACACCCACCCGCGACCATGCCTGCGATCATCGTGGAGAAGAACCAGCCCCCCGCCACTGCTTCCAGATCCGCATCCGACAGTTCACCATCCGTGACACGTTTCTGCAGATCCACCAGGTACTGGCCGAAGTCACGCAACTGCTGCGGAGACACGATCACGCCCGTATCGGCGGCCACCTGCACCGCTTCCTCCGGTGACTGACAACGCTGCAGCGCTTCCCGCAGTGCCACATCCTGTTCAGCCTTCTGGAACAGATCGACCACGCTCTGATGTTCAAACATCCATAACTCCTCTCAAAAGCTGTAAGAATGACCAGGAACTTCACGCTGCGCGTCAATAATCCTTAAAAGTGTTCTGCAGCACGGCCGACAGACCGAGACTGCCATTGCGTTACGCTTTCTGAGCCAGGCCGATCACGGTCCGGTGTTCGGACATGCACAACTCCTGCGGGTATACAAGTGTGAAATCACTTGTTGGCCATGTTCGCCATGCCGATGCCCATGGTCGTGAGGCTTCCGGCCACAGCCACGCCCAGCGCGCCCATGATTCCGGCTGTCAGCACCGCGGTCGTGATCCCCGTAAGGATCGCCCCGCCCGCCACCGTTTCCAGTTCAGCCTCGGACAGCTCGTCAGTACCCGCCCGTTCCTGCATGCTTCGCAGGCGATCGCCAAGCGCCCGCAGCTCGTCCGCGGACACCGTGACGCCCGCCTGACCCGCGACCCGCACCACCTCGTCCGGCGACTGGCATCGCTGCAGTGCCGCACGCAGACTGCCATCCCGCTCCGCCTTCTGTGCCAGCTCGATCACACTCTGGTATTCCGACATGGGCAAACTCCGGGGTTGCCTGCCGTCGCGTCATGCACACCCAGTGTGTACTCCCACGGACGCGCCCGGCCGCTTGCCATCGATCGTTCCCACCCCCGACTTAACCGCCACTCTCCACGCTGGGCAATCAACCACCACCCCCGCCCGCACCAAACGGCACATCCACCCCTAACCGAACCGCCTGCCTTACCCCTGCGGTACCAGCAGGACAAACCGCACAGACAGCCTGTCATCCACGAACCTCGTGCCTCTTTCCTGACCCGTGCCGGGCAACGTGCTACACTAGAGGACTATGTCCAGGCAGACAGCATCGATCGACGCTGAGATAGATTCGCTGGGCACATCCCGGCGGCTGTTCGAGCGGGCCAGGCAGCTCATGCCCGGCGGGGTCAACTCGCCGGTCCGTGCCTTTGCTGCGGTCGGCGGGGAGCCGGTCTTCATCCGCAAGGGCAAGGGGGCACGCGTTACTGACGTCGACGGCAACACTTACATCGACTACGTGCTGAGCTACGGGCCGCTGATCCTGGGGCACGCGGCGGACTCGGTCGTCGTCGCCGTCAACAAGGCCGCCTCCACCGGCACCAGCTTCGGCATGCCCACCGAGGGCGAAAACACCCTCGCTCAGATGATCATCGAGGCGGTGCCCTCCATCGAGCTGGTGCGGCTGGTCAACAGTGGCACCGAGGCGGTCATGAGTGCCATCCGCCTGGCGCGGGCGGCGACCAACCGGTCCAGGATCATCAAATTTATTGGCTGTTACCACGGCCACAGCGATGCCCTGCTCGTCCAGGCGGGCAGTGGCGCGACGACACTGGGCGTGCCCTCCAGCCCCGGCGTGCCCGAGGCGATCACCAGCCACACGCTGCTGGTGCCCTATAACGATGCCGAGGCGGTCGCGGCCGCGTTCGCCGAGCATGGCGAGCAGATCGCCGCCGTGGTGGTCGAGCCGATCGCGGGCAACATGGGCTGTGTGCCCCCGCGCGAAGGATTCCTGCAGCGCCTGCGCGATCTGTGTGACCAGTACCGGTCGCTGCTCATCTTCGACGAGGTGATGACCGGCTTCCGCGTCGCCTACGGCGGCGCGCAGGCGCTATACGGCATCACGCCCGACCTGACCTGCCTGGGCAAGATCGTCGGCGGCGGACTGCCCTGCGCTGCATACGGCGGCCGCGAATCGATCATGCGACTCATCGCGCCGGATGGCCCGGTCTATCAGGCCGGCACGCTCAGCGGCAACCCGCTGGCAGTCGCGGCGGGCATCGCCATGCTCGAAAACCTGCGCGATGGCAAGGCCTACACACAACTGGAAGAAACCAGTGCACGCCTCGCGGAAGGTTTGCAGCGCGCGGCTGAACGTTTCGGCATCGAAGCAACGATCAATCGCGTCGGTTCGATGTTGACTGTTTTCTTCGGCCCCGGCCCGATCGAAAACTACGCCGCCGCCACCGCGTGCGACACCGCCGCCTTCGCCACCTTCTTCCACACCATGCTGGCCGAAGGCGTCATTCTGCCGCCCAGCCAGTTCGAAGCCTGGTTCCTCAGTACCACGCACGACGATGAGTGTATTCAGCAGACCATCGCCGCCGCCGAATCCGCCTTCAAAGCCGTCAGCGAAACCCGAATGAGTAAATAAAGATGATGTGGTGATCTGGCGATCTGGTGATTCGGCGATGTGAAAATCCAACCCAACCACCGAAACCCCGCTGAATTACCCATTGCCAATTGCTTATTGCGTATTGCTTATTGTTTTGTGGACCATTGCCCACTGATTGTTGATTACTGATTATTCTTTCCCTTCTCCCATGACACTCACACAATCCTCCCAACCTGCCACCACGACCGACACGTTTCGCATTCTCGCCGCGGACAAGCTCGCCGAGCAGGGGCTTGCGTATCTGCGGGCGCAGGATGATGTCGAGCTGACTTACAAGCCGGGCATGACCGAGGACGAGCTGGCTGCCATCGTCGGCGAGCACGATGGCCTGATCGTGCGCAGCGGCGTGAAGGTGACAGCGAAGGTGCTGGAGAACCCCGGCCGACTGAAGGTAATCGCCCGCGCGGGTGTCGGTGTGGACAACATTGATCTCAACGCCGCCACCGCCAAAGGCATCCTCGTCATCAACACCGCCGAGGCCAGCACCATCACCACCGCCGAGCACGCCTTCGCCCTGCTCATGGCCATGGCGCGCAACATCGGTCCGGCTTATCGCAGGATGACCGAGGGCGGCTGGGACCGCAACAAGTTTGAGGGACGCCAGCTCGCCGGCAAAACGCTGGGCGTCGTCGGTTTCGGCCGCATCGGCCGCACCGTCGCGCAGCGAGCACTCGCCTTCGACATGAAGGTGGTCGCCTTCGACCCGCTGGTGCGCAGCGAAACCGAACTCGACGGCGCAGTGAAGATGTATCGCGTGTTCGAGGAGATGCTGCCCCACGTCGATATCCTCACCTTCCACGTGCCGCTCAACGATCAGACACGCGGCATGCTCAACCGCGAAACCTTCGCCCTCTGCCGCGACGGCGTGCTGGTGGTCAACGCAGCCCGTGGCGGCGTCGTCGATGAGGAAGCGCTGCTCGAAGCGCTCGACTCAGGCAAATGTGGTGGCGCTGCGCTGGACGTCTTCACCACCGAACCGCCCCCGGCGGACAGCCCCCTGCGCAAGCACCCCAAACTGCTGGTCACGCCTCACCTGGGCGCCAGCACCATCGAAGCACAGGAAGCAGTCAGTGTTGGTGCCGCTGAAGCGCTGCTGGACTACCTGCGTGGCAAGGACATTCGCGGCGCGGTCAACGCTGGCGGGCTGCGTCTGGACCTCAACCCCGATCAATTGGCGTTCGTCGATCTGGCTGACCGCATGACCCAACTGGTCAGCCCGATGATCACCGCGGGCATCGCCTCGGTCACGTTCGAACTCAGCAGCAACAAGCTCGCAGCCGCCGCGCAGACGATCGAACGCGTGGGGCTGATCGGCCTGCTCAGCCGGCACATGACCATGCCACTGAACGTGGTCAACGTTGCGCACGTCGCACAGCAGTACGGCATCACGGTGCGCACGGTGACGGAGGAGAACGAACGTGAGCACGGCCGCAAGATCTCCATCCGCGTGGAAAGCCCGGATGGTAAGGAAGTGCGCCGCATCGTCGGCTGTGTGTATCACGACCTGCGGCCGCGCGTCATCGAAATCAATGGCTATCACATGGACATGGTGCCCGCCGGCGACATGGTGCTGATTCAGAACGAGGACCGTCCGGGCATGATCGGTCTGGTCGGTGCCGAGTTCGGCAAGGCGGGCATCAACATCGCCGACATGGCCATCAGCCGTCGCAACGCCACCGCGCTGATGGTGCTGAAGGTCGACCACGCCCCGGCGTCCGAACTGCTGGAAACCCTGCGTTCCAAACCGGGCATCCTCAAGGTCGCCGCGGTGAAGCTGCCACCGGAACGGCAATGATGTCCGCGGAAGATTGACAGCATGAAAACGGGCGGTCGGACAGGCGACCGCCTTTTTCATTCCGGCTGCCAGATGTCCTGATATTCGGGCACGATGACATTGCGGCCGCGTTCACGGATCGCGGTTGCAAGCGACATGGCTGCTTCCTCCTCGCCATGCGTGAGGATGACCTGATCGGGCGGCGTTTTGAAACTGTCCAGCCAGTGCAGCAGATCGCTGCGATCGGCGTGCGCGCTGAGGCCCTCCAGTTGTTCGATACGGGCGTGGACGCGGTACATCTGGCCGTGAATGCGCACCTCGCGCGAGCCATCGACAATGTGCCTGCCCAGCGTGCCGCGTGCCTGATAGCCCACGAACAGCACGGTGGATTCCCGCCTGCTGATGTTGGCCGCCAGATGATGCTTGATGCGCCCGCCGGTGCACATGCCCGAGCCGGCCAGGATGATGCACGTGCCCTTGATGTGGTTGATCGCCTTGCTCTGCGAGATCGTGCGCACCAGCTGCAACCCGGGGAAGCGGAACGGTGGGTTGCCATCGAGATAGCGCTGCTGTGCCTCGGCATCCATGTAGGTGCGGTGCCGGCGGAACACATCGGTCACGTCCACCGCCATCGGGCTGTCCAGAAACACCATCAGCTCGGGGATGCGCCCCGCCCGCACGAGGTCGCCCAGGTAATACATCAGCAACTGCGCCCGCTCCACAGCGAACGTCGGGATGATCAGGTTCCCGCCGCGCTCGATCGTGCTGAGCACCACCTCCGTCAGCTTGTCGGGCACCTTGCTCGCATCCGCGTGGTTGCGGCTGCCGTAGGTCGACTCCATCACCACCACATCCGCCTCGTCCACCGTGACCGGGTCGCGCACCATGGGAATGTCCCACTGACCCATGTCACCGGAGAAAAGGATGCGGCGGTTGCGGCCGTGCTCGTGTACCATCAGCTCCACCATCGCCGCGCCAAGGATGTGGCCCGCACAACGGAAGCGCACACTCACCCGCGCGTTCAGTCGCATCACCTCATCGAACTGCGTCACTCTGAAAAGCGGCAGCGCCCGCTCCACCGCCTCCACCGTGTACAGCGGCTTCTCCGGGTATGGACCGGTCCGGCCTTCGCGCTCGTGACGCTTCTTCTTGTAGGCGGCGTCCTCCTCCTGAATCCGCGCGGCATCGAGCATGATGATCCGCGCCAGCTCCGCCGACGGCGCGGTGGTGATGATCGGCGCCTTGAGGCCTTCCATCATCAGCTTCGGAATCCGTCCGCAGTGATCCAGGTGCGCATGCGTGAGCAGCACCGCATCGAGCCGACTGACGTCGATCGGCAAGGGGTTCCAGTTGCGATGCAGGTATTCACGTTCCTGAAACAGGCCGCAGTCGATCAGCAGACGCAGGCCGCCCGCCTCCACGTAGTAACATGAGCCGGTGACCTGCCGATTGGCGCCGAGGAACTGGATGTACATGCGTCAAAGTTTCCGTGGCTGCGTGGTTGCAGGTGCATGATACCACTTCACGCGGAGCACCCATCGACCGAGCACCCACCGCTGCACCCACCATCTGCGACGGTGGGCTTCGCCACTGCACCACTAACCACTCACCTTTCACTACCATATCGCCATGACCAGCGGTTACGACCTGACCAGTGCGGACAATCCCCGGGTGAAGGCAGTAGCGCGCCTGCGTGAGAGCAGGCAGCGGCGCAAGACCGGGCTGTTCGTCGCTGAGGGTGTGCGTGAGATCAGCCGCGCGCGGGCGTGCGGCCTGGTCATGCGCGAGGCCTACTGGTGCCCCGACCTGTTTCAGCCCGCCCCCGACATCCGCACCAACATCGGTATGGACCAGCCGGACGGTCCACGCTGGTTCCGCGTCACGTCCTCGCTCATGAAAAAGATGAGCTATATCGAAAACCCCGAGGGTGTGCTGGCCATCTTCGAGCAGCCCGCCATGACGTGGGAAACGATCGAGGCGCGGCTGGCGGAACGATCCGGTGAGCCACCACTCTTTCTGGTTGCGGTGGGCACGACCAAGCCGGGCAACCTCGGCGCGATGCTGCGCACCGCAGAGGCAGCCGGGGCAACGGCGGTGCTGGTCAGCGATGCGGTGGTCGATCTCTACAATCCCAACGCCATCCGCGCCAGCACCGGCGCTATTTTTACACTGCCGGTCATCGCTGACAGCGCCGAGGCGATCATCACCTTCCTTCGCCGCCACAAAGTGCGCATTTATGCGGCTGATCCCGCAGGCAACGCCTCATACGACAAAGTGGACCTTCGCGGTCCCATTGCGATCGTCATCGGCGCGGAGGATACGGGGCTGGATGACATCTGGCGGCGTGAAGCGGATGAACTGGTGCGCATCGACACATGCAGTACGGTGGTCGATTCACTGAACGCTGCGACTTCGGCAGCGATCTTGCTGTTCGAGTCGCTGCGTCAGCGACGCGAGGAAAAATGACCAAAAGGCGCGCACCAGGAGTATTGAGAGCACCGCGGCTTCCGGTTAGATTGTGTAAGTCTATGGGTGGGATGGCATGAGCCGAAGTGGTGAGCAGGTCAACGGGCGAGTCAGGCTGTCCCGTGACGGCGACCGCCCGGCCATGATGTGTCGCGTCTGTCACTATCCCAGCCAGGTTGCTTGGCGCCGCGTCGTAACGACTGACTTGCAAACCGGTTGTAATGTATCCGCAGCCGGAAGGGTGTTGTCGCGCATGAGGTGAATCGTATGCGAGTGTTCATGCTGGGCTGGGAATTTCCTCCGTTCATCTCAGGCGGGCTGGGCACCGCGTGCAGCGGGTTGACCAAAGCGCTGAGCCGTCAAAACGTGAGCATCGTGTTCGTGCTGCCCAAGGCGATCGGCACCGAACACACTTCACACGTGAAACTTCTGGCGCCTCAGGCGCCGCGTGCCGCCTTCGGCGACCGCTCCCCTGAAGCCGTCGCCAGCACCTACCAGATCGAGGAGCAAACCCCCGTCAGCACCACAAGTCCGACCGAACGCATCACCTTCAAGGCTGTGCCCTCGCGCATCACCAACCCGTATCAGTCTTTCCGACCCGAAGAAGAACGCATCATGGTGAAAGAACGCCAGGCGCGGGCGGCACAGGCGATCGGTACGGCTGTGACGTCCGGGGCGCCGGGTGGCGTCATGGCGGGCCCCGGGTCTGCACCCTATGAAGGTGACCTCATCGCCGAGACCCAGCGCTATGCCGCGCTGTGCGTGGACCTTGCACGCGGCGAACAGTTCGATGTGATCCATGCCCACGACTGGATGACCTTCCCCGCAGGGATGGCCGTCGCCGCCGTCACCGGTAAACCCCTGGTCGTGCACGTGCACTCCACCGAGTTCGACCGGGCGGGCGAGAACGTGCACCAGCAGATCTACGAGATCGAGCGGCGCGGGATGCACGCCGCCTGCCGCGTTATCTGCGTCAGCTACCTGACCAGCTCCATCGTGCAGCACCGCTACGGTATCCCGGCCAACAAGATCGACGTCGTCTACAACGGCATCGAAAACGGGCACGACCCGAACCTCAACCAGCCCACCCCCGGCATGAGCATCCGCAAGCGGGACAAGATCGTGCTGTTCCTCGGCCGCATCACCATGCAGAAGGGGCCGGAATATTTCGTCCGCGCCGCCAAGAAGGTGCTGGAAAAGATCGAGGATGTGAAGTTCATCATGGCAGGCGCGGGCGACAAGGTGCCCGATGTCATCGACCTGGCTGCCCGCGAGGGCATCGGCCACAAGGTGTTATTCACCGGCTTCCTGCGCGGGCCCGACGTTGAACGCGTCTTCCGCATGGCGGACGTCTACGTCATGCCCTCCGTCTCCGAGCCCTTCGGCATCGCGCCGCTCGAGGCAATCAGCCACGATGTGCCGGTCATCATTTCCAAGACGTCCGGCGTCGCTGAAGTGCTCTCACATGCCCTGAAGGTGGATTTCTGGGACACGGATGAGATCGCCAACAAGATCATCGCCGTGCTGCGTCACCCGCCGCTCAGTTCCACGCTGCGTGAACACGCTGATATGGAACTGCGCCGCCTGACCTGGGACGACGCCGCCACCCGCTGCCGCGAGGTGTACGAACGCACACTGGCAACCATGGGCGCGTGGTGAGAGAAGGGAAAGAATAATCAATAATCAGTAATCAATAATCAGTTATGAATGGCAGGACGTGCGCCCCTGCTGTTCTCCTTGATTATTGATTATTTATTATTGATTACTGATTATTCACACGAGCTGCTCAACCGGATCGACGATCCCCGCAGCGTGAAACGCGCTGTGCCGTCGTCGGCATCCCGGGCACACCCGGCAGGGCTTGTCGCCCTGAAAACGGCACGACCAGGCCAGATGCCACGGTACGCCCAACTGGCCGCCCAGTTCAACCAGCTGTCGGTCGGTCAGATCGAGCAGCGGTGTCTCGATTGCCGGCCGGGGCATCGTGCCGGTCATCCCCTCGGCGGGCGGCTCCAGCTCGATCATATGCCGCAGCAGGACAAGCTGTTCCGTCACTGCGGCGATCGTCGCGTAGTCGCCGTTGAACTGCACGGGCCAGACCAGCCGATGCCCGCCCGCCTGCATCACGTGCGCCACCGCAGTGAGGACCACGCGCGGCCGCAGCATCAGCGATGCCGCCGCCTCATCCTGGCGCAGCCCCGCCGGTGCCAGCTCGCGTCGCGGCAGCGACAGCTCAATCACCTGCCGCACACTGAAGTGTTCCGCCTGCCGATGCACGTGGTCCAGCCGCGCCTGACTACCCGGCCGACCATCGTGGATGTGGATCAGCGCCAGTCGCGGTCGCTGCGCCTCGCCCAGCACCGCCGCCGTGGCGACAAGGCTGCGCAACCCTCCGTTACTCAAGAGATAAGTCCAGCCACTCACCATGCGCCTTTCATCGGGCAGGCCGGTGCATCCGGATCGTTTTTTCACCGCGTCCGGGCGACGAACGTTTCAAGCATGCTCACCACGCGGCGCACTTCCGATTCCGCCACCCGGGGAAGGTCGCTGCGCTTGCCCATCGCCGTGGTCACGACCGTCGCGACCGGCAGCGTCATCTCCTGATTCAGTCGCTTGAGCAGAACTTCCTGGTTCACGCCCAGCAGTGTGGTTACGCCGATCGTCTCAGGGTTGGCCGGGTCGACCACGGTAAAGCACTGCACGATCAGCCGGGGTGTGATGTTCTCATCGACGACCTCGAACCCGGCCCGCACCAGTTCCTCGCGCAGCACCGCCTGAAGCCGATCCGCCCCCACCTTCGCCGCTACCAATTCTTGCGGCAGCGGATCAATCGCGATCGACACCCGCTTGAGCCCTGTCAGGCACCGCACCTCATCGGGCAACTGCGGCTTACGTGGCAGGATCGGCGCCGCCATCACCACTCCCGCTGCCACCGTAACCAGAATCAGCACTCCCACGACAGACCGTAAACGATGAAACGATCGAACCATGGCCGAATTCCAGAAAGGCTCAGTGGATGAAAGGACCGACAGCCGTATTGTACCGCGCGCGGTAAATGACGAATGTCTGGTGACGAAGGAAGCCCGAATGACGAAATCCAAATGAACGAACCGCCCCACGCCCGGCGGGATCAGGCATTCGACATTCTTTCGTCATTCGACTTTCGTCATTCCCCACCTCCCCCCATGAGCTTGTCCAGCCCGGGCAGGTTCAGGCCGCCGGCCGCGCGGGCCATTTCCTGCTGGATCAGTTCGCGGGCCTTGGCCAGTGCGGCGTTGGTCGCCGAAACGATCAGCTCCTCGACCATCGTCTGATCCACCTCGCTGCCCTGGCCCGCCAGGGCAATCAACAGCGGTCGATCCAGATGCACACTGATGACCTCCAGCTTGCCGTTGACCACCACACGCACAGCCCCCGCGCCGGCATCCGCTTCGACGTGTTTGCGGGCAAGCTCCTCCTGCATCCGCTCGATGCGCTGGCGAATCTCGCCCGCGTTACCCATCAGGCCAGCCAGATTTTTCAGATTCTTGAACTGATCAAACATCATCGTTGTCGTCCGCAAAGAATGCGTCGGAAGGATCCCGCTCCGCACCGTCTGCATCGTGCACATCTTTGGAAGCGGAATCGGCAGTTTCGGGAGCGGGCGGCGTGTTCGTCGGGGCCGGCCGCACCTCGACCAGGTCCGCATCGAACATCTCCAGCACCTGCCGCACCAGCGGCAAGGATAGTGCCTGCCGGGGAGACAGTCGCGGCCCGGCGGGGGTCACATCCTGCCCAGCCGCAGCCGGTTCATCCACCTCAGCCGGGACCGGCGGCGGAGCCTCCAGCTGAATGCGCACCGGTCGACCCAGGATCGGCCGCAGCAGCTCCGCAAGCTGGCCCTTCTGGCGATCGGTGAGGAACTTCATCACCTCGCGCCGGCCGGGCACCGCGGCGACATGGGCGCAGTCACTGTCCAGCTGCACCAGCCGCAGCCAGCGGATCCAGCTCAGGGCGGGCCGCTCGCTGATCGACTGCAAAAGAGCATCCCAAACCTTGTCGGGGGTGGCATCGCCGAGAGGAGCGATCGGGGAAACAGATGGCCCGGCGGGCGGTGCGTGCCGCTGCGTCGTCGTCGACATCGGCGCGGCCGATGGCGCAACGGGGCCACGCAGCGGAATCGCCCCAACCGGCCGCATGGGCGCAGCGGGCGCCGGGGCCGGGCCGCCGACCGGGCGCATCACGCCGTCATGCGCGTGGGGAACTTTTTTTTTTGCGCCGCCTCC
>Ga0207864_1003983_pt1 | contig 11716 bp, 9 predicted proteins | sample HigsolmetaAR202D_FD_184834 | JGI IMG/M metagenome (GOLD analysis project Ga0207864, IMG submission 184834) | Ionic liquid and high solid enriched microbial communities from the Joint BioEnergy Institute, USA - AR20-2-D (SPAdes) (version 2) ...
CCGTCGGCGAGCCGGCGTCGCGACGCGTGGCCGGGGACCGGCCGGAACCGTGCCGCGCCGAGGCCGCCGGGTCCGCCTCCGCCGGCGGTTGGCGCCTGGCGGGCCCGTCCGGCGGCGGTGACGGGACGCCCGCGGAGGCCGGCGTACGCCCGGGTGACGAGATCGGCGAGCCCCGCCACCGGCCGGGGCAGGACGCGTCCCCGCCCCCCGGGGCGCGGCGGGCGGGGGTGCCCTCGGGGTACGCCGGCCCACGTCGGCGGGCCGCCGGGAGCGGCCCACCGCGGATAGGGCAGGATGGCCAGCGTGGAAGCGCTGCGACTGATACTCCTCTTCGCGCACCTGGTCGGCTTCGCGCTGCTGCTGGGCGGGGCCGTCGGGCAGTACGTCACCGGACGGATCCGGATCAACGCCCTCGTGCTCTGGGGCGCCATCATCCAGTTGGTCACCGGGATCGGACTTTCCGCACCGTTGCGGGACGGTAACGAACCGTCACCGGCGAAGCTCGTCACCAAGCTGGTGATCGCCCTGGCGATCTTCGTGATGGTCTTCTTCTCGCGTAAGCGAGAGGTGGTCAACCGCGGCCACTTCCTCGCGATCATCGGCCTGACCCTGGTGAACGCCGCCGTGGCGGTCTTCTGGCGGTAGCCGGAGCTCGGCGGGGCGGTTGCCGGGTGGGGAGGTCCGTGCCGCGTCCGAACCGGTAGAAACGACGTGCTTCGTCCGTGATCGGGCAGCCGGTCAGGTGATCTCTGCACGTCGAAGTTACGTAAGGGTAACGGGCGTTAAACAGTCGAGCACGATTGTCGGCCGGTGGGCGGGTGCGGGCGTACGCTCCCGTCGGTATACGTGGGACGCCGGCGGCACGTGTGCGGGCCGGCACAAGGGCTGCCACCGCGCTGGGCGGTGTGCAATGGGAAGGAGACCGTCTTGCGCTCTGCGCGTGGGATGCGGATCGTCTCGGTACTCGCGGTCGGCGGGCTCGCGCTCGGCGCCGCCGCGTGTGGCGAGGCCCCGGAGGAGAACGAGGCCGGCGGCACGACCGCCGACAAGTACTCCGCCTGCATGGTGACCGACGTCGGTGGTATCGACGACAAGTCGTTCAACACCTCGGCCTGGGCGGGTCTCGAGGCGGCGAAGGCCGAGAACAGCAACATCGACATCAAGTACGTGGCCTCCAAGTCCGAGGGCGACTACGAGCCGAACCTGACCCAGTTCGTCAACCAGGACTGCGACTTCATCCTCGCCGTCGGTGGCCTCATGGGCGACGCCACGTCGAAGATCGCGAAGGCGAACCCCGACCAGCAGTTCGGCATCGTGGACGCGAAGCTGCCGGAGAGCAACGTCTTCCCGATGCAGTTCGACACCGCGCAGGCCGCCTTCCAGGCCGGTTACCTGGCCGCCGGGATGACCAAGACCGGCAAGGTCGGCACGTACGGCGGCATGAAGATCCCGCCGGTGACCATCTTCATGGACGGCTTCGCCGACGGCGTCGCCCACTACAACAAGGTCAAGGGCACGAACGTCCAGGTACTGGGCTGGAACAAGGCCACCCAGAACGGGTCGTTCACCAACGACTTCGTGAAGCAGGACGAGGGCAAGAAGGTCAGCGACGCCCTCGTCGCCCAGGGCGCCGACATCATCATGCCGGTGGCCGGCGCGGCCGGTCTGGGGACCACCGCCGCCGCCCAGGCCTCGAACGGCAAGTTCTCGGTGATCTGGGTCGACGTCGACGGCTGCGAGAGCACCCAGAACTGCTCCGTGCTGCTCACCACCGTGGTCAAGAACATCAAGGGAGCCGTCAAGGACGCGGTCCTGCGGGCGGCCAACGGCGAGAAGCTGTCCCACGAACCCGGCTACCTGGGCACCCTGGCCAACGACGGGGTCTCGATCGCCCCGTACCACGAGTTCGACAGCAAGGTTCCGGCCGAGCTGAAGGCGGAGGTCGAGAAGCTCAAGGCCGACATCGCGGCCGGCACGATCACCGTCACCTCCGAGGCCCAGCCGAAGTGACGAGAGGTCGGCCGCCCCGGCGAGGACGGGGCGGCCGACCGGGGCCGGCGTGACGCACTTGGCCGCTGCGGCGTCAGCTGCCGCCAGCCGGCCCGAACGGCGCGACCGCGGCCGTTCCGGCCCGCACGGAGCCGTCCTCCGGCGGGCCGGAACGGCCGGTTTTCGCACGGTCCCGCCGACAGCCGAGGGAGGCCGGTCGGCGGGTGCCGCCGGCGGGGCCGACGTGTCGCACGCCCGGTCCCCCGGCCGACCCGCGGCAGGACGGCCGCACCATCCGCCCGTACCACCCAGGAGGTAGCGCTGAGACTCGAACTGCGCGGCATCACCAAGCGGTTCGGTGACCTGGTCGCCAACGACCACATCGACCTGACGGTGGAGCCCGGAGAGATCCACGCGCTGCTCGGGGAGAACGGCGCGGGCAAGTCGACCCTGATGAACGTCCTGTACGGCCTGCTCCAGCCGGACGAGGGGGAGATCCTCGTCGACGGTCGGCCGTTACGGGTGCGCGGACCCGGTGACGCGATCGCCGCCGGTATCGGCATGGTGCACCAGCACTTCATGCTGGTCCCGGTCTTCACCGTGGCCGAGAACGTGATGCTCGGCGCCGAGCAGGTCCGCGGTGGGATCCTCGGCCTCCTCGACCGGCGGCGGGCCCGCCGCCGGGTCGTCGAGGTCTCGTCCCGGTACAACCTGCAGGTGGACCCCGACGCGGTCGTCGAGGACCTGCCCGTCGGGGTGCAGCAGCGGGTCGAGATCGTCAAGGCCCTCACCCGTGACGTGGAGCTGCTGATCCTCGACGAGCCGACCGCGGTGCTGACACCGCAGGAGACCGAGGAGCTGCTCGCCGTCATGCGGGCGCTCAGGGAGGCCGGCAAGTCGATCGTCTTCATCACCCACAAGCTCAAGGAGGTGAAGGCGATCGCGGACCGGATCACCGTGATCCGTCGGGGCCGGGTCGTCGGCACGGCCAGGCCGGACGCCAGCGAGGACGAGCTCGCCGCGCTGATGGTCGGCCGTACCGTCAGCCTGTTGGTCGACAAGGCTCCGGCCCGCCCCGGCGCCGCGGTGCTGGAGATCGAGGGGCTGGTCGTCGACGACGACCGGACGTGCCGGGCGGTCGACGGGGTCGACCTGACGGTCCGGGCCGGCGAGGTGCTCGGCATCGCCGGGGTCCAGGGCAACGGCCAGACCGAGCTGGTCGAGGCGTTGATGGGGCTGCGGCCGATCGTCAGCGGCACGGTGCGCCTGGCCGGCGAGCGGATCGACGGCTGGCCCACCAGGCGGGTGCTCCGGGCCGGCGTCGGCTACGTCCCCGAGGACCGCAGCGTCGACGGTCTGGTCAAGGAGTTCAGCGTCGCCGAGAACCTGGTGCTGGACATGTACGACCAGCCGCCGTTCGGGAACGGCCTGGTGCTCAGGCCCGACGCGATCGTCGCCTCGGCCCGGCAGCGGATTCCCGAGTTCGACATCCGGACACCCTCCGCCGAGGCGGCCGTCGGGACGCTCTCCGGCGGCAACCAGCAGAAGGTGATCATCGCTCGGGAGATGTCCCGGCCGCTCAAGCTCTTCGTGGCCGCCCAGCCCACCCGGGGCGTCGACGTCGGCTCGATCGAGTTCATCCACCGCCGGATCGTCCGCGAGCGGGACGCCGGCACCGCCGTGTTGCTCGTCTCCAGCGAGCTGGACGAGGTGATCGGGCTCGCCGACCGGATCGCGGTGATGTACCGGGGCCGGATCCTCGGCATCGTCGACCCACAGACGCCGCGTGAGGAGATCGGGCTGCTGATGGCCGGCGTCACCGGCGCGGAACCCGGCAGCGGCGAGGCCGCCGCGACCCGGCCGACCGAGTCCGGCACGGCGCCGTCCGCCGGCACCACCACCGTCGACGAATCCGGTAACGAGGAATCCCGATGACCGACGTCAACGCCCCCGGGGCACCCGCGCCACGGAGCAACCCCGATCGGGAGCACACCGAGGCCGAGCACACCGACCGCGCCGGCGTGGCCGGTGACGACGCGCCGGAGCCTGCGGCGGCCAGGGCGTCCGGCGACACGCCGACGCCGGCCGACCAGGACGGCACGGCGACCCTGCTGCGGCTCTTCGTCCGCAACCTCTGGTCGGCGAACACCGTCACCGTCACCGTGCTCGCCGTCGTACTGGCGTTGGTGATCGGCGCCGTGCTGATCATCGTCTCCGACCCTGACGTGCTCGCCACCTTCGGCTACTTCGCCGCTCGGCCCTCCGACGCGCTGACCTCGAGCTGGGCGGTGGTCAGCGACGCGTACGCCAACCTGTTCAAGGGCGCGGTCGTCGACCCGGCGGCGGTGCGGGCCTGGGCCGACGGGACGGGCGGCTGGCAGCCGGTCTTCGCCCCGATCTCCGAGACCCTGACCTACACCACACCGCTGGTCTTCACCGGCCTGGCGGTCTCGCTGGCGTTCCGGGGCGGCCTGTTCAACATCGGCGCCCAGGGCCAGGCCACCATCGGCGTCATCCTGGCCGCCCTGGCCGGCTTCCTGCTGCCCCTGGCACCGGTCGTTCACCTGGTCGTGGCGCTGCTCGCCGGGGCGCTCGGCGGTGCGATCTGGGGATTCGTCCCCGGTTTCCTCAAGGCCCGGACCGGCGCGCACGAGGTGATCAGCACGATCATGCTCAACTACGTCGCCGTGTACTTCCTCACCTGGATCATCGTCCAGGACGGGGTGCACGCACCGGACCGGACCGACGCGATCAGCCGGTCCGTCGACGGCTCCGCCCAACTCCCCCGGCTACTCGGCAGCGACCTGCGGGTCCACCTCGGCATCGTGCTGGCCGTCGCCGCCACCTGGGCGGTCTCCTGGCTGCTCGACCGCTCCACCTTCGGCTTCGAGCTGCGCGCGGTCGGCGCCAACCCGGATGCCGCCCGGACCGCGGGGATCAGCGTCGGCCGGACGTACGTCCTGGTCATGGTGGTCGCGGGGGCACTGGCCGGGCTCGGCGGCTCGAACATGGTGCTCGGCAGCACCGCCTCCGCGCTCACCCCGCTGGTGGTCGCGCAGATCGGCTTCGACGGCATCCTGGTGGCGCTGCTCGGCCGGGTGAAGCCGTGGGGCGTCGCGCTCGCCGCGCTGCTCTTCGGCGCCCTGCAGGCGGGCGGCAACCGGATGCAGTCGTACGCCAGTGTCTCGCTGGAACTGGTCACGGTGCTCCAGGCGCTGATCGTCATCTTCATCGCCGCACCGGCCCTGGTGAAGGCGATCTTCGGGCTCCGGGCCGCCCGGGCCGCCCGGCTCCAGACAAGCATGGCGAAGGGCTGGTGACCCCGTGGGCGTGAGAGGCGAGCGGTCCGGAACGGTTCGCGTGGGACGCGGCCGCGTCGGGGTGCGCGGAGCGCTGGCGAGCCACGCGGTCGCGAACGGAGGGCTGCGCTGATGTCAACCGTGACCGTCGATGACGTCGCGGTCGCCGTACGACCGGGATTCTGGACCCGCGAGCGCCGGGTCGGCGCCGGGGCCGTGCTGCTCGGCGTCGTCGCCGCGGCGCTGTTCGGTTCCCTGGCCACCGGTGCGGACGCCCGGTTCACCTTCAGCGAGGACGCCGGCGGCGCCTCGGTCGCGGTGAACGGCACGCTCGGGGCGGTCCTGTTCGGGCTGGTCGCGGCGGCGGCCGGGGCGGCGTTGCTGGCCGGGCTGCGTGCCCGCTGGTTCATCCCGCTGCTCGGTGTCGCGGTGGTCGGCGTCGTGCTGTCGTTTCTCTGCTGGCAGGTCTCGGCGGCCCCGGCGGGGCAGAACTTCATGCCGCTGGTCAACATCGTCCGGGGCACCTTCATCCTCGCCCTGCCGTTGATCTTCGGCGCCCTCGCCGGCGTGCTCTGCGAACGGTCCGGCGTGGTGAACGTGGCGATCGAGGGCCAACTGCTGATGGGCGCGTTCTGCGGAGCCCTGGTGGGCACCATGACGGCCAACGCCTGGGTCGGGCTGGTCGCGGCCGCGCTCGGCGGCGCGCTGATCTCCCTGCTGCTCGCCGTCTTCACCATCCGCTACCTGGTCGACCAGGTGGTGATGGGGATCGTGCTCAACCTCTTCGCGCTCGGGTTGACCGGGTTCCTCTACGAGCGGCTGATGCAGCCCGAGGCGGCGAGGTACAACCAGCCACCCAGGTTCGAGGCGTGGCCGATCCCGCTCCTGTCGGACCTTCCGCTGCTCGGCCCGGCGCTGTTCAGCGGCAACATCTTCCTCTACCTGGCGCTGGTCCTGGTCGTGGTGATCCACGTCGCGCTGTTCCGGACCCGTTGGGGGCTGCGCACCCGGTCGGTCGGGGAGCACCCGACCGCCGCCGACACCCTCGGGGTGAAGGTGCTCGCGCTGCGGTACCGCAACGTGCTGCTCGCCGGCATGGTGGCCGGGGTCGGCGGCGCCTCCTACACCCTCGCGCTCTACACCTTCACGAAGAACATGATCGGAGGGAAGGGCTTCATCGCCCTCGCCGCGCTGATCTTCGGTCGGTGGAGTCCGACCGGGGCACTGCTGGCCGCGCTCTTCTTCGGCTTCGCCGACCAGCTCGCCACGTACCTCAGCGCGATCAACAGCAACATCCCGAGCGAGTTCCTGGCGATGCTGCCGTACCTCGCCACCCTGCTCGCCGTGGCGGGACTGGTCGGCAAGGTCCGCGCGCCGGCCGCCGACGGCAAGCCCTACGTCAAGGGCTGACCGGTGACCGGGCAGGATGAGGACGTGACGGTGGACATCGACTGGGCGAGGCTGCGGGCGGCGGCGATCGACGCGATGCGCCGCGCGTACGCGCCGTACTCGAACTTTCCGGTCGGCGCGGCGGCGCTGGTCGACGACGGCCGCGTGGTCGTCGGCTGCAACGTGGAGAACGCCTCGTACGGGGTCACGCTCTGCGCCGAGTGCGGGGTGGTCTCCGCGTTGCACGCCTCCGGCGGAGGGAGGCTCGTCGCGCTCTCCTGTGTCGGCGCGACCGGTGAGCCGGTGATGCCCTGCGGTCGGTGCCGGCAGCTGCTCTGGGAGCACGGCGGCCCGGAGTGCCTGGTCGAGGCGGACCCCGTCCCGCTGCGGGTGGCGCAACTGCTGCCGTACGCCTTCGGACCGGCGGACCTGGAGGCGATGGCGGTGACGTCGAAGGTGCCCAGCGTCCCCGAGGCGCTGGCCGCGCAACGGGGCCGGGGAACCGTCTTCCTGCACCCGGACGTCTCCGGCGGTCGGCAGGTCTGGACCGGCTACTGGGAGCGGGCGGCCGGTGACACCGAGGACGCCCCGACCGGGGTGTTGGAGGAGGCGCCGACCTGGACCGACGTCGCCGACGCGATCGCCTGGGCCCAGGCGCGTACGCCCCGGGTCGTGGTGGTCGACGCCGACGGCGCGATGTTCTGGGCCGGCGAGGGAGAACCGCCGGCCGAGATCCCGCGACGCTGGGGCGGCTGAGCGGTCCGCTCGTGCGGCGTGGGTTCCGGGCCCCGGCGTGTGGAAGGCGGCGGGCGTCGCCGTGTCGTCGCCGGCGTGGGGCGCGGACAGGGCGGTAGGACCATGAGAAAGAAGGACAGGTTCGGGTGAGTGGGTTCACCGCGGTCGACGTGATCCGGACCAAGCGGGACGGCGGGGTGCTGTCCGACGCGCAGATCGACTGGGTGGTCGACGCGTACACCCGGGGCACGGTCGCGGACGAGCAGATGTCGGCGCTGGCCATGGCGATCCTGCTGCGTGGCATGACCCCGGGCGAGATCGCCCGCTGGACCTCCGCGATGATCGCCAGCGGGGAGCGGCTGGACCTCACGGGGGTGTCCCGGCCCACGGTGGACAAGCACTCCACGGGCGGTGTCGGTGACAAGATCACCCTTGCGCTCACCCCGCTCGTCGCGGCCTGCGGTGCGGCCGTGCCGCAGCTGTCCGGACGCGGCCTCGGACACACCGGTGGCACCCTGGACAAGCTGGAGTCGATTCCCGGCTGGCGGGCCGCGCTGACCAACGAGGAGTTCGTCGCGCAGCTGCGGGACGTCGGGGCGGTGATCTGCGCCGCGGGGGAGCGGCTGGCCCCGGCCGACCGGAAGCTGTACGCGCTGCGGGACGTCACCGGAACCGTGGAGGCGATCCCGCTGATCGCCAGCTCGATCATGAGCAAGAAGATCGCCGAGGGAACCGGCGCGCTCGTCCTGGACGTGAAGGTCGGTTCGGGCGCGTTCATGAAGTCCGAGGACGAGGCGCGGGAGCTGGCCCGGACCATGGTGGAACTCGGGACGGCACACGACGTCCGGACGGTTGCCCTGCTCACGGACATGTCGACCCCGCTGGGTCGAGCCGTCGGCAACGCCGTCGAGGTCGCCGAGGCCGTGGAGGTGCTCGCCGGCGGTGGTCCCGCCGACGTGGTGGAGCTGACCCTCGCGCTCGCCCGGGAGATGCTCGTCGCGGCCGGGCTGCCCGACGCCGATCCCGAGCGGGCCCTGCGGGACGGCCGGGCCATGGACATGTGGCGGACCATGATCCGGGCCCAGGGCGGCGACCCGGACGCGCCGCTGCCGAGCGCCCCGGAGGTGGAGGTCGTCCGGGCCGACCGGGACGGGTACGTCGGCGCCGTCGACGCGTACCGCATCGGCGTCGCCGCGTGGCGGCTCGGCGCGGGCCGGGCCCGCAAGGAGGACCCGGTGAGCGCGGCGGCCGGGGTGGTGCTCCACCGCAGGCCCGGTGACCCGGTCCGGGCCGGCGACCCGCTCTACGAGCTGCGGGCCGAGGAGCCGGACCGGATTCCGGCGGCCCGGGTCGACGCGGCGGCGGCGGTCTCGATCGCGGACGAGCGGCCCGGGGTGTCGCCGCTGATCATCGATCGCATCGGGTGAGCCGCGCCGGTGACCCCCGCCGCGCGGCGGGCCGCACCGTGCGGTGACCCGGCAACGGGCGCAGGAGACCTGGTGTCCTGCCTGGTGAGCCGCTATTCTCCCTCGCCAAGGGGTTCCTCGGGGCTGGCAGGACCCGGTCCGGGCCGCCCTCGGAGGCCGTGACGTGACGGCGCGACCAGACCCCGAACGGCGCCGGTCGATTCGAACGGCGCGATCGGCCTGACCGGACAGGATCACCAGCTGTGAGCGTGCCCGTGCCTGTTCCCGACCCCCGGGAGGTTCGCGCCGCCAACCTGGCCGAGATGAGCCGGCTCGGCCTGCCACTGCCGCCGGCGCAGTTCCCGCTGGTGTGGGAGCCCGGTGACACCGTCGAGCTGCGTCCCACCGCCGAACTGGAGGCCCGACTCGCCGTACTCCACCTGGTGTTGGCCCGCTGTTTCGGGATGCCGGCGGAGGCGGGCATGAGCTGGCTGCTCAGCTCCCACCTGGTCGAGGTGGTCACGCCGCCGGAGTGGCAGTTCGTGGCCGGGGACCGGGGTGACCACCGGTCGTTCGTGCTGCACCACGACGCGGTGTTCGCGTTGGCCTGGCTGCTCGGGTTGAGCCGGCATCTGGACCCGACCGCGCCGACCGACGAGCGCCTCATGGACCGCCTGCCGAACCTGCGCGCGGGGGAGACGTTCCCGCAGTGGCGCTCGCGTACGCTGACGGCGCCCCGGGACGCGGCGGAGGCCGCCGTCCTGCTCGACTTCTACTACTGCCTCGACTGGGGGTACCTGGAGGCCGAGCGGCGGGGGTTCCGACTGCCCGGCCTGATCGACAGCAACGCGATCGGCCAGCGTCGGTGGGCACTGGAGTGGGCGGTGGTCTTCCGGGGGCCGTTCCACGATCCGCCCGCCGGTTGGGAGGAGATCGACCTCTCCACCTGACCCGCGCGACCGTCCGGTGCGGAGGCGGACGGTGCACGCGCCCGGGTCAGCGGGGACGGTAGAGGGCGATGCGTACCGCCGCGGTGACCGGCACCGGTTCGCCGAGCGCCCTGACGCGCCCGTCGAGGCGGTCGGGGTCGGTGTGCCAGGCACTCGGGCCCATCCCGACCAGGGTGCGCACCTCGCTCGCGCCCAGGTGCAGGGTGTGGCGCCGCTCCGTGACATCACCCAGGGCGAAGTGCGGCCGCAGGCTGCCGGTCACACGTTCCTCCTTGGCCGGGTCCACCCTGAGCAGACCGAGCCGGTCGACCAGCTCGTGCAGGTGGTCCGCGGCCGGGGTGACGACCAGCAGCGCGCCGTCCGGGCGCAGGACCCGCCGGAACTCGGCACCGTTGCGGGGTGCGAAGACATCGAGCAGCAGGCTGGCGGTGCCGTCGGCCAGGGGCAGCCGGCGCCAGATGTCGCAGAGCACGGCACCGGCCCGGGGATGGGCGCGGGCGGCGCGGCGCAGCGCCGGCTTCGACGCGTCCAGCGCCAGCCCCGTGGCGGTGGGCAGGGCGTCGAGGACCGCGGCGAGGTGCCGGCCGGTGCCGGCTCCGGCGTCGACGACCAGTTGCGGGTCCGTCGACGCTCCGGCCGTACCGGAAACGGTCGCGACGGCGAGCGCGACGAGGGCGGCGGAGATGAAGTCGTAGTGGCCGGCGCCGAGAAACGCGTCGCGGGCGGCGACCATCGCGGGGGTGTCCCCGGAGTGCGGTGCGCGCCCCGCCGTCAGGTTGACGTAGCCCTGCCGCGCGACGTCGAAGCTGTGTCCTGCCGGGCAGCGCAGCGCGGTCGCGGTGTCGGTGGGGGCCAACGGCTGGGTGCAGACCGGGCAGCGCAGGTGCCGGAGAGTCTCGGGAGGCACCCCCGCACGATAGTGCCGTCGCCGGCGGGTCGCGCCGCGGTGTGGCGGTCCGGCGCGAGGGCCCGGGCCCTGCCGGGGCGTGGGCGGTGGCGGGGCGAGCCGATCCGACCGGTGGCGGACCACTATCGTCGGCCCATGGCGGCAATCGGCTACGAAGACATCGTCAAGCTTCCGAAGGCGCTGTTGCACGACCACCTCGACGGTGGGCTGCGGCCGGCGACCATCATCGAGCTGGCCGACGAGGTGGGACACCCCCTGCCGACCACCGACGCCGACGAGCTCGGCCGATGGTTCGTCGAGGCGGCGGACTCCGGGTCGCTCGAACGCTACCTGGAGACGTTCTCGCACACCGTCGCGGTGATGCAGACCGCCGACGCGCTGCACCGGGTCGCTGTCGAGTGCGCCCTCGACCTGGCCGAGGACGGTGTGGTCTACGCCGAGGTCCGATTCGCGCCGGAACAGCACCTGGAGCGAGGGCTCAGCCTCGACGAGGTGGTCGAGGCGGTGCTGGCCGGGTTCGCGGACGGCAGTGCCGCCGCGGCGAAGGCCGGGCGTCCGATCCGGATCGGGACGCTGCTCACCGCGATGCGACACGCGGCCCGGTCCCAGGAGATCGCCGAACTCGCCGTACGGTATCGGGACGTCGGGGTGGTGGGCTTCGACATCGCCGGCGCCGAGGCGGGTTACCCGCCCACCCGGCACCTGGACGCGTTCGAGTATCTCCAGCGGGAGAACTTCCACTTCACCATCCACGCGGGCGAGGCGTTCGGCCTGCCGTCGATCTGGCAGGCGATCCAGTGGTGTGGGGCGGACCGGCTCGGCCACGGGGTCCGGATCGTCGACGACATCACCACCGGTGCCGAGCCGGTGCTGGGCCGGCTGGCCGCGTACGTGCGGGACAAGCGGATCCCGCTCGAGCTGTGCCCGTCGTCCAACGTCCAGACCGGTGCCGCGCCGTCGATCGCGGAGCATCCCATCGGGCTGCTGCGTGACCTGCGCTTCCGGGTCACGGTGAACACGGACAACCGGCTGATGAGCGGT
>Ga0207864_1003985_pt1 | contig 11716 bp, 8 predicted proteins | sample HigsolmetaAR202D_FD_184834 | JGI IMG/M metagenome (GOLD analysis project Ga0207864, IMG submission 184834) | Ionic liquid and high solid enriched microbial communities from the Joint BioEnergy Institute, USA - AR20-2-D (SPAdes) (version 2) ...
CCCGCGTACGCGACCGCGTGCGCGTCGCACACGTGCGACCTGATCACGAGCGTGGGCTTGTGACGCTCCTGACGGCGCAGGTCCCGTCACACCTTCAGGCGCAGGTCAACCGCGGGCTCGGTCGGACAGTTACCTTGCGCCTGACATACGCGATGCCGCGTGTGTTCGAAGTTGGGCTCTGGCTTACAAAGCCAAGATCCTCATTACGTCATCCACGAAGCCGGCGTGAGGATCGGCGTTTTCGGCTGGCGACGCGATCGGACCGCAAACTACTACCTGAAGCAGCGGATCTACGAGATCGCGTCGTAGGTGACCGCCGTGGCGTCGGGTTCTCCAGCAAGCCTCGCAGCCGCGCGGCGAGTCGCTCCGCGAAGCCCGCTGCCTCGGCTTCGCACTCCCAAACGACGAAGACCCGGTACCCCTGTCCGCGGAGTTGTCGAACCGCCTTCGCGTCTCGCGCCTTGTTCGCTTCGAACTTAGCGAGCCAAAACTCACGATTTCTCTTCGGGATGGTGGCACGCACACACCCCCGATGTTGGTGCCAGAAACACCCGTGGACGAAGACGACCCATTTTCCGGTTCTGTTCGCGATGTCGGGAGATCCCGGCAGGTCACGGTTCCTGACGCGGAAACGCAACCCGAGAGCGTGAAGAACCTTTCGAACGAGGAGCTCGGCCGATGTGTCCTTCTGGCGGATCCGACCGAGGCGCTTCGATGTCTCCGGGTCGAGTACGAGCTCGATGTTGCGACGAGCCTCGCTCACGACGTCACGCCGAGACCGCGAGCATTCTCTGGTGGTGGCGTTCGACTCGCTCGATGAAACCTGACGGAAACCGCAGTGAGCTCACTTGAGTGCGAGAAAGAAACCCAGCTGTAGCCCTTGCGGATAGCAGCGCCGCCGGATGAACGAGGAAGTCGGCGAGAGCTTCTCTCGGTCGGCGATCGGGCCACGTCGATAGCGCAACCGCCGCATGACGTCCGTGCCCCACATTCCAAGCCGCGTTCGGCCACGGTTCTCCATCCGACAGAGGAGTTCCCTTCACTTGCGCGCCGATGGGATCGGGCGTGCGGAGACGACGACCAATCCAGGCGGCCACATCCACCGTGACGGCGTTGCCTACCAGCTTCCAGCGGTTCCCTTTGCGAACGACTTTCTCGGCGGGCTCCGTCCATCCGGCGGCAAACCCTTGCATCCGCTCGGCATCGCGAATGTTGGGCGTCACGATCCTCCCAGACGGGAGGATGACGGCCGGTGGCGAAGGAATGCCCACCGCGCTACCTCCCTTGAGAGTTGGCACCGCGTCGACTGCCCATCCGAGGCCTCGTACCCCTTCGGTCCAATAGAAACCGTGAGCGACGCTCCAGGTGGGCGGAAGGTCCTCGGGGTTACCAGCTTCGTCAGCGAAGAGGATCTCGCGGGGATCTCCATCGAGCGACGCCAAGAAGTAGACACGCTCCCGCCGCTGCGGAACGCCGAACGCCCTCGAATCGACGACGCGGTACGCCCAACGATATCCGCGAGCCTCGAAGGCTCGAACGATGACGTCCATCGCCCGCCCCTTCGAGAGCTTCAACATGAAGGGAACGTTCTCCAGGAGAACCCAGGGCACCGGTAGGTCATCGAGAAGACGGAACACTTCGCCCACGAGCCCTGAGCGAGCCCCTTGGATCCCCACGGTCTTGCCCGCTTGCGAGAGGTCCTGACAGGGAAACCCACCGACAACGAGCTCAGTCTCTTTGGGAAGGCGCTTCAACGTCGTGACGTCGTCGTGAAGCGAGACGTCGGGAAAGTGCTCCTTGAGGACCGCCTGTGCGCCGGGGTCGATTTCGACGAACATCAGGGTCTCATGGCCTGCACGGCCCATCCCCAACTCGATCCCACCGATCCCGGCGAAAAGGCCCACGACCTTCAGTGGCTTCTGGGCTCTCGCTCCCGAAGACCTCTTCAAAGGCGGAAAGAGCGGAAGCGTGGCGGCGGTCGGCTTCTTCCCCATGGAGCTGCGACGATACTATCCAGCCGTTCAGTGCCGTCAAGGGCCTCTCGTGCGGGACGAGTGCAGGTTCGTCGTCCGCGACGACGATGCGCTTGGCCGCAACTTGCTCGACACACGGACGGCTCTGCGGGTTCGACGATGACGCCGGGACCGTCGGAACATCTCTCGCTCGTCGCCTCGTGCAAGCTCCACGCGACCTCGCTCCCTACCTCGACGGGCTCTTCAGATCGTCCCGTATGCCAACCGGATCGGCTTCCTCGTACAGCGGTCACCCTAGGCTCCGTCCTGTGCCTGCCCTTTCGTGCCTGCGCGTTCTGTTCTACCCCGTTCGTTCCAACCGTGCCGATACAGGGCGCGCCTCGATTTGACGGGCCGTCGCGTTCGGCCGGAGGATCACCGCGCCACTGAGCAGTCCGAGCCCACATCGCGGCGCCCTCGCTCGGATCGAGCCAGAATGGCCACGACATAGGCTAGGATCGCAAGCTTGATGCAAGGTGACGCGCAAGGACTGATTGCCGAGCTGGAAGGGCGCGCCAACAAGATCGAAGGGCTGAGCACCACCTCCTCCTCGAAGTACAACGAGCTCAAGGCATGGTTGCAGGAGACGTTCGAGGCGCAGACGGCGGTTTGTTATCTCAGCGAGTTCTCGAAGCAATGGATCGCTCGCGTCGGACAGGCGCTCATGGGCATGCCACGCCTGCTGGTCCTACTCGTCGAGGGGCAGACCAAAGCGGAAGCGGTCGAGCGTCTGGAGGCGCTTCATCAGTATGCGACGGGCTTGCACGCGACGATCGTGCTCAATGGCACTGAAGGGGCCTGGAAGTACACGCTTCTCACCGGAACTCCGGGGCGGGCGCTTTACGAGCAACTCGCGTTGAACCTCGAAGCGCGCTCCGTGGGTCCGACCGATGACGCCATCTATCTTTCTGCCTCCTCGGCTTCGCGCCCGGAGACGGTCCGCGACGTCTCGCCGCCCAACTTCCTCGCGCTCGAGAGGACGGAACAGGCCGACCTCCTCTGGGGATACCTCGTAGGCTCCGGGGCGCGCGACTTCGACGAAGCGATTCGCGAGGCCGCGAACATGCTCCGCGATGATGGCTATGTCACGTTCGAACGGCTGCGTCGAGACGGGCCACTCTACTTGGCCATCGAGGAGGCGATCGCGAGCTGCACGCGTCGAGGTGTGCTCTTCGACCGTCCGGCCCGCGGGCAGATCCGTGCGGTGATTCGTGAAGCCGCAGATTTTTCTCGTGATCACTGGCGAGACTGCATCCGGAGAGCGTGTCGCGACAGCTGGATGGATCGCGACGTGTTGGTCCGTGAGGCGGCCGACTGGGCAGTCGAAATCTACGGACTCGACATGCAACGCTTCCGAACGGGCGGAAAGATCGACACCGCCATTCGCAGTGCGCTCAACGGGCTCATTCGCCTTGGGGAAGTCGAGCGCCAGGGAACGCAGCTGGTCCGGAAGGCACAGCCGAGAGTCGTGGAGAACAGCCAGGTTCCGCCCGTGAACGGACCGGTCCCGCTGCAAACCGCCACCGACCGATCCCTGGAAGTTTCGCTCGTGGACGGGATTGCCGAACGAAGCACTCAACCCGTGTGGACATCAGCAACGCTCAGCCCGACGCCTGCCGAGCTCCGCGCGATGGTAGGAGAACTGCCGGGCGAGACTGAAGCCGCCTTCGCGCAACTCCTGGCTGCGAAACTTCACGACGTCGACGAGTTGCGGACTATGGTGAAGCGCCACCTCTCGGAGTTCGAGGAGGCCTTCAAGCATCACGAGTTCTTGGACCTGGATGGTGCCGAGCAGCTAGCCTCCGAGTCGAATGCGCTGCTGGATCGATGGGCCGAGTTCTCCGATGATCAGCGCCGCCTCGCGCAGGCGGCGATCCTGTACTTCGTCGAATCTGACGAGGCGGACGACGACTTCCGGCCCGGCGGTCTGCGTACGGACAAGGCGGTGTTCGCCGCGGTGACCCGCGCACTCGCTACGACTGCTTAAGCGCCATGACGGCTCGTCGGTACTGCGATTGGCAGGCGACCCTCAATTCCTCGTCCGTCATCGTGTCGAACTCGACGAAGTAGCCGAGGCGAAGAAAGGTCTTCACCGCCTCGCGAGCGACGAGCGCGCGCGGAAGGTCCCCACACTTCGTTTCCAAGAGACCTCTGCCGAGCGCAACGGCTACACGTCTCGTCGCCACCGCGCGCGGCCGTTCGACGATGCCGAGGATTTCGTCTTCGGCGAGTTCGTCGAGCAACCAGAATGGGTCCCGACCCGGCGGGGGCGATTCGTCGAGCAGCATCTCGGCTCGCCACCAGGCCCGACCGATCAATGTTCGAAGCCCACGCTGCTTGCCGAGGAAGCGATCCGGCGGTGTCACCTCTCCGTGGAATCGCCAGCGCACGACGTCCGGCAAGAGGACGCAGCCGAAGAAGGACCAAATGCCATCGTTCGATGCCTCGAGGCGCGAAAGCTTCAGCTCCGTGTGTGCAAGCCTCGCAAGCGGCGTATCGATCTCTCCGGGTTTCCTACCTTCGCAAAGCGCCCGAACCTTTTCAGCAAAGCCTTCGAGAAAACTGTGGGACACTTGGTGGCCGCCGGTTGCCGAGAATACTTGCTGCTCGTGATGAGACGACGCCAGCTCTCGTAACTCGTGGATGGGCCTGCTCCCATGAGAGCTGGCCAGCTCGGAAGCGATGCGCAACGGCAGTTGCGGAAAAAGTCGGAACGACATCAGCTCGCCTTCGTGAAAGGCACGACGGCCGCCTGGAGCATCATGTGAAACTCGCCAGCGTGATCACGAAGAAGACTTCGCACCGCCTTCAAAGACATCCCGGGAAACGCCATTCCGATCAGAATCGACACCGCCATGCCGACGGTACCCTCACCGTAATGCCCGCAATTGTCCACGAACTCGTCGCTGTCGAGCGCTGCAATGACGAGCTGCTTCGCCACGTCCAGCATTGCCGCCCGGACCACGAGACTCCGTCTCTCATCGTCCTCGGGCAGGTCGAGCAACCCTTCCATGAGTGGGTTTGTCGCGTTCAGTCGGAGCCGGACCGAACCGAGCAGCGGGCGGTCCCAGTCCTGCGACGGCCAGTCGAGGAACCAGGGCGCGTTCGGCGAGAGCCCCGACCTCTTGAAGTCCGTCCACTCCATCGGGAAGCGGCCACGTGAAGACTCGAGCCGTAGTTCCTGCGAGTCTCTCCATAGCCATGACCCGAGGGTCTGAGCGGCCAGCGTCGACGCCTGCTGACCAGGGCTGACGAGCACCACGCCGACGATCAATTCTACGCTCGATGCAATCATGCTTCCCGGAACGTGCACCGACACGAGGCCTTCGAATCGTGCGGGGGCTCGCAGGTCGCAGCGCCAGGGAAACTGCTTCGCGCGCGCGCTCTCACATTGCCAGCCAGCAACGAGCCGTACGCTTGCATGATTCCCCAACCCGCATTCCGCGCGCAGCGTCTCGGTATCCAGCACGACATTGCGCGATACGTCGATGTCGACGGTGGGGTCCCAAGCCGGGTGCTCCTCTGGCAGCTCGATCTCCTCGTCACCAACGCGCAGGCGCCATGTGCCCAACTGCGCAGGCGCGAGCGCCTGCAGGAATGGAAGTCGGACATCGCTCCTCACGTGGCTTCCCCCCCACGCTCTGCGATCACACTCGCTCCCAGCGCTACGTTCGGTTCCAGTGGAACGAAGAGTGTCCAGACCCCCTCCTGCTTGGGCCCGACCTCCACCGCGTTACCTTCGAAACGCGCTCCGCGCGGCGATAGCCACCACCCCGTGCGTTCCGCAGTGCGTCCTTTCGGCGGCTCGACCTCGCGAGCGCCACCGGCGACGACTGGATAGACATCGGCGTTGAGGCGCGTTCGCTCCGAATCGCTTGCGTGGGTCACTTCGAAGGCGAAGACCACGTACCTACGTCCGTCGACTTCGGTGATGGGACCTTGTTCCGGAACCACAGTCCTCACCCGGGGCTGTTCGCCTCGGGACTTACGGCTCGGCGGCGATCCCTCCGTTCTCGTGCCGCGTCGCGATGCATCGACCGGCGACGTCACCGTGCCACCGGCGAGCAGCCCGAAGTCGCTGGCGAGCTTGGCCAATGGAGAGCCCTGCGCTCCTTCGACCGTCGGACTGTACTTTGCGCTGAAGTTCTTGCATGCCTCGCGGATGTGCTTCAGCGCCGTCCGGACGATCCCGCTCGCACGCTTGTCCGCCACCGAGGACGGCTGCCAGTCGTCATGCGTCGGAGGTTCGGAGCGAGCGAAGGCATCATCGTACTCGGGGTTGCAGCGGAACACGCCGACGAACCCGACCGCGTCGTGGCCGAACCCTCGCCCCGCCTCCAGATACTTCACAATCAGCTCGGGTGTGCGTAGCAGCGCGACGTGCTGTGGGCGCACCTCATGCTCGGGGGCGGTCGGAGAACGCCCTCCCCCGTTCAGGATCAAGGCGCGCTCGAGTGCGAGCGCCCCGACCTTCTCCCGGCGATACGTGATGGGGAGCGCATCCGGTGTCTCCAGTGCGCAGTACGCCCGCCAGAACGCATCGTACGGAGCTGTCTTGGCGGGATCTGGAATGGGGACCTGCACGCCCGCGACGCGAACGCTCAGTGCGATGGGGGGCTGCCCTCCGTCACGGGACTTGAGCTTGGGCCATAGATGCCGAAGGCACGTCGTGCCCAACTCCTTGAGCTCCCCATCATCGAAGGCAGGTGCCAAAATCGCGATCGTCGTGCCGCACTCGTCGCCCACGAAACCACGAAGTCCTAGAGATTTCGCGATGTCGTCGGCAGCGCTGTCGAGAAACGGCTCCACAATCCGGCCGCCGTCCGCGCTGACGCCCCACCAGTGGCGTCCGGTGAACCGAGCCCTCTCGTGCACGAAGTTGTGGGTCAACGCGGCTGCCGTGAGACGCGACTGCAATCTGCCCTTATACCTGCACCGCGTGTAGACCACGATGGTCCTCGCAAGACTTGCAAGATAGAAGGCCGCCTTCCCGTAACCGAAAGTCCCACCGGTCTGCACTCGTCCGGGCGGCTGGCCGATGTTCCGGAGGAAGTCGACGAAGTTTCGTTCCTCGACCGCCGAAGAGTCATCCGCACGTGTCGGTCCATCGAGCCCCGTAGTGCCGCGATCCGACACCGTCAGCACCCGTGGCGCAGGCTCCCGGAGCCAGAGCTTGATGGCCTGAATCGTGTCCACGACCTTGCTCGTGGACACGTATGCCGGCGGAGGCGGCTGCTCGTGAAAGAACATCGCGTAAGCGTCACGCTCCGCGCGAGACAACGTCCAACTGTCGAGCGCATACTGGATGTGCTTTCCGCTACGAGCATCCCAGGAGTTCTGCACCGACTCTCGAATGAGGAGCGTCAGTCGGTCGAGCTCTGGTCTACCGAGTTGGTTCCAGACCCCTTCGGCTACGAGGTTGCCCATCGCACCGAAACGCTCGGACAGCAATGTCGCACGCGCTGCCGTCATGTCGATGGCACCGTCGCGAGAGAGGCGAGAAATGTCCGATTGGAGTCCCCCGTCATCTCCACGAAGCCGGGTGCGTCGAGCGCCACGACGTATCGAAGCCGGTCGACTCCTGCGGGTAGAGGTCCGCGAAGGTGGTCCGGCGTCAGTGCCGGAGCCTGTGGGCTGACGAGGAAGTAACGCGTGCCGCGACTCGTGAAGCGAGTGCGCGACTCACCCAACCGCTGCGCGTCCCAACCGAGTGCCTCGAGGCGCTCGTCCAAGTCCGCACGGCTCACGCCGATTCGTCCGAGTTCCTCGACGAGGTCTTCGAGCGTACGTCCCGCTGCATCCTCGACGATGCGGGTGACGCCGAGAACCAGTTTTTCGTAAGGCGCAGCCCAAAGCTGTTCGAGCCCATGGATCTCCACCTCGGACGTTCGGACGGAAGACGTCTTGAGTTCCAGAGCCAACCGGCCGTTCACGAAGTCTTGCGGCTCTCCGAGGGGCCCCATCCAGGCGAGTACCGCCCGCGGGTTCGTTCGTGCGAGTCCGAGCAATTCACTCAGCTCTCCGAACAAGCCGACGACTGTCGTTTCCTTCGAACGCCCCGCGCGCTCGAACATTCTTTGCCACTCCCGAAGCACCGTGATGGCTTCGTTCGCCGGGTCCGCCGTGCCCCCCACCCGCTCAAGCACGCTGGCCGTGAATCGGCAGAAAACGCCGTACAGATCCGGAGAGGTACAGCGGATCACGAGGTAGTGGCGTGCTTTCGACCGTTCACCGACCGTCCTGGCGACCACCTTCACTGCGCGCGTGGACGAAGCGCGCCCCTCCGGCTTGGCCAGCGATTCGATCACGAGTTCCCGGCACCCTTCTTCGATTCCGAGCAGAAGTCGGGGGTCATCGATGCCGAGGTCGTCTAGCGTCCGTGTGCTCGCTTGCGCCTGGCCCGCCTCCAGGGTACGCCAGGCGTTCTCGAGTTTCTCCTGCATTTTCGTAGTCATCCGTCGTCCACTTCAGTGCCGCCCTCGGCCTCGATGTCCTCTTCCTCCATGTAGTGCGTCGGTTCGGGCAGCTTCACCTGGATGTAGTTTTCGGCGACCCCGCCCCCACCTCGCTTGACGTCGGGGAACGCGAGCGCAATCCCCAGAACATGAGCAGCAGCCTCCAGCTTCTCACGCCCCTTCGTCCCCTGCTTCATCGGCCGGGAATCTTTGTTGATCGGAATCAACAATAGAAGAGGATCACTTCCTACCGGGCGCTTCGGCTGAATCCGCCTATTCTTCTTCAAGTCGCTTTCATCCGTCACGGTGGGAGCCCCTGGAGGGCCTTCGAGATCGATCCCGAAATTGCTCTGGGTGGTGATGGTACCGAGATCCACGCTTTCACAACGATCTCCGTCGGTCAGCTTCGAACGATTGACTGGGAAGACGCGGAGCCCACCAAATTCCGTCTCCGGAGACCCATCCCTACCATCCTTCAATGTCACGACAGCCACCGTCCAATTCGTGAACATTCCGCGCGAGTTCTGCTTCTCGATGTACTTGCGAATAAACTCCCTTCGCAGTTCCAGGTGATCGGGATGTGCCTCGTACTCGTCGAGAAAGGCAAGAATGCTCGACACGGGAACCGACCGAGCGACGAAGTGGGAGTCACCCTTCTTCTCGAACCGGGTCCGCAGCTGCTCGACGAGTGAAACTCCAGCCTTCCAATTCTTCTCGAGCCAACTTGCATCACGCTCGCGGAAGATCGTCGTCTGTCGCGTGAAGCCTGCATAGTCGATCTCTACCGTCACGGCGTGCCGCATTTTCAGCCGAGACGTCACGGTCATGGTGGGATGGGTGCGAATTCTCACCGCGAATTCACGCGGTGTGACGTTCTCTTCTTCGTATCGGGCGATGTCGTTGCGAATCTCTTCCTCCACCGTCGCAAGGGCGTAGAAGTCACTACGCAGTTCGTTGGTCATCCAGAGCCGCGGCAGGTCCTCGTACCCGAACCGGTAACCGAACCAGCGGCCCATCTGGAGCAGCGTGTCGTACGCCGTTGCGGTTCTGACGAAGTAGCTGACGATGAGCCCTTCGAGTGTCAGACCGCGGGACAACGTGTTTCCACCGACCGCGATGTGCACAACATGGTCTTGCACCGTCAGGGCCGCCTCGTCCTTGTACAAGAGGCGGTCGGGGCTCTGCCCATTGTCCAGGACCACCCGGGTTCGATCCAAAAGTTCTTCGAGACGAGACTCGATTTCCTTAAACGAGACCTTCGGAAGTCCGTCGCAAGTCACCTTTGCGTGCTCTTCAGTCCAGAGCTTCTCGAGTACAGCCCTTTCGTCGGGAAGCTTGAGCCTGTTACGAAACTCACCGATCTCGTCGACGATCTTGGCGTGAAGGTCCTCTTGAACATCCACGTTCAACGACGTGTGCACGAGCATGCTTGAGTGCTTCAAGCGTTGACCGCGAACCCAGCGCGCAGCGGCGGCGAGAATGAAATACTTGATGGCGGTCTTCAATGAGGGTGGCACTTGAGCGCGGAAGCCTTTTGCGGCGGTCGCGCTCTGCGGCCGGACCACGGCCACGTCTTCATCGGGTACCTCGCGGAACATGTCGGGCGGCCCCGGCGGCTCTTCGTCGTCAGTCTCCAGCGGCTCGCGGCCGAAGAAGAGTTCCGCACCGAAATATCCGGGTGGTTTCGGCAGAGCGACGATGAAGTCCGACGGATATAGGTCGTCGGCTGCCGGATTCACGAGCACGTTCGCGAACGGTGTTGCCGTGTAGCCGACGTATGCCGATTTCGGGAGCGTCTTCTTGATGCTCAGGATCAGCTTGTTGATCGCCGTTCGCTCCTCATCCGATTTGCCGGTGTTGAGACCGGCCTGGTCGGCCTCGTCATCGATGATCAGCGCGGGACAAGCTTCGAGCACCGCTGGTTGACCCTGGTTCAACCACTTCTCGAGGCGCTTCAAAACGTGTCCGTTCTTTTTGACGACGAGGAGAATGCGCTGACCAGCGGCCTGACTGCTCAGAAACGCGTCCGTGTTAGTGCCTCGCGCACGGAAATCCTCTTGCGGGAGCGTCAGCGTATGCCATTTCTGCTTGACGACTTCGTCCGAATCGATCAGTTCGGCTTGGAGACGAAGTTGCGTTTGACGGCGCAGGGAATTATGTACTCCCGCCAGCACTATGAAGAGGCGGTAACCAACGTCGGCGGCCTTCGCGATGAGAGCGGTGTAGTTCGCGGTCTTGCCACTCTGCACGTAGCCTACGACGAGGCCCTTCGCGTCGACGGTGCCGTACACTGGGGGCAAGCGTTTCATCACGTTCGTCGACTCGCGGTCGAGATCCTCGACCGTCGCCTTGGGCCACTTCTTTCGCTCGAGCAGGTACCGCTTCAACGCGGGCCAGTACTGGTCGTCGTCGCTCGGACCAGAGTACCAGTCGGCAAATCGCCTCGCCTGCAGCGTGGCTCCACCGGGCAAGTCCCGAATGATGCCGACCTTCTTCTCGTAGGCGTACTTCACACGCAGAGCGTCCTTCTCGTTGCCTCGGAAAATCATCACCAGCTGGCGGAAGGCAGCCTCCGGGCCCTGGAGACGCACGGCGTTTTCGAACACCTTCAAGTACGGATCATTGTCCTCGGTCATCATCCTGAACCTCCGCATACACGCTTCAAACGCAGTGCAGCAGGATTGAACGATACTGAACCAGCGTCCGCTCGTCCCGTAGAAGTCGTCTTGCGCGAGCACAGCTCCACGCTGGCAAGTCGGCGTCGGCGTTGCATCGCGGCATGAGCGCCGAAGCTGACGAGCCCCCGACTCGTCGGCGCCGTGTCGCGGCGTACGAGCCACGCCGGGAATACAGCTTGGAGCGAATCAGAGAATCAGAGAGCATCACCTCCCGTGGTCGCAACCAGGCGGGCCGAGGCCGGCACACGCACCGGTGGGAAGTATGAGCGAAGCACGATTCGGCCGTCCTGTATATCACCCCGCGGGCTTACCCTTGGACCCAAGTCGGATAGTCGACTGACCAGATTTCGCCGACTTCCGCAGTCTGAGCGCGGCGGTCAGCTGCGAGAGCCGCTCGAGACCCCGGCCGAGCGTCGTCGCTCCGGGTGGCCCATTCCCTTTCTGGTACGCGCTGTTTCAACCCCGTACTCGACGGGTGCCGGAGGGTGACGCAAGCTCGCGAGCGTGGAGACGCGGTCAGTTCGCAGCCGGCTGTTGTTCCGCAGCAAGAGGCGGCGGGACCGTCAGGCGC
>Ga0207864_1003986_pt1 | contig 11713 bp, 8 predicted proteins | sample HigsolmetaAR202D_FD_184834 | JGI IMG/M metagenome (GOLD analysis project Ga0207864, IMG submission 184834) | Ionic liquid and high solid enriched microbial communities from the Joint BioEnergy Institute, USA - AR20-2-D (SPAdes) (version 2) ...
GTTGCACGCCGAATTGAAGGGCGGAACCGACGACTGAGCCCCAGGCCAGCGCGATCACGAGAAACTCTTGTCTCGAACGTTCACCGAACAGCAGGAGGGTCGCGATAAGGGCGATGTTCCAAAAGACCGGCGCTACGTACGAAAGGAAAAAGCGGCGATGGCTGTTGAGAATTCCCAGACACCAAGCGGAAAGAACCAGAAGGCCTACGCCCGGAAACAGGATGCGCACAATGCGGATCGTGAGTTCGCGGAGCTCGCCTTCAAAGCCCGGTGCGATCAGGTCGACAAGTACGTGTGAAAGGAGAACTCCGGCCAGAACCATGAGGGAGACGGCCAGAGCCAAGATGCTTCCCACGATGCCCGCCAAGCGTCGTGCGGTTTCGCTGTCGCCTTCGGCTCGTAGGCGCGTGTAGACAGGGATGAAAGAGGCCGAAAGGACACCTTCGCCGAAGAGATTCTGAAGAAAGTTCGGGATGCGCAAAGCGGCACGAAAGGCCCCGGCGGCCGGCGAGTTGCCGAGATAATGCGCGAAGACGGTCTCTCTCACGAGTCCGAGCACGCGGCTCATGAGAATTCCCAGGGTCACTAAATAGGACGCGGCCGATCTCGTGCTTTTTTGCGTCTCGTGAATATCGGAAGCTGCCGCTTGTCGCTGCATAGAGTCCTCTGGGTACAGCTTCCTCTTCGCCGAGGGGACCTGGCAAGCGACACGTTTGAGCGCATTGGTCTTAGGTCTGTCGCCAGCTTCGGTTTGAAGCGAGATAGACTCGCCTGGGTGAATTTTTTCGTCAGTCACTCTTGGAGGAGCGCCTGGGATCCTTGACGGCGGCGAATGGAGCGCCGTATATAAAGGCGCTTTCAACGGATAACGGAAGGGGAAACCTTTGACGGATCACTCGGACAAGCCCGGAGATATTCGCGTTTCATTGCACCCGTCGGCACGGCAGAGGTTGATGGATCTGCACAAGCAGCTTATGCGTTTGCATAAGGTTCTGCTAGACAGCGAACGCCGGAGCTATGAGGAAAAGCACGGAGCGATCCCTTCCTTATCCCAAGTCCTTAACCTGGTCATGCACGATCCCTGGTTCGAGTGGTTGCATCGGATTTCCGAAGGGATCATTCGTATCGACGAGATTCTCGAAAACAAGAACGCCACTTTGGACGACGCGAGCGAATGCTTGAGTTCGTTTCGTGCGCTTTTCCAGGGGCCGGAAGACTCCGAATTCATGATCCGTTATCGCGCGGCTTTGAAGCGCGATTCGGCGGCCGTCATGGCACATATTGAGGTTCAAAAACTTCTCGTAACAGATGCGTAAGGGCTTTTGTCTATGCTGACGGGTGAGCGCAAAGCGAAAGTCAGGGTTTTGGTTTCCAATACGCACAACCCTTGGTTCAACCTCGCCACGGAAGAGTGGATTTTCAACGATTTGGATCCGAATACGCAGACCCTGTTCTTGTGGCGGAACCAGGAGACGGTCGTCATCGGCCGCAGCCAGAACCCGTGGTCTGAATGCAATCTGGCGAAAATGGAGCAAGACGGGGTTCTTCTCGCTCGCCGGACGAGTGGTGGTGGGGCGGTCTTCCACGATCTGGGGAACACCTGCTTCACATTTCTGTCGCCGCGCGAAGGATACGACCGGTCGGTGAACAATGAAATCCTGCTCAACGCCTTAAAGCGTTTCGGGATCGAGGCGCAGGCTTCGGGCCGTAACGACATCGTTGTGATGGCTGATGACGGTCCCCGTAAAGTGAGCGGGAGCGCCTTCCGCGAAACGCGAGACCGGGCTTTCCATCACGGGACGTTTTTGATCCGCACGGATCTTACGCGGCTGGCGAATTATTTGACGCCGCACCCGAAGAAGATCGAGTCGAAGGGACGTGCATCGGTCCGTGCGCGAGTGATGAATCTCAGCGAAATCGCCGAGGACCTAGTTCACGACGTTCTCGCCAAAGCTCTCATCGAAGAGTTTTTCGAGAGGCATGGCGCCGAGTGTGAGATCGAAACGCTGGATCCGAATTACCTGCAAGGGCTTCCGGCGCTGCAGACATCGTTCGAAAAGTTCGCTTCGTGGGAATGGCGTTTCGGGCAGGCGCCCAAATTCCACTATCAGATGGCCGAGTACTTCGGCTGGGGCTTCGTCGAGGTCTACATCGACGCGGATAAGGGCCGGATCCAAAAAGCGCAGGTGTATTCGGATGTGCTTTTTCCGGATCTCATCGAAGCGTTCCAAGCTGCTTTGGGCGGAAAGAGTTTCAGCGGTGGCGGAATCAAAGAGGCGGCAAGCGAAACGTTGCAACAGCTCCCGCAGCACGAAGCGGAAATCAAAGATCTCGAACGCTGGCTCGCGGCCCAAACCGAAATCGCCTAACGGGTTTAGACTGACTTATTGTACGACGTGCCCGTCCTCGAATGGGGCGTCGTAAACATCAGGGGTCGATTCGTTCAGTTCAGCCGGGCTCATTCGACATTTGGAATACTTGGAGTAAAGAGCCATCGCTTTCATGGCGCCCGAGCGGTCGACAGCTGAAGCCGAGTAGCCGCGTAAGACCGCCCAATAAGTTCCCGTTTTGTCCCGCGAGTGTCTAGCAAGAAGCGTCTTCCGGTTTTTCATTTCATACGCTAAACGGGCAACAGCGCAACGGATGCTCGAATGCGGTGCCAGAAGATCGCGAGAGGTAACGTACACACCTGCGACCTGGCAGCCGGCCGGATCCATTTGAAAAAGGCCGAGAGCGCCGTAGGGGCTCTGTGCTTGCGGATTACAGCTGGATTCCGCGTCCGCCATCGAAGCCAAAATCCACAACCAGAAGAGTTGACGCTCGGACCGATTCATATAGGGGAAGGCCGGACAGAAACGAGTCATGTCCATTGGAACGTGTTCTTGGAAAATTTCCGGATATTCCTTCATCTTGGCTAACGCCGTACGTCCCCAAGGCCCGATTCTACCGTCTTTGTCGATGAATTGTTGGCAGCCTTTCGCGGATGTCGAAAGATTGTAGAGGTCGTAACCGGTCCTCCTGGCTTCGTCTTCTGGGAACTCGGGGTCGTATTCAAAGCCTTTTTCATCGTTGTAGCGGTCGAGTGCGTCGCGAAGTTCCCGAGCATTGCGAGCGTTGGCGATGTTCGGCGGTACGTACATGCTGTTGCTTATCTGAACGAGGCTGAACCCGAGCGGCCCGAGAAGAAATCCAGGGCTGAAACTCGAGGTGGGCGCCACATAGGCGTTCGTCACCGGTTGAATGACCGGGTTCACAGCCGGTGGGGCCACCATCGTAGCTGCGCAGTTGACCCCGACACACGTTCCGCTGGTCGCGGACACCGTTCCCGCATTCGCGGTACCCGCCGGCGCTTCAGCGCCGTCTGAAGCCGCGGGAAGGACGGGAGCCGCAGGAACTCCTGCGGTGTTGACCGGGCTCACAATTGGTCGTGCGCCAGCTGGGGTCCCGGGCGCGGCCGCTGACGGCGCAGGTGCTGCGGGCACGGCAGGTGGCGCAGCGGGCGTCGTTTGCGCGTTCGAGGCCCAAAAGGGAATGAAAGCGAGAAGAGCCCAAGACGAAGTACTCAGAATGATCTTCTTCAGCATATGGGACTTATCGACGTAAAATGACTCATTCTGAAGTGGTCCACGCAGAATTTGCTGACGGAACTGTCAAAAAGTTCGACGAAAGTCGAAAATAGGCCTTGAATTATGCTAGTTTAAAAATCGGTTCGGAGGACGCCTGGATTCGGAGGTTTATCGCATGGAAATCCTGAAGTACGGTCCGAAAGAAGGGAGTGTCGTCAATATCTCGTTGCACGGGTTTCCAGGCGTCCATTCCAAGCAAAACCGCGAGATCGCCGAAGTCGTTGCTCAAGTCACGGGGCACCGAACGGAAGTCTTTTTGTATTCCGGTTTAGGTGTGGCTCCCGGGACCTTTAGCTTCCGTAACTGTATCCGCGAGGTCGAATCGCGAATCGACGAGATTTTGAATGAGTCGACCGCCACGAAAATCCGTCTTATCGGTCACAGTTGGGGCGGATATCTGGCTTTAAGAATGGCGTGCATTTACGCGAGCCGACTGGAGAAATTAGTCCTGATGTCGCCTCTTTTGGAATTTCCCGGAGAGGAGGCGGCGCGCGAAGGGCTTAAAGCTTATCAACGCGACTATCCGTTTTTGAACCTTGGCGATATTGAAAAGCTTGCCCTTGAGCTCTCAACGGTTGCGAGCGAAAACTCGCCTTATGATCTCGTCGCGAGCCTTCCCAAAGAACTCGTTGTTCTTTTTCTTCAGGCCAAAAACGATGAGATCACGCCCGAAGCAAACGCTTTAAAGGCGCTTGAGTATTTCAAGCGCCCACCGGTTTTTGAGCTTGTCGAAACCGACCATTCCTTCGTTGAGAACCGCCCGCGGATCGCCCGGCGGATCGCCGAATTCCTGGCCGGTTCTTCTCTCAACACGACGGCCGGTTCGAACCTGTGACAGGTTTACCGTTGCCGCCGGTAATGGGCGGGAGCCCGATCGCCGGATAGCGTTTATTGATCAGCTGGCCGAGCGATTCCAAATGGAGGGCGTTTCCGTCTTTAAAGTAGCTCTTGAGCCCATCGATTTTGAGGGCCGACTCAAGCAACAGGCTTTCGACCACAGCGGGAGGAGCGTGATAGCCGCGGGACTCGAGAAGGCCGATGGCCAGGGCCGCCGCGCCTGCCGCCACTGGAACGGAAGCAGATGTGCCCGAGAACATCGAGTATGCGCTCGCGGATTCGGAAGAAGTCGTCAGAAGCAACGTGCTGCTGTCATACGTTCCCGGTGCGCTGAGCTTCACGTACGTGGTGCTGTAATTGGAGCCCGAGCTTTTTTGGAAATTGGCGGCTTGGTAGTTTCCGACGGAGATCAGGCCCTGAAAAAGCGGAGCGAGTCCGGCCGCCGAATACGAACTTCCGATAGAAGAGCCTTCATTGCCGGCGGCCGCGAGAACAACGGCGCCGTTTTGAATGGCGTATTCGATCGCTTGTTTGAAGTCCGCCGTTTGCCCGCTGTTGCCGCCAAGGCTGAGGTTGATCACCTTTGCGCCGTTATCGACGGCGTAACGGATGGCGTTGGCGAGCGAGGCTTGGCTGAAGCCTGCCGAAGTTCCCATCGCGTTCAGAGCCATGATTTTGGCATTGGGAGCGATTCCCGTGATACCGATGCGATTACCGGACGTTGCGGCGGCAAGTCCCGCCACACGTGTTCCATGAGCCCACTGCCAGGAGCCGTTCGCCGACGACTTCTGCGGGGAGGGGTCGGGAATGCGGCTTGCGAAGTTGTAACCGTAGTAATCGTCGACGTACCCGTTTTGGTCGTCGTCGATACCGTTACCGGGAATTTCGTCTTCATTGATCCAGAGGCGTTCGTGGAGGTCTTCGTGATCGAGGCGTACGCCCGAATCCACGATCGCGATAACGGTCGGAACTTTGATGCCGTTCTTGGGATCGAAGAAAATGTCGAAGGCTTCCGAGGTTCCGAGAGGTTGCAGGTGTTTCTGGTCCGGAACCTTCGGATCGTCGGGCAGAAACGCCGGAAGAGAAATGCCGGCGTCGGACTTCGGCAATTCGATTTCTCCGCTTTCGCTGATCATCTGTACGCAAGGATCGTTCTCCGCCATTTCTTCGAGTTCGGCGAAGGTGACAGCGTACGGAATCTCCCATTCGTATGAGCGCACGCCGCTTCGGGTGACGCCTTCGTAACGGTCAGGGATCGACGACGCGATGGCGCCGGGTTCCGTGCAGGCGTCGCGAAGAACGGCGACCACTTTCGTTCCGGCAGCTAGGCGCGGAGTTTGCCCTGATTCGGCCGCGACCCTTGCAAGCTCAGGTAGTTGAACTTTGTTTATAAACGGAGCTTCGCAGCTTCCGATACTGCTGGACCCGGAGTTATTACAGGCGCAGAGAAAGACGAGAGCCGAACTCAGGGCCAGTCGGGTTATCGATGAATTTACTTTAGCAGTCACTTCTACCCCCTCAAGTCGTTCATGGCCCTTGCAATCACGAACGGGCGCCACGTCCGCGTCGGGCCGATCATGGTGCTTACAAAATAAGCAGCGTTGGAGGTGTTCAAGAGACCACGAGAGAGGTGAAGTCTACGAGACCAGTTTTTAAAAAAATCGACCGATCTTAGTCGGGGAATACTCGATAAAGGTCGTGATTTAGGCTTTGCGATTGGACGTAAGGCTCGTCGAGGAAGTCCGGTCGCCGGTACTGGTCCGGTTTTTCCGATTGATCCGGTATGGGGCCCCGGCTGGGTGCGCAGGGCGGATGAGCGGCCGAGTTTTGTAGGTTCGCACATCGACTTTTCACGTGGTCGTCATGCACGAAAGTCGCGTGCTGGAGATGATAGGGATCCGACCCTTTTCTTTTTTGCGAACCGATGGACGGAAAAATGAGGATCGCACAGGTCTCACCTTTGTATGAGAGTGTGCCCCCAAGGCTTTACGGGGGCACGGAGCGCGTTGTTTACAACCTCGCCGAAGAACTTTGTCGCATGGGACATGAGGTCACGCTTTTCGCGAGCGGCGATTCGGTCTCGTCGGCGGAGCTGGTGCCGGGGTTTAGTGAGGCGCTACGCCTCGGACAAGTGAAGGAAACGATCGCGCCCCACATCTATATGTTCGAGCGCGTGAAAGCCTTGGCCGAAAATTTCGACATCATTCATTTTCACACGGAATACTTGCATTTCGGCATTGTCAGGGATCTTCCGGTTCCCGTCGTGACGACGATGCACGGCCGGCTGGATTTACCCGAATATGCCGATCTCTTTCGTGAGTTCAGGGATACGCCGCTTGTTTCGATTTCCTTAAACCAAAGGAGGCCGCTTCCCGCACAGAACTGGGTCGGGAATGTTTATCATGGTCTACCCCTAAATCTCATTCCTTTCTATCCCAAGCCGGAAGGTTATCTGGCATTTCTCGGAAGAATCAGTCCCGAAAAAGGTGTGGAAGACGCGATTGAAATCGCGCGCAAAACCGGTCTTAAACTCCAAATCGCCGCCAAAATAGACGAAAGCGAGAAGAATTACGCCAAATCTCTTGAGGCGCAGTTGAGTTCACCCTGGGTGGAGTTCATCGGCGAGATCAGCGACCGCGAAAAGCCGGACTTTCTCGGCGGCGCTTCGGCGCTGCTGTTCCCGATCCGCTGGCCCGAGCCCTTCGGCATCGTCATGATCGAAGCGCTAGCGGCCGGAACACCTGTGATTGCTTATGGAGCGGGATCGGTTCCCGAAGTGATTCGGAATGAAGAAACCGGTTTCATCGTCAATTCGGTCGATGAAGCCTGCGAAGCCGTCGACGCCATTCTTTACCGTCGCGCGATTTCGCGACGGGTTTGCCGGCGCGATTTCGAGTCCCGTTTCTCGTCAAGGCGTATGGCGAAAGACTATCTCGACGTGTACCGCCGAGTGATCGCTCAAAAATCGCAACAGCCGCACGCTTCGCCGGCGGTCGCGGCGCGATTGGATTGGCGGGGAGGGATGAATGAAGTCGGTTCCCCGTGACGTCATTGAAGTGGCGGACCAGTATTACGTCCTCGCCACCTCTGTGCTCGCGGATCGTGAAACGCGGGTGCTCAAACAGGGCGAAACGTTCGGCATCTTTGATTCTTATGGGGACGTGCGGCCCGTCACGCATGCGGAAGCCGGTATCTATCATCGCGGAACTCGCTATCTTTCGCGATTCGAGCTTCTCATGGGGGAGGAAAAACGTCCGCTTCTTTTGAACTCCATTTTGAGGGATGATAACGGTTTACTGAAAGTCGACATGACCAATCATGATATCGACCCCGAAGGTCCCGTGTTCATTCCAAAGGGGACTCTGCATATCCATCGCGAAAAATTCCTTCTTGATTCGCGGTGCTTTGAACGGATCAATATCGTTAATTACGGAAGCGAAGATCTCGAAACAACACTCTCGTTTCGGATCGGAGCTGACTTTAAAGATATTTTTGAAGTGCGGGGAACGAAACGCGTTCAACACGGTGTCATCCAGCCGTTGCGTTGCGAAGGCGATTCCGCTGTTTTCGTTTATCTGGGACTCGACAAGGTCCGGAGAATCACGACGCTTAAAGTCAAGGGCCAAAAGTTCGTTCAAGACGGGAACACTCTGCGGCTCGCGGTCAAAATCCCTGCACGAGGCCGCTATGTCCTCGATACGGAGATTTGGTTTCACGAAGAGGGAGAATCGCCTCAACACATTGAGTACGAGCGGGCCATCGCGCGTGTGCGCACCGATCACGCCGCCGGTCGACGCAATTTCTGCACGATCGTTTCGTCGAACGAACAATTCGACGCTTGGATCCGCCGTTCGGCCGACGATCTCGTGATGTTAACGACCGTGATGGGGCAAGGCGAGCTCTACCCCTATGCCGGGATTCCGTGGTTCTGCACACCGTTCGGGCGGGACGGCCTCGTTACAGCCTTGGAGTGCTTGTGGGCCAACCCGCATCTGGCTGAAGGGGTTTTGAGGTTTCTCGCCCGTACGCAGGCGAAAGCGCACGTCCCGGAGCGCGACGCGACTCCAGGAAAAATTCTCCACGAGATGCGTCTCGGAGAAATGGCGGCGCTGAAAGAAATTCCGTTCGGGTGTTACTACGGTAGCGTCGATTCGACACCGCTTTTCCTTATTCTCGCCGGTGCCTACCATCGGCGTACGAACGACCTGAAGCTTCTGAAAGATCTTTGGCCGAATTACGAACTCGCGATCAAGTGGCTTTATGAATACGGTGATCTCGACGGCGACGGTTTTATTGAATACCAGAGGGAAAGCCCGGTGGGTCTCGTCCAGCAAGGCTGGAAGGACTCATTCGATTCCGTTTTTCACGCGGATGGTTCGGACGCCGCTGGTCCGATCGCTTTGTGCGAGGTTCAAGGTTACGCGTATCTGGCCAGGCTCGAGGGCGCTGAACTCGCCGAGGTGATGGGAAAACGCGAACTTGCAGAACGGCTGCGGAAAGACGCCGAGGAGTTGCGCGAGCGATTTGATCGCGTGTTTTGGCTTGAGGACCTTGGAACCTACGCGCTCGCGCTCGACGGAGAAAAACGTCCTTGTCGGGTGAAGAGTTCGAACGCAGGGCAATGCCTGTTTACGGGGATTGTGAAGCCTGAACGTGCGAAAACGCTTGTGGCGACTCTCATGCAGCCGGACAGCTTTTCCGGTTGGGGCATCCGTACGATCGCGACCGACGCCGCTCGCTACAATCCGATGTCCTATCACAATGGTACTGTTTGGCCGCATGACGTGGCGCTGATCGCCTGGGGGATGGCGAAGTACGGATTCGCCGACGAGGTCGAGCGTCTCTTCAGCGGTTTACGGAAAGCCGTCAACTATATGGAACTCATGCGGATGCCGGAAGTTTTCTGCGGATTTAAGCGCCGAGAAGGCGAGGCGCCGACACTCTATCCACACGCATGCGCGCCCCAGGCGTGGGCCGCTGGAAGCGTTTATTTGCTGGTGCAGGCGCTCTTGGGGCTTGATATCAACATGGTGAAAAAGAAAGTGCGGTTCACGTATCCGCGGTTGCCGGATTACATCGAGACCCTGAAAATCGCTGGTCTTGAACTCGGTGATCAGACGATGGACCTCGTCGTGCAAAACTACCACAGCGACGTGAGTGTCCAGATCTCCCGGCGCGCCGCCGGGATTTCTGTTTCCGTCGAGAAATGACATGCGCTCAGCTGATCAGCTTCCTCATTTGCCAGAGCAGGTGGCTTAAGTACGCGCGCCGATCTTCGCCCGTGGCGACCATGAGGAGCTTTGTGATCTTCAAATCCTGCGGGTCGGAGAAGAGGATGATGAGAAGCTCCTGGATGAAATTCGTGTTCAGTGTCACGTAGTTGTCGGTGCCGATCCCGAGAACGACACCTTTCTTTTCCCACCAAGAGAAAGGATGGTCCTTGAAATCTTCGACCGCGTTCGTCAGGCGGTTATTGCTCGAAGGCAGCGAAACGAGAGAGACACCTTTATCGATCATCCGGTTGAGCACGTCGTGCTGGTAGATCTCGACTTCGCGGGCCGTATGAAACTTCGCTTTCGTGAAGAGCCGGACCTCCTCCTCGTTCAGCTGCTCGCCGTTGATCAATTTGTCGCGGACGTGAAGGCTGTGGTCCATCCAGTCCATTTCCATCACTTCGTTGTATTCTTGTGAGCCGGGACGGATGGGTTCGCCGCGGCGGTTCCACTTGAGCACGCGTTGGTAAAGTGAGTGGAAGTAGAAGTTCGGGTTGATGCCGAGAGAAAGGCCGTGTTCGAGTGTGTCGATCCGCCAGATGTTCATGGCGTTATCGACGGCCTGAATACCGCGTCTTAATGTCTTCCAGATTTCGCCGTGGTGGCTGCGCAGCCGGAAGCCACGGTACTGGAGCTTGCGGAAGCCGTACTTCATGTCCATGAAGTGCGACTTGCGGTAGAGTTCGGATTCGTTACCGACCGTGTCCACTTCGACCATGTAAGGCGCAAGTTGCGGGTGTTTGTCGATGAGCTCGAGGATGGTGTCGACCTGCGCGAGAAAATGTTCCTTCTTCGACGGATATTTTTTCGGGTCGTAAGCGGCGGCTTCTTTGCGGAAGCTGGGGGAGAGAATGAAATCCCAGCTCGGAACCTCGCGTTTGAAATCCATAAAGCCTTCATAAAGGCCGAGAACCACATCTTCTTCGGTGAGGCTTTCAAGTCCGGGCACTTGCTCGGCTTCGTCGGCGGAAGCGCGCGAGAGCGTGAACTTCAACCGGATAAAGCCGACGTTGTACTTGTGGTAAAGCTCTTTCGCCATGTGGTAAGCGGCGTCGCGATGCGCTTGGCGGTTCACGAGCAAAAGTTTCGGCAGCATGAGGATGCTGAGATAGCGGCTGAAGCGTTCGTCGGCCTTGAGCTTGATCAACCGGTCGATGTCCTCAACACTTTTGATCGGCAAGCTGTCGGGGCCGTAGATCGATTTGATCTTCTGCTCATAAACGGCCTTATTGGGGCCCTCAAGTAGCGCCATGAGGCGCGGATAAATGAACTCCGCCGAAAGCGCGCCGGTCAGATGCGTGTGTTCGTCCCGGTAGGGGAGCGGGAAGTTCTTAAAGAACAGGAAAAGCGCCTGCGCCATCGGATGCTGCAGCAGGGTGTCCATTTCGATCTGGTCGGCTTGGAATTGGAAGAGCAGGTTCCGGAACTCGATGGTGAGTTTTTGTACCAGATGGTTCTGCCGCACGCGGTCCGAATTCGCCATCAGTTCGAGTGTGTCGGAAAGATTGATGCCGTTGGTTTCGGAGATGATTTCGACCAGGGCTTTGAAGAGTTCGTCGATCAGTGAGCTGCTTTTGGCAAGGCGCACGTTTATTACTCCGTTCTTACATGGAAAAACACATTTATTGTCTCAATTCGCGCAGAAAATTCGAAATACAATAGGATGCGGGCTGGACTATAGTCCTTATGAGACGGATTGACCAGGAGTGAATGCCATGACCGACACCAATCCGACCGTCAGGGAGTTTATGACGCCTTTTCCGCACACGATCGGGATCGATCAGAGCTTGGCCAAAGCCGAAAAAATGATGCTTGAACACGGGGTGCAGCACCTGCCGGTGCTGGCCGGGGGAAAACTGGTCGGCATTCTGTCGGACCGTGATATCAAGCTGGTCGAATCGTTCCGGGATGTCGATCCGGAGAAGACAATGGTTGCCGAAGCTTTTACGCCGGATCCTTACGTTGTTTCACCCAATG